>Ga0335397_10001320_pt1 | contig 33757 bp, 27 predicted proteins | sample MAT04_FD_205740 | JGI IMG/M metagenome (GOLD analysis project Ga0335397, IMG submission 205740) | Freshwater microbial communities from Lake Fryxell liftoff mats and glacier meltwater in Antarctica - MAT-04 (spades assembly) (version 2) ... | reverse complement strand
CTACGGGAACACATCCACGGCCTCCCCCCTCCCCACCCGAAGGGGGGGGGAAGGGGGGCGGGGGGGGTGGGGGGCTACGGGAAAAACGAAAACACGGAACTACGGGAAGATCCCCCGTTCCTTGTAGGCGTGCGCGACGCGCTGGATCGCCGTGATCATGGCGGCGTTGCGGCCGTCGGTCTTGAACTTCTCGCGGTTCGCCGTGGCGCGGTCGTACGCGTTCGTGATGCGGCGCTTGAGCTTCGCGCGGACCTCGTCGAGGTACCAGCCGTCGCCCTGCTTGTTCTGCGTCCACTCGAAGTAGCTGACGATCACGCCGCCCGAGTTGCACAGGATGTCCGGGATCATGTCGACGCCCGCGTCAACGAAGATCTTGTCGGCGGCCGGCGTCGACGGGCCGTTGGCGCCCTCGGCGACCACCTTCACGCCGCTGGCCACGATCGTCGGCGCGTTCTTGCTCGTGATCTGCGCCTCGAGCGCCGCCGGGATCAGGATGTCGCACTTGACCTTCCAGAGGTCGTCCTTGGCGATGGCCTCGGCGCCCGGGAAGCCCGCGATGCCCTTCTTCTCGGCGCAGTACTTGAACAGCGCCTCGACGTCGATGCCCTTGGCGTTGTGAATCGTGCCCGTGTGGTCCTGCGCCGCGAGCAGCGTGCTGCCGTACTCGCCCGAGAGGATCTTCGCGGCGAACGAGCCCACGTTGCCGAAGCCCTGCACGACGAAGGTCGCCTTGTCGAGCGCGAACTTCTTCTCCTGGGCCCACGCCGCGATCGTGTACACGGTGCCACGGCCCGTCGCCTCGTCGCGGCCCTCGCTGCCGCCGGCCGAGACCGGCTTGCCCGTGACCACGTGCCGCGAGACGTTCTTGTGCGCCGCGCCAAAGGTGTTGATGTACGTGTCCATCATCCACACCATCGTCTGGCTGTTGGTGCCGACGTCGGGCGCGGGGATGTCGAAGTCGGGGCCGATGTTGGTGCCCAGCGCGTGGGTGAAGCGGCGCGTGATCCGCTCGAGCTCGGTCTGCGAGTACTTCGTCGGGTCGATCTGGATGCCACCCTTGCCGCCGCCGAACGGCAGGCCGGACAGCGAGCACTTCCACGTCATCCAGGCCGCCAGGGCCTTCACCTCGTCCAGGTGCACCTGGGGGTGGTAGCGGATGCCGCCCTTGTAGCAACCCAGGATGTTGTTGTGCTGGATCCGGTAGCCCTTGAGGAGCTGGTACGACCCGTTGTCCAGCCGGACCGGGAAGTTCACGATGATCTCGTTCTTCGGCTGCGAGAGCATCAGACGCAGGTCGAGGTCGAGGCCCATGGCGTCCGCCGCGCGGGCGAACTGGGAGACGGCCATCTGGTACAGGCTGTCGAACCCCTCGATGGCGATCGGCGCCTGGGGCGTGTTGGCGGGTGCGGCGGAAGCGTGCTGAGTCACGACGGGCCTCCAAGGGAGGGAAGGACGGTCGAATGGCGGAAGTAGGTCGGGACAGCCTAGCGGGGTCGCCCCCCCCGTCCACCAAACCGGGCATCGCCGTCGGGACCGCCGGATTCTCGTATCCGGACTGGATCGGGCCGGTCTACGCCCGGGGCGAGACCGCGCGGCCGCTCGCGCGGTTGGCGCGTTGGATGGACCTCCTCGAGGTCAACGTCTCCCACTACCGGATCCCGTCGCCGGCGACCGCGGCGGCGTGGCTCGCCACGACCGCGGCGCGGCCGGCGTTCCGTTTCACGGCGAAGCTCTGGCGCGGCTACACGCACGGTCCGCCCGCGCCCACGCGCACCGACCACGCGGCGCAGCGCGCCTTCCTCGACGCGCTGGCGGTCGACGGCCGGCTCGACGCGGTGCTCGCGCAGTTCCCGCCGTCGTTCCGCGCGGGCGCACGGGAGCGGGCCTACGTCGCGCGCCTGCCGCGCCACGTCGAGGGGCACCGCCTCGCGGTCGAGTTCCGGCACGCCTCGTGGGACACCGACGACGTCCGCGCGGAACTTTGCGACGCGGGCGCCGCCTGGGTCGTCGGCGACTGGACCCCTGGCCCCGGCTGGATCGAGCCCGGGCCTCACGTCACCGCACCCTTGGCCTACGTCCGTCTCCACGGCCGCAACCCGGCCTGGCACCGGCGCGGGGTGGGGCGCGACACCCGCTACGACTACCTGTACGGGCCGGAGGAACTGGACGCCTGGGCGGAGCGCATCCGGCGGCTCCGGGCGGCGGCCGCCGCGGTCGTCGTCGTGACGAACAACCACTTCGGCGGCCAGGCGGTCGCCAACGCGCTCGAACTCTCGTCGCGGTTGCGCGGCGAGCGCGTGGCGGGTCCGGCGTCGCTCGTGGCGGCGTTCCCGCGCCTGACGGCCTACGTCGCGCCCGAGCCGTCCCCGGCCGGCGTGGACCCGCCGGACGGGGGCTGGTTCAATCTCGGCGGGGCCTAGGCCCCCCGGGGGTCCGCTCGCATGTCGCCCGTCGCGCTGGTCTTGCAGACGGGAGACGTGACGCGCGTCCCGATCGTGGACGACCCGTTCCGGATCGGTCGGGACCCCGCGTGCGACCTGTGCCTCTGGGACCTCCGCGTGTCCCGGCGCCACGCCCGCGTCGTGCGGCTGGACGGCGGGTTCGAGCTCGCGTCCGAGGGTCGCCACGGCATCTACGTGAACGGGACGAAGGTCCCGCGTGCGCGCCTGCGGGACGGCGACGAGATCGCGCTGACGCCGCCGAGCGAGCCGGACCCGATCGTCCTCCGTTTCGACAACGCGCTGCAGGGCACCGTGCTCGGCCCCGGGGCATCGCTGACGCGGGCGTGGTTCGAGCGCGAGAAGGACCGCGCGGGGCCGCCGCTCGTCGTGGCGCGCTACGAGGTCCTCGGGCCCCTCGGGGGCGCGACCGGGGCCTCCGCGCCCCGCTTGGCCCGCCACCGCACCACCGGGCAGGACGTCGTCCTGTCGGTCTTCCCGCCCGTGCCCGTGGGCGCCGCCGCCGACGCGTGGCTGCGGTTCGTCACCGCGGTCGCGGGGGCCGCGCACCCGGCGCTCGCGCATGTCGTCGACGGCGGCGTGGACCTCGTCGAGGAGGGCGCCATGCGGTGGCTCGTCTCCTCCATGGTCCGCGGGCGGCCCGCGGCCGAGCGGATCCCCGAGGGCGCGCAGGCGCCCGTCACCGCCGTGCGCCGCCTCCGCGCGCTGAGCGGCGGCCTCCACCTCCTGCACAGCCGTGGCGTCGTGCACGCCAACGTGACGCCGTCCCACGTGCTGCTGCGGACCGATGGGTCGGCGGTGCTCGTCGGCTACGGGCGGGCCTTCCTGCGGCGCGACGGCGTGTTCCCCGGCGCCAGTCCCGTGCTCGATCCCGCCTATGTCGCGCCCGAACTGCGCGACGGCGGCGGCAGCCGGCTCCCCACGCCGGCGTCCGACGTCTGGGGGCTCGCGGCCGTCGGGCACGGCCTGATGACGGGCCGGCCGCCGGACATCGGCGGCAGGCGCCTGCGCGACGCGGGGGTCGCCTTGCCGCCCGCGCTCGACGACCTCTTGGCGCGCGCGCTCGACCCCGAGTCCGCCGTGCGCCCGAGCGCGGAGGACCTCGGGCAGGGCCTCGCGTTCGCCGAGGCCTCGCTGACGACCTCGCCCGGGAGCGACGCGTGAACGAGGTCGTGCTGCGGAGCGGTCCCCCCGTCCACCCCTGGGTGTTCAGCAAGCGCGTCCTCGACGTGCACGGCCGCCCCAAGGACGGCGAGGTCGTGGCGCTGAAGACCCGCGAGGGGCGGCGCTGCGGCTTCGGATTCTGGCACTCGAAGTCGCTCATCGCGATCCGCGTCCTGTCGTACGACGCGGAGCGCTATCCCGACGAGGCGTGGCTCGTGGAGCGCCTGACCGCCGCGGAGCGGCTGCGCACGCACGACCTGCGGCTGCCCGACGTGACCGACGCGTGGCGCACCTCGCACGCCGAGGCCGACGGCCTCTCGGGCCTCGTCGTCGATCGCTACCGCGACGCGGCCGTGGCGAGCCTGTTCAGCCTCGGCTGGTTCCTGCGCCGCGACGAACTCGACCGCGTGCTGAAGCAGGTGCTCGGCGTGTCGAAGGTGGTGTTGCGCACCGACGAGCGCACGGCGGTCATGGAGCGGTTCCGGTGCGACCCGCCCGCGAACGCGGGCCGCGTCGAGATCCAGGAGCGCGGCACGCGCTACGTCGTGGACCTCGCGGGCGGTCACAAGACGGGCTTCTTCCTCGACCAGCGCGACCAGCGCGAGATGATCGCCCGCCTCGCCAAGGGCCGGCGCGTCCTCGACTGCATGACGTACACCGGCGGGTTCGCCGTCGCCGCGGCGCACCGCGGCGAGGCCGCGTCGGTGACCGCCGTCGACCTCGACGAGAACGCGCTCGCCGTCGCGCAGCAGACCGCGGCGCGCAACGGCTGCAGCGTCGACCTGAAGCACGCCGACGTGTTCGACGTGCTGCGCGGGCTCTCGGTGGCGCCCGCGGCCGACCGGCCCGACCTCCTCATCGTGGACCCTGCGAAGTGGGCGAAGGACCGCCAGGGCCTCGGCGCCGCCATGGCGAAGTACGCCGACCTGAACCGCCTCGCGTTCACCGCGGTGGCCGACGGCGGGTTGGTGCTGACGTGTTCGTGCTCGGGGCTCGTGTCGTCCGACGACTTCGTGGGGATGCTCCGCGGCGTCGCGCTGGACCTGCGCACCGAGCTGCGCTTCCTGTCGGTCGCGGGCGCGGCCCTCGATCATCCGGTGTCGTCGTCGTTCCCCGAGGGCCGGTACCTGAAGGCGGTCCTGGCGGCGCCGGGGCCACGCGGGCAGGGCCCGGGCCGCAGCGAGCTCCACGGCCGCGACCGCGACGACGGGCCGCCCGACGCGCCCTTCTCGGACGGCCGCTGAGAGGTTGTGAAGGAATCGAAGATTCCGTCACAGCCGCGAAGCGCGGACCCGCAGGGGCCGCGCGCCGAGCGGGTTTCCGGGGGGCTTGGCCCGCCGGAAACCGAGCGAAGGCGATTTCTTCACGAGTTCTGAGAGGTTGTGAAGGAATCGAAGATTCCGTCACAGCCGCGAAGCGCGGACCCGCAGGGGCCGCGCGCCGAGCGGGTTTCCGGGGGGCTTGGCCCGCCGGAAACCGAGCGAAGGCGATTTCTTCACGAGTTCTGAGAGGTTGTGAAGGAATCGAAGATTCCGTCACAGCCGCGAAGCGCGGACCCGCAGGGGCCGCGGCGGGGAGTCCTGCTGCGCGTCAGGCCGGGCTGCGCGCCAGGAGCGCCGCGAGGACGCCCAGGCCGAAGAGCTCCCGCTTGCCGTCCGCGATCTTCGCGGCGGCGTTGCGGCGGTGGTCCTCGAGGAGCCGGAGGGCCCCCGCCGGGTCCTTGATCATGGGCAGGTGCTTGCGCGCCGCCGGGAAGCGGAGCGGCACCGCGTCGTCGTAGACCAGCACGGTGAGCACCGCGATGCCCGAGGCGAGCGCCGTCCGCGGCGCGGCGCCGAGCCCGTCCCGCATCGCCGCGGTGGACGCGAGCACCAGCGCGACGTCGCTCCCCTCCGCCGTCGGCCAGCGTTCGATCCGGTGGGCGGCGGCGAGGCGTTCGAGTTCGGCCGCGAGGGCGGTTTCGGCGGCGTGGTGGACGAAGTGGACGCGCATCAACGCTCCCCGGACAGGTCGGTGGGACGGGCGATCGGCATCCGCCAGCCGACGCCGAAGGCCATGGGCGAGACCTTGAGACCCGGAGCCATCTGCCGCCGCTTGTACTCGCTCTTCTCCACCAACCGCAGCACCTTCGTGGCGACGGCGCGGTCCTCCCCGGCGCCGACGAGCTCTTCGAGCGACGCGCCGCGCTCCACCCGCGCCACGAGGATCCGGTCGAGCACGTCATAGGGCGGCAGGGAGTCCTGGTCGGTCTGGTCCGGGCGCAGCTCGGCCGACGGGGGGCGCGCGATCGTGTAGGCCGGGATCACCTCCCGCTCGCGGTTGAACGCCGCCGCGAGGCGGTAGACCTGCGTCTTCCACACGTCCGCGATCGCCGCGAGGCCGCCGCACATGTCGCCGTAGAGCGTGCAGTAGCCCACCGCCAGCTCCGACTTGTTCCCCGTCGTGAGCACCAGGTGGCCGTGTTTGTTCGAGAGCGCCATCAGGGTGGTGCCGCGCGCCCGGGCCTGCAGGTTCTCCTCGGTCGCGTCGAACGGCTTCCCGCCGAAGTGCGGCGTCAAGGACGCGCGGAACGCGTCGTAGACGGGCCCGATCGGCACGACGTGGTACGCGAGGCCCAGGCGCCCGGCGAGCGCGCGCGCGTCGGCCTCGCTCGCCGGCGCGGAGTAGGGGCCCGGCATGGCGACGGCGTGGACGTTCGCTGGCCCGAGGGCCTCGGCCGCGAGGCACGCGGTCACGGCGGAGTCGATGCCCCCGGACAGGCCGAGCACGGCGGTACGGAAGCCCGTCTTCTGCGCGTAGTCGCGGATCCCGAGGACGAGGGCCCGGCGGAGGATCTCGACCTCGTCGCGCGGGGGCACCGCGATCGGGGGCGACCCGGGCACGTCCACGACCGCGAAGTCCTCCTCGAACGACGCCAGGCGGGCCACGAGGCGCCCCTCGGCGTCGTAGGCGGCGCTGCGGCCGTCGAAGAGCACGTCGTCGTTCCCGCCCACGAGGTGGCAGGCGACGATGGGGCGTCGGACGCGCCGCGCCGCGTCGGCGAACACCCGCCGGCGGTGCTCGTCCTTGCCGAGGTGCCACGGCGACGCGGTGAGGTTGACGATCACCTCGGCGCCCGCCTTCACGAGGTCGCCCAGCGGGTCGACGTCGTACAGGCGCCGCCCGTCCACGAGGTCCTGGGCCCAGACGTCCTCGCAGATCGAGAGCCCGATCTTGCGGCCGCCCACGTCGATCACGACGGGCCGGTCCCCCGACGCGAAGTACCGGGCCTCGTCGAAGACGTCGTAGGTCGGCAGGAGCCGCTTCGCGTAGACCTTGTCCACGCGCCCACCCCGGAGCAGGACCGCGGCGTTGAAGAGGGCTCGCCCGGTGGACGCCGGATTGCGGACGGCGGTCCCGACCAGGGTGGGGGGGGCGCCGGCCAGCGCCTTGGCGAGGCCGGTCACCGCCGCCTCGGCGGCCCGGACGACCCCGTCCCGGAGCAGGAGGTCCCGGGGGGGGTAGCCCAGGACGGCGAGCTCGGGGACGAGGAGCAGGTCGGCCCCGGCCACCCGGGCCCGCTCCGCCGCCCCCCGGATCCGGGCGACGTTCCCGGCCACGTCCCCGGCGGTGGTGTTGATCTGGGCCAGCGCGATCTTCACGGCGACCTCATGGAGGGGGTGGGGAGTCTATCCGCGGCCGGCCGGGGACGGGGGCGGGGGATTACGGGCCCGTTCGGCTTGACTCCCCCTCCCTCGCCGGTATCACTACGCGCCCTCGACCGGCCCCCCGGAGGCGTGTGATGTTCCAGCTTGGCGTTCCGTCGTCTTCCCTCGACCTCAGCGGCGCGATCGACGCGTCGTCCGGGGACGCCGCGTCCCTCGCCTCCCTGCTCGAGTGGCTCCTCAGCCCCCGCAAGAAGAAGAAGGAGGAGGAGGAGGAGGAAGAGGAGCCGGCGGAGAAGGAGACCGAGGAGGAGGAAGAGGACGAGGAAGAGGACGAAGAGGAAGACGAACTCGAGGACGACGAGGAGGCCGAGGACGAGGAGGAAGAGGACGACGTCGACGAGGAAGAAGAGGAAGAGGAAGAAGAGGAAGACGACGAAGAGGAAGACGACGAGGACGACCTCGACGACGATGACGACGACGAGGACGACGACGACGAGGAAGAGGACGACGACGAGGACGAAGACGACTTCGGCGGCGACGACGACGACTTCTAGGTCCTAGGTCTCGTCGGGCTGCTGGGGCTGCTGGGGCTGCTGGAACTCTGGTGGCCCTTGGGGGCTGGCCCTCCGACGTCGTCCTCGGCCTTCGCCCGCGATCTCTCCGCGCGCCCGGCGCCCCCTCGCGAAGGACGCCGGGCGCGCGTCATTCTCGCATCGCCTTTCCGCCGCCGATCCGCTGCCGATCCGCTGCCGATCCGCCGCCGATCCGCCGCGATCGGCAGTGCGGGCCTCGCGTCGGCGAGTTCGCGCGCGGGTCTCCCGTAGACGCGGGTCGCCGTCCCGCGGCGACGCTACCGCCGCGGCGGTGTGGGCGGGATCGGGGCGTGGAGGAGCGCGAGGATCGTCTCGCCATAGCGGGCCGCGCGCTTCGCGCCGATGTCGGGGTGCGTCGCGAGCGCCTCGACGGACGTCGGGGGCGTCTCGAGGATCGCGCGCATCGCCACGTTGGGCAGCACGACCACGTTCGGGACGTTCCGCCGCTTCGCCTCCTCGGTGCGCCAGGTCCGGATCCGCTCCTCGAGCGTGCGGAGCACGTCGGCCCGCGCCCGCTCCTCCGGCGTCCGTCGCGGACGCTCGGGCGCCGGCGGGACTTCGCCGCGGTCCGAGGCCTCCGTGCCCTCGCGCACGACCGCCAGCACCGCGGCCGCGTCGCCGGCCCGCGTGATGGAGTGCGTGCCCTCGACGCTCGAGAGGGCGCCTTCGCTCGTCGGCGCGGCCGCCGCGATCGCGACGAGCGTCCCGTCGTTCATCACGCGGAAGCGGGGGACATCGTGGGCCTTCGCCCGTTCGTCGCGCCAGGCCCAGAGCCGCACCGCGATCGCGCGCCCGCGCGCGTCGAGTTTGTCGGCCTCCTTCGCTTCGCGCCAGGCCTCGGGGTCGTCCGCCGGCGCGACGCCCTTGCGCTCGGCCAGGCGGCGGAACTCGATCGCCGCCTCGTCCTCGAGGTCGGCGTCGCGCAACCGGACGCCGAAGCGCTCGCGCAGGTCGAGCAGGAACCGCGTGTCGCCGCGGAGGTACTCGAGGTGGGCGGGCGAGAAGGGCCGCTTCGCCCAGTCCGAGGTCTGGTACTTCTTCGAGAGCAGGACGCCGTGCGCCGTCTCGACGAGCGCGGCCAGGCCCACCCGCGGGTCGCCGAGCAGCGTCGCGGCGATCATCGTGTCGAACACGCGCCCGAAGCGGAACCCGCGCTCGCGCGAGAGCATCGCGATGTCGTAGTCGCCGCCGTGGAAGACGATCTCCACGTCGCCCCGTCCCACCACGTCGCGCAGCGGGTCGAGGTCTTCGACGACGAGCGGGTCGATGATCGCGTCGAGGCCGGGCGCCGAGATCTGGACGACGCACACGCGCTCGCGGAACGCGTGGAGCGAGTTGGCCTCCGTGTCGAGGGCGATCCGCGGCTCGCGCGCGAGGCGGTCAGCCAGGTGGCGCAGGGCCTCGGCCGTCTCGACGACGACGAGCTCGTTCGGGGTGTCGCTCACGGGGCCTCCTCCGGGATCTGCAGGTCGCGGCGCCCGAACAGCGCGAGGTAGCCCTCGGCGGTGCGACGCATGGCGGCGGGGTCGTCGGCGTGCCGCACGGCCCGGGTCAGCGACGCGAGCGCGTCGTCCGCGCGGTCCGACCGGAGCTCGTACCATCCGCGCAGCCGCCAGGCCTCCGCCGACCGCGGGAGGCCGATCGTCGCGTCGCGCGCCGCCTCGAGGCCGCGGGTGCGGTCGTCGTCGACGTCGCGCCGGGCCGCCTCGAGGCGCTCGAGGCCCCACAGCGTCTCGGCCTCGCGCAGGAGCGCCTCGACGCGCTGCACCTCGGGGGGTTCGAGGGCCGTCACGGGCGCGGTCTCGATCTCGAGCTCTCGCAGTTTGGCGAGCAGCTCCCGGTCGGTCGCGAGTTCGGGCGCGGCGCGCAGCGCGTCACGGGCCTCGACGGCGAGCGGCGGCGCGGCGACGAGGAGCCGGCGCGCGAGCTGCATGGCCGTGCCGGCCGGCGCGCGCGGCGTGCGCGCGGCCACGGCCGCGCGGAACGCGTCGAGGGCGGCCTCCTCCGCGCCGGTCGCCATCAGCGCGCGCGCGTGGAGCGCGCGCAGGGGCCCGTGGTCGGGGAACCGCTCGAGGCGAGCCGCGGTCTCGCGGGCCGCCACCGCCGGGTCGCCGTGCTCGAGCACCGCGCTGAGCCACTCGGCGGCGACCGCCGGGTCGTCCGGCGCGGCGCGCACCGCCACGTCGAGCAGGGCCACCGCGTCGGCCCGCAGCTGCTGCGCGGTCGCCGGGGCGAGGCTCCGCTGGCGGGCCTCGTTGAGCCGGGCCCGGGCCCGGGCTCGGGCCCCGACGGCGCCGCCGTCGAAGCCCACGAGCCGCGTGAGGCGCTTCGCCTCCTCGATCCCGCCCACGTCGGCCGAGCGCAGCGCCGTGGACGCGAGCAGCCCGTCGCGCGCGTCCGCGTCCGGCACGATGGCAGCGAAGTCCGGCGGGTATGCCGACGCGAGCGCGGCGTAGATCGCCGGCTTCTCCTTCGGCGACCGGCGGCCGAGGAACATGGCGCGCGCGAGCCCCAACTCGAGCCGCGGGCGGTCATCGGTCGACGGCGTGGGCTCCGCGCCCAGCACCTTCGTCAGGCCGGGCCCGTCGAGCAGGAGGCGGCGAAGCACGTCCTCGGGGCCGGTGATGCCGGCGGCGCGTGCGCGGACGCCGACGGCCTCCGTGTCGAGCGCGCGACGCCAGCGCGCCGCGTCGATCCGCGGCGCGTCGAGGAAGCCCACGAGGAGCACCTCGTCGTGGTACACGAGCACCCAGCTGTGCGGGAACACGCCGTGCCACGACGCCAGCGCCGTGCGGAACAGGTCCTCGGTCATGTTGAAGATGTTGAGCCACTGGGCGAACACGCCCCCGGGCCGGAGCGCCGACCGCGCGAGGTGGTAGGCGTCGCGCGTGAACAGGTGCCCGGCGCCCGGGACCCACGGGTGGCTCGGCTGCGAGACCACGAGGTCGTACGTCCCGCCGCGCGCGGCGGCCTGGCGCAGCAGCAGGCGTCCGTCGGTCACGTGGAGCCGGGCCTTGGGGTCGCGGCGCACCGCGAGCGGTCCGCGGTAGGCCTCGACGACGTCGAGCACCGCCGGCTCGATCTCCGCCACGTCCACCTGCGCGAGCGGCGTGGCCAGCAGCGTCTCCACCGTCCACCCCGCGCCGTGGCCGATGGCGAGGGCGGTCCGCGGGTCGGGGTGCACGAGGTAGGGCACCAGCGCGAGCGCGACCTCGGTCTCCGTCCCGACGTCCGGGTCCGTCGGCACGATCTTCGACTCCGCGAGGCCGCCCTGGCGGAGCTTCACCGACCCGCGCTCGAGGAGCAGGCCGACGGTGCTCATGACGCCCTCACGCGGCCGGACGGGCGGGGCGTCGGGGCGGCCCGGCGGCGTCGGGTAGGTGCCCGCGATCGTCTCCGCGACGAGGCGCATCTCGTCGCGCGTGCGGACCGGGAACGCGTGCGACCACCGCCCGAGCAGCACCACCTCGGGAAGCGTCGGCGCCGCGTCCTCGACCGCCTGGACCGCGCCCGGCAGCGACGCCGGCACCAGCGGCAGCACCAGCAGCGCGGCCACCCAGGCGGGCCGCGGCGCCGCGGCGGCGAGCCACAGCGCGGCGCCCACCATCACGCCGACGCCCCCGAGCAGGAGGAGCGTCGTCGAGGTGCCGAGCGCGGGCAGCAGCAGGAAGCCCGCGAGGAGGCTGCCGACGACGTTGCCGAGCGTGTTCCACGCGTAGACCGAACCCGCGGCCGCGGCGGCGCCGGCGGCCGACCGCGCCCGCGCGCGCACGGCGAGCGGGTACGCCAGCGCGAACAGGAACAGCGGCGGCATCACGGTCCACAACGCGCCTTGGAAGCGGCGCGCGAAGATCGCGTCCGCCGTCGCGCCGGAGAGCACGTCCCAGGGGGGCGCGGCCGTGCCCGCGTCCGTCGCTGCCTGCTTCAGCGCCGTCGCGACGTCGGTCGCGTGCGCGAGCGCGCGGAACGGCGTGGACCCGGCCGCGAGCACCGACGCGGTGGTCGCGACTCCTGCCAGCACCACCACGACGGCGAGTGCGAGGTCGGGCCGCCGCACGCGGTCGGCGACGAACCCGCCCACGAGGCCCCCGAGCGCCGTGCCCACGAGCACCGCCACGAGGAGCACCGCGAACCCGTAGACGTGGACGCCCGTGATCGGTTCGAGCAGCCGGAACCACGCCACCTCGCCGCCGAGCGCGATCGCCCCCGTGGCGAACAGCGCGACGGCCGGCGCCCGGGGCCCGCGTCGCAGGTCCGGGGCGAGGGCGGGGGCGGGGGCGGGGGCGGGGGCGGGCGCGGGGGCGGGGGCGGGGGCGGGGGCGGCGACCGGCGCCGACATCGCGGGGGCCTCGAGGGCCGCCGCGGCCGTCGCGCGGGGGGCGCGGCCGGCCCACGCGTCCGCGCCGAGCAGCGCCAGCGCCGCGAGCAGGTTGCCGGCGCCGGCGATCGCGAGCGCGCCGCGCTCGCCGAGGTCGTCGAGCAACACGAGTCCGAGGACGGTGCCGCACGCCGCCCCGAACGTGTTCACGCCATAGACGAGGCCCGTCCACCGGCCCGCCACCGCCAGCGCCCGCACGCGCCCGCGCACGAGCAGCGGCAGCGTCGCGCCGAGGAACGCGGTCGGGAGGACGAGGATGGGCATCGCCGCGAGGGCCGCGGGCCACGCCGACGGGCCCGGGGCGACGCCGAGGAGCCCGAGCAGCGCGAGGTGTGCGTCGGGGACGAGCGCCAGGGCCCACGGCGACAGCGCGACGAGGACGCCCGCGATCCCCTCGCAGATCGCCGCGGCCCGCAGCGGCGCCTTTGCGTAGGGGGCCCGCCGCCCGGCGATCGCGGCGCCGATCCCGAGCCCGCCGAGGAACGACGCCGACACGATGGCCAGCGCCTCGGCCGACGTGCCCACCCCGCGGCCGAGCGCACGGAACCAGATCGTTTCGGCCACCAAGGCGGCGGTGCCCGAGATCCAGGCCGCGAGGAGCAGGAGGGCGGGCATGGCGCTGGAGGATACCGGGGCCCGGACGCGAGCCCGCTCCGATCCCACCGGGAGGTCCGCCCGAACTCGACGCGAGGCCCGCGCCGATTCCGACGCGAGGCCCGGCCGGACCGGACCGGGAATCCTGGGGCCGAACGAACCGCGCCGCGGCGTCCTTCCGGGCCTCGCGTACCGTGGGCCGGTGCCCGCCGTCCCCGCCGCCCCCGCCCGCCTCCGCCGCGCCGCCGACGCCGTGCCCGGGCTCCTGGCCGCGGTGGCGTTCGGCGTGGGCGCCCCGGCGGCGCAGCGGGTCTTCGAGGGCGTGGGACGGTGGACGGCCGGCGCGTGGATCGCTTTGGCGACCGGTCTGCTGTTCCTCGTCGCGACCCGCCTCGGGCTCCGGGCGCCGCCGCTCGTGGTGGGGACGGCCGCCGACCGTCGGCGCGGGACCCTCGGCCTGCTCGCGTCCACCGCCTTCGGCCCCGTGCTCGGCGCCTACTTCGCCCTGCAGGGGCTCGCGCGCCTCTCGGCCCACGAGGCGTCGCTGCTCCTCAATCTGGAGACGGTGTTCACGCCGCTCCTCGCGGTGCTCGTCTTCCGCGAGCGGCTGTCCGCGCGGCGTTGGGTGGGCGCGGCGTTCGTGCTCGCCGGGGGTGTCGCGTGCGCGTTCGCGGTGCGGGGCTCGGGGCCGACGGGGTCGCTCGAGGGCGCGCCGTGGATCGCGGCGTCGTGCCTCTGCTGGTCGGCCGACAGCAACCTGCTCCGCTACCTCGTGCACCGCGACCTCTGCGCGGTCGCGCGCGACAAGGGCCTCCTCGGCGGCGGCGCCGCGCTCGGCCTCGCGTTCGCGTTCGGCGAGGTGCCGCCGTTCCCCGACGCGACGACGCTCGCGTGGGGGGCGCTCGTCGGCGTCGTCGGGTTCGGCGGGGCGCTCGTCGGCTACCTCGCGAGCGTGCGCCGCGTCGGCACCGCCACCACGGGGGCCCTGTTCGGCACGGGCCCGTTCGTCGGGGTCCTCGTGGCGTGGCTCGTGCTCGGCGAGCGGCCGGGCCTCGCGTTCGTCGGGGCCGCGGTGGCGGTGGCGGTGGGGGTGGTGCTGCTCGTGACCCCGGAGCGCTCGGCCTCCGCTTCCGGCCCCGCCGCGGGCGCGTAGGCTCGGGCGCACCGCGGAGGTTCCCATGGTCGCGCCCTTCAAGAACGAGCCGTTCACCGATTTCCGCCGCCCCGACGCCCGCGAGGCGTTCGAGGAGGCCCTCGAGCGCGTGGAGGGCGAGCTCGGCCGCACGTACACCAACGTGATCGACGGCGACCGCGTCTCGAGCACGACCTTCGTCGAGACGCACGACCCGTCGGACCCCTCCGTCGTGATCGGGCGCTTCCCCCTCGCCACCGTCGAGGACGGGCGGCGCGCCGTCGAGGCGGCCGACGAGGCGTTCCCCGCGTGGGCCGACACGCCCTGGGCCGACCGCGCGCACCTGCTGTTCGAGCTCGCCGACCGCCTGCGCCGCGACAAGCACTACTACAGCGCGTGGATGGTCCGCGAGGTCGGCAAGAACTGGGCCGAGGCCGACGGCGACACCGCCGAGGCCATCGACTTCTGCGAGTACTACGCCCGGGAGGCGCTCCGGTACGCGAAGGGCCTGCCCGTCGTGCAGACCGAAGACCACAACGAGTGCCACTACATCCCGCTGGGGGTGGGCGCGATCATCGCGCCGTGGAACTTCCCGCTGGCGATCCTCTGCGGCATGACCGTGGCGGCGCTGGTGACGGGCAACACGGTCGTGATCAAGGCGGCCGAGCCGAGCCTCACGATCGGGCGCAAGTTCTTCGAGCTCCTCGAGCAGGTGGGCTTCCCGCGCGGCGTCGCGTCGTTCGTCGCGGGGCAGGGCCGCGTGGTCGGCGCCGAGATGGTGGCGCACCCGCGCACGCGGTTCGTCGCGTTCACGGGCAGCAAGGAGGTGGGCCTGCGGCTCGCCGAGCAGTGCGGCAAGACGGTCCCCGGCCAGCGGTGGATCAAGCGGATCGTGGCGGAGATGGGCGGCAAGGACGGCATCGTGGTCGACGCCAACGCCGACCTCGAGGCGGCGGCGACGGGCATCGTGGCGGCGGCCTTCGGCTTCCAGGGCCAGAAGTGTTCGGCCTGCTCGCGCGCGATCGTCGTGGCCTCGGTCTACGACGCCGTGCTCGAGAAGGTGATCGCGCGCACGAAGGCGCTGAAGGTGGGCGACCCGTCCGACCCGGAGACGAACGTCGGTCCGGTGACCGGGAAGGACCAGTTCGACAAGATCCTCGAGTACATCGAGGTGGGTCGGAAGGAGGGCCGCGTCGTGACGGGCGGCGGGCGCGCGGGCGACGTGGGCTACTTCATCGAGCCGACGATCGTGGCCGACGTGCCGCCCACGGGCCGCCTGGCGCAGGAGGAGATCTTCGGGCCGGTGCTGGCGTTCATCAAGGCGGCCGACTGGGCCGAGGCGCTCGAGATCGCGAACAACACCGAGTTCGGGTTGACGGGCGCGGTCTACAGCAAGGACCCGAACCACCTCGCCGAGGCCAAGAAGCGCTTCTACGTCGGCAACCTGTACCTGAACCGCAAGTGCACCGGCGCGCTGGTGGGGGCGCACCCCTTCGGTGGCTACGACATGAGCGGCACGTGCAGCAAGGCCGGCGGCCCGGACTACCTCGGCCTCTTCCTCCAGCAGAAGTCGATCAGCACCCGCCGCATCTGACGCGCGCGGCCCGGGGCTGCGCGGGGCGGCGGCGCGTGCGGCCCCTTCGTGAGGAACCTCTCCGTCGGGCGCGTCCCCGTCGCGACGCCGTGCGGCGTCCGCGGGGGCGCGGGGGGGCGCGGGGGGGCGCGCGGGGGCGCGCGGGCGCGGGACCCGAGGCCCGGCGCGACGCGGCCCCCCCGTTCGGGGAGGCGCGGGCCCGCCGTCCATGGCATCCTCCGGAGATCGACCGTCATCGGGACGGTCCCACGGAGACTCGTGATGCAACGTCGTCGGACCGGGTTCGTGTACGCGCTCGTCGCTCTCGTCGCGGGAGGGGTCGGCTTTGCCGTCCGGGGCGCCGTCGCCAAGGACGAGGAGCCTGCCGCCGCCATGGAGAAGCCCATCGACGGGCACGCGCTCGTGAAGGCGCTCGCGGGTGCTTGGACCACGAAGGCGACGTCCGTCCTCGGGGCCATCGCGGGGACCGTCACGCACGGGCTCGAGTGCGGGAACACGATCCTGCTGACGCGCTCGACGGGCAAGGCCGACGCGATCGGCGCGTTTCAGGGGCTCGGCGTGCTGAAGATCTCCGCCGACGGCAAGACGGCCACGCAGTGGTGGTTCGACACCGGCATGGACACGGCGCTCGTGATGACGGGGCCGGTGACCGCCGACGGCTACACGATCGAGGGCTCCAACAAACTCGGGTCGAGCAAGGTGGTGCTCACGAAGAAGGGCGACGGCTTCGAGCTGAAGATCTGGGCCGACGGCGCCGAGTTCATGACCGAGACGCAGACGAAGGCCAAGTAGCTTCCCCGCCTCGGGAGTCCTGCTTCGGGAGCTCCACCTCGGGAGCTCCACCTCGGGAACTCCACCTCGGGAGTTCCCTCGCCGCAGCCCCGCGAGGTCCGGCGTCCCCGCGCGCGCGCGGGGACGCCGGACCCTACAGTTTCTGGCTCGACGCGCGCGCGTCCACCTCGGCCTCGACGCGCGCCCAGCGGGCGCCCGCGTCCATGGCGATCCTCGCGTCGGCGTCGGTGTCGACGTCGAAGCAGATGTCCGGGTCGGCGACGCCCACGCGGACCGTCTTGGCACGGTGGCGGAGGAGCACCTCCTTTGCGCCGCTCGCGTCGCCGTGCAGGAAGAACTCCTTCTGCAGCGACGCCGCGTACACGCCCGGGTGCCCGCCCAGCCCGCGGTAGGTGGGCAGCACGATCTCGGCGCCCCGGATCCGGAAGTCCACGACCAGTTTGTCCACGATCTCCGGCTTCACGAACGGCACGTCGGCCGGGCACAGCAGGAAGTCGCGCCCCTTCGCCCACGCCGACTCGAGCCCCGTGCGGATGGACGAGATCATCCCCTTCGACGGGTCACGGTTCTCGATCACGTGGACCTTCAGGCTCGCGAGCCACTGCCACGCCGGCTTCTGCTGCGGTCCCACGACGACGAGCACGTCGCCGACCTTGCTCGCCTTGCTGAACACCGACACCGTCCGCTGGAGCATCGGCATCCCGCCGAGGTCCAGCAGCAGTTTGTCGTGCCCCATCCGCGTGGAGCCGCCCGCAGCGAGGAGGATCGCGGTGGGCTGACCGACGCCGACGGACATAGGTCCCGAGTCTACCGGGGGGACGACGGTCCCGCCCGGTGTAGGTTGCCGTGCCGCCTCGCGCCGCCTCGCGCCGCCTCGCGCCGCCTCGCGCGGCCTCGGGGCGCCTCGGGGCGCCTTCCTCGAGCCGCCGTTCGACCGCCGAACCCGGAGCCCGTCCATGGACCTGCTCGCCGACCTGACCGCCGTCCGCGGCGCCGCCCCCGACAAGCTGCGGAAGGTCAATCTCTTCGAGACCGCCCGCTGTTTCACCGACGTGTACGTGCTCGGCCCGGGCCAGTCCCAGATGGCCCACGTCCACGCGGCGTCCGACAAGGTCTACGCCGTGCTCTCCGGTCGCGGGACCGTGCGCGTCGGCGACGCCGTCTACGCGGTCCGCGAGGGCCACGCGGTCTTCTGCCCCGCCGGCGCGTCGCACGGCGTCGAGAACCCCGGCCCCGACGACCTGCGCTTGCTCGTCTTCATGGCGCCGCACCCGAAGCCGCCCGCGTGACCCGACCGGTCGCTCGGTAGGCTGAGAGCCTGGGAAGGAATCGAAGATTCCTTTCCAGCGGCGAAGCGCGGGCCCGCAGGGGCCCCGCGCCGAGCGGGTTTCCGGGGGGCTTGGTTCGCCGGAAGTCGAGCGAAGGAGACTTTCTTCACAAGGTCTGCGGCGGTCGGCGCGGCGCCGGCGCGGAGGGCTCGCCATGGCGGTCAAGGTCGGCGTGATCCTGTCGGGGTGCGGGCACCGGGACGGCACGGAGATCCGGGAGGCGGTCCTCACCCTCCTCGCGCTCGACCGCGCGGGGGCCGAGGCCCGCTGCTTCGCGCCCGACATTCCGCAGCGCCACGTCGTTGACCACTACCGCGGCCAGGTCGTCCCCGGCGAGACGCGCAACGTGCTCGTGGAGGCCGCCCGCATCGCCCGCGGCCAGGTTGCCGACCTCAAGACCGCGAAGGCGAAGGACCTCGACGCCGTGATCCTCCCGGGCGGCTACGGCGCGGCCCTCAACCTCTCCTCGTTCGCCGAGCAGGGCGCCGACGCCACGGTCCTTCCCGAGGTCGCCGCGCTCCTCACCGCGATGCACGCCGCCCAGAAGCCCATCGGCGCCATCTGCATCGCGCCCGCCGTCGTCGCGAAGGCGCTCGGGTCGGTCCACCCCCACCTCACGATCGGTGACGACGCCGGAACGGCCGCCGCCGTCACCGCGTGCGGCGCCGTCCACCAGGTCTGCCCCGTCGAGCAGTTCGTCGTGGACCGGACGAACAAGATCGTGACGACGCCCGCCTACATGTACGACGCGTCGCTCCGGGGGGTCGCCGAGGGCATCGAACGCTGCGTGCGCGAGGTACTGGCCCTCGTCGCCGCCCGGTGACGGCGGGGACCCAGAGCCGCCGAATCGGAATCAGTCCGGATTCGACGGGAACCGACGGGAACCGACGGGAATCGACGGGAATCGACGGGAATCGACGGGAATCCGGCCTGGGCCCTTCGCCGCGACCCACTTCGGCCCTTCCTTTGCTTCAAGGTCGGTGCCATGCGCCGAACCCTCTTTTTGACCGCGATCGCCCTCCTTGGCGTGGCCGCATGGGCCGCCGCGCAGTATTCCCGACCTGCACCCGCGTCGGCCCGCCTTACGTCGCCCCCGTCCCCCGGGGCCGCCGCGGAGACGCTGCTGCTCGCGCCGACGGCTCCGCCCGTCGGCCCGTAGGTCCGGTCGCCCGCCCCCGGGCGGGCCTCGCGTCCCAGGCCCCCGATCGTTCGGGCGAGCCTTGGCGTGGGCTTCCCGCGGCGTGGGCCTCCCGTACCGCGGGACCGCTCGCCTCCTGCGGTCCGCCCGGGCGAAACGTGCCGACGTTCGGGGCCCGGGTATTACGGACCACCGGAGGTCCCATGCCCGTCACCGAAGCCCAAGTCCGCGCGGCGCTCACGTCCGTCGTCGATCCCGACCTGTTCCGCGACATCGTCTCCCTGGGGTTCGTGAAGCAGGTCGAGATCGCCGGCGGCACCGTGCACGTCCGCATCGAGCTGACGACGCCGGCCTGCCCGGTGAAGGACCAGTTGAAGGCGCAGGCCGAGGCGGCGATTCGGCAGGTGCCCGGCGTGACGTCGGTCGTCGCCGAGATGACGGCGAACGTGAAGGGCAACGGCCGCCTCCCCATGGCGGGCGACCCGGCGCCGCAGGTGAAGAACTTCATCGCGGTCGGCGCCGGCAAGGGCGGCGTGGGCAAGTCCACGGTCGCGGTGAACCTCGCGGTCGCGCTGCAGCAGGCCGGCGCGACGGTGGGCCTCATGGACGCCGACGTCTACGGCCCGTCCATCCCCAAGATGCTCGGCAGCACGCGGCGGCCCGAGGCGATCGACGAAAAGCACGTGAAGCCCAACGAGGCGCACGGGCTGAAGATGATGTCCATGGGGCTCGTCCTCGACCCGAACAAGGCGGTGGTGTGGCGCGGGCCCATCGTCCACACCGCGATCAAGCAGTTCCTGTCCGACGTCGTCTGGGGGGCGCTCGACTACCTCGTGGTCGATCTGCCGCCGGGCACCGGCGACGTGCCGCTCTCCCTCGCGCAGACCGTGCCGGTGACGGGCGCCGTGGTCGTGTGCACCCCGCAGGACGTGGCGCTGCTCGACGTGAAGAAGGCCGTCGGGATGTTCCGCACGCTGAAGATCCCGATCCTCGGCCTCGTCGAGAACATGTCGTTCTACGCGTGCCCGCACTGCGGCCAGCGCGACGACATCTTCGGCCACGGGGGTGCGGAGGCGTACGCGCGCGAGGAGGGGATCCCGTTCCTCGGCGCGATCCCGCTGCACGCCCAGGTGCGCGTCGGCGGCGACGCAGGCCTGCCCGCGAGCCTCGACCCGAAGTTGCCGGAGGCGGTGAAGACCGCGTTCCGGTCGGTGGCGAACGAGTTGGCGCGCCAGGTGAGCATCCTGAACCTGGCGAAGCCGGCGGTGGGGACCCTCGAGATCACGAACTGACCGGCGTCCGCGGACGCGCCGACGAGACCTCCCCGGCGCGGGACGCGAGGCCCGGGGCCCGACGGGGGCGCTGAATCCCGCGGGCGGGTCGGCGGTACGGTGGGGCGTCCCCGGAGATCCCCCATGGCCACGCTTCCCGCTGCTGCTCATGTCGTCGCCTGGCTCGCGCTGGGCGGGACCGCCCTCTACGTCGCCGGTCAGAACCGCGATCTCGCGTCGCGCCTCGAGCGCATGGAGGCCGCGCCGGCCGAGGGCCCCGCGGCGTCGGCGACGGGCTCCGCCCCGGCCGCGTTGGCCGGCAGCAAGGAGTTCACGACGCTCCGCACGAAGGCCGACGACGCCACGCGGCGCGCGGACGTCCTGTCGGTGGAGCTCACCAAGCTGCGCAACGACCACGAGCGGCTGTTGGCGACCGTCCTGGCGATGCCCGAGGGCGCGAAGGCCGAGGCGGCGACGGCGACGTTCGTCGAGCGGCCCGGCTTCGAGGACGCGGTGCGCAGCGTGGTCGACCGCTACGCGTTGGAACACAAGTTCCGCGACACGCTGAAGAAGGCGACGGGGCCGATCGTGCCCAAGAAGCCGCCGTACGCGGAACTCGCGAAGGCGCTGAAACTCGACGGGCCGCAGACCGCGCGGTTCGAGCAGGACATCCGGTCAATCCAGACGGAGCTCTTCGAGATCCTGCAGATCCCGCGCGACGACGGGTTCATGCCGCTGGAGGAAATCCAGGCCGCCGAGCAGTACCCCGAGGGCAGCCCGAAAAAGACCGAGGCCTTCCTGAAGCTCTTCAAGGCGACGATCCCGGGCACGCAAGAGACCTACCTGGAGCGGGCCGTGGCGCTGGTGTCGCGGGTGAAAGACGGGACGAAGGCGTACCTGCAAGACGAGCAGCGGGGGCTCTTGGACACCATTGATCTCGATTGGTTTGGCATCCAAATGCCTTAGGCGACCGAGGGGGCGGAGGGCCGAGACTTCGCGATCGGCGGCTTCGCGTACAGAGGAAGTACGCGTCGGCCGCCGCTCGCTCGTGCGGCCCTGCGCCTACTCGGTCGCAGACTTCGGACCACGAGGGCGACCGAGGGGGCGGAGGGCCGAGACTTCGCGATCGGCGGCCTCGCGTACAGAGGAAGGTCGCAGACTTCGGACCACGAGGGCGACCGAGGGGGCGGAGGGCCGAGACTTCGCGATCGGCGGCCTCGCGTACAGAGGAAGGTCGCAGACTTCGGACCACGAGGGCGACCGAGGGGGCGGAGGGCCGAAACTTCGCGATCGGCGGCCTCGCTCGTGCGGCCCTGCAGCGCTTCGGTCGCAGACGTCCGACCACGACCGGAGGAGGAGGAAGAAGAGGGATCAGAGGAAGAAGGGGAAGAGCCCGGAGAGGGAACCGAGGACGGGCGGTCAACGACCGTGAGGCGGACGATCGGCCAGACGGAGCATGCGGCGGAGCGTCGCAGGACGGGTCGAACGCGTGTGGTGCTCCCAGGCCCGCGCGCGCGAGAGCGCCGCCAGCGTCGCGACCACCTGCGGACGGAAGTAGCGCCCCACGATCGTGCCGAACGAGGCGTCGACGCGCAGCGGACCGTCCTGCAGCGCGCCGGGCCTCGCGTCGGCGGCCACGGGATCGAGGTCCGGCCGGCACCCGAAGAAGGCCGCCGGCTCGAAGGCCGCCCGCGCGTCGGCGTCCACGAACTCCGGCGGCTCGCCGCAGAGGTTCAGGTGCGGGCTGAGCGCATCCGCGTAGGAAAATGGCGAAGCGCACGGGAGCCCGAACCGCCGCCCCAACACCTCGACCGCCGCGTGACAGGCGTCGGAGATCCGCACGCGCGGGTCGTGACGCAATCGTTCGAGGTACACGGCGGGACGGACGTCGTGCCCCGCGACGACCGCGAGCTGGGGGAGCCCCGACCGGTGCGCGATCGCCCGGGCGACGACCGCGAACGAGTCGTAGACGATCAGGTCGGGGGCCAGCGCCTCGACCTCGCGCGCCAGCGCCTCGCCGAAGCGGCCCGCGAACGACACGTAGCGGCACGGGAACGGGGACGACGCGTCGTCGGCCGCCGCCAACGGACGCCCCGCGAACACGTCGACGAACGAGGCGCCGGTGGCCTCGCCGCGCGCGCGTTCGGCGTCGGGCGCGAACAGGACGCAACGCGGCCCGTGGCGCACGAGCCCGGCGACGACGGGAAGGAGGGTCGAGAGGTGGCCCGGTTCGTCCGTCGCGAAGCAGGCGACGCGCGGACCCGACCCTGCCGCCAGCGCGCGCGACGGGGTCATCGGGGCCGGACGCCGGTGACGAGCGAGAAGTAGCCGCAGCCCGTCGGATGCACCTCGAGCGCCGCGAAGCCGGCGTCGGCGAGCAGCGCGAGCAGGCCCGCGCGCGTGGGTTGCCGGCCCCCGCGCGTCCAGAGCCGCCTGTTCACCGTCGCGGCGGCGACCGCCAACGGCCCCGCGCCGTCGTCGTCGAGCAGCATCTCGTGCACGAGGATGCGCCCGCCGGGCGGGAGGGCCTCCCACGACTTCGCGACGAGCCGCCGCGCCCGGCCGTCGTGATCCGGGTGGCGGCGAGCGCGCAGACCGCGGGTCGGTCGAGCACGCAGGCGCGCAGCCGCGGGAACCGGCTCACGGCCTCCATCGCGTGGACGCCGGACCCGCCGCCGACGTCGAGCCGTTGGTGGGGGCTGCAGCGGGCACGCGCCTCCGCATGGCGAAGAGAACCCGAACGGGCGACGATGAACGGCAGGTCGATGACGTCGGACCTCGCGACGCACCGCACGTGCGGGCGCACCGCGGGCCCCGCTCCTCCCCTGTTGCTGCGGCGATTTCAACGAGCGACTCGGTCCGGCGGCGCGGCGGAGCCGGAGCACGGGCAATTCGCGGTCGCCATCGACATGCTCGGCCACGAGCTCGGCGCGCAGAGGCACCGCTCGGGCGGCCGTCACCTTCCCGAAGTGGACCTCGTTCGTCCCCGACCGCCGCCGACTTCGAGGCGCGCCGTGGCGCCAGCGTGGCCGCGACCGGGGACGTCGCCCCGTTCCCGCCGGGGGCCGGCGCCGCGCGGTGCTGGCCACGGGTGGCGGCGGTGGCGGGACGGCGAGGTCGTCGGCGGTGCCCGCCTGGCGGCCGATCGTGCAGGGACGTGCAACGACGTGTCAGCAGCACAGCACACAGGCGAGCACACAGGATCGGGGCCTCCGACGCAACCTGTGCCCCCACTGCGACTTACGACCTACGTCTCCCAGCCTGTCAAGCCGGAGGTCGCGGGTTCGAGTCGCGGGGTCCGCGGCGACGCGCGGGCCTCGCGTCAGAGGTCGACGGACTCGCCCATCTTCGGGATGTAGGTCGTCAGGCTGAGCTTCTCGACGATCAACTTCGAGAAAGCCGCGAGCGACGGCGGTTCGCCGTGGCAGAGGAAGACCTTCGTCGTCGGCCCCCCGCACCGGCCCAGCCAGTCGAGCATGTCGGACTGCCCGCCGTGGGCCGAGAACCCGCCCAGCGTGTGGATCGAGGCCCGCACCGGCACCGCGTGACCGCGGATGTAGACCGTCGGTGCGCGCTCGACCAGCCGCCGCCCCAGCGTGCCCGGCGCCTGGTACCCCACGATGACGATCTTCGTCGAGGGCCGCGGCAGCAGCCCCGCGAGGTGGCCCGTCACACGCCCGCTCTGGCACATGCCGCTCGACGCGATGATCACCGCATGCGTCGCCTCCCGCGTCAGCCGCTCGCTCTCGACGTGCGAGGAGACGAACGTGAGCCCCTCGAAGTCGAACGGGTCGTCGCCGCGCTTGAGCAGGCCCTTCGCGTCGTCGTCGTAGACGGCCGGGTTGCCCTGGAAGACGGACGTGAGCCGCGTCGCCATGGGGCTGTCCACGTACACCTTGAGCTTCCCGAGCTTGCCCTGGTTCTTCCAGCCGTTGATGTGGTAGAGCAGGTCCTGCGTGCGGCCGAGCGCGAACGCCGGCACCACGACGACCCCCTCGCCCCGCTCCGCCGACTCGAGGATCTCGAACAGCTCCGCGAGGCTCGCCTCGCCCGACTTGTGGTCGCGGTCGCCGTACGTCGACTCGATCTGGATGAAGTCGGCGCGCGGGAACGGCGTCGGGTCGGCCACGACGGGCCGGTGGGGGGCGCCCACGTCACCCGACACGCCGAACAGGACGCGCCGCTCGCCCTCCTTCATCGCGACGAGCGCGTGCGCGCTGCCGAGGATGTGGCCGGCGTCGGAGAGCGTGACCATCATCGACTTCGTGAGCGGCGTGGGGACGCCGTAGCGGACCGGGCGCATGAGCTCGAGGATCCGTGCGACCTCCTTCTCGCCGTACGCGGGCGGCGGCCCGCCCCGGCGGCGGTGGTCCTCCTCCTGGATCTTCGCCGCGTCGGCCAGCATCACCGCCGCCAGCTCCGCCGTGGCGCGCGTGCAGAAGACCGGGCCCCGGAAGCCCCGCGTCACGAGCAGCGGCGTCCGGCCGATGTGGTCGATGTGGGCGTGCGTGAGCACGACCGCGTCGATCGTCGCGGGGTCGAAGCCGAGGCCGTGGCCGCGGTTGCGTCGTTCGAGCTCGTCGTCGCCCTGGAACTGGCCGCAGTCGACCAGGATCCGGGTCCCGTCGGCCTCGAGGAGGGTGCAAGAGCCTGTGACCGTCTCGGCGGCCCCGTGGAATGCGACGTGCATCCCGACAGCCTACGCGCCCGCCGGGCCGCCGGGAATGGTCCGCCGCCGTTGCTGCTGTCGCCCGCCCGACGACGCGGGCACAATCCCGGCGTGCGCCAGCCCTCGCTCTCCCGCCTGCGCTGCCCGGAGTGCCTCCGCCGGGGGAGCGAGGCGCCGTTGGAACTGGATGCCACGCGCGTGGGCGGCGGCGAGGACGGCGGCCGCGAGGGCGACCTCCTCGAGGCGTTCCTCGTCTGCGCGCGCTGCCGGGCCGTGCGTCCGGTCTTCGGGGGCGTGGGCCTCCTCGTCGCCGACCTCGATGCGCACCTCGAGGCGCACGGCAACGTCTACCGCCGCGCGCCGATCGCCGACCCGCGCGTGACGCGCTACGTCCTCGGCCGCGCGGGCTCGGGCGGCGACGTCGTCCCGTTCGCCGAGGTCGTCGCGCGGTACGGCGACCTGCTGCCGACGGAACCCGGCGCCGCGCCGCGCGCCGCCTCCGCCTACGACGCGGCGCTCGAGGCCGCGCTCGACGCCCAGGGGGTCGGGCGGGCCTCCGGTGCGGCGCTCGAGATCGGGTGCGGCGTGGGCCGCGGCGCGTTCGTGCTCGGCGCGCGCACCGGCGACGCGACCGGGATCGATCGCAGCGTCGCGCGGGTGCGCCGCGCACGCAACGTCGCGACCACCGCCGAGTTCCACCTCCCCGTCCGGCCCGGGGCCCGCGTCGAGACGCCCATCGACCTCGCGCGCCTCGCGCGCGACGACGTCGACTTCCTCGTCGCGGGGCCCGACCCGCTGCCGTTCGCCGCCGCGACGTTCGGCGTGGTCGTGTTGCGGCACGGCGACGGCGACGGGCCGTGGGTCGAGCCGCCGGCCGCGCTCGCCGAGGCCCGGCGCGTCCTCGCGCCCCGCGGGGTCCTCCTGCGCGAGGACGGGCCGGATGGGCCCCTCGAAGCCGTCCCGTCGGCCGACGCGAGGCCCGCGCGGTGATCCCGTCCCGCGAGGTGCGGCCCGCGCTGCACGCGGCGACGGGCCTCGTCGCGCTGCTGCTCGGCGTGCTCCCGCGCCCGCTCGCGCTCGCCGGCGCGGCCCTCGGGATGCTCGCCGGCTGGGTGGTGATCCCGTGCTCGCCGCTCGAGGCGAAGCTGCGGCGGCCCGACGAGCCGTTCTTCGGCGGCCTGCGGACGTACCCCCTGGCGGTCGGGGGCCTGATCGTCGTGCTGCCGGACACGCTCGCGGCCGTGGCCTGGGGCATCTTCGCGTGGGGCGACGCCGCGGCAAGCGTCGCGGGTCGTCACGTCCCCTCGTCGGCGGTGTTCGGCCACCGGAAGGCGACGTGGACCGGTTCGGGGGCGTTCCTCACGGTCGCGGCGCTCGTCGGGTGGGGGATCGGGACGGTCGTCGCGGCGACGGGCGGGGCGCCGTGCCCGTCCGTTCCCCGGATCGTGGCCGCCGCGCTGGCCGCGACCCTGATCGACCTCGTGCCGATCCCCCCCGACGACAACCTGCCGCACGCCACGGCCGCGGGCCTCGCGTTGGCGTTCCTGCCGCTGTAGGGCCGCGCCGTCGCGCCCGGGCGGGGACCCCCGTCCCGGGGCCTCTACACTGGGCCGCCGCCTTCGTCCGGCGGGCCCGGAGGCTCCATGCGCTCGTCCGTCCGCGCGGCCATCGTCGCCGCCCTCGCCCTCACGGGGCTCGTCGGCCGCCCGGCCCGGGCCCAGGACCCGCCGGCTCCGGCGCCTGCGTCCCCGGTCCCGCCGCCGCCGACGCTCGCCGTGCCGCGTGTCGAGGGGCTCGTGCTCGACGGGAAGCTAGCGGAGGCCGGATGGGCCGCGGCGGTCGAGGTGCCGAGCGAGCCGCCGGCGCCCGCGACCGATCCGAAGGCGAAGCCCGCGCCGAAGACCACGGTGCGCGTCGCCGCGTCGGCGGGGCGCCTGTGGATCGCGGTCGAAGTGGCCGAGGCGTTCGGGTTCCCGTGCGGGCTCCGCGGCTTCGTCGCCGCCGAGGGCACCGCGTCGGTCGCCGACGCGACCGGCTTCGCGTACGCGCCGCAGGACACCCGGGGGCCGCGCTACGTCGCGCGCGGCGCGGCGGGCGACGGGCGCGAGGCGTACCGCGTGGTCGGCGCGACGGATGCGTCGCAAGTCGGCCGCTGGACCGTCGAGGTGGCGATTCCCTTCGAGGACCTGCGCCTCCCGTCCGACGCGACGCCGCTCCGCCTCGCGGTCGCCGCGGCGCGTCGGGTGCCCAACGTCGTCGTCGCGGCGCCGCCCGGCAGCGCGTTCGCGATGCTCGACGCGTTCGCACGGCTGACGCCGCCCGAGGGCGGCTGGGCAGCCGGCGCGAAGGTCGAGGTCGACGGGAAGGCCCTCGCCGCCGAGGACGCGGCCGACAAGCAGCGGATCGGGCACTGGCAGGCGTTCCTCAAGGTTTTCGGCGAGGCGATGCGGGGCGGCGCCGGCGTGAAGGCCGACATCCTCGCGCCGCTCGACGCGGCCATCGTGGCGCGGCCCGACCTCGCCGTGCTGCGGCTCGCGAGGGGCGAGGTCCTCGAGAAGCTCGGCGACCCCGCCGGCGCGAAGGCGGCCTTCGCGGAGGGCTTGGCCCTCGTGCCGACGATGCCGGAGGCGCAGTGGGCGGTGGCGCAGCTCGAGATGGGCGCGTGGATCGAGCCGCCCGACACCGAGCCGAGCGACTACGACGCCATGCTCGGCAGGCTCGCGACGATCCGCGCGGGGCGCGCGCCGAACGACCCCGGCACCACGCTCGCGGAGGCCGTGTTGCGCTTCCGGCGGGGCGAGTTCGTCGCGGCCGTGCCCCTGTTCGACGCGGTGCTCGGCGCGTTCCCGGTCGGCGAGGACACGCTCGCCATGGCGGCGGCGAGCCGTCGCTACCAAGAGGCGTTCGCCCAGGAGCTGTCGTTCCGCCGCAAGGACGAGGCGACGAAGCTGCCCCGCGCGCGCCTCGAGACGTCGAAGGGCGTGTTCGTCGTGGAGTTGTTCGAGGACGACGCGCCGAACACCGTCGCGAACTTCGTCTGGCTGGCGGACGCCAAGTTCTACGACGGGACCGTCTTCCACCGGGTGGTGCCGTTCTTCATGGCCCAGGGCGGCGACCCGTTCTCGGGGCGCGACGCCGACGCCCGCGTCGGCAAGGGCGGCCCCGGCTACGCGATCCCGACGGAGGCGAACCGTCGGCTCCCGTTCCGCGGCGTGATCGCCATGGCGCACGCCCGCCGCGACACGGAGGGGAGCCAGTTCTTCCTGACGACGGGCACGTCGCCGCACCTCGAGCGCGAGTACACGGTCTTCGGCCGGGTCCTCGAGGGACAGGACGTCGCCGACCGCCTGGTGCGCGGCGACCGCCTCGTGAAGGTGGAGGTGACCGCGCGACGCGAGCACCCCTACCGCCCCACGACCGTCGCGGGGACGCCCGCGCCGGCGCCGACACCGAGCGCGCCGCCCGCGCCCCCGCCCCCGCCCGCGCCCGGCACCGCGCCGGCGCCGCGCTGACCCCGCCCGCCCGCCGCACGGGCCCCGCGCGGGCCCTGCGGCGGGACCCGTCCGCCCACGCACCCGGGACGCGTTGACCTGACCCCCGCTCGATGCGATAAATCGCACCTCGCGCGACCTCGAGCGGTGTCCACGCTCCCCGTCCGCGCGTGGAGGTGGTCCCCGACGTGTCCTTCACCGTGCGTGACGCTGTTCGCCTGTACGGCATCGACAACTGGGGCGCGGGCTACTTCGACGTCAACGAGCAGGGCCGCCTGACGATCCGGCCCAACCGCGACGACCGCGCCGTCGACCTCTACGGGCTGCTCGGCCGCCTGCGGAAGCGCAAGATGCGCTTCCCCATGCTCCTGCGCTTCCCGCAGATCCTCACGAACCGCGTGAACGAGTTGTTCGACGCGTTCGCGAAGTCGATCGCCGAGTACTCCTACGGCAACCGCTATCTCGGCGTGTTCCCGATCAAGGTGAACCAGAAGAAGGAGGTCGTCGACGAGCTGGTCGCTGCCGGCCGCCAGCGCGGCATGGGTCTCGAGGCGGGGAGCAAGGCCGAGCTGGCCGTGGCCCTCTCGCACACCCTCGCGCCCGAGGCGCTCATCATCTGCAACGGCTACAAGGACGCGCCCTACGTCCGCATGGCCCTGCGCGGCGTCGAGATGGGCAAGCGCGTCTTCCTCATCGTCGAGAAGCCGCAGGAGGTCGAGCTGATCCTCCGGGTGAGCAAGGAGTTGGGGGTCCAGCCCCTCATCGGCATGCGCATCCGGCTCCACGCCCGCGGGTCGGGCAAGTGGGAGAAGTCGGGCGGCCAGGCGAGCAAGTTCGGCCTGACGACGCAGGAGGTGCTCGAGGCCATCGAGCTCCTGAAGCGCGGGGATGCGCTCAGCTCGTTCCGGCTGGTCCACTTCCACGTGGGCAGCCAGATCCCCGAGATCAAGCGTATCAAGGCGGCGGTGAAGGAGGGGGCGCGCGTCTACGCGAAGCTCCGCGCCGCCGGCGCGCCGCTCGAGGTGCTCGACGTGGGCGGCGGCCTGGGCGTCGACTACGACGGGAGCAAGACGACCTACGAAGCGTCCATGAACTACACGCTGCAGGAGTACGCGAACGACGTCGTGTACATCGTGCGCGAGATCTGCGGCGCGGAGGGCGTGCCCGAGCCGGTCATCGCGTCGGAGTCGGGGCGCGCGCTCGTGGCGTACCACGCCATGCTCGTCTGCGAGGTCCGCGGGCAGAACGCCACGCCGTCCGAGGCGGCCGACCTGATGGTGCCCCAGGACGTCCACGACGTGCTGCGCGAGATGAAGGACATCCTCGAGGGGATGACCCGCAAGAACCACCGCGAGTACTACCACGACGCGCTCGAGAAGCGGGAGGAGCTCTACGGCCTCTTCGACCTCGGCTACCTGTCGTTGCGGGAGCGCGCCCTGGGCGAGCGGCTCTACGACGCCATCGCGCGCACCGCGGTCCGCTTCGCGAAGGAGGACCGGTTCGTCCCCGAGGAGTTCGAGGACCTCGAGAAGAAGCTGATCACGAAGTACATCGCGAACTTCTCGGTGTTCCAGTCGATCCCCGACTCGTGGGCGCTGGACCAGCTCTTCCCGGTGGTGCCCATCCACCGGCTCGGCGACGAGCCCACGGTGCCCGCCACGCTGTGCGACGTGACCTGCGACAGCGACGGCGAGGTGGACCGCTTCGTGGACCTGCGCGACGTGAAGGACCACCTCGACCTGCACGTGCAGGACGGGAAGCCCTACTACGTCGCGATCCTCATGATCGGCGCGTACCAGGACGTCCTCGGCGACTACCACAACCTCTTCGGCATCGTGGACGAGGCGCACGTGGCGGTGGGCCCGGGCAAGGCGGTGCGGATCCTCGCGACGCAGCCGGGCGACCGGGCGCGCGACGTCATCCGGCTCTTCTCCTACGAACCCGACGACCTCGCCAAGGCCGTCGAGGCGCAGGCCCGCATCGCGGTCCGCGCGAAGAAACTCACGAAGGCGCAGGCGCAGGCGATCGTGGACGAGTACAAGGAGGCGCTCGACGCCTACACGTATCTTGACTTCTCGCAGTAGCGGGCCTCGACCTCTCGCAGGTGCGGGCCTCGACTTCTCGCAGGTGCGGGCCTCGCAGTTTCTTCCTCTTCCTCCGGGGCCGTGTCGTCCGTGCGGGCGACGCGGCCCCCGTCGCTACCGGCGACGGCGGGGCATGCGGGACGCGAGGCCCGCGGGGGGGCGCGATCGCGCACGCGCCGTGCGAGAATCGGCGGCGGGAGGCCCCCGATGCCGCGCTTCGCGATCCTGATGTACGAAGACGACCACGCCTGGGCACGGCTGCCGAAGGCCCGTCAGGACGAGTTGCTCGCACTCTACGGCGCCTACGTCGAGGACCTGCGGGCGCGGAAGGCGTTCGTGTCGGGGAACGCGCTCGGGGGCCCGATCACGGTGCTGACCGGGAGTCACGGCGGGGCGGTGTCCACCGCCCTGTCCACGCAGACGGCGGGCGTCCTGACGGGGTGGTTCGTCGTCGAGGCGCCGGACATGACCGCCGCGGTCGAACTCGCAAAGCGCTGCCCCGCGCTGCTCCACGGCGAGCAGGTCCACGTGCGCCCGACGGGTCACGGGGGCTGACGCCCGCGCCCGCCCGGGCCTCGCGTCGGCGCGAGGGCGCGTCCGCGGCTGGGAAGAGATCGCCTTCGGTCGGTTCCCGGGGGGCAACGCCCCCCGCGAACCCTCTCGGCGGGCGGACCCTTCGGGCCCGCGCTTCAAGCCCGCGCCGAGTCTGCGACGGAATCTTCGATGCGGTCCCCGGCGGTCAGCGCGGGCCGTGGGTCCCGTCGGCCGGCTTCGGCAGCGTCAGGAGATGGCCCATCTTGTCCACCTTCGTGCGCAGGTAGGCTTCGTTGCTCGGGTAGACCGTCGTCTCGATGGGCAGCCGCTCGACGATCTCGAGGCCGTAGCCGGACATGCTGTGGTACTTCGTCGGGTTGTTCGTCAGCAGGCGCAGGCGGCGCACGCCGAGGTCGAAGAGGATCTGCGCGCCGATGCCGTAGTCCCGGTGGTCGGCCTTGAAGCCGAGGGCCTCGTTGGCCTCCACGGTGTCCATGCCCTGTTCCTGGAGCTTGTAGGCGCGGATCTTCGCCAGCAGGCCGATCCCGCGGCCCTCCTGGCGCATGTACAGCACCACACCGTGGCCCGCGGCCGCGACGCGCTGCAGCGCCGCCTCGAGCTGGGGCCCGCAGTCGCAGCGCTGCGAGTGGAACACGTCGCCCGTGAGGCACTCGCTGTGTGCGCGCACCAGGGTCGGGGCCTCGAGCGGCGGGTTCCCGCGACCGTCGGCGGGCGGGGTCGGGATCCCCATGGTGAGCGCGAGGTGCGGCTCGGGGTCGGTCGTGCTCGAGTAGGCGTGGAGGTTGAAGACGCCGTAGGGCGTCGGGAGCTGCACCGACTCCTCGTGGCGCACGAGGCGCTCGCTGTGCCGGCGCCACTCGATGAGGTCACGGATCGAGCCCATCTTGAGCCCGTGGCGCGCCGCGAAGACCTCGAGGTCGGGGACCCGCGACATCGTGCCGTCGGGGTTCATCACCTCGCTGATCACCGCGTAGGGCTTGAGGCCCGCGAGGCGGCAGAGGTCGGTGGACCCTTCGGTGTGGCCGGCGCGCCGCAGCACGCCGCCGTCCGCGGCGCGGATCGGGTAGACGTGCCCCGGTCGGGCGAGGTCCTGGGGGCGGCAGTCGTCGCGGACCGCCGTCTGCACCGTGACCGTGCGGTCGGCCGCCGAGACGCCCGTCGTGACGCCGTCCGTCGCCTCGATGCTCACCGTGAACTGGGTGCCTCGGCGCGAGGTGTTCGTCGCCACCTGCTGCGGGAGGTGCAGCGCGTCGGCCCGCTCCCCCGGGAGGGCCAGGCACACGATGCCGCTGGTGTGCCGGATCACGAAGTTCATCGCCTCGGTCGTGATCTTCTCGGCCGCGATGACCAGGTCGCCCTCGTTCTCGCGGTCCGGGTCGTCGACGAGGATCACCATCCGACCCGCGCGCAGTTCGTCGAGCAGCTCCGGGATGGTGGCGAAGGGCATGGGGGCGGGCGTCCGGGGATCCAGGGGTTCGGGCGGCCGAAGACGGCGCCGGGCCGGGGGACGGCCCCGGCGAGGCCCGCGGGCCCCGCCGACGTTCCTATGCTAAGGGGGGTGTCGCGGAGCCCCGCCATGAAGGTCGCCCGGTTCGTCCTGTTCGGGGCGGTCCTCGCCGTCGCGCTCGCGCCCGTCGCGCGGGCCGAGGAGGTCGTGCTCCGGTCGGGGACGCGATACGACGCGACCCACGTCCAGCTGCTCCCCGGCACGGCCCCGGGAACCGGGCGGGTCCGCTTCAGTTTCGCCGTCGGCGCGGGCCGCGGCACCGTCGAGTTGCCCTACGAGCGCCTCGATCCCGTGAACCTCTTCGGGCTCGCGATCTCGCGCACCGACCCGAAGGACCCGCGCGGCCAGCTCGCGCTCGCGCAGTTCGCGCGGGACCGCGGCCTGCTCGGCGAAGCCGAGGCGCGCTATCGCCGCGCGGCGACCCTCGACCCCGCGCTCGTCGCCGAACGCGACGCGGGCCTGCTCGCGGTCCGCACGCAACGCGCGGAGGCCGCGTTGCTCGTCGCGGAGGCCGAGGTCAAGCGCGGGCGCAGCGACCTCGCGCTGCCGCGCATCGACGAAGTGCTCACGGACGCGCCCGTCGGCTCGCCGCTGGCGGAACGCGCGGCCGGGCTCCGCACGCTCGCCGCGAAGGTCGTCGAACGCGACCGCGCGCGTCGCGCAGCCGAAGACGCCGCACGCTCCGCGGCGGCCACCGACGCCGCGGCGGCTAGGCTCGCCTCGTCGCTCGCACGGGCCGAGGACGCCGTCGCCGGGGCGGCGAAGGAACGGGCGCGCGTGGCCGACCCCAACCTCCCCGTCGCGGCGGCGCAGAAGTCCCTCGAACTCGCCGAGACGCGGCTCCGCGAGGCCCGGCGTCAGCTTTCCGTCGCACGCTCGGTCGCCGGCGCACGAGGCGACGACGTCGAGGCGCGCGACCGCGAGGCGTTCGCGCTCCTCGTCGCGACCCAGCTCGACCTCGCAGAGATCCACCGGCAGGGCCGACGGTTCGACCGCGCGCGCGACTACCTCCGCGCGGCGCAGGTCCTCGATCCTGAGAACCCGCGCATCAAGGAGATCCACGACCGGGTCGACCAGGATCTCCGCACGCCGCCGCAGGAAGAGCCCGCGCCGGTGTCGCCGTACTGGTGGTACGGGCCGTTCGCGCCGTGGCCGGGATCCGGCGGCTACGGGGGCGTGCGGACCGGCGGCTCCTACCGCGGCCGCTGGAGCGGTCTCCGCGTCGTCTACGGCTGGTAGGCGCGCGCGATCGCCCGGGCCTCGCGTACCGGCGTCCCGTCCGCGCCGGAGGCGACGCGACGACGGGCGCGATCGGGACCCGCCGGCGGTGACCTGCCGGTAGGGACCTGCCGGTAGGGACC
>Ga0335397_10001316_pt1 | contig 33816 bp, 30 predicted proteins | sample MAT04_FD_205740 | JGI IMG/M metagenome (GOLD analysis project Ga0335397, IMG submission 205740) | Freshwater microbial communities from Lake Fryxell liftoff mats and glacier meltwater in Antarctica - MAT-04 (spades assembly) (version 2) ... | reverse complement strand
GCCCCCAGCAACGCCACCAGCAGCGGCACGCCCATGAAGCCGGTGTTGGGAAACGCCGCCACCAGCGCGCCGAAGGCGGCGTCCTTGAGGTGCACCCTTTTGTTGAGGCTGAAGGCGATGGTGAACAGCACGATCAGCAGCGCCGAGACCAGGTAAACCACCAGCACAGCCGGGTTCAGCAGATCCAGGATCGGCGTGCTCGCGCCAAAGCGGAACAGCATGCAGGGCAGCGCAAAGTACAGCACGAAGGTGTTCAGCCCCGGAATGGCGCTCTCCGGCAGCACATGGCGGCGGGCGGCCAGGTAGCCGCAGAGCACGAGGGCGAAGAAAGGGACGGTGACGGCAAGGATGGACTGCATCGGGTGCCAAGTATCGCGGGGCGACGCCCATGTGGTGCCAGCCGCCGTCTGTCGCGCCGGGGTGGGGCTTCATCGCACGGGCGCTGCCGGACGCGGCGCAACTGCGTAAGCTGCCGGCCTTCACGCCGTCCCGCAACACCGTCCCGCAACACCATCCCGTATCCAGGAGCACCATGCCCTCATCCTTTCTCCACACCGCAGGCCGCGGCCTGCGCCACGCCTGGCGATTTCTGGACGCCACCCGGCGGGCGCTGCTCAACATCCTGCTGTTGCTGTTGCTGGGCGCCCTGCTCTGGGCCCTGCTGCGCCCCGGCACGCCTGCCTTGCAGGACAAGACCGCCCTGGTGCTGAACATCGGCGGCACCGTGGTGGAACAGCGCAGCGCGGTCAGCCTGCGTAAACAGGCGCTGGGCCAGGCGCAGGGGCAGGACAGCGAACAGACGCGCCTGCGCGACGTGCTGGCGGTGCTGGACGCAGCCGCCAAAGACCCGAAGATCAGCCATGCCGTGTTGATGCTGGACGGTCTGTCCGGCGCCGGCATGGTCAGCCTGCGTGAAATGGCCGCGGCCATCGACCGCTTCAAGGCCAGCGGCAAGCCGGTCTATGCCTGGGGGTCGGATTACGACCAGCGCCAGTACTTCCTGGCCGCGCACGCCACCGAAGTCTGGCTGCACCCGATGGGCAGCGTGCTGGTGGAAGGCTTCGGCCGCTACCGCACCTATTACAAGGACTTGTTCGACAAGGTCGGCATCAATGCCAACGTGCTGCGCGCCGGCAAGTACAAGAGCGCCGCCGAGACCTTTGCCGCCAACGCGCCGTCGGCCGAGACGCTGGAATCCGAAGGCGCCGTGTGGGGCACGCTGTGGAGCAGCTACACCGCGTCGGTGGAAAAGGCCCGCAAGCAGCCTGCAGGCAGCGTGGCCGCGGCCATCGACAGCCTGCCTGCCAGCCTGGTGGCCGTGCAGGGCGACCCGGCGAAGTGGGCGCTGGAGCGCAAGTGGGTGGACGCGCTGAAGACCCGCGACGAGATGCGCGCGCTGCTCATCGACAAGGGCGCCAAGGACGAAGACAACAAGACATTCCGCCAAGTCAGCCTGGCCGGCTACCTGGCCAGCGTCAAGCCGCGCACGGGGGGTGACGCGGTGGGCGTGGTGGTGGCGCAAGGAGCCATCACCGACGGCCGCGCCGGGCCTGGCAGCATCGGCGGCCTGTCAACCGCTGAGCTGATCCGCAAGGCGCGTGAGGACGACAAGATCAAGTCCATCGTGCTGCGTGTGGATTCGCCTGGCGGCAGCGCCTTCGGCTCTGAACTGGTGCGGCGTGAACTGGAACTGACGCGCAAGGCCGGCAAGCCGGTGGTCGTGAGCATGGGCAACCTGGCTGCGTCCGGCGGCTACTGGATCAGCATGGCCGCCGACGAAGTGATTGCTGACGAAGCCAGCATCACCGGCAGCATCGGCGTCGTCGGCCTCTTGCCCACGGCGCAGGGTGCGATGGACAGATTGGGCATCCACACCGGCGGCGTCACCACCACGTGGCTTGTCAACGCGTACGACCCCAAGCGCGCGCTCGACCCGCGCTTTGCGCAACTGGTGCAAAGCGTCGTGGACGGCACCTACCGCGACTTCACCGTGCTGGTGGCCGCGGCCCGCAAGAGCACGCCCGAAAAGATCAATGAACTGGCGCAGGGCCGCGTCTGGAGCGGCAAGGACGCGCAGGCGCGTGGCCTGGTGGACCGCCTGGGCAGCTTCAATGACGCCATTGCATCCGCCACCAGGCTGGGCAAGCTGGCGGCCGACGCCCGCATCGAATACGTCGAAGCCGCGCCGGGCAGGCTGCAGCGTGTGCTGGAACGCCTGGGTGTGACGCAGGCGGACGTGGCGCTGCCGCAGACGGGGTTGCGGGCGGCGCTGGTGGGCAGTGGCCTGCTGCCGCCGGTGGCGCAGACGCTGACGACAGACCTGGGCTGGTTGGCGGACGTGGCCGAGCGGCACAAGCCGTTTGCGGCGGTGGTGCACTGTTTGTGTGGCGGCGAATAGGCCAAGGGCGCAGCAGCGACGTGACGGTTCAGGCGCCTCAGCCTCTCAGACGCGCACAGCACCGGGCCGACCGGCCTGCACGGCAAATTGAGCGGCAGTGGCCACCGCACTGCCGGCGTCGCGTGCATCGGCCACCACCCGCAGTTGCGCTTGCAACTCGCCGCGCTGCAGCGTGAAGCGGACGGTGCCGCGCTCGTCGGCGCGGCCAAAGTGGATGTGCGGGTTGTGGCGCAGCGCCGCGTTCACCTGCTCTTGGGGCAGGCCCACGCTGCTGATCGACGTGCCACAGAACTCGGTCGCTATCACGACCGACTTCGGGTCGTCGTAGTCGGCCTTCAGGTCGGCCACGTAGTTGGCGTGCACGTCACCACCCAGCACCACCACGCCGGGCACTCTTTTCTGCGCCACCACGCCCAGCAGGCGGTTGCGGGCGGGCGCGTAACCGTCCCAGCCGTCGGTCCAGTAGCGGCCCCCTCTCGCGGGGTCGGCCCAGTCGAAGCGTGCCATCAGCGTCTGCTGGGCGAGCAGGTTCCAGGGCCTGTCCAGCGACCAGTTGTCAGCCAGCCAGCGTTCTTGCGCGGCACCCAGCAAGGTGCGGCGCGGGTCGGCCAGCAGGCTGCAGTCGGCCAGCGCCACGGTGCTCGACCCGCCGCGGCCGGGGCGCGGGCAAGCCTGCGGGTCACGGTACTGGCGGTCGTCCAGCAGGTGCAGCCGCGCCAGGCGGCCCCAGTCCAGGTGGCCGTAGATGCGCATGGCGCCGTCCACCGGTCGCAAGGCCTTGGGCAGCGGCATGTGTTCCCAGTAGGCCTGGTAGGCCGCAGCGCGTTCGCGTGCAAAGTTGAACTGCAGGTCCTGGCCCTGCAGGCCGGCGTAGTCGTTGTCCACCTCGTGGTCGTCCCAGACGATCAGCCACGGGCAGGCCGCATGGGCTGCCTGCAGCGCGGGGTCGGACTTGTAGAGCGCATAGCGGTCGCGGTAGCCGGCCAGCGTGCGCACCCTGCCGGCTTCCACGCGGCGCACGGGGTCTGCGCCGGCAGCGGGACGTTCGTAGATGTAGTCGCCCAGGAACAGCACCAGGTCGAGGTCCCCCAGCCCCTGCCCCTTCCCTTGCGCGGCCACGTCGCGCCAAGCCGCAAAGTGGCCCGTGTCAAAGCGTTGGCAGCTGGCAATGCTGAAGTCGAGCCGGCTGACGGCCGCGTCGGGCGCGGGTGCGGTGCGTGTGCGCCCCACGGGGCTGCGCTGGCCCAGGGCCGTGAAGCGGTACCAGAAAGGGCGCGCACTGGGCAGGCCGGTGGGTTCGGCATGCACGCTGTGCGCGTCGTCGGCCAGGGCTTGCTCGGTGCCACGGGCGGCGATGCGGGTGAAGGCTTCGTCTTCGGCCAGTTCCCACGCCACGTCCACCTGCGACGGCAGGCCGGGGCCCGACAGGCGGGTCCACAACACCATGCCTGCCGCGTGCGGTTGTCCTGAGGCAATGCCCAAATCAAAGCGCGGCAGGTCGGCGGCACGCGCGTGGCGCACGAAAGCTGGCGCCAGCGTGCCTGCGGCGGCCAGTGCCAGCAAGTGCCGGCGGGTGGTTTCTGGCTTCTTTGCGGGCACGGTGCCGGTCACCGTGCCGGCAGCACGGCACGGGCCGGCGGCCGTGCCAGGTCGTCCAGGCTCAGTCCTTTGTCGCGCAGCAGCGCTTCCAGCACCGGCTGCAGGGCGCCCAGGCGCTCGTCGATGGCGTCACGCACGGTGTCCACAAAGACCTGCGTGGCGCGTTCGATCTCGATGTTGAGCCGCGTGCCTTCGGGCTTGTCGGCAAAGGTGGTCATGCGCAGCGTTTCGGGGATCAGCCAGACTTCGAACCAGCCCGCGCCGCCGGCTTCACGCTGCGCTTCTGCCACCGTCAGGCTGGCGCCGTTGATGGCGATGTAGCCCTTGGCAAAGACATAGCGCATCCACGGTGCAGGCACCGCGACGCGCATCACGTGGTTGTTTTCAGGGCGGCGAATTTCCGCCACCGTGGCCTTGAAATCGATGTGGCCCGACAGTGGGTGGCCACCGATTTCTGCGCCGTCCCGGGCTGCGCGTTCGACGTTGATGCGGCTGCCCGTTTGAAGCGCCTCGAGCGTGGTCAGCGACAGGGTCTGCTGCATCACATCAAAGTCCGCCGCGTCGCTGCGGCGCAGAGCGCTCACCGTGAGGCAGACACCGTCCACCGCCACGCTGGCGCCTTGTAACAGGCCCTCGCAGAAGCCTGGCGCAAATTGCAGGGTGAAGCTGCGCAGGCCGGGGCGGTCCTGCAACTGCGCGACCGTGGCCACGCCTTGAACGATGCCGGTGAACATAGGCGGGGAAGCTTATCAGCCTGCCGCAGCCCGCTGAAGTCGAGGCCTCGAGGCCCGGACGATCAATGCCGAACTCTCAATGCCAGACGGCGTTGCGCGACGCATTCAGCGGGAACAAGTCCTGAATCGCGCGCATGGCGCTCAGCTTCAGGTGCGGGAAGAGTTCGGCCAGTGCCTGGTGGGCTTCGGCTTCGCGCAGCACTTCCACGAAGTCGGGTGCGGCTTGCCGCACGGGCGGACTGGGCTGCAGATCAACGGCTGGGGCGTCGAATGGAAACACCTTGCATCCCTGGACTTGTTGCGATGGATGCAGTGTCTGGCCCGGCTGTTTCACGGCCATTCCCGTGTGTGTTTCATGTGTTCTAGGCCACGGTGTCCGGCAGCGTCGAATGCAGTCCAAGCCTGGGCAGGACGAAAAAAAGCCGGCTCAAGCCGGCGCGGGGGGAGGGGGGCGGGGGGCGGGTGATGCACGGCGGGTGGTGCATGGCGGCCCTCGAAAAGGCCGCGGGCTTTCAGCGGCTCGGCGCCTCAGCCACGGTGCGCGTGGCTTCTGCCGGGGAAAACTGCTGCGCAGGCGGCGCAGAGTTCCACAGGCTGATCGACGCCACCACCGCCACCAGGGCCAACGCGAAGGCGGCAGGCTCCACTTCAAAGTGGCTGCGGCGCACAAAAGGCTGTGGGTTGGCGGGCTGGTGTTGGGTCGGTTCGGTCACGGTCTGAAGTCCTTGCGGCGTGGGTTGCGCTGCTTCATCTGCAACGCGGGGCGAGTTTCCCGGCGCAGGTCTCTATTGGACAGGGCATGCGTCACGGCTGGAAGGTGATGGATTCACAAACCCCCTCAGGCGCGGGGGGCCCATTCGGGGGGGTTGGCGGGCGCTGCAGGTCGGGCCGGTTTCGCCCGCTTCATTCGGGCTTCAATCCGGCTTCAGCCGGGTTTCAGGCCGGATGGCCAGGCTGCGGTGTTCGGTGGGATCCAGCGGTACCCAGCGGCGTGACATGGTGGCCCTGTGCCGGCGCGACGCCGCCACGTGCACCCGGCCGCACGCTGCCGTAACGCTGCGCAAACACGCTGGGCAAGGGGCGCGCATCGGCCGGCGCCAGCCACAGGCGCAACAGGTGGCGCCGGCGTTCGGGCTCGGGCCAGTCGGTGAACGCGGTGCGGTCGTGCAGCAAGGTGTGGTTGTGCACCAGTTGGATGTCGCCGCGCTGCAGCGTCATCAGGAAGTTCAAGGCGGGGTCGTTGCTGAGCGCGTCCAGCAGGTCCAGCGCGTCGATGCGGGCTGGCGTCAGGCGCGGCGCGTGTGAAAAGCGCTGCGCAGAGGCGATGTACTGGCGCTGGTAGATCGCCGACATCTGACCCGCAAACCAGTTGAAGACGGGAATCGTGAAAAACGGCTGCTCGCCGGCCGGCACCTCACCGCGGCGGTCGGTGGCGATGGGCTGCAGCAGCAGCCGGGCCAGGTCAGGCCTCCGCTGCCGCAACTGGTTCCAGAGCGTGCTGGACGACACCAGGGCCGAATCCCCACCCGAGCGCGCCGTCTGCAGGCACATGAGGCCCACGATGTCGCAGCTGTCGGTGTGGAAGGTCTGGCGTTCTGCGGTCTGGTAGATGCGCACGTTCGGGTCGTCAGACCGCAGTCCCATGTCGCGCACGTGGCCCAGCACATGGCCCTGGGCGTTCTGGCTGACCGCATGGCCAAGGTGGCTGCCGATGCCGACGAACGCAGTGGCGCTCAGCGCCAGTGGCCAGTGCTGCACCGGCAGGCCGCGCAGCAGGGCAAAACCGCGGCCGTGCAACACGTCGTGGCGGATGCTTGCCAGGCGCGGGGCCAGCCTGGGCAGCGGGAAGTCTTGCGCAGTCAAGGTGGCGATGTCGGCCTGGCGGTCAGCCAGCCGGTGCACTGCGGCTTCCACCTCATCCACTTCGGCCGGCGACAGCACCAGGGCCCAGTCGCTGCGCGCGGCCATCTCGGGCCCCAGCCACGCGGCAGGGCCCGTCTGCAGGGGCGGCAGGTCTTCATGCATGCGGCGAATATAGAGTCCCCCGCCGCTACGATGCGGCATGGACGACGCCACGCTGACCCAGGGTTTCACCCTTGCCGCACCGCCGGCCGGCTTCATCGACGACCCCTACCCGCTGTACGCCGCACTGCGCCGCCACAGCCCCGTGCACCCGCTGGGGCCCGGCAGCGTGCTGCTGACGCGCCATGACGATGTGCTGGCCGCCTACCGCAGCGTGCACCTCAGCAGCGACAAGCAGCGTGAATTTGCGCCGCGGCTGGGTGCAGGCACGCCGGTCTTCGAGCACCACACCCAGAGCCTTGTCTTCAACGACCCGCCGCTGCACACCCGCGTGCGCCGGCTGCTGATGGGCGCTCTGAACCAGCGCGCCATCACGCGCATGGAAGCCGGCGTGACGGCGCTGGTGCAGGGCCTGCTGGACCGGCTGGCCGACGAAGCGCAGCCCGACTTGGTGGAGCACTTTGCAGCGCAGATCCCGGTGGAAGTCATCGGCAACCTGCTGGCCGTGCCCCATGCAGACCGTGCGCCGCTGCGCGGCTGGTCACTGGCGATCCTGTCGGCGCTGGAGCCGGCCCCCGCACCCGCGCTGCTGGCGCGCGCCAATGCCGCGGTGCTGGGCTTCACGGACTACCTTCGTCAGTTGGTGGCAGAACGGCGCCGCCATCCTGGTGATCCGGAAGTTGACGTGCTGACGCGCCTGCTGCAAGGCGACAGCGAGGGCGCTCTGAGCGAATCCGAGTTGCTGCACAACTGCATCTTCCTGCTCAACGCCGGCCACGAGACCACCACCAACCTGATCGGCAACGGCCTGCACACGCTGCTGCGCCACCGCGATCAGCTGGACCGACTGGTGGCCGAACCCGCGCTGATCGGCACGGCCGTCGAAGAACTGTTGCGCTTTGAAAGCCCGCTGCAGCTGAACAACCGGCTCAGCACCGCGCCGCTCAGCTTCAGCGGACAGGACCTGCCAGCCGGCACCTTCATCACGCTGGCCATCGGCGCGGCCAACCGCGACCCTGCAGCCTTTGCAGAACCGGACACCCTCGACATTGCGCGCAAGCCCAACAACCACCTGGCATTCGGCCAGGGCGCGCATGCGTGTTCGGGCATGAACGTGGCGCGGCTCGAAGCACGCATCGCCATCGGCGCGCTGCTGGCGCGTTACCCGCGCATCGCCGCCGCCGGCAGCGCCGAGCGCGACCGCCGCGTGCGCTTCCGCGGGCTGAAGCACTTGCCGGTGCGCCTGGACTGAACCATGACCGAGCCTTTCAAGAACCTGATCAACGCAGCGCTCGTGCGCCAGGCGGCCATACACCTGCAGCGCACGACGCCGCAATTCGACGCGCGGCAGTTTGAACACCTCGCGACCACGGGTCTGGACGCGCTGGAGATGAAAGCCCGCGCCATGCACATCTGCGCAGCGCTGGAGGCCACCCTGCCCAGCGACTTCAAGCGCGCCGCACGAGCCTTGACGGCGGCCTTGGCACCCTTGGAAGCCGCAGAGCCCAACCCGCAAGCTCAGGACCCACAACAAGGCCTTCAACAAGGCCTTCAACAAGGACTCTGTGGCTGGATCCTGTGGCCCGTGGGCGAATACATCGCCCGCCGCGGTCAGGCGCAGCCCGAATTGGCGCTGCAGACCCTGCATGCACTGACACAGCGTTTTACGGCGGAATTTGCCATCCGCCCTTTCATCCATCAGCACCCGGCGCTGGCCTTTGCCACGTTGCAGCGCTGGGTGCATGACGACAGCCCGCACGTGCGCCGGCTGGTCAGCGAAGGCAGCCGCCCGCGCCTGCCTTGGGGCTTGCAATTGAAGAGCCTGGTGGCAGACCCTTCGCCGACGTTGCCGCTGCTGGCCGCGCTGCAGGACGACAGCAGCGACTACGTGCGACGCAGCGTGGCCAACCACCTCAACGACATCGCCAAGGACCACCCGCAGCGTGTGGCGCAGTGGCTGCATGACCACCTGCCCGGCGCGCCCGCCGCGCGCCGCGCGCTGCTGCGCCACGCCAGCCGCACGCTCATCAAGGCCGGTGACCTGCAGGTCTTGAAAGCGTGGGGCCTGGGTGGTGCCTTCAAGGGCAGCGTCAAGCTGACCGTGGCGCCCGCCCGGGTGGTGCTGGGGGAAGGCGTCACGCTCACGCTGGAACTGGTGTCCACCAGCCCCCGCGCGCAGCAGTTGGCCATCGACTACGCCGTGCACCACGTCAAGGCCCATGGCGGCACCAGCGCCAAGGTCTTCAAGGGCTGGCATCTGGATCTGCCGGCCCGCGGCGCCGTCACACTCGTCAAGCGTCATGCGTTGCGCCCGATCACCACGCGCCGCTACCACGCCGGGCAGCACGGCGTGGCAGTGCAGATCAACGGCCGCGTGGTGGCTGAAGCCAGCTTCATGCTGCAACTGCCGAGGGAGGCCGCAGGTGTCTGAACCGCGATTTCACGTCGACCCCGACATCACGGTGGCGCAGACCATCGACAAGGCCTTCTACCTGGACGACACGCTGTGGCCCCGTGTGCGCGAAGCGGTTTTTGCCAGCGCCTGGCACTGGCTCGGGCCGCTGGATGCCGTGGCCGAGCCCGGATCTTTGGCGCCGCACGATCTGCTGCCCGGCTTGCTGGACGAAGCGTTGCTGCTGGCGCGCGACGGCGCCGGCACACTGCGCTGCCTGTCCAACGTCTGCACGCACCGCGCCAACCGGCTCATCGATGCGCCGTGCAAGGCCGAGCACATCCGTTGCGGCTACCACGCACGGCGTTTCGATTTGGATGGCCGCATGCGCTTCATGCCCGGCTTTGAAGGCGCGTGCCAGTTCCCATCCAGCAGCGACGACCTGCCGCAAGTGGCCCTGGGCGACTGGGCCGGCCATGCGTTCACGTCCCTGAACCCGCGCTGGCCGCTTGCCAGATGGCTCGGCGACATGCGCCAGCGCCTGGCCTGGCTGCCCATGCACACCTGGCGCGCCGACGACAGCCGGTCCCGCAGTTTCGAGTTTGACGCCCACTGGGCCTTGTACGTCGAGAACTACCTTGAAGGCCTGCACATACCGCATGTGCACCCGGGCCTGAACCAGGCGCTGGACATGGCCCACTATCGCTATGAACTGGGGACGGCCCACGTGCTGCAGCTGGCCCTGGCGCGCGATGGTGAAGCCGCCTTTGCGCCGCCGCCCGCCTCGCCAGACCACGGCCAGCGCGTGGCCGCGTACTACGTCTGGCTGTTTCCGAATCTGATGTTCAACGTCTATCCCTGGGGCTTGTCGGTGAACGTCGTGCAGCCCCTGTCGCCCACCCGGACCCGCGTGCTTTTTCGAAGCTTCGTGGCCGACGCCTCGTTGCTGGGCCAGGGCGCGGGCGGCGCGCTCGACCCAGTGGAAATGGAAGACGAAGCGGTGGTGCTGCGCGTGCAGAGCGGCATCCGGTCACGCCTGTACAACAAGGGCCGTTATTCGCCGCAGCATGAACGCGGCACGCACCACTTTCATCGGCTGGTGGCCGAATGCCTCAACAGCTGATGAAGGCGCACCGGCTGCGCCCACTGACGCTGAATCCGTCGGACCACCCGCGCGGTCTGCCGCATCTGGCTGCGGCCAGTGGCCTGGTGTGCGCGCACGGCCGCGCCTACGTGATGGGCGATGACGAACACCACCTGGCGGTCTTCTGCAACCGCAGCTCACCCGGCCAGTTGCACCGTGTGCGCAGCGGCGCCTTGCCTGCGGATGCCGCGCAGCGCAAGCGGGTGAAGCCGGACTTCGAATCGCTGCTGCTGCTGCCGGCGCGTGGCCGCCGGCCGAGCGCGCTGCTGGCCTTGGGTTCGGGCTCCAAACGGCGGCGCGACGGTGCGGTCCTGATGCCTTTGCGGTCCGACGGCGACCCCGAAGACCGCGTGATGCCGCTCGACCTGGAGCCCCTGTACGCCGTGCTGCGCCAGCACCTGGGCGCGATCAACATCGAAGGTTCCTTCATCAGCGGCGCGCACTGGCTGCTGCTGAACCGCGGCGTCGGCGGTCAACCCAGCGCCAGCGTGTCGTACCCCTTGGGCACGCTGCACGCCCTGATCGATGGCCGCTCGGCCGGCCTTGAACCGTTGGCGGTGCAGACGCACGAACTGGGCTTCATCGATGGCGTGCAACTGGCCTTCACCGACGGCGCTGCGCTGCCCGGTGGCGGTTTTCTCTTCAGCGCGGTGGCCGAAGCCACGCCGAACAGCGTGGACGATGGCGCCTGCGTGGGCTCAGTCATCGGGCACATTGACGGCAACGGCGCGCTCGTGGCACTGCGCCGGCTGGCGCGCGCCGTCAAGGTTGAAGGCCTGGCCTTGCAGCCGCAGGGCGGGCAGACCCACCTGGCCCTGGTGACCGACGCCGATGACCCGGCGTGCCCGGCAGAACTGCTGCTGGCGCGCTGGTGACGGGGCGGCTCAGTTGCGCGCGTCGGCTGGGGAGTCGCAGATCGGATCGACAAAGAAGCCGCTGCCCTGCACCAGGCCCTGCGCGTCCAGCGACAACTGGAACCACAAGCAGTCGTTGGTCGGATAGCGCCAGGACCAGGTCTGGCCGCCACCGCGCGCGCCGCGCTTTTCGCCCGGCGTGCCGATCCAGCGCAGCACCTCGTCTCGCGTCAGCGCTGACGCCGACTGCAACCTGAAGAACTCCGACTCGTTCAGCACTTGGCGGGCCTGCGACACACGGCCCGCCGCGTCCACGTCCACCATCCAGGTCGTGCGGCCCAAGGGGCCGGTGGCGTATTCCAGCCGCTGGCCGGCCGGCTGCAAAGTGTAGGTGGCGGTGGGCGCACCCCAGGTCTTCAGCACCTCGGCCACCGGTGCATTCACGGCCGGCGGCGTGGTGCAGGCCCAGCACAGGCCCAGCACCGTGAACATGGACAGGGTTGTTCGCATCACGGACACAATTCTGCGGCCCTGCGGATAACCATCTTCGCGTGTCAAACTGCGCCCCTGACCAGGAGACAGCATGTTCAAGGCGATCGTCATCGACAAAGACGACAGCGGCTACCGCGCCACCCTCAAGGACGTCGAAGACAGCGCCCTGCCGCCCGGCGACGTGACGGTGCGCGTGGCCTACAGCACCATCAACTACAAGGACGGCCTGGCCTTGACTGGCAAGTCGCCGGTGGTGCGCAAGTTTCCGCTGCACGCCGGCATCGACTTCGCCGGCACCGTGCAAGCCAGCGACGACGCCCGCTTCAAGGTCGGCGACGAGGTGCTGCTCAACGGCTTTGGCGTCGGCGAAAGCCACTCCGGCGGGCTGGCACAAAAGGCACGGGTCAAGGCCGACTGGTTGCTGCCGCTGCCTGCGGGCTTGAGCGCGCGCCAGGCCATGGCCATCGGCACGGCGGGCTACACCGCCATGCTCTGTGTGCTGGCGCTGGAAAGACACCTGGTTCTGCCCGAAAACGGCGACGTGCTGGTGACAGGTGCCAACGGGGGCGTGGGCAGCATCGCCATCACGCTGCTGGCCAAGCTGGGCTACCGCGTCGTGGCGTCCACCGGGCGGCTGCAGGAAGCCGACTTCCTGAAGAGCCTGGGCGCAGCCGAAGTCATCGCTCGCGACGAGTTGTCGGCGCCCGGCAAACCACTCGCCAAGGAACGCTGGGCCGGTGTGGTGGACTCGGTCGGCAGCCACACGCTCGCCAACGCATGCGCCAGCACGCGCTACGGCGGCACGGTGGCGGCTTGCGGGCTGGCACAAGGCATGGACTTCCCCGGCAGCGTGGCGCCGTTCATCATGCGCGGCATCACGCTGTGCGGCATCGACAGCGTGATGGCGCCGATGCCAGTGCGCAAAGCAGCTTGGCGGCGGCTGGCCGCCGAGCTGGACCTGGCCAGGCTGGAAACGCTCACGCGCGAAATCCCGCTGGGGGATGCCGTGCAAGCCGGCGCCGACATCCTGGCCGGCCGCATCCGCGGCCGCGTGGTGGTCAACGTCAACGCCTGAATCGGCCCGCGAAAGTCAGCATGAAAATCGTCTGCATCGGTGGCGGCCCCTCGGGCCTGTATTTCGGCCTGTTGATGAAGAAGTTGGGCCGCGCCAATGGCACGGAGCACGACGTGACCGTCGTTGAACGCAACCGCGCCTACGACACCTTCGGCTGGGGCGTGGTGTTCTCCGACGCGACCATGGACAACATGCGCGAATGGGACCGGGAGACGGCCGACACCATCGAATCCAGCTTCGCGCATTGGGACGATATCGAACTGCAGTTCAAGGGCCGCGTCATCCGGTCGGGCGGCCACGGCTTCGTCGGCATCGGGCGCAAGAAGTTGCTCAACATCCTGCAGGCGCGCTGCGAAGAACTGGGCGTCAAGCTGGTGTTCGAGACCGAGGCCGACAGCGACGCCGACTACCCCGACGCCGACCTCGTCATCGCCAGCGACGGCGTCAATTCACGCATCCGCAGCAAGCACGCCGCTGTCTTCAAGCCCGACATCGTGACGCGGCCCAACCGCTTCATCTGGCTGGGCACGAAAAAGCGCTACGAACCCTTCACCTTCATCTTCGAGAAAACCGAACACGGCTGGTTCCAGGCCCACATCTACAAGTTCGACGACAGCACCAGCACCTTCATCGTCGAATGCCCCGAAGCCGTGTGGCTGGCGCATGGCCTGGACAAGGCCGACCCGCAGCAGTCGATCGACTTCTGCGAGAAACTTTTCGCCAATAGCCTGCAAGGCGAAAAGCTGATGAGCAATGCGCGTCACCTGCGCGGCTCGGCGTGGCTCAACTTCCAGCGCGTGAAGTGCGAACAGTGGTGGCACTTCAACGGCAGGAACCACGTCGTGCTGATGGGCGACGCTGTGCACACGGCGCACTTTGCCATCGGTTCGGGCACCAAGCTGGCGCTGGAAGATGCCATTGAACTCACGCGGCAGTTCAAGCTGCTGGGCGACACCGCCGACCACATTCCGGAGGTGCTGAGCGCCTACCAGGCGCTGCGCGCCATCGACGTGCTGCGCATCCAGAACGCGGCCTGGAACGCGATGGAATGGTTCGAGGTCTGCGGCCAGCGCTACTGCGACCAGCTGGAACCCGAGCAGTTCATGTACAGCATGCTGACGCGCAGCCAGCGCATCAGCCATGAAAACCTGCGCCTGCGCGACAAGGACTGGCTCGATGGATTCGAGCAGTGGTTTGATGCGCGGGCCGGCCTGAATGGACCCAACCCGGTTCCGCCCATGTTCACGCCGTACACGGTGCGCAGCGTGACGCTGAAAAACCGCGTCGTCGTGTCGCCGATGGCGCAGTACTCGTGCGTCGATGGCGTGCCCGGCGACTACCACCTGGTGCATCTGGGCGCGCGCGCATTGGGCGGCGCGGGTCTGGTGATGGCCGAGATGACCTGCACATCCGCCGACGCTCGCATCACACCCGGCTGCCCGGGCTTGTGGAACGAGGCGCAGCGCGACGCGTGGACGCGCATCGTCGAATTCGTGCACCACAGCAGCAGCGCCAAGATCGCCTTGCAGATCGGCCATGCGGGCAGCAAAGGGTCCACCAACGCACCTTGGCAAGGTGCCGGCGCAGACCGGCCGCTGGCCACTGGCAACTGGCCGCTCATCGCCCCGACCGCACAGCCTTTCTTGAACGACGGCGCGGTGCCGCGCGCCATGACACGCGCCGACATGGACCGTGTGCGCGACGACTTCGTGCGCAGCACGCAGTTCGCGGCGCAGGCCGGCTTCGACTGGCTGGAACTGCACTGCGCGCACGGCTACCTGCTGTCCACTTTCATTTCGCCGCTGACCAATCACCGTGACGACGAATACGGCGGCGCGCTGGCGAACCGCCTGCGCTTCCCGCTGGAAGTCTTCAGCGCGGTGCGCGCGGCCTGGCCGCAGGACAAGCCGATCTCGGTGCGCATCTCGGCGCACGACTGGGTCGAAGGCGGCATCACGCCCGACGACGCGGTGCAGATCGCGCGCTCCTTCAAGGCCGCAGGCGCCGACATGATCGACTGCAGTTCAGGCCAGGTCAGCAAGGACCAGAAGCCCATCTACGGCCGCATGTACCAGGCGCCCTTTGCAGACCGCATCCGCAACGAAGCAGGCATTGCGACGATTGCGGTCGGCGCCATCACCGAAGCCGACCACGTCAACAGCATCATCAGCGCCGGCCGCGCCGACCTCTGCGCCGTCGCCCGCCCGCACCTGGCCAACCCGGCCTGGACGCTGACCGAAGCCGCGCGCATCGGCTTCAAGGGTGTGGACTGGCCGGAACAGTACACGGCCGGCAAGTCGCAGATGGAGTCACTCTTCCAACGCAGCAAGGCTGCACCATGAACGACCGTGTCGACCCTACTCTGACCCTTGGCAACCGCGTGGCCCTGGCCGACTACCCGGCTGAACATTTCCTGTGGGAAGTGGAGCGCGGCGTCGGTCTCATCACGCTCAACCGCCCCGAGCGCAAGAACCCGCTGACCTTCGCTTCCTATGCAGAGCTGCGCGACCTCTTCCACCGGCTGCGTCACGCCACCGACGTGCACTGCGTGCTGGTGCAAGGCGCGGGCGGCAACTTCTGCAGCGGTGGCGACGTGCACGAGATCATCGGCCCGCTGCTGCAGCTGAAGGCACCCGAGCTCTTGATGTTCACGCGCATGACGGGTGAACTGGTGCGCAACATGCGGCACTGCCCGCAGCCGATCATCGCGGCAGTGGATGGCGTGTGTGCCGGGGCGGGTGCCATCGTCGCGATGGCGAGCGACATGCGCATCGGCACCGCGCGCTGCAAGACCGCTTTCCTCTTCAACCGCGTGGGCCTGGCGGGTTGCGACATGGGCGCCTGCGCATTGCTGCCACGCATCGTGGGCCAAGGGCGGGCGAGTGAGTGGCTGTACACCGGGCGCGCGCTGGGCGGTGAAGAGGCCGAACGCTGGGGCTTCTACAACCGGCTGTGCGCACCCGAAGCGCTGGAGGCCGACGCGCTGGCGCTGGCGCGCGACATCGCCAGCGGGCCGACATTCGCCAACGGCATCACCAAGACCATGCTGCATCAGGAATGGAACATGGGCATCGACCAGGCCATCGAAGCCGAAGCGCAAGCGCAGGCGCTGTGCATGCTGACCGAAGACTTCGGCCGCGCCTACCGCGCCTTTGTGGCCAAGGGCAAACCGGTCTTCGAGGGCAACTGAGCATGAACGCACTGGAACATCTGCGCTGGCCTTTCTTCGAGCCACACCACCGCGAATTTGCGCAGACGCTGGACACCTGGGCAGCAGCCAACGTGCGCGACGTGCACGGCCACGACGTGGATGCGCAGTGCAAGGCACTCGTCAAGCAGCTCGGCAGCGACGGTTGGCTGAAACACGCTGTCGGCGACACCTTGGACACGCGCCTGTTGTGCCTGACACGCGAAACCCTCGCGCGCCACAACGGCCTGGCGGACTTTGCTTTCGCGATGCAGGGCCTCGGATCCGGTGCGATCTCTCTGGCGGGAACGCCTGAGCAGAAGGCACGCTGGCTGCCACGCGTGGCCGCCGGTGAAGCGATATCGGCCTTTGCGCTCAGCGAACCCGAAGCCGGGTCCGACGTGGCCGCGATGCAGTGCGCCGCGCGCATTGATGGCGACCATGCCGTGCTGGATGGCGAAAAGACCTGGATCAGCAACGGTGGTATCGCCGACTTCTACGTCGTCTTCGCACGCAGTGGCGAAGCGCCGGGCGATCAGCAGCAGGGCGCACCCCTGCGGGGCGCGCGTGGCATCAGCGCCTTCATCGTCGAAGCCGACACCCCCGGCTTCGACATCGCCGAGCGCATCGACGTCATCGCGCCCCACCCCTTGGCGCGCCTGCGCTTCACGAACTGCCGCGTGCCGCTGAGCCACCGCGTCGGCGCGGCCGGTGAAGGCTTCAAGGTCGCCATGCGCACGCTGGATGTCTTCCGCACCAGCGTGGCGGCTGCCGCACTGGGCTTCGCGCGGCGCGCGATGGAAGAAGGCCTGGCGCGCGCCAAGCACCGCAAGATGTTCGGCCAGCACCTGGCTGACTTTCAACTGACGCAAGCCCGGCTTGCGCAGATGGCGCTGACCATCGACAGCGCCGCGCTCTTGGTCTATCGCGCAGCCTGGGAACGCGACCAGGGCTTGAACGTCACGCGCCAGGCGGCGATGGCCAAACTGGCCGCCACCGAAGGCGCGCAGCAGGTCATCGACGCCGCGGTGCAGCTCTTCGGCGGCCAGGGCGTCGTCAGCGGTGAAACAGTGGAGCGGCTGTACCGCGAGATCCGATCGCTGCGCATCTACGAAGGTGCCACCGAAGTGCAGCAACTCATCATCGGCCGCGACCTCATCAAGGAAGTCACATGAGCAAACAACTGCTGCAACCTGAACATTGGGCGCGCCCCAAGGGCTATGCGAACGGGGTTGCTGCGTCAGGCCAACAAATCTTCGTCGCCGGCATGATCGGCTGGGACGCGCAGAACCAGTTTCACAGCGACGAACTCGTCGCCCAGGTGCGGCAGGCACTGCAGAACGTGGTGGAGGTGCTGGCCGCGGCCGACGCCAAACCCGAGCACATCACGCGCATGACCTGGTACCTGACCGACAAGCGCGACTACATCGCCAAGGGCCGCGAGATCGGCGCGGCCTACCGTGAACTCATCGGCGACTTCGGCATCGCCATGACGGCAGTCCAGGTGGTGGCGCTGATCGAAGACCGCGCCCTCGTCGAAATCGAAGTCACCGCCGTCATTCCTGAATAGCAAAGAAAGCTCAACACCATGGCCACCAAAGCAAGCTTCCATTGGGACGACCCGCTGCTGCTGGACCAGCAACTCAGCAGCGACGAACGCCAGGTGCGCGACGCCGCACACGCTTACAGCCAGGACAAGCTGGCGACGCGCGTGCTGGACGGCTTCCGCAACGGCACCACCGACCCCGCCATCTTCCGCGAGATGGGTGAACTCGGCCTGCTCGGCCCCACCATCCCCGAAGCCTATGGCGGAGCGGGTTTGAACTACGTCTGCTACGGCCTGGTGGCGCGCGAAGTGGAACGTGTGGACAGCGGCTACCGCAGCATGATGAGCGTGCAGAGCTCGCTCGTCATGGTGCCCATCAACGAATTCGGCACCGAAGCGCAGAAGCAGAAGTACCTGCCCAAACTGGCCAGCGGCCACTGGATCGGCTGCTTCGGCCTGACCGAGCCCGACCACGGCAGCGACCCCGGCAGCATGGTCACGCGCGCCAAGGCCGTGCCCGGTGGCTACAGCCTGAGCGGCAGCAAGATGTGGATCAGCAACTCACCCATAGCCGACGTGTTCGTGGTCTGGGCCAAGGACGACGCGGGCGCCATCCGCGGCTTCATCCTGGACAAGGGCATGAAGGGCCTGACAGCACCCGCCATCCACGGCAAGGTGGGCCTGCGCGCCAGCATCACCGGTGAGATCGTGATGGACCAGGTCTTCTGCCCTGAAGAAAACGCCTTCCCGGACGTGCGCGGTTTGAAGGGCCCTTTCACGTGCCTGAACAGTGCGCGCTACGGCATCGCCTGGGGCGCACTCGGCGCCGCCGAAGACTGCTGGTTCCGCGCCCGCCAGTACGTGCTGGACCGCAAACAGTTCGGCAAGCCGCTGGCCGCCAACCAACTGATCCAGAAGAAGCTGGCCGACATGCAGACCGAAATCACGCTGGGCCTGCAAGGCTGCCTGCGTCTGGGCCGCATGAAGGACGAAGGCACGGCCTCGGTCGAGATCACCAGCATCATGAAGCGCAACAGTTGCGGCAAGTCGCTGGACATCGCCCGCATGGCGCGCGACATGTTGGGTGGCAATGGGATTTCCGACGAGTACGGCGTGGCGCGCCACCTGGTGAACCTGGAAGTGGTCAACACCTACGAAGGCACGCACGACGTGCACGCGCTGATCCTGGGGCGGGCGATGACGGGGATTGCGGCTTTTTAGTTTGGGGGGCTCGAAGTCCTGGCACCTCTCGGTGTGGATGCCTCGCCCGCCATTGCGTATTCGATCGCTTCCTCTCGCCCCATGCTCCGCCCGGCGTCGACCTGTTGTGCGAACGCCTGCCGGTCTAGCGCGGAACGGGTGCAAGCCAGTGCGACTTCGTAGGCCTGCCTGACAGAGCCGGAGAGCTCCACAGGCGCTGCGCACGCCTCTCCATCAGTGGCACTCCTACCGTCGAGCACACCCGCCAAGCGAGCGGCGGTCCGCCACTCCTTGCAGGCGGCATAGGCGATCAGCAGCTGAGCCAGGCCGCGCGTCGCTCCCGGCGACGTCGGGTAATTGCGATGCACAGGCAGGCTTTGGCGGAACAGCGCCAGCGCGCGGGCCGGGTCGTCCTGTCGCAGCGCCAGGAAGCCCTGCTGCGCCAGACTACCGGCGATGTCGAACTTCGAATCGACGGCGCGGTACAGCGCCAGACTCTCGGCGAGCAGTTGGCGGGCACGCTCGAAGTGCCCGCGGCGGAGTGCGATAGTGCCCAGCAGCGCACGCCCGTGGCCGATGTAGAGCTTGTCGCCGCCGATCTTCGCCATCTCGGCCTCGCATTGCGCCACCATGGCCTCGGCCGATTCGTCACGCCCCATCAGCGCCTCGTAGCCTGCGTAGCAGATCAGCGCTTGGGCGAGGAGAAAGGCCTGGCGCCACGGGTCTACGATGCGGCGGCCATGGACCAGGCTGGCCCGGAACATCTCGGCAGTCGTGGCGTTGCGCTGGCGCGTGTCGATGAAGCCCATCCACATCAGCGACCAGGCCAGCCCTTCATCGAAGTCGAGCGCACGCGAGAGTTCGACGCAGCGCTCGCACAGGCGGCGCCCGTCAAGCGGGTCGTAGTTGGTGGCCAGCATCGCAGCGCCGTAGAACGAGCGGGCCACATGCAGCGATGGTGGTGAACCGCTGCGTTGGCTGGCTTGCGCCAACCGTTCCTGCCAGCCCACCATCTCCTTCCAGAGCAAATTTTTGTACCAGAAGCGGGTCAGCGAACTGAATAGGCGCAGGCCCAGTTCGGGCTGGCCGGAGCTCAGCGACCAGTGCAGTGCGACCCGCAGGTTGTCGAGCTCGATCTCCGCCTGTGCGTGCCCGCGCAATTGGTCCTGCCGCGTCAGCATGGGACGAATTGTTTCGGCCAGGTCAACGAAGTGGTGCAGGTGGCGCCCGCGCGTGGACTGCAGTTCGTCGGCCGCCTGCAACTTCTCCAGGCCGTACTCGCGGATGGTCTCAAGCAGCCGGTAGCGCGGCGCGTCAGATTGGGTGTCGAGCACAACCAGTGATTTTTCAACCAGATGAGTCAGCAGTTCCAGCACATCGCCGCGCAACACCGGCGGCGCACTGCACACAGCCTCTGCAGCGGCCAATGTCCAGCCCCCCGCGAACTGAGAGAGTCGGCGCCACAGCACGCGCTCAGGCTCGCTCAACAGCTCGTGGCTCCAGTCGATGAGCGAGCGCAGAGTCTGGTGGCGCAGCAGTGCCGTGCGCCGGCTGCGCGTCAGCAGCGTGAAGCGGTCGTGCAGGCGTTCGGCCACCTGCTCCACGCGCATCGCGCCAACGCGCGCCGCCGCCAGTTCCAGCGCCAGCGGGATGCCGTCGAGCTGGTGGCAGATCTGCGCGACGGCCGCGGCGTTCTCGGCGGTCAGCCGGAAGGTCGGCGCAACGGCCTGGGCGCGGTCGATGAACAACCGGCTGGCCGGGTAGTCGAGTAGCGCGTTGACCGACAGCACGGTGTCCGGTGGTGCCGTTCGCAAAGAGGGCAGGCGCCATGCGACCTCGCCTGCCACGCCCAGCGCCTCGCGGCTGGTGCCCAGCGTGCGCGTGCCGGCGCTGCATCGCAGCACTTGTTCGGCGAATGCGGCACAGGCCTCGATCAGATGCTCGCAGTTGTCAAGGATCAGCAGCATGCGGCGTCGGCGCAGAAATTCGAGCAGCGTGTCGAGCAGGGGCCGCGTGGCCTCTTCGTGCACGTCCAGCGTGCTGGCCACCGTGCCGACGACCCGCGAAGGGTCGGTGACGGGAGCGAGTTCAACGATCCACACACCATCCGGGAAGTCGGCCGCCACATGGTCGGCGACCTCGAGCGCCATCCGGGTCTTGCCCACACCGCCGGCACCTACGAGTGTCAGCAGGTGCGTGCCGTTCAGCAGCGCCAGCACCGCCGCCAGATCGACCTCGCGCCCGATCAGCGTCGGCTTGTTGACGGGCAGGTTGTTGATGGCGGTGGCCGAGGACAGATCCGTCGACGCCATCGATGCCGGTAGCGGCGAAGACGGCGCGGAATTGCTCTCGGCAAGCACCCTGCCGAAACGGTAACCCCGCCCGGGCACCGTCAGCACCGAGTCCGCACCCAGCAGCTTGCGCAGGCTCGAGACGTGCTGGCGCAGGTTGTTCTGGTCGACCACCAAACCGGGCCAGACGACATTCAGGAGTTCGTCTTGCGGCACGACGCGGTCACGCCGCTCGATCAGGACCAGCAGCAGGTCATAGGCCCGCGCACCGACGGCCAGCGGCGCGCCATCGTCCAGCAGCAGGCGCTGCGCCGGACGCAGTTCGAAGCTGTCGAACCGATAGGAGGGGGTTGGGGTGTTCATCTATGCCATCGCGAAAGGGCAAGCTTAAGCGCCTCCGGATTCACAACGATTCACGTGCACGTTATGGCCTGCCGGCCTGGCGCACCAGACACTGACTTCACCCCCACTGCCGAGGAGACACGACATGAACGCACCCCCAGACCTGAACGCCCTGAAGGCCCGCCAGCAGACCGCCTGGGGCACCGGCGACTACGCCGTGGTCGGGACCACCTTACAGATCGTCGGCGAACTGATGGCCGAGGCCTGCGACCTCAAGACCGACGAGCGCGTGCTGGACGTTGCCGCGGGCAATGGCAACGTCACGTTGGCCGCCGCGCGGCGCGGTTGCGTCGTGACCTCCACCGACTATGTCGGAAGCCTGCTGGAGCGTGGTGCCGAACGGGCGCGCGCCGAGCGGCTCGACGTGACGTTCGAAACTGCCGACGTGGAGGCGCTGCCCTTCGCCGACGCAAGCTTCGACGCCGTGGTCTCGACCTTCGGCGTCATGTTCGCGCCCGACCACGCCCGATCGGCGGCCGAGATGGCGCGGGTGTGCCGGCCCGGGGGCCGCATCGGCTTGGCGAACTGGACACCGGACAGCCTGATCGGCCGCATGTTCAAGGTGTTGGGCCGCTACGTGCCGCCGCCGGCCGGGGTGCAGCCGCCGTCACTGTGGGGGACCGAGGCCCATGTGCGCTCGCTGTTCAGCGAGCAATTCGCGAAGGTCACGGCAGTGCCGCGGATCTTCAACTTCCGCTACCGGTCGGCGGCCCACTTCGTCGACGTGTTCCGGGCCTGGTATGGGCCGGTGAACAAGGCCTTCGCGGCCCAGTCGCCCGAGCAGGCCGCGGCGCTGGCGGGCGATCTGGTGACCTTGCTGGAAAGCCTGAACCGGGCCCCGGGCTCGCTGGTGGTGCCCAGCGAATACCTCGAGATCGTCGTCACCCGCCGTTGAAGACCGTGCCTTGACGACCGAAGCCCACGTGGAGTTCCGCCCATGATGAATGCCCTGAATCTCGATCTGCCGATGCACGAACCCTACTTCCGCGAGGCCGGGGCAGGCCCGGGCGTCGTCTGCGTCCATTCCAACGCCAGCAGTTCGTCGCAGTGGAGAGCGTTGATGGAGACCTTGGCAACCTGCTTTCACGTGCTGGCGCCCGACACGCACGGCGCCGGGAAGGGCCCGGCCTGGCCGGTGGACCGCCCGTTGGCGCTGCGTGACGAGGTGGCGTTGCTGGAACCGGTGTTCGCGCGAGCCGGCACGCCGTTCTCGCTGATCGGGCATTCCTACGGCGGTGCAACGGCGCTGCTGGCGGCCGTGCAGCACCCGCAACGCGTGCGCGCGCTGGTGCTGTACGAGCCCACGCTTTTCGCTCTGGTCGACGCGGCGTTCGCACTGCCCAACGACGCCGACGGCATCCGCCAGACCGTGGAGCGCGCTGGCGCCGCGCTCGCCACCGGCGACCGTGGCGCCGCCGCCGAACACTTCATCGATTTCTGGATTGGCACGGGCGCATGGCGCGCGACGCCGCAGGCGCGGCGCGGTGCGATCGAGTCTGCCGTCGTCAACGTGCAGGGCTGGGGCCGGGCGCTCTTCGGCGAGCCCACGCCGCTGCAAGCCTTCGGTGCGCTGACGATGCCAGTGCTGCTGATGGTGGGCCAGAACTCCCCGGCGTCCGCCCGCGCGGTGGCGCAGCTGCTGGCCCAGACGCTACCTTGCCTGGAGACACTGGAGTTCGAGGGGCTGGGTCACATGGGTCCCGTCACTCACCCGGAGGTCGTCAACCCGGCGATCGAGGAATTTCTGCGCCGCAACGGGGCTGCCTGACATTGGCGATCGTCAGATTTCTGGCGTCTCTCCCATTTCCTCGCCGGCGCGGTGCGTGCTGTCGTTCAGGGCTGGTGCGAGCCCAGGGCAGTGGACTTTTTCACACGCGGCGCCAGGTGCCACAAGCCGAAGTCGACTGCACTCCCGCGCAGCCGCAGCCGCTCCCCTGCGAGGCCCTGCCGCGGTAGCCGTGGTGGATGGCGCGCCGGTTCGTTTGAATGCGCGAGATCTCATCCTCTTTCCGCACGGCGGCCCGCATGTCGTTTCCAGCGCGCTCGGCATGCGAGCGCCGCCGAATGCCGCGGGCTACTTCGAGCGAATACCGCAGCGCCGGCCCTTTGCGCTGCACCTCGAGGCACACGAGGTCTCCTTGGGCCCCTTCCCCGCAAGCGGCGGGCTGGTGCCGATGCGCACCGAAGGCGGCAGCCTGACCGAATCCGTCCTGCTGCCAATGATCCTGGGCGGGCGCCGCCCCGGCGTGCGCATGCCGCTGGCGCACCTCGGCGAACACAGCGACGAGATCCTCGCCGCGCTGCCAAGCCGACGCGGCGCCCGCCCGCGATCGCCGAAGTAATGCCGCCGGCACGACTTGGAATGCCCGGCCCACAGCGGGGGCCCAAGAATCCACCGCCATGAGCCAGTCAACGGTTTCGCTCACGCCCGGCAAACGCGTGCTGTTCCTGACCAAGGATCCGGCGCTGATCCGCAGGCAGCTCGCGTGGCAGGCCGACTTCACGATGGACGACCTGGCGGTCGAAGACCTGCTCGACGACGTCAACACCGACGTCATGACACCCGCCTGGACGTGCTTCGACTTCGAGCCGGAGCGCATCGCCGAGAACGCCTACGCCGGCCTCGTCGTCGGCGGCGAACGTGTCATCCCTGCGGGCGCGTTGCGCGCCGGTGGCTTTGAGGTCATCGTCTCGGGCCACCGCAAGGGCACCGGGTCGTCGCGCGAAACCGCCGTCCAGGCCGAGAAGTGGAGCGGCATCCGCATCGCGGTGGCAGCCTCCTTCGCGCCGATCCACGCCCGCAACAACCTCTGCCAGGGCGTGCTGATGGCCGACCACGCCATGCTGCGACGCCTGCAGCGAGGCGAGTCGCTGCCGCTTGAATGTTTCATGCGGGGCCGCGACGCCGTCGAACGCGAGATCATCGCCGCCGGCGGCCTGTTCGCCTATTCACGCGCCATCGCCACTGGAACGCGCGCCCCGCCGTCGTTGCCGACGCGCGCGCCGTCGCCGCTGACCCTGGCCGAGAAGATCCTGCAGGCGCGCCGCATCGACGCTGGCAACAACTCTGGCAACGACTCCCCGCCGATGCCGGGCGACGCCTTGGTCGTGCGCGTCGACTCCGGCTATTCGCACGACTACACGAGCGCGCAAGTCCACCACTTCCTCGGCGCCGAGTTCGGCGCCGACTACGCACTCGCCAACCCCGATCGCTTCGCGGTGTTCGAAGATCACCTCGTCTATGCCGACGGCGTCAAGCAGCTGCAGCCTTTCCTGCCGAAGATCGCGCGCCTGCGGCAATTGCAGCGCGACTTCCAGCGCCACACCGGTGTTCGCGACCATGCCGCGGTGGACGGCGTGTCGCCCGGCATCTGCCACCAGATCGCGCGCGAAGCCTTCGTCAACCCTGGGGACTTTGTCCAGGCGACGGACTCGCACACCTGCATGGGCGGCGCGAGCAACGCGCTGGCCTGGGGCGTTGGCGCGACCGAATACGCGGCACTCGTGTACAGCGGCGTCACCACGGTGACGGTGCCGGAGTCGATTCGCTTCGAACTGCACGGCAGGCTCGCGCCCAACGTGACCTCGAAGGACCTGATGCTCGAGATGCTTGCCACGTTCGCCCGCCGCGAACTGACGCTGAACCGGGTGATGGAATTCGGCGGCCCGGGCCTGAAGGACCTGCCAGTGGACGAGCGCGCGACGCTGGCCAACATGGCCACCGAGTGTGGCGCCCGCACCGGCATCTTCGAGGCCGACGAAGCGCTATTCGAGTGGCTGCAGCGCATGCGCCCAGACGCCGACATCGCGGCGCTGCGCCGCGGCGCAGTGGCGCCCGACCCGGGCGCGCGCTACGCCGGCGGCATCCACCGCATCGACCTCGACCGCATCGAGCCGATGGTGGCGACGCCTGGCGATCCCGACCGCGGCATCCCGTCCGACCCGGGCAACGGCGCCCGCGTCGTTGACATCGGCTTCGTCCCCATCGATATCGCCTACGCGGGCTCGTGCACCGCCGGCAAGCACGGCGACATCGACCTGTACGCCCGCGTCGTCGCAGCCGCACTCGCGCGCGGCCAGAAGATCGCCGCCGGCGTCGAGTTCTACCTTCAGTACGGCTCGGCGGCGGTCGAGGCCTACGCCGATGCACAGGGCTACGGCGCCTTGTTCCAGCGTGCCGGTGTGCGCGTCATCCGCCCGGGTTGCGGCGCGTGCATCGGTTGCGGCCCGGGAACGTCGGAGCGCAGCGCGCAGGTCACGGTGTCGGCGATCAATCGCAATTTCAAGGGCCGCTCCGGCCCGGGGGCGGTGTGGCTCGCCTCGCCGCTGACGGTGGCCGCCAGTGCGTTCGCAGGCCGCATCGCGGCGTGGATTCCCGACCAAGGCGCCGATGCGGCCCGTTGAGCAGACTGTCGCGTTTCTCTATTCGGATCGATTCGTCCCGCCCGAGGCCCTGGCCTTTGCGACCGGCCAGGTGCCGCCAGGCTTTCGCTTGTGCCCGATCGAGCAGGGCGCGGCCGCTGGGGACCGGCTCGCCGCCTTCGAGACCGCCGACTACGTGTTCGCCTATCCCGGCGATCCTTGCGCCGCCGAGCTCGCGGCCGCGTCGCGGCTCAAGCTGTTCCAGCTGCTGAGCGCGGGCCACGATTGGCTGGCCCTGGATGTCTTCCGCGAGCGCGGCATCCCGGTCGCCAGCAACGCTGGAGCGAACGCATCCACCGTGAGCGAGCACACGATCCTGCTCATGCTCGCGCTGCTGCGGCAGCTGCCGCGGCACGACACGGCGCTGCGGCGCGGCGAGTGGCTCGGCATGCGCCACACGATGCAGCTGGGCGAACTGCGCGGGCGCACGGTCGGCCTGGTCGGATTCGGCAATATCGGCCAGGAAGTGGCGCGCCGCCTGCGCGGCTTCGACGTTCGGCTGCAGTACGCGGCGCCGCGGCCCGCGCCCGACAGCGCGGGCGAGCTGCTGGGCGCCGAGCGTGTCGGCTTCGACGAGCTGCTGGCGACGAGCGACATCGTCAGCCTGCACGCGCCGCTCACGGCGCATACGCGGGGCCTCATCGGCCAGCGCGCGCTGGCGCTGCTGCGACCGGGGAGCTGGCTGGTCAACACCGCGCGCGGCGCCCTGATCGACGAAGACGCGCTCGTCGCGGCGCTCAGGGGCGGCACCCTCGCCGGCGCCGCGCTGGACGCCTTCGCGATCGAGCCGCTGCCGCTAGATTCGCCACTGCTTGCGCTGGACAACGTCGTGCTGACACCGCACATCGGCGGCGTCAGCGCCGACACCTGGACGCGGCGCCTGGCGCTGTGTTGGCAGAACGTGCAGCGGGTGGAATCCGGGCTGTCGCCGCTGTCGCGGATCGTTTAGTCTCGCTGCCGGAATGGACATCAAGCGGCTGCGGCACTTCCTTGCGGTTTACGAAACAAGCAGCCTGACGCAGGCCGCCGAGCTGGTCTATCTGACCCAGCCGGCGCTCACCAAGAGCATCAAGCTGCTCGAGGACAGGCTCGGCGTCGAACTCTTTCAGCGCACGCCGCTGGGCGTCGTGGCCACCGCGTTCGGCGAGGCGCTGGCGATCCATGCGCGCGCCGTTCTCAACGAGATCAAGGCCGCCGAAACGCAGATCGCGATGCTGCGTGGCGCGACCGAGGGACAGGTCGTCGTCGGCATCACCACCAGCGTCGCCGAGAACCTGATGCCGCTGGCGACCGACCGGCTCTACAAGTGGCGGCCTGGCGTGCGCCTGACGGTCGTGGTCGGCACGGTCGACGAGCTGATTCCCGCGGTGCGGCGCGGCGAGGTCGATCTCGCGCTCAGTGCCTGGTCTGACCCGACCGATCCCGACCTCGCGAGCGAGGTCATCTTTCGCGACGAAGTGAGCATCCTCGCGTCGTCCAACCATCCGCTGGCCCAGCGCGCGACTATCGAGGCCAAGGACCTGCTCGACCACCCCTGGGCGCTGCCGGTGCAGCGCATGTCGTGGCGCAGCCGGCTCGACCGCATGTTCGTCCAGCAAGGCCTGGTGCCACCCGTCGCTTCAGTGGTCAGCAACTCGGCGAGCTTCCTGCGGGCGCTGCTCCTGCACAGCAACTTCATCGGCATGCTGCCGCACCGGCTGATCCGGCCCGACGAACGCGCCGGCCTGCTCGTTCCGCTTGACCTTCCGGGGTCGCGCATTGAGATGGACATCACGCTGACCTTTCCGCACCGGGTGACGATGTCGCCCGCGGCCCGGGCGCTGATGACGATCTTTCGCGACCTGACCAGCGCGCCCGAGTTCAAGGCTTAGCGCTTGGCGCGACAGGTCAGTCCGACAGGGCGGCGCGGATGACCAGCGGCGCGGTCAGCGCGCCGACCGCCGCGCCATAGACGACCTTGAAGGCAACGAAGGGGGCGAAACGCATCGACTCGATGCCCAGCAAGACCAGCGCACCGATCGATATCGGCACGATGACCAGCGTCGCCAGCACCGCCAGCAGCAGCATGCGCAGCAGTGCCCGGCGCGGCAGCCGGGTCGTCGCCTCGAGCCTGGGCACCGCTCCCGAACGAACGCGCTGGCGGGTGAGCAAGGTGACGATGAGGTTGCCGACCAGCGTGATCATGAACACCGTCGGCACAAGGTCCACCGCGACGCCTTGCGGCCCCCACAGCGGAATGAGGTCGGCGCCGCGGAAGATCAGCACCGCAAAGACCACCGACAGCACGCCGTTGAAGACGCAACCGAGCAAGGTTTCGCGTCGCAGGTAGCGTGCGTGTTCAAGGCCGAGCGGGGTGGGCATAGGGCGCTTTCGAGGTCTTTGCCGCCGAGTTTGTGGCCCGGCGGCGGTCCGCCTCATGACAGCGACGGCCGGCGCCATGAAAGATGTTCATGGCGCGCCGGCCGCGGCGCGATCGGTTATGGCACGGGGCCCGCATTTCATGGCTGACCGGTTCGGTCGTGCCCAGAATCGATCGATCGACGGCAGCGCGGCATCCGCAATGGCGACCAAGAAGAGAGGTGCGGACCAGAACAGCGTGCAATCGGCGCGCGTCGACACCATGGCCGGCGCGGTCGCGCCGACCGCAGCAGTGCGCCGTGCGCTGGCAGCCTGCGATGCATCGCTGTACCCCGACCCCTTGTCGGCCGATCTGAGGCGGCGCCTTCAACACGCGGTCGGCGTCGATGCCGACCGCATCGTCGTGAGCAACGGCGCCAGCGAGCTGGCGCATCTGCTGGCCCGCTCGGTGGGCCCGGGCTCGTTGGCCTTCGTCCCCGCGCCCGCCGACCCCGAATGGGACCGCGCGGCACGTCTGGCCGGGCTGATCACCGCCAGCCATCCGGCAGACCAGGGCGGCGGCTTCGACCTTTCGGGGTGTTGCGCGCGCATCGCACAGCTGAAGCCGGCGATCGTCTTCGTTGCTTCACCCAATCCGGTCACCGGTCGTGCCCTCGAGGCGAGCCAGATCGGAACGCTGCTCGAAGCGTCGGGCCAGGGCCTGCTGGTCATCGACGACTCGCTGGCGTGCTTCGCCGCCAGCTCGCCTGACCTGCGCGAATGGATGCCGAGCGGAAACTTCGTGCTGATCCGGTCGCTGGCCCCGGCCTTCGGCCTCGGCGGCCTGCGCATCGGCCACGCCGTGGCCAACCCCAAGCTGGCAGCGGCGCTGACGCAGCAGCAAGCGCGCTGGTCGGTCAGTGCCGTCGCGCAGGCCGCGGCGGCGGCAGCGCTGGACGACATCGACCGCTACCGCGACGCCTGGGTCCGGGTGAGGCGCCAGCGCGATGCAATGAACCGTGGCCTGGCGCGCGCCGGCTTCGCGACACTGGCCTCGGATGCCGACTTCGTGGCCGTCGAGATCGACGACGCCGAGGCGCATGCCGAGCGCATGGGGCGCGCGCATGCGCGCGTCGCCGCCGCCGGCACTTTCGGCATGCCGCGCCTGCTGCGCATCGGCGTGCGCGCGGCGGTCGAAGCCGAGGCCTTGATCGCGAGCCTGGCTGTCAGCGGCGAGCGCATGCGATGAGCCCCGGGCTGCTGCACGTCGCCGCACTGTCCTCGCGATGCGCACCACCGGTTATGGACCGGGGCACGCAATTCATGCCGCAGCGGCAGCACATTGAGGACAGTAGGACAACGCAGATCGCCAGCGGCCACGCGACCCGGCGACGCGAAAAGGAGACCACTCATGAGACGACCTGCAGGGCGAGGCGAGTTGAAGGCCTGGGCACGGGAGGAGCTGAAGGGCATACAGAACCTGCTGCTGCCTTCGTTCAGCGCCGACTTCGCGAAGCTCGACGAAGAAGGCATCCGCCTCGACGTCGAGCACAGCGTGGCGCACGGCTTCGTCTCGACCCACTGCGCCACCGAGGCCGGGCTCAGCTTCGCCGAAGCACGCCGCTTCGTAGAGATCGCGGTTGACGCGGCGCGCGGCCGGCTGCTGGTCTCGGCGACGGCGATCTTCGACACCGTGGACCGCACGGTCGAGTTCATCCGCGTCCTCGGCGAGATCGGCTGCGACCTGGTGCTGATCGGCTATCCGCCCGGCTACTACCCGCGCGACAGCGATGAGGTCGCGCGCGTCACCGAAACCATGTGCGCGGCGGCCGACCTCGGCGTCGTTCTCTACCCCAATTTCAAGTACAACTTCTCGCGCCTGCAGCGCGGGCCGTTTCCGCTGGACGTGTTGGCGCGGGCGGTGCGCCTGCCCAACGTCGTCGGCGTGCTCAACGCGGTGATCGAGCCGGGTTTCGTGAGCGAATGCTTCGAGGCCTGCAGCGAGCACGCGCTCGTGCAGTGCCCGTGGGAGCGCTGGTTTCCGCTGGCGGTGACGAAGTACGGGCAGCAGTGGGCCGGCCCCGGGGCTTACGAGCTCTTCCAGTCGCCGGGCCGGCGCCACGTCGTCGACTACTTCACGCAACTGCTGCGCGGCGAGCGCGAGCTCGCGATGCGCACGTACTGGCAGCTCACGCCGGTGCGGTTGACGTTCGAGAAGCAGTTCATGGCCACGCAGATGCTCGGCACCTACCACTGGTCGCAGCAGAAGTACTACCAGTGGCTCGGCGGCGGCAACGGCGGCTACACGCGCCAGCCGACGATGCGCCTGCTGCAGCACGACATGGACGAGGCCCGCGACGCGATGCGCGCTATCGGCCTGGAGCCGAGCACCGCCGACGAGGAGTTCTTCGTCGGCCGCTCGTTGTATGCGCGCGGTCACCGGCCGTACTGAGCCGTGGGTCAATCGCGGCACGGTATGCATCACATCAGGGAGGCGACATGATCGGACGAGGGACGAGATTGAAGGCAACGCGGGTGACACCGCTGGCGGCGGCGTTGGGTGCGGTTTCGTGCCTGGGCGGGCTGCAGACGGCGTGGGCGCAGTCGGCATTCGCCGCGCCGGTGTCGCCGGCCGCGGCGTCTGCCGCGCCTGCAGGGTCGGGGGTCAGATTCACCTTCGACGGCGAACTCTCGCAGGGGCTGATCTGGCGCACCGAGAATCGCAAGGCGGCGCTGGTCGGCCCGAGCAACGGCGGCACGGCGTCGACTGACCTTGAAGACGACGGCAACCTCAACTCGAAACGCGGCACGCTGGTCAGCGCGCCGACGACGCTGCTGGCCACGGTGGAGGCCGAGTCGGGGGCCCACCGCGTGCTGCTGCGCGGCAGCCTGCTCTACGACGGCCGTGTGACGAGCGCCTGGCGTCACTGGGGCACCGACCCGAACCCCGAAGGAAGAAGAGACGAGGTCCACGACGCGGTGGGCCGCCGGGCGCGCCTGCTCGACGCCTACTACGCTGCCAACCTGCAGGCCGGCGAAGGCAGCGTCGAGTTCAAGCTCGGTCGCCAGACGATCATGTGGGGCGAGGCGAAATTCCTCCCCGCCGGCATCAACATGTTCAACCCCGTCGAGGCCTGGAAGACGCACAAGGCGGGCGTCTCGCTGAAGGAGATGATCCTGCCCGTGGCTGCGGCATCGGTGACCTGGCAGCCGAGCGCTGCGGTCACCCTGCAGGGCTTCTACCAGCTCGAACGCGCGAAGTTCGAATACGACCCGGTCGGCACCTTTTTCAGCGACATCGACATCCTCGGCCAGGGCGCCGGAGACCAGACCATCGTCCCGGGAGCGCCGCCGCTGGTGCGCGAAGCGGATCGCAACCAGAACCGCAACGGGCAGTACGGCGTGGCGGCGTTCACGCGCCTGCAGGACTGGAGCGTGGGCGTGTACTTCCAGAACCTGCACCAGCGCGCCGCCAAGGTCAGCGGCCTGGGGTTCATGGGCCGCACCGGCTATTTCTGGGAATGGCCCGACGACGTCAAGACCTACGGCCTGAGCTTCAACCGCGGCCTGGGCAGCGCCGCCATCAGCGGCGAAGTCGCGGTGCGGCGCGGCATGCCGATCGGCCTGGACGCCAGCGCCGTGGGCGCGGCGCGCGCCAACGCAGCGCTGTGCGGCGCGGTGATCCGGGCGCCGGCCAATTGCGGCGTCGATTTCTCGCAGCCGCCGTTCAACATCCCGGTGCCGCCGCTGTTCACGACGCCGCTACGCGCAGACGCCAGCGGTTATGTACGCGGCTGGACGCGGGTCAACCAGGTCGCCTTCAACCTGGGTCTGACGCAGGCCTTCTCGGGCAGCGATGCGCTGCCGCGCCTGCTGGGCGCCAACGGCGGTGCGCTGTTCCTGGAGACGAGCGCGGTGCGCAGCACGCTGCCCGACCAGGCGGCGCTGCCCACGCAGGTGAAGGACCGATGGCACGGCGCCTTCTTCGGCCAGCTCGGGTTGGACTACCTTCGGGTCGGCGGCAGCAACATCACCGTAACGCCAAAAGTGATTGTGCAGACCTGGTTGTACGGCAACGATCCGACGCAGGCGCCGTTCTACAAGGGGCGCTGGGCGGTGACTCCGGCGCTCGCGATCCGCCATGAACAATCGCCCGACATCAGCTTCGAGATCGGCTACACCACCATCACCGACAACGGCCACGCTGCGCATCCGCTGGCCGACCGCGACTATCTCGCCGTGCAGCTGAAGTGGGCCTTCTAATGCGGCCCGCCGCACCAACCATCGATCGCAGGAGACATCCGATGACACTTCACCGCAGTCCGGGCACGCTGGTCGTGCAGGCGCTCGTCGCCGCCGGCCTCATGGGTTTTGGCGCGCTGCACGGCGCCACCCCGCAAGACGCGGCCAAGCTCGCCAGCAGCGAATACACCCCGGTCGGTGCCGAACGCAAAGGCAATGCCGCGGGCACCATCCCCGAGTGGCGGCCGCTGACCGCCACACCCGCCGGCGTGACCGGTGTCGTTACCGGCCAGCGCTACCCGAATCCGTTCGCTTCTGAAAAGCCGATCGTCACCATCACGTCGGCCAACGCCGACCAGCACGCCGACAAGCTGACGCCCGGACAGCTGGCGCTGCTCAAGCGTGGGCCCGACGAGAAGATGCTGGTCTATCCCTCGCACCGGACCTGCGCGTATCCGGAGGCCATCTACAAGAAGACGGCGCAGAACGTCGGCCGGGCGAAGCTTTCGGCAGACGGCAACGCGCTCAGCGGCGGGGTCGGCGGGTTCCCGTTCCCGCTGCCCGCCAACGGCCACGAGATCATGTGGAACCACAAGGCCAACTACTACGGCGGGACGCGGTTTCGCACCGTCAACGCCGGGTTCCTGGTCAACCGCGACGGCAGCTTCGAGCCGTCCACGCAGGTCGAGGAGATCGCGTTCCCGTTCCACATGGACGAAAGCGAACGGGCGGGCCTGGAGAAGTTCAACTTCCTGACCAAGGTCACGACCCAGCAGCCCGCGCGGCGCAAGGGCAACGTGCTGCTGATCCACGACCCGCTGGACGGTGCCAACGACAAGCGCGAAGGCTGGATCTACCTCACCGCGCTGCGCCGCATGCTGCGCGGCCCGGACGTTCGCCACGACGCCCCCGACCCCGACAGCCAGGGCCTGTTGACGATCGACCAGCGCAACATGTTCAGCGATTCGCTCGAACGCTACGACTGGAAGATCGTCGGCAAGGCCGAGAAATACATCGGCTACAACGGCTACCGCGCGTTCGAGGTGCCGCCGGCCGAACGCGCCAAGTTCGTCGTCAAGGGCCGGCTTGCGCCCGAACTGATGCGCTACGAGTTGCACCGCGTCTGGGTCATCGAGGCGACGCTGAAGCCGGGACAGCGCCACATCTACCCCAAGCGGGTGTTCTACATGGACGAGGACAGCTGGTACATCGCCGCGGCCGACATGTACGACGCCCAAGGCAAGCTCTGGCGCACTTCGGAAACGCAGATCATCAACTTCTACGACCGGCCCAGCTGCCTGCCGGCGGTGCGCGTGAACTACGACCTGCTCGACGAGAAGTACTACGTCGAGCTGTGGTCGGAGAAGTACGAATACGTCGTGCCCGAGCTCAACGCGGCGTTCTTCTCGCCCGATTCGCTGCGGCGGGGCCAGCGTTGAAGTGTCGCCCCGCGATCGCGATGGCCGCGATGGCCGCGAT
>Ga0335397_10001315_pt1 | contig 33818 bp, 22 predicted proteins | sample MAT04_FD_205740 | JGI IMG/M metagenome (GOLD analysis project Ga0335397, IMG submission 205740) | Freshwater microbial communities from Lake Fryxell liftoff mats and glacier meltwater in Antarctica - MAT-04 (spades assembly) (version 2) ... | reverse complement strand
AATCCCAATCTATAAATTCTCAGCCTGTTCTCCAAGCATTTGTCTCAAATGGACACGCCAAATATGCACAATTACCTTTGGTTGTCTGATTACCTTATAACTCAAATGAAACGCACCCTAATCATTTCTACATCATCCAGTTCGACTTCCTGCCGCAAGTCAGGCAGGAAGAGTCCTTGCTGGTGGGTGATGACCCAGTTTGAGAGTGTGCCTTTCCTGTCTACCTATATGTTTGGGATGTATTCCCCATCATCGTAAAATAGTTCCAAACGTATTTGATCGTCATGGACAATGCCGAGGTAATACGAATCCGCTTCGAGCGCACTTTGGAAGGCGGTGTTGAGCAGGACAAAGAACTGTTTGGTGTCCAGCGTGGAAACGATCTGTTTGCTGAAATCATTGATGATCTCAAGCCGTTTGATATGTTGTGCGGCAACATTTTTTAATTGGTAAACGGTTTCAATTCCTATGAAAGCGGTGACTGTGAATCCGATGTGAGTGATCCATCCGTAAGAGGGCATACTGTTATTCAGGTTCAATATGAAATGAAAGGTTGTAACACTGAAAATAAGAAGATGTGCGGGTCCGCGGTTGGATAACAGGGATGCGGGTAACGCTAAAATAAAAACAAGAATATAAAGCAGGGAGCTAACTTCTTTGGGTAGAAAATAAGTCAATGCGCAGAGCGTAAAACCAATGATGATTACATTGATCCAGACCAAAAATGATTTATTTAATGCCACAGCGTAAATGAAATAATAGAAGACAAGATGCAGGACGCCAAAAACACCGCAAATAATAAGCACGGTCTTGTGGAGTAGATTTTGAGAGGGAAAATTAATCAGGGCTGAAACAATTGTGGCAAACAATATAATAATGCCCACGGTGATGGAGGGCAGAATGGATACCAGATTTTCCTGTGGGGTAAAGCCACTGCGTTTGTCTTTGTTTTTCATATTTATTCTGTAAAAAATAGACCCGGTTGACTTTCTGTAACCAACTTTTTGAATACCTCAACAATTTGAGGGTCAAATATAATTCCAGCCTGCTCATGTAAATATTCAACAGCCTCCTGTATCGAAATTTTCTGTCTGTAGGGGCGTTTGCTTGTGAGTGCGTCGAAGGCATCTACAATTGAGAACATACGCGCGAGAATCGGAATTTCTTCTCCGCTTAAGCCGCCTGGATAGCCTGTTCCGTCCCACCTTTCCTGGTGGTGGCGGATGAGGGGAATGGCGTCTTGCAGGAAGGGAATGCCCTCCACGATCTTTGCTCCGATATCGGGGTGGCGGCGCATGACTACCCACTCTTCTTCGCTCAAGGGACCAGGCTTGTGCAGGATCGTGTCGCTGATGCCAATCTTGCCAATATCATGTAAGAGCGAGCCGCGTTCCAATATTTTTAGTTGTTCATGCGAAAAGTGAAGGGCTCCTCCTAATCTGGCGGTTAGGTGGCTGACGCGCAAACTGTGTCCTTCTGTTTCGCGGTCACGCGCATCCAGCGCAGACATGAGCGCGGCGAGCGTTTGGTCATAGGTTGATTCGAGCGTGTCGTATGCGGCTTTGATCTCGGCAGACTGCCGCCGTGATTCCACTAAGAGCACAGAACGCTCCAGCGCAATCGCTGTCTGGTTTACCAATGCTTCCAGGTCATTTGGGTTGGCGACGGATTTATGCCCGTGGTCTTCAGGGATGTCCATCCATAGGATGCCGTATTTGAGGATCGGGGTTTGGATGGGCAGGCAGGCCCGCATCATGGAATTTCCTTGTGATAGATAAATAAGTTTCCCCGACTCCATCACATCTTTGATGATGTCCATTGGATGTTCAATGCCAGTGTGTACGCCCGCTGAGTTGATCTGCGTTTCGGCGATGATGCCTCCCTCCTGGTCGAGCAGAATAACGCCTGTTGTGATGCTTTTTGCAATTTTGTGCGCGGTCCGGGCGATGTCTAATGTGGCGCTTTGTAAATTTTCAGATTGAATGATCTGGTTGCTTAGGTAGTAAAGCAGGGATGTTGTCCGCAGAGACTCGCGCAGTTCCTGTTGAAGCCAGATACTTTCAAAGGTTCCCGCAGCCTGGATGGAAAGAAGTTCAGCAAGGGACTGGTCATTCTCATTGAAAAAGACTTCATTTTGCTTCCCGAATGCAAGTATGGTCCCGATGCTTACACGGTGCCAGTGGACCGGGATGGCAAGCATGCTTTTCAGTCCGGCATGGTCAATTGCAAGATGCGAAGTGGGTGAATACTTTCTTATATCGCGGATACGGAAAGGCTGAACCGCGCGAAAAGCCATTTCTATCAATGCTTCAGAACCATCGGAATTTTCGAGTGACTCCAACAAACGGGGAGCTTCTCCCGAAGAAGCGCTTTGGATGAAGTTTCGTTCCTGCCCCAATTGGATATAGACGAAGGTAAATCTGGCTTGCAGGATCTCTCTTGCAATGGATGCCACCTCATGCACGGTGGTTTCAGGTTTTAGCATGGCAGATAGCTGGCTTCCCATTTGCACCAGGTTCATTAAGCGCTGATGATACCTTGAGCGTTCCCATGCGCGGGTTAATTCTGCGGCTGCTGCCTCGGCAAGCCAAATATCAATACTGCTGAATGCATTGACCATTTCGCTATTGAGCACAATCGCCCCGTTCACGAAGCCATTGAAGATCAACGGGATCACCACCGCTGAGAGATTCGGCTCATTTTCAAAACGGATATATTCCGCATCCGCTCCAATATCATTGACGATCTGCGTTTTTCTTTGGCGTACTGCGCGCCCCAGGACGCCCAATGAAATGCCCTGACGGAAACCGGACGGAATCAGATTGATCTGTTTCCCGGCTGCGGCAAGCAGACTAAATTCCTTCTGGTCTGGCTCGTGGGTGAACAGACAGACCAGGTCACACTTTAAAGCGCGTTCCAGCGAGTTGACTGCCAATTGCGCCGCAACCGGCTGATCCAATTGATTCTCAAGCTGTTGACTTAATTCCATGAGCAGGGTGATCTGAGCGTTCCGTTTTTTCTCATTTGTCAATTGGTACCCAAGCACGCTGATCTGGTCAGATTGTGCGTTCAGGCGGATTCGTAATCCCTCGCGTAAATGCATGAACGGTTTGATATAGCGCGCCAGTCGGCTGTTCCACAAGACCAGGTTTAGATCAGAAGACGGATCTACCTCCTCATCTGTGCGTGTCAATTCATTCATCAAACCATTGATCGTCATAACGATTGTCACGATTTCATAATAGAGCATTATTGAGGTCAGGACAAAGAACATAAACGCCGCATTGCGCGCGGTCACAAGCGCAGTGGTTTCGACCTTGAACGAGAGGTCCATCGCGGCAAGTAATGCGCTTAAGAATATAAGTATGATCGTTTCCAACGTGCCGATAATTTTGACCGCTCTGTTTCCCAGAATATCATTTTCTGGCAGTCGCAATCGATTCCACGGAAGGAGTCTGTTGAGCAGCAGCGTCGAAACCAGCAGGGCAGGTCCGATCAAGTGCGCGGCAGATGTAGTCGGGATGAAAACAAGACACCACCCCAGCCAGGGGATGACCTGGACGCGGGAAAGAATTGTCTCGAATTTTCCTGAAAGAAAAAATCTCCGAAACATTTCGAAAGACGATGTGACCAGAAACAAAACCACCAGAATGGTTTTGGAAGTTATGTCGATTTGTGTATATCGACTGCCCGCTATTGCAAGAAAAATCCCGCTTGAAAAACCAATCATGACAAGGGTCAAGTTTAGCGGGTCGATGCGCGCGAATTGTTTTTTCAACGGGGTCATCAATATCAATTGCATGATCCCCGTAAACCCAAAAATGAATCCTTCTATGAAATACCCTGCTCGAAGAAAAATGAATCCCAAAATAAACAGGAAAAGAATTGAGGCGCTTCGATAAAATAAGATGCGTTTCTGATTGGTATTTAATACAAATAATCCCTGGTTTAATAAAGCCGCAATGTAACAAAACATACCCAGGATCGATAACCCCCAGTCAGTTACGCCTGCCCCAACCATGTTGTAAAAATAAAAAGGGATCAACAATAGGCTCGTCCCCGTGACCCCAAGTATCCATGAAGAAAGCGCGTTCAGATCGTTTTCAGAAGATTGGCTCATTATCGGTGTAGCATAGCATAAGAGACAGAATTTTTCTACCTTTAAAAAGCCCTTTGTGATTTCTGATATAATCGCGGCGCATATCGGGGATGCGGACTTTTACAAAAAATAATTCATACAGGTAAACATACAAATGCAAAACTTTATTTCTCTCGCTCAAATTGATTTAGCCGCACAGGCGATTAAGAAACAGATATCCATGCTTCGCGAGCCGATTGCGGGAATTATTCTCGGCTCTGGTCTTAACGATCTGGCTGATTCCGTCCAACAGGCAGTTAACATCCCTTATAGCGACCTGCCCAACTTTCCCGTCTCAACTGTGCATGGACATGCCGGACGTTTTGTCATCGGTGAACTGGAAGGCAAGCCCGTGCTTGTCATGCAGGGACGCATCCACTATTATGAAGGCTACACCATGGGACAGGTCACCCTGCCCGTGCGCGTGATGCAGCGTTTGGGAATCCCGAACATGATCGTCACCAACGCCGCCGGCGGGGTGCATCCAGACTTTGAACCTGGCGACGTGATGCTCATTACAGATCAGCTCAACCTGATGGGCATGTCTGGTTTGAATCCGCTTATGGGACCCAATCTGGACGAGATCGGCACGCGCTTCCCCGATATGAGTCAACCGTACGATCTGGTTTACGGCGATCTTGCGCGTAAAATTGCAAAGGAAAATAATATTACCCTGCGCGAAGGTATCTACGCAGGGTTAAGCGGACCTTCCTTTGAATCCCCTGCCGATCTGCGCTTTTTACGCCTCGCAGGCGCAGACGCAGTCGGAATGTCCACGGTACCGGAAGTCATTATTGCGCGGCATGGCGGTATGCGCGTGCTTGGGCTTTCAGGGATCAGCAACAAAGCCAATTTGGATGGTTCCACAGTCACAACCCATGAAGAGGTAATTGAAGCAGGCAAGGTAATCACACCCAAGGTTGAGAAGATCGTACGGGGTGTGCTGCGTGGTTTGTAAATAGAGTTTGCCAATGGCAGAATTTTATAAATTCCTCGCCTCGTATGAGGCGCTGATCTATATTCTGCTGGCGATGGGAGCTTTATTCGCCTTTCGCTGGTTGTGGCGTTCGTGGCGCGAAGCGCAAACCGCAGTTTATACAATGGAGCGCGAGTACTCATCCCGCCGCTTGGGACAATCTGCCGCGATCTCGATCTTGATCGTCGTTTTATTTTGCTCTGAATTTTTTATGGCAACCTTTATTATTCCGGGGCTTCCCTCAGAAGTCTTTGTCACCACACCCACGCTGGATTTTATTTCAACTCCCACTGGCACACTTTCTGTTGAGATGATGACCCAGTTTGCCAACTATCCCCAGCAGACAGCGGTTGCAAGTGTGACAGGCTGTACCCCCAATCAGATCATGATCACATCTCCCCAGGCGGGGAATGAAGTAAAAGGTACCGTTGAACTGATTGGAACAGTGGACATCCCTAACTTTGGGTTTTACAAATATGAAGTTGCGCGTTCGGGGAGTGATACCTGGGCAACCATCTCTGCTGACCGTAACACTGTAAGTAATGGACTGCTTGGGCGCTGGAATACAACCGCTTTAACCCCCGGCGACTATCAATTGCGGCTGGTGGTTACAGATAATCAGGGAGTGGTGTTGCCGGCCTGCGTCGTGCCTTTGCGAATTGTGCCAATACAATAGAAACTCTGGAAATATTATGCCTGAAATTCAACTTCGTCCTACTGTTGCATCTGACCTTGCCCGTTTAATGGGATTTGATCATTCTGTCACCAGTGATTCGGTCTGGCAATTGGAATTGCGCCGCGATGCTGGGCAGCCTACTGCCATGTTCCGCGAGGTACGCCTGCCGCGTTCCATTTCGGTTGCCTACCCGCGTAATCCTTTTTCGCTTGCCGATGACTGGGCCAAAAGGTCCATGGTGTACACGGCTTTGATCGACCAGGAACTCGTGGGATATGTCAGCCTGTTTGAGCGTGGCATGGATTCTGCCGTATGTGTCACAGACCTCGTGGCGAATGCCGCAAACCGCCGTCAGGGCGTAGGAAGCGCTTTATTGTCAGCCGTGCAAGATTGGGCGGCGGCCAGGTCTTATCGTCGCATTATTTTGGAAATGCAATCCAAGAATCTTCCTGCCATTCGCCTTTCTCAAAAATTCGGGTACGAGTTCTGCGGGTATAATGACCAATATTACCTTACGCAGGATGTGGCATTGTTTTTTGTGAAATCGCTAAAGTAGGTCAGGCTTGCAGTCTGACAGTTCTTGAAAACGCAGGCTTTGGCGGGTTGCAAACCCGCCCTACAATATGGTAGAGAAACTTTTATTGGAAGGGTTGCATGATTAACGGTTGGATGGAATCACTGCTGGCGGGGATCCGGGCACTCAACCAAATTTTGACGGCAGGGATTGCCATCACGGCATTTTCGCTATTCTTATACGCGCTTTCCTTTAATTTGCGCGATAGGGTGGCGCGTTCGTTTGCGGTCATTTTGTTGTGTGTGGTGGTCGTTTTTACTGCTGAAGCGTTGCAGGATGAATCAATGACGGCGGAAATGATTCAACTGCTTTTGCGTTTGCAGTGGTTTGGCATTGTTTTTCTCCCCGCGGCATATCTGCACCTTTCTGACGCCCTGCTTGTGACAGCCGGCCGCCCCTCACGCGGACGTAGAAGGCTCGCTGTGCGCGGCATGTACGTTGTCTCAGCATTCTTCCTTGCCTTACTTGCATTTGGATATTTACTCGGACCCGTCGTGATGAACGGGAAGCCTGCTCCGCACCTTGCGCGTACTGTGTGGACGGAAGTGTTCACGTTGTACTACGTCTTCGCGATTGTGTGGGCTGGCGTGAATTTTGCCCGCGCTTATATGCTGATGCTGTCCAGTTCAGGCCGCCGCCGCATGTTGTACCTGATGGCTGGAGCGACTGCCCCGGCGCTTGGTTCCTACCCGTATCTTTTGTTCGGGTACGGACTTGCCGCGCGGCATACCTATTTATTCTGGAGCGTGTCCACTTTTATCAATGTGCTGGTTGGCGCGCTAGTCATTTTGATGGCCTATGCCGTTGCTTTCTTTGGCGTTTCCTGGCCAGACCGTGTGATCAAAAGCCGCCTGTTCAAATGGATCATGCGTGGCCCTGTCACCGCCTCCATGGCCCTGGCATTGATGACCGTTGTCCGCCGCAGCGGGGAATTGCTTGGTTCGCCTTATAATGCCTTTGTTCCATTTATTGTGGTTGTAACAGTTCTGTCGATGGAACACGCCATTACCTTTGCCGCGCCTCTTTGGGAGCGCTGGCTGTTTTTTGGAAACGACCGCGGTGAATTGCAACTGCTTCAAAATTTTGAAGAGCGCCTGCTGACCCAAAGTGACCTGCAACAATTTCTTGAAACAGTGCTGGCCGCAGTGCGTGACCATATGCAATCCCCGGCCGCCTTTGTTGCCGCGTTGGATGACGAGACCTTATCTCCCATTGTGGTGGCGGGCAATCGCTCCATGCTCGATCAGGAAAGTTTGACCGAAGCCCTGGAAAAAGTAAGCGATGACCAGCATCGTGAATTCCAATGGGGAAATTTCTGGATATTGCCTTTATATCCCCGCAGGCATGTGGATATGGATCAGGACGAATTGCCGCCCCTGCTTGGGCTGCTCGGCGTGGCGCGGCGCGAAAAGCAATTGATCGAGCGCGATCAACGCGATGCCCTGTGGCTGCTCGCCGATCGGGCCGCGCTTGCACTGCAAGACCGTCAACTGCAACAGCGGGTGTTCCGCTCCCTGGCAGACCTGCAACCGCAAGTGGAAATGATCCAGCGGATGCGCGCGGCTGGACGTTATGATACCCGGACAAGTTTGCTGACCGAGCCGCTTTTGCAGGAAGCCGACCTTGCCAACTGGGTCAGAGACGCGCTGACGCATTACTGGGGCGGGCCGAAACTTACCAACAATCCATTGATCCAACTGCAAGTGGTGCAGGAACTTGCGGAAAAAGATGACGGTAACTCGGCCAATGCACTGCGCTCCCTGCTGCGCACGGCTGTCGATCAAGTAAAACCAAAAGGTGACCGAAAATTCACCACCGAATGGATTTTGTACAACATCCTCGAAATGAAATTTATTGAGGGGCGCAAGGTGCGTGACGTGGCTTCACGTCTTGCCATGTCTGAAGCGGATCTATATCGAAAACAGCGTGTTGCCGTGGAAGTCGTGGCAAAAGCCATCCTTGAAATGGAATCAAATCTCAAGGATTAATAGCCCTGCTGTTCGGTCATGTATGTGTAAAACGAGCGCACTTCTCCAGTTCGAGAAGAACCCAACGCTCATATTTATAGGAATGGGAAGGAGTCCAATATGGTTGGACAAAAAAGTAATCAAGAAAACCCGATGCCTGCGATAGACGAAGGCTGGTGGTCATCAGTGCTGGCAGAAGAGGGACGCAATTCGACGCATCCCTTGCCGCGTTTGGTGGGGAGCAGGTCCGAGGTCCGTAGTGAAGCGAAGCCTGCACAGGGCAAAGCCGAAGCGGGCGATCCAATTGACAGGAAGCCCATCGCGAATTGGGATCAGGTCAAAGATATGTACATGCGCGATCAGATCGTTGATCTCTCTGTCACCGGTCATAACCGTGGCGGCTTGCTGGTCGAGGGCAATGGCATGTATGGATTTGTGCCGTTCTCACACCTTGTAGGTCTTGTCGAAAAGGCGGAGAATCCTGACCGTGACCACGACCTTGAGGCGTACGTTGGCCGTTCACTTTCCTTAAAAGTGATCGAGTGTGTGCCGGAAGATGAGCGTGTGGTTTTCTCTGAACGCGCCGCGCAATCTGAGCCGGGCAAACGCGCCGAATTATTTAACGCCTTGCAGCCTGGTCAAAATGTCAAAGGTGTCGTAACCAACATCACTGATTTCGGTGTCTTCGTTGACCTCGGCGGCGTGGAGGGTTTAATCCACATCTCCGAATTATCGTGGGGGCGCGTCTCCCATCCCAATCTGATTGTAAAGATGGGCAGCACCGTTGATGTGCAAGTGCTTGACCTTGCGCCTGAGCGTTGCCGCGTTGCATTAAGTCTCAAGCGCCTGCTCCCGAACCCCTGGCAGAATGCAACTGTTGAATTTCCAAAAGGTTGTGTCAAGCCTGCAACGATTACCAGCGTGCTTTCTTTTGGCGCCTTTGCGCGTTTGGACGCAGGCGTCGAGGGACTCATTCATGCGTCTGAAATTCCGATGGAAGAGGGCGGGTCTTTGAAAGACATCCTTTCCGAAGGTCAAGCTGTGCAAGTGCGTGTCCTGCATTTGGACCCCGCGCACCAACGCATGGGATTAAGCATGAGGCTTGAATAATCCAAATGCCTGAATCTTCACACCCGCGCAAAAGACAATACGAGCAATCTGCCCCGCCTGCTCCCGCTCCGCGAAGCGATTGGCTCGAAAGGCTTGCCCGCTTCAACCTGCGTTTTGGCCGCTTCGTGCGCGATGCCGCAGGCGTATTTCTGATCGCGTTCGCGGTCATGTCTTTCCTTGCTGTGTGGAGCTTCACTGACGGCGCGCTTCTCACGCCTTTTGCCAGCCTGCTCACACTTTGGTTTGGCTGGGGCAGTTTCCTTGTTCTTTTTGCGATAGGATATTTTGGATATTCTCTTCTGTGGCGCGACGGCGGAGAAATCTACTGGGGACGACTGATCGCCCTCGAACTCGCCTCTCTCTTAACTCTTGGGCTGCTCGCTGCCTTCGGAGGCAATGACCTCATCCGGGCAGAAGCCGGCATGGACGGCGGCCGCCTCGGCTGGGGACTGATCACTTTGGCATGGCAGTCCATCGGTGAGATCGGCGGCACGCTGGTCATCCTGCTGCTCTGGCTATTAATGGTCATGACCGGTTTTGGCTTGTGGGCAAAACTGGAAGCCTGGTTGCTCCTTCTCGCAGGCGAGACCCCGCTTGTGATCGTGGCAACCCCAACGCCCGCCACTGTCGAAGCTGCATCAGAAACTCAGCCCGAAAAATCCGGCGTGCCCGCTTCGCGAAAGAAAGCACAGCCCATCCCCGCAGAATTCCGCACTTCGTTTAAATCAGGGGATAAGAAAGACGAGAAATCTATCCTGGAGCGCGGCGAAGAACTCCCGCCGCTGACGATTCTCCTCGCTGAAACAGCCGTCCGCGCCGATGACCGTACCATCAATCAAACAGCCGGTCTGATCATGAAGACCCTCGCGGATTTTGGTATTCCCGCTACCGTCATCGGTTATCGCGTGGGACCATCTGTGACACAATTTGCGGTACAGCCGGGCTTCATCAAAAAACCCGGCTCTGATGAAGAAGACGTACAGCAGATGAAAGTCCGCGTGGCACAGATTGCTTCACTGCAAAAAGATATTGCGCTCGCCTTATCTGCCCAGCGCTTGCGTATCGAAGCGCCTGTGCCCGGAAAACCGTACGTGGGCATCGAAGTGCCGAACACACACAGTTCGGTTGTGCGCTTGAAAACCCTGCTTGAGTCTGAGGCGTTCAATAAAATGGGCGTGCCGCTTGCCGTGGCAATTGGACGTGACGTATCCGGGCATCCGCTAATCGCGGATTTGGCGCGGATGCCGCATCTGCTGATCGCGGGCGCAACAGGTTCGGGCAAGTCTGTCTGTATCACATCCATTGCGGCCTGTCTCGCCATGAGCAACACCCCCGAAGATTTACGCATGGTGATGATTGATTCTAAAATGGTGGAACTGATCCGCTTTAATGGACTGCCTCACCTGTACGGAAAAGTGGAAACGAATATCGAACGTATCCTCGGCGTCTTGCGCTGGGTGGTCGTTGAAATGGAACATCGTTACCGCTTACTTGAAAGCGCCCACGCCCGCGACCTAGAAGCCTACAACCGCAAGGTCACGCGCAAAGCGGATGGGAAAGCTTTGCCGCGTATCGTCGTTTTGATCGACGAACTCGCCGACTTGATGATGTCTGCTCCTGATGTGACCGAGCATAACCTGGTTCGTCTCGCACAGATGGCGCGTGCCACAGGCATTCATCTTGTGGTTGCCACGCAACGCCCATCCACGGACGTGGTGACGGGTCTGATCAAAGCCAACTTCCCGGCGCGTCTGGCTTTCGCGGTTGCCTCCGGCATTGATAGCCGCGTCATTTTGGATTACACCGGCGCAGAATCTCTGCTCGGTCGCGGCGACATGCTTTTCCTCAATCCCGAAGTGGGCAACCCCGTGCGCGCGCAAGGTGTGATGATCACCGATATGGAAATCGAGCGCATCATTTCTCACTGGCAAAAGAGTGGACTTAAAGTGGACGATACTCCGCCCTGGGAAAAACTCTTGCAGGAACCCGATGAGAACGAAGACGATAGCTTGATCGAACAGGCTATATCCATTGTGCGCAGCACACAACGCGCATCTGCTTCGCTGATTCAGCGCCGTTTGCGGATTGGCTATCCGCGTGCCGCGCGTCTGCTTGACCAGCTTGAAGAAATGGGAGTTGTCGGACCCTCTCAAGGCGGCGGCAAGGAGCGCGAGGTTCTCGTCAGCGAAGAAGATTTGGATGAAGAAAAGAGCATGGATTAGCCGTTAGCGATTTAGAAACCTTAAACACCTCAGATACTTAAACACCTCAAACACTTTCCCTATGAACCCCAAACCAACATTCACTGATAGACTCCGTATTATCTTCAAAGGCATCCTCGATCCCATCGGCACATTCCTAAATAGCACAGGTTTGACGCCCAACGCCATTACCCTGCTGGGGTTGGCAGGCACAACTGTCGGCGCGTATTTTCTCTCGCAAGGGAAAATGACCGTCGGCGCAATCGTCCTTTTCCTCTTCGTCATCGTGGACGCATTCGATGGAACCATGGCGCGTCTGCGCGGTGAATCCAGCGACTTCGGTGCATTCGTTGATTCGGTCAGTGACCGCTATGCCGAATTCATCACCTTCGGCGGGCTTTTATATTATTTTCTTTCACAGGAAAATTACCCCGGCGTCATGGTCACATTTGCGGCGACGGCTGGCTCAGTGCTTGTTTCCTACGTCAAAGCCCGCGCAGAAGGGCTGAACTTCACCGCCAAGGTCGGCATTTTGTCCCGTGTCGAGCGTTACATCGTTTTAATTCCCTTGTTATTATTTAATCAACCTTTTATCGCAGTCGTTCTAATTGCGCTGCTTGGCAATATCACGGCTTTTCAACGCATTGCCCATGTTCGTACGCAGGGGCATGAGCGCATGAGAAAAGCCAGAGAGAACAAAGAGTACCTGCATTAACATGCTGGAAGGATTTTCGCTTGGTCCCCTGTTTTTCCGCTTGAACGGTCTCCTGATTGCGTTTGGCATTGCAACAGGCGCCTTGCTCGCCGCGTACGAAGCAAAACAACGCCGCTACGACCCTGAGATCATCTATTATCTTTTTCTACCTTTGACGATTTGGGGGACGCTGGGCGCGCGCCTCTGGCATATTCTCACCCCGCCTCTTTCTTCCCTTGAACTTGGTCTGACCACCCAATACTATTTTTCCCACCTGATAGATGCCGCTGCTTTCTGGCTTGGCGGTTTTGGCATCCCCGGTGCATGGATCGGGGGAACGCTTGCCTTGCTGTATTTCACACGCAAAAACGAGTTGCCGTTTTTGGAACTGACCGACATCCTCGCTCCCGCGCTTGCCCTTGCCCAAGCCATCGGACGCCTCGGCAATTACTTCAACCAGGAATTGTACGGCTTTCCCACCAATTTACCCTGGAAAATATTTATTGACCCAGACCATCGTTTGGCTGGATTTGAAACAGTGAATTTCTATCATCCGTTGTTTGGGTATGAAGCGCTGCTGAACTTTGCAAATATGGTTTTCCTGCTCTGGCTTGCCCGCCGTTTTATGGGAATCATCAAGGCTGGCGACCTTTTTCTTGCCTACCTCGGTTTTTATTCCATCGTCCGCTTTTTGCTCGAATTCATGCGCCTAGACGTTTCGCTTGTGAATGGCTTTAATATCAATCAAGTGTTTTTTGCAGTTGTCTTTGTCTGTGCGGCGATTGGTACGTATCTGCGTCACCGCCTTGTCCAGAAATTGTAAGGTCTCTGTGAAGCGGAATAGTGCATGGGCGGGAATACAATCAACTTCTCGTTCTAATTTCCCTCAGCATACTTTTCACTTCTTACTTCTCACATTTTACTCGGAGTGCCAATGATAGAAACTCATGATCTAACCAAGCAATTCCATGACTTTTTAGCCGTGGATGAAGTGAACCTTTCCGTAGATGCCGGTCAAATTTTAGCGATTCTAGGACAGAATGGCGCGGGCAAGACCACCACCGTCCGCATGTTGACGGCGTTATTAAATCCAACACGCGGCTGGGCAAGAGTGGCTGGCTATGACGTTGTCAAAAACGGACATGATGTGCGCTCTTCGGTGGGCGTGCTGACCGAACAACACGGCTTGTACATGCGGATGACCGCCATTGAGTATTTGGACTTTTTCGGACAGGTCTACAGCCTTTCTGCAATGGCACGTAAATCGCGCAGTGATCATTTGCTTGAATATTTTGGGTTGACCGAAGCCGCAAAGCGCAGGATCGGCGAATACTCAAAAGGGATGCGCCAAAAATTAGCTCTCGCGCGTGCCATGATGCATGACCCCGGCGTACTCCTGCTGGATGAACCCACTTCCGCCATGGACCCAGAATCTGCGCGGCTGGTGAGGGATGAGATCGCGCGCCTGAAATCGTCACAGCGCACGATTGTGATCTGCTCACACAATCTCACTGAAGTGGAACAACTGGCAGATCAGATCGCCATTATTTATCGCGGACGCATTTTGATACAAGGCTCGCTGGAAGAGTTAAAGCATAAAGTGCTTGGGTTGCCGGAGTATGAAATCAAATTCAGCGCGGACTGGGATTCGACTGGGTTGGAACTTCCCCAGGATGTGGAATTTCTCTCTCGGACGGCGACCAGCTTGAAGGTGCGCGTGGAGCGTCCGCAGGAATCCAATCCATTAATTCTGAAGGCATTATCCGATAAATCTGCATCGGTAATGGCTTTTCAGGAAGAGCCGTGCACGCTTGAACAGGTTTATCTAAAAGTGATGGCAGAAGCAAAGGGACGTGAAAATGTTCAGTAAACTTAGGCTTGTCTGGCTTGTAGCTGGGCGCGAACTCAAGGATCAATTCCGTGATTGGCGCGTGCTGGCGCCGATGGTCATCCTGATCCTATGTTTTCCAATTTTGATGAATGAGTTCGCAAAACAGACCGTGGAATTCTTAAATCAATATGATGCCAATTTGATCTTGGATCGGTTCGTACCGTTCTCGATCATGATCATCGGTTTCTTCCCGATCACGATCTCGCTGGTGGTTGCGCTGGAAGCCTTTGTAGGTGAAAAGGAACGCGGCACCATTGAACCCATCCTGAGCGCGCCGCTGGATAATTGGCAGTTGTATTTTGGGAAGCTGCTGGTGGGTGTGGCGACGCCTTTATTTGCAAGTTACCTTTCCATTGCGCTTTACATGATTATGGTCTCGCGTCAAAACCTCACGATGCCGTCTTTCATGGTGATGGTGCAGTTGTTCCTCCTGACCACCGCACATGCCACCTTGATGGTCAGCGCGGCGATCGTGATCTCTGTCCAATCCACTTCGGTGAAAGCCGCGAACTTGCTGGCATCTTTCATTGTGATCCCGGTTGCCATTTTGATGCAGGGCGAAGCGGTCATGTTGTTTTGGGGAAATGAGCAGGTGCTTTGGCTGGCTGTTGCAGGCGTGATGATCATCTCGTTGTTGTTGATCCGTGTGGGCATTGCTCATTTTCAGCGTGAGTACCTGCTCGGTCGTGAAATTGATGAGATCAATCTGCGCTGGATCTGGAACACCTTCTGGAAGAATTTTATCGGCGGCGCGCACTCCTTTGGAGAATGGTATACGCTGGTTTTGGGAAGCGCTATGCGCCGCCTTCTGCCTGCTGTTTTGGCTGTGGCATTGATCGCAGGCATAAGTGTGTGGATTGGACATGACTGGGTCATGTCCAATGTGTCACCGGTCATTGCAAAAGCATCTCCTGAAAGACTTGAAAAACTGGAAGCGGGGGTTCGTCAAATGCCGAACTTGACGAATCTGGAAAAGAGCATCAATGCGCCATTCCTGTTCATGAATAATACGCGCGCAGTGACCGTCATATTTTTGGCGGGATTGGTTTCGTTTGGTGTGTTGGGTATTTTGCTTTACATGCTGAATATTGGCGTGATTGGCGGGCTATTTGCCATGTTTCAACTGCTTGGGATGAATCCCGTGCCGATGTTCCTTGCAGGCGTTGTTCCGCACGGCATCTTCGAAATTCCCGCGCTGATGATTGGCAGCGCGGTGGCGCTTTATATTGGCGCGTCCATTGTTACGCCGCAAACAGGGAAGTCGATGGGCGAGGTGATCCTTGAATTGCTCGCCGATTGGATGAAGATATTTCTTGGCGTAGTGATCCCTTTGCTGGCTATCGCCGCATTGATCGAAGCCTATATTACGCCCGGGCTTTTGCTCAGTGTAATGAGTAAGTAAGTTTTATTTAGAATCTCCGCAGCTCATTCCCCACTTCTCACTTTTTACTTCTCACTCCTCTTCTCCGTTAGGTTATGATAAGTATCATGCCAAAAGTAATCATCCTTGGTTCATCAAATGCGATCCCCACAAAGGACAGCGAAAATACGCACATGGTTATTGTGGGGAAAGAGCGTACATTGCTGATCGATTCGGTCAGCAATCCGATCCTGCGTCTGGAACAGGCTGGCGTGGATTTCAACGACTTGACTGATATTATCATTACGCACTTCCATCCGGACCATGCGTCGGGGATTCCGCTTTTGCTGATGGATATGTGGCTCATGGGGCGCCAGCGTCCGCTTAATATTTATGGGTTGCATTACACACTTGACCGTGTCGAAACTCTGATGGGATTGTATAACTGGTCGGAATGGCCCGACTTTTTCCCCGTTGTGTTTTATCGCATCCCGACCAAAGAAATGTCGCCTGTGCTGGATTGTCCTGATTTCACGATCCATGCTTCACCGGTTCATCACATGATTCCCAACATTGGCTTGCGGATTCAATTCAATCAATCCCATCAAACCTTGTCCTATTCATGTGACACAGAACCCTGTGACGAAGTCATCCGCTTGAGCGAAGGCGCGGATGTCCTGATTCACGAAGCCACAGGTGAATCCATGGGACATTCCTCTGCGAAGCAGGCAGGTGAAATTGCCAGAAAAGCCGAAGTTGGCAGGTTGTACCTCATCCATTACCCGACAGGCAAATATGCCACAAAAGACGATCTTGTTGCCGAGGCGCGCACCACCTTCCCCGGCGATGTTGCGCTGGCAAAAGATTTTATGGTGCTGGATTTCAGCAAATCTCCCGCCCAGGTTTTAGATAGGTCAAGGTAAGTTGGGCTTGCAATCTGACAGTTTTTTGAAAGATCATCAACTCGGCTTAATTTGTACCCGACAAAAAAAATCCCCCTTCATTTTTTGAAGGGGGATTGATAGTTGTGGCAGGTTTTACCAGCCTGAGATATAAGGCTCCCACTCACCGTTTTCTGAAAGATGCCGTCCAAAAATATAGGCGGCGTTCGCAGGCGGCTCTTTTGGAATATGCGACAGATGCATGTGCGCCTCCTCCACTTTGCGGCCGCCTTTACGGTGATTGCAGGCAGAACAAGCCGCCACCAGATTTGTCCACTTGTGCGGGCCGCCCAAATGGCGCGGAATCACATGGTCCACGGTCAAACTCACATCGCGCCTGCCGCAATACTGACAGGTATAATTATCACGTCTAAAGACTTCGCGGTGCGATAATTTGACGTGCGGACGTGGTCGATGAACCTGGGTTTCCAGTCGAATGACAGACGGGCGTGGAAGCAACTGTGATATTGTGCGAATGTTTCCGCGTCCATTCACGATCATGTCGGCTTTGCCTGCAAGGATCAGCCCAATAGCCCGTCGTGTTGAGCACACATGGATCGGCTCAAAATTAGCGTTGAGTACCAACACTGGTTCGAACATAATGCCTCAGTAATCTGCATGATTATACTGCCAGTTAATGAGACTTCGGAAGATTTCCAGGAGTATCAAAATGAATGTCATGATCGCGGGCGGCTCAGGTTTTCTTGGCAACGCCCTCACAAAATCTCTCCTCGCAGACGGACATAAAGTTCTTATTCTCACACGCGGCGCGACCATACCCCCGGGAGCGCAAGCCGTAAAATGGGATGCAAAAACAACCAGCGGATGGGGGCATCTCGTCAACGAAATGGATGTAGTCATCCACCTCGCAGGCAAGACTATCGCCTCCTGGCCCTGGACTGCCGCCACGAAACGCGACTTCCATAACTCGCGCACCCTGCCCGGTCTCGCGCTGGGTCAAGCGATTCTCGAAGCGGATCACCGCCCGGGTATTTTTGTCCAGCAGTCGGGCATTAATCACTACGGCTTGCACGGCAGCACCGCTGACGAATCCACGCCACCCGCGGATGATTTCCTCGCGCAACTGACCATTCAATGGGAAGGTGCCACCAAATCTGTCGAAGCATTGGGAGTGCGCCGCATTGTGCTTCGCTCGGCTCCTGTGCTTGCAAAGGGCGAGGGGTTGATGCCGCTCATGGCTTTGCCGGTCAAACTGTTTGTCGGCGGACCATTGGGTGGCGGAAAGTTTGCCATGCCGTGGATCCACATCAACGATTGGGTTGGCGCAGTGCGTTATTTGATCGCAAACGAAAATGCGCGCGGGGCGTATAATTTGATTGCACCCACGCCCACATCCAATGCTGATTTTTATCGCGCGCTGGCGAGTGTGTTGCATCGTCCATATTGGTTTCCCACGCCCGCCTTTTTACTGCGGATCATTTTAGGCGAAATGAGCGTCCTTGTCGTGGAAGGCAGGTTTGCCCTACCCAAACGGCTGACCGAGTCTGGGTACAAGTTCCAGTTCGAGGCGGCGCGTGAAGCGTTGTCCAATCTATTTGACAATCCCGAAGGGATGTCATGATTCTAGGAGAAAAATCTCATGAAAAAATTAATCCTCTTGTTGGCGGTTTTTATCAGCGCCTGCGGATCGTCTCAAAGTCCAGCTGTTGTTTTACCAGCTTTGCTTCCAGCGGCTACGGCTTATATTGATGCCGCCTCTTATCCCACGGCACAAGTGAAATTGGCTGCGCCGAATCAAACCGCGAGTGGAATCGACGTCCGCATGGAACATGCCTCGGTGGATGGAAAAAATGTCAATGCAGATGTGTGTTTCACCCTGCCCGATACGTCTGATTGGGGCGTCTCATCTGCCGGTTTGACCTATGGTGGAGTTTTGGTCCAAGAATATGGCACTACCCTGGTCAGTTTGCAGGAACCTGCTGACGGTGTGGCTGGCTTGCGCTGCGACACGCTGACATTCGTCGTGCCGCCCGATGCCGACCTGTCCAACGTGACGGTTGTGATCGATGCCATTGCCGCAACTCCGCGCGAAGGCGAATATTGCTCAGTTTATATGCCGAAAATACAGCAGGCGATTCTTGCGCGCGGCATCGGCATCACGCTCGATTGTGTGGATGTGAACGGCGTGCTGACCATGCAGTTCATCAGCATTCCGCCAGATATGACGCAGGCGCAAGCCGAGGAAATTGTCTACAGCGACGAGTTCTATTCCGTCAAAGGTCCCTGGAGTTTTTCGTTCAATTTGGTGCAGTGATTTTCAACATGTCATTGCGAGGGCGGCGCTTTCCCACCCGAAGCAATCTCGTAATAAATTGGAGATTGCTTCGTCACTCACTATCGTTCGCTCCTCGCAATGACATTCATATTAAAATTTGGCGTAGTGAAATTCTTGTTGTATAATACGCGCATGTTTGGCTCAAATTTTTCCAGCAAAACCTATTATTACACCCGTCCATAAATCTTTGCGATGGTGTGCTATGAACGCGCCCTCATCATCGCGGGCGCGTTTTTGTTTGTCAATTTCAAGTGCAGACCCTAACGGTTTCCAAAACCGTTAGGGTCTAGGGATGAAGGAGAATTTATGAACATCGAAGAACAAGTTGAATTGTTAATGCTCGGCACGGAATACGGTGATGAAGAACTCAAGAAATCCATGACCACCGAATTGCGCGCGCGCCTGTTGCTTGCTGAAAAAGAGAACAGACCGCTGCGCGTGTACTGCGGCTACGATCCAACCTCCACTGACCTGCATCTTGGACATACGATCACCATGCGCAAGCTGCGCCAGTTTCAGGATCTGGGACACGAAGTCACTTTCCTGATTGGAAGTTACACTGCGCTGGTGGGTGATCCTTCGGATAAGAACAAAGCGCGCCCGATCCTGACCGAGGAGAAGGTGGCGGAAAATGCATTGACCTACACCGAGCAGGCTTTCCGCGTGCTGGATCGCGAGAAGACTAAAGTCCGCTATAACGGCGAGTGGCTGTCAAAACTGACGCTCGTGGATTTGATCCGCCTCGGACAAAACTTCACGGTGCAGCAATTTTTGGCGCGCGATAATTTTTCAAATCGTTTGGAAAAGGGCGAGCCGATCTATTTGCACGAGACTTTCTATGCGTTGATGCAAGGCTACGATGCCGTTGCCATGGAAACCGATGTGCAGATCGGCGGCTCTGACCAGTTGTTCAATATCATCGTGGCTGGACGAAAATTACAGGAAGCGCTGGGACAAAGACCGCTGGTGGGTGTTATCACCGCTATTCTGCCGGGTACAGACGGCGTGCAGAGAATGTCCAAATCCACTGGGAATATTGTTCCGATCAACACCGGCGCGAATGACATGTTCGGCAAAATAATGTCTGTGCCTGATTCGGCGATGAGTTTATACATGCGCCTTGTCACACGTTGGAGTCCGCACGAGATCGACAAGATCGAAAAAGATGTTGCTTCGGGCGCGTTCCATCCGCGAGATGCGAAGATGAAAATGGCGAGCGAGATCACCAGCATTTTTTACGGTGATGAAGATGCAAAGTCTGCCCAGGAAAATTTTATCAAAACTTTCCAGCACAAGGAAATTCCCGATGAAATGCCTGACTACACTCTGCAAGCTGGTCAAACCGTTGTGGATGTGATCCTGGCTGCGAATCTGGCGGAAAGCAAGAGCAAGGCGCGCGCATTGATCGACCAGAAAGGTGTGCGGTTGGATGGAGAAGTATTGGAACGCGGCGATGCGCCATTTCCGCACGCGGGAGTTTTACAGGTGGGCAAACGGCGTTTCCTGCGGGTGGGCGTAGAACGCGAGAGGTGAAGAAGTAAAAAAGTGAGCAGTGAGACGTAAAAAGTTCGGAAGTAGAACTTCTGCACTTCACAAAAAACTGCGATGACGCCACGGCGTCATCGCAGTTTTTTGTGCTTGCTTCTCACTTTTTACTTCTTACATTTTACTTCTCTTACTCGTCCCTATTCCCTTCCCCAATCATCTTGCAAAACTCGATCACTACCTGGGGATCAAATTGTTTGCCCGCAAGATCGAGGATGTACTCCAGTACTTTTTCACGCGACCATGCTTTTCGATAAGGGCGGTCTGATCGCAGGGCGTCCCAAACGTCTATGATGGCAAAGATGCGGGCAGAGAGGGGAATTTCTTCGCCTTTAATGCCGTGTGGGTAGCCGTTTCCATCCCACCATTCGTGGTGATAGTAGGCAATGTCCAGTGCGGGGCGCAGGTAGGCGATTGGGTAGAGCATATCGTAGGCGTATTGGGGATGTTTGCGCATTTCAAAGCGTTCATCGTCTGTGAGTGTGCCTTCTTTGTGCAGGATGCTGTCGGATACGCCCATTTTGCCGATGTCGTGGAGCAAGGAGCCGCGGCGGATTTGCAATAATTCAGCTTCGGGAATGCCCATTTGCTGAGCCAGCTCAAGGGTTAGGTTGGTAACGCGGCGCGTGTGTCCTTGTGTCTCTTTGTCGCGCAATTCCAGCGCTTTGCCCCATCCTTCCAATGTCGTGTCGTAAGCGAGCGAAAGTTCCTGGTTGGTTTGTTGCAGGTTTTCAAAGAGTTGAGCATTGTCAATTGCGATAATGGCTTGTTCTGCAAGGGTGTGGAGGAATTCGATCCAGTCTGCGCTGGGGGAGAATGGCTGGCGGAAGTAGGCTTCGAGGACGCCTCTTGTAGTGCCTTTGCTAAAAAGCGGTATGGCGTAGTAGCTTGTGAATTGTTCAGATTTTAGCAGTTTTACATAGAGCGGGCTGGTTTCTTCATTTATATCTTTTATAAAAACCGCTCTGCGGCTCAGAAGTATTTGCCCGGCAAGCCCATCTCCGATGCTCTGCGGTCCGCGTACATTCTCGCGGTTCCAGAATCCGGTAGCGGCGTAATAATCGAGCATTTGGCTTTCGGGGTTGAATACGAGGACACTGGCGGCGCTGACATCCATTTTTTTTAGCAAGTGTTCCGTGAGGATGTTGAGTGGGATGCGCAGGTCAAGACTGGATGTGATGGCAGCGTCCAACTCACGTAAAGTGGTCAGGCGTTGAAGTTGTTTTTCGTTTCGCTCATAAAGGTTGGAGCGATAGATGGCATTGCCTGCGATCTCGGCAAGAGTAGTGACCAAACGAATATGGTGTGGTTTGATTTTGCGTGGAGCGTTTAAGGTTACCGCGAGCGCTCCGATCGTTTCATTCGAGGTGCGGATCGGGACAACGATGCCGCTTCCATTTTCTCCAAAGAAATTGGCATTTTCGAGATCGGCTAGCGGGTCATTTTTCAAACTGCCGGTGACATGCGTTATCCCGCTGGAATAGATTATTCCAACGATGCCTTCATTTGGTTTGAAGTTTGGGTTTGGCAGGTTGTTGAACCCTCCTGCGGTTGCTTTTGCCTTTAGCTCATTATGCTCGATTTCATAGAGCCAGATTGCGGCTGAATCTGTTTCCATGTTGGCTTTGATCTCATCCAACAGGATAGGAAGCATCTCCTGTACGTCACGCGCGGCTCGCAGGGCGAAGGAAACACGGCTTACAATTTCCAATTCATCAAGCCGTTGTTTTGTTTCTGTAAATAAGCGGGAGTTTTCAAGCGAGGTTGCTGCCTGGTGGGCGAATGTTTGGGCGGCGACAGCATCGCTTTGTGTGAAAGCATTGGGGGTAAGACTGTCGAGGGTGATATAGCCGATCACCTCTCCGCGTGCAATCATGGGAACGCCCATCCATCCGCGGATATTTTTGGTATCCCCCCATTTTTCAAAGCGCAGATCATTATTGCAGTCTACGATGATCAGCGGCTCGCAGGTTTCACTTATGGTCTTGCATAGGATATTGTCTGCCGGAAAATTTTGGTTCAATATTTTTTCAGGGGCGGGGAGTCCTCTGGCGGCTGTAATGCGGATTCGATCTTCCTCTAATTCCAAAATAGATGCGCTGTCATATGGTGTGATCTTGTACAGCCATTCAAGGATTGCCTCGTGCAGGGATGGTAGGTCGAGCAGGTTGGTGAGTATGGTGGTAGCCTGCCTGACGGTTTCAGCATCTTTGCGGCGTTTTTGTTCCAACTCAAAGAGACGGGCGTTTTCTATGGCAGTGGCGGCCTGGTTTGCAAAAGTTTGAGCGAGAATTCCGTGTTCTTCTGTGTAAACGCCTGCTGTTTCGCTGTCGAGGTTGAGAAAACCGATCAGTTTGTCTTTTGTATACATGGCAATACACATCCACCCATGAATATAAGTGCTTCCCTCCCATTTTTCGAAATATTGATTGGCTTGGGCGTCTTCAATGATGAATGGTTTTCTGCTTGCGGCAACTTGTTTCCATTTTTCTGTTATCGGAAAATTCTGTCCAATATAAAAATGCTCGGGCAGATTACGCTTTGCAGCGAGTTTTTCTGTATCTCCATCGTTTAGCATGATGGATGCACTGTCGTACGGAGCGATCTTTTTTAGCCAGTCCAGTATGTTCTCAAATAAGCTGTTGATGTCGAGCGTGTTAGCAAGTGCGGAGGTTGCCTTGCTGAGAATCTCAGCCTCATTACGACGGCGGCGTTCCAGTTCAAATAAACGGGAGTTTTCCAGCGCAATTGCGGCTTGGTTGGCAAATGTCTGCGCGACGGCAGCAAGTTCTTCGTTGAAGAACTTGGGCGTTCGGCTGTCCAGATTAAGAAAGCCAATGATTTTATCTTTTACAAATAACGGAATTGCCATCCAACTGCGAATGTAGTTTGTTTCATCAAATTTTTCGAAACGGACATCTTGTTCGACATCGGGAATGATTATGGGCTGGCGCAAATTCCCCCATTTCTCAAGGTCGGATGTGTATTTCCTGCCGATCATTTCTTTTGGAATGTTTCGCCCGGCGATAATCTCAAAATGTTCCTGATTGTTTACTTCAATTGATGCGCTGTCGTAACTTATTAATTTCTCAAGTGAGTTGAAAATATTTTCAAAAAGCGTTTCCAACTCAACAGATGCAGTTAACGTTCCCGTCACTTCGCGCAAGGTCTCTGCCTGTTGGCGGCGTGCTTGTTCCAGTTCAAAGAGTCGGATTCTTTCGATGGCTTTTGCCATTCCGCCCGCAATGGTGTTTAGGAGTCTCTCGTCGGTTGCTGTAAATGCATTTAACTGCTTGCTTTCCACATTCAAGACGCCAATGATCTTTGTCCCAACGCTGATCGGGACGCAAAGTTCGGAAAGAATGCCATCTGTTGATTCATAATATGCAGGTTCGAGTGAAACATCCCCTGTGCAGATTGATCTTCCTGTTGCGGCGACTTTCCCGATGATCCCTATATCTAATGGCGTGTAAAGATCCATGTTTTCCCTGCTTATACCGCGGTAGGAAAAATGAGGCTTTAGTTGATTCTGCATTTCGTTCAACAGAAAAATGCCGCAGTTATCGGGGTATAACATATCCCCAATAATCTCTGTAATCTTTTGAAGCAGTTCATCTGTATTTTGGGCAACGGATTCAGCCAGCGCAACAGAATGCAGAACGGTCAATTCTTTTAATTGTTTTTGTAGATACTCTTCATCGCGTTTGCGCGCCGTAATATCCTGTGAGACAGCGATGACCACATCCTGTCCGAAATAAGTTCCTTTGAACAGGTGCACATCTTTCGGGAAAATATTTCCATTGCTTCGTCGTCCCCAAAACTCAAATTGTTGCACCTCTCCATTGAATGCACGTTGAATGGACTGGACGAGCTTGTCCAAGTCGTTTTTGTCTGGCGCACTCAGAATGGCAGGTGTTTTGCCGATAAAATATTCTTTCGGGTATCCATACATTTGCGCCACGCCATCATTCACATCCAGGAAAACTCCATTAACATCCTGAATATAGATTGCATCGTGAATGCTGTTAAATAATCCGCGATAGCTGGCTTCGCTGTTTAGTAATGCCTCTTCGGATAACTTTTTCGAAATGGCTGTGCTAAGCGTATTGGAGGCTGTTTTGAGGGCTTCAACTTCAGCCTCGGTCCATTCACGTTCCAGGGTACATTCGTCAAACTCAATAAATCCCCACCAGTCTTTTCCTATTTGGAGTGGGATACAGATGAGTGCAAGGATATCTTGTTTTTCCAGAAACTCTTTCTCTGAGACAGGAAAATTTTTTACAAATCCGTAAACTGGTACTCCTTTGTCGAAAAAATCGATCCAACGCGAGAAGCCGTCCATCGCAAAATTACTATTTTGTAGATTTTCATTGTTGATCTGCGGCTCTATCCCCTGATTGCACCATTCAAAGATATGAGAAGCCAGCACCACATTTTCAGATGAAACTTGCTTTTTTACAACATATACACGGCTGACCTGTGTCGCTTTTCCCAATTGTTCAAGCACCTGGTTAATGCAATTTTCCCAATCAGCAGATTTTAGAAATTGTTCCGCAGAAAACCCTACGGCTTTTAAGATTGCGTCGCGGCGCTGCAAATTTTCTTCAGCGTTCTTTTGGTCTGTAATATCCAGGAGAATGCCTTGCCAGAAGAGGGGAGCGCCGTTTTCTCCAATGATGAGCGAGGCATCCTCTTTTATCCAGACATAGTGACCATCTCGGTGGCGCAATCTATATTCAATGCGAAATGGTTCGCCAGTTTTGTCGGTTCGAATATCCTCAGCGATTACGCGTTCTTTGTCATCAGGGTGCAGGGAGTTGTCCCATAGATTATTGCCAGCTTCCCATTCTTCTGGTGTGTAGCCAAGAATGTCCACTAAGCGTGGGCTTATATATTGTGTACTTTGAGGCTGGTTGAATTTATCCATGAAAACCACCGCGGGCAGTTTTTCAACCAACATGCGATAGCGTTCCTCGGTTTCAAACAAAGCACTCTCTGCATTTTTTTGTTTTGTAATATCCGTAACGAATCCTTCATAATATAAAACTTTTCCGTTTTCATCCTTTTCGACCCGCGCATTTGTGGATGTCCAAATGATATCCCCATTTTTCTTTTGATTCCTCGCCTCGAATTTTTCGACCACGCCATCCCGCATTAGTGCTTCAATAAACTTATTGCGGCTATTTTCTGACAGATGGGTCTGCGTACTTATATCGTTGATTTGTTCGATCAGTTCTTCGGGAGATGAATACCCAAAGAGTTTTGCCATTGCCGTGTTAACGTTGATGAAGCGCCCTTCTGGAGACGAGCGGAATATTCCCTCTGTTGTCGATGCAAAGAGATCTGAAAAACTTTGCTCCGCAATATTTAATGTGTTTTTTTCATTTTTTATCAAAGTAAAAAGGATGAATGCCGTGACAATGACATAAAACCAACCTTTGTACGTTTGGATAATCAAAAACTGGTCTGGGTTCTTAAATAGAATGCCCGCTACTTGATCAGAGAGCAGAATCCATAAACCTCCTATTAGGGCGTAAATAAGAGATATTTTTAATGCAGATAATATCAGTTGCTTATTCATGGTATACAGAAGCTCTTCCTGTAATTGATTATAGGCTTTATTTGAGATTTTTTCATAAAAAATATTTAAACAAAAAAGCAAACCGAATTCGGTTTGCTTTCGAAGAGGCGTCGAGGGGATTTGAACCCCTGATGAGGATTTTGCAGACCCTTGCCTTACCACTTGGCCACGACGCCATACATACAGCGAGGATTGCCGACTGAACGTTTTCCAATCCGCAACCCTCTATTTTTGAGCGGGCGATGGGATTCGAACCCACGACCTTCTCCTTGGCAAGGAGACGTACTACCACTGTACTACGCCCGCATATTACGGTCTTGCTTATCTGACCGGATGTGCCGAGACCCAGGATCGGACTGGGGACACCGCGATTTTCAGTCGCGTGCTCTACCAACTGAGCTATCTCGGCTAACGTATTTTTTTGTTAAGCGTCCGTGATTTTACACGCACTTATATAGATTGTCAAGAAAAGCATGCAAGTTCGTTGGCTATTTGTTCATCGTCAATCGCTACTTGACTTTTTGTATTCATTTCGATATAATGCTAGGTCGCTGTCCAAATGGGACAGTTAAAATTGTTTTATAACCCAGCCAAAGTCAGGAGAGAAGAATGGCGTCTTCTTTGCCCCAAAAAAATTACGCTCGTATCCCAGTAAAGTTAGCTCTTCCAAATTTAATAGAAGTACAGCTTGATTCATTTGAAAGACTCAAAAAGGAAGGTTTGAACGACCTCTTCCACGAAATATCACCAATTGAGTCTTACAACAAAGGAATGAAGTTGTTTTTCCCAAGCCGCGGTCCCGAATCGCAGCAGTGGGGACTTAAGTATTGGTTTGGAGAGCCCAAGCATACGATTGAAGAATGTGTTGAGCGCGATCTTACCTACGCCAGCCCTTTGTATGTTTCTGTTCTCCTTGCGGGTCCCGATGTTCCGGAACCGATCAAGCAGGATATATTCCTGGGCGATTTTCCTGAGATGACCGATAAAGGCACGTTTATTGTAAATGGAACCGAACGTGTCGTAGTCTCTCAGTTGATCCGCTCGCCAGGTGTTTACTTTGAAGCCCCTGCTGATCGTGCAACCGGACGTCCGCTTGCGATGGCGAAACTCATCCCTGATCGTGGCGCGTGGATGGAATTTGAGACACGCAAATCAGACTATATCATCTTGAAATTTAACCGCAAGCGCACGGTTCCTATTACCGTTTTCTTGCGTGCTCTTGCCGCTGTAGACGACGGTATCAAAGAGTCCCCCATCAAGTTTGGTACAGATGAGGAGATTCTCTCCATTTTCAAGGATGTAGACAATAACCCTGAGCGCATGTTCATCGCGTCTTCTCTAAAGCAGGAACCTGACTGGAGTCTCTCCAATCAATCAATTCCAAATGCTGCGCTGATCGAGTTCTTCAAGAAAATGCGCCCTGGCGATCCTGCAACACTTGACAATGCTCGTCAATTCCTTGAAGAACAATTGTTTGATCAGAGGCACTACGACCTCGAACGTGTGGGTCGTTATAAATTAAATCAAAAACTTGACCTGAATATTCCCATCCCGCATCGCACCGTCTCCAAGAGCGATGTGATTCGTTTGATCCGCCGCATGATCCAGATCAATAATGGTGCCGAACGACCCGATGATATTGACCATTTGGGTAACCGTCGCGTCAAAACGGTGGGTGAGTTGATCCAGAACAAACTACGTATCGGTCTGCGCCGCATGGAGCGTGTTATTAAAGAGCGCATGTCCATTCGTGACCAGGAACAACTGTCACCGGTGACATTGGTCAATATTCGCCCGGTGGTTGCCGCGTTGCGCGAGTTTTTTGGCTCCTCACAACTCTCGCAGTTTATGGATCAAACCAATCCATTGGCTGAATTACGCCACAAACGCACGCTTTCGGCGCTTGGACCCGGTGGTCTTCGCCGTGAACGCGCCGGCTTTGATGTGCGCGATGTGCATCACTCACACTATGGACGTATCTGCCCGATTGAAACTCCCGAAGGACCGAACATTGGTCTCATTGGTCGTTTGGCTTCATTTGCTCGCGTGAATGAATACGGTTTTATTGAAACACCTTATCGCAGGGTGTATAAAGCATTTCCTTCAAATGATGAACGTTTGGAAGGACGTACTTTGCGCGAGGATGTTTACGACGCCAAGAGTGAAGAACTGCTTTTCAAATCTGGAACTCTTCTCGATGCCAAGTCATTGAAGAGGGTCTCCAAATCGGGAAGTGACGTAAGTATTGTTCCATATGTGTCTGATGAAATTGTTTATCTTTCTGCAGACGCGGAAGACAAATACACGATTGCACAGGCGAATTCTCACTTAACTGAAAGCAAGGAATTCTCTCGTGAGCGCATCTCCTGCCGATACCATTCCGGCTTTATGTTCTCAGGCTCAGAAACAATTGATTACATGGATGTGGCTCCGCACCAGGTTGTCGGCATTAGCGCCGCGCTGATCCCATTCCTTGAACATGACGATGCAAATCGCGCGCTCATGGGCTCGAATATGATGGCACAAGCTGTTCCGTTGGTGCGTCCTGAAACTCCGCTTGTTTCTACGGGAATGGAAGGTCATGCGGCACTTGACTCAGGTCAGGTCGTCGTTGCTGACGCGGACGGTGAAGTCGTTTCTGTCACCGGGGCAACCATCACGGTCAAGGAAAAGAAAAGCGGAAATCACGTTTACCAACTGCGCAAGTATCAGCGGTCCAACCAAAGTACTTGTATTGACCAACGCCCCTCGGTTGTCAAGGGACAGTTGATTAAGTCTGGTGATATTATTGCTGACTCTTCTTCTACGGACAACGGTCAGCTTGCTCTTGGTCAAAATGTAGTTGTTGCCTTCCTTTCATGGGAGGGCGGTAACTTTGAAGACGCTATTTTGCTTTCCGAGCGCCTTGTTCAGGAAGATCGTTTCACTTCAGTTCATATTGAAAAGCATGAAGTGGAAGCCCGTGATACAAAACTTGGTCCTGAGGAAATCACCCGCGATATTCCCAATGTGGGTGATGATGCAATCAAGGACCTGGACGAGAATGGAATTATTCGCATCGGAGCAGAAGTCGGTCCGAATGACATTCTTGTTGGTAAGATCACACCTAAGGGTGAAAAAGAACTCACACCTGAAGAACGCTTATTGCGCGCCATCTTCGGCGAGAAATCCCGCGACGTGAAAGATACGTCATTGAGGATGCCTCATGGCGAGCGCGGCAAGGTGGTTGATGTAAAAGTATTTACCCGCGAAGATAACTCTGATCTCTCTGCTGGCGTGGATATGATGGTGCGCGTCTCTGTGGCGCAGCGCCGCAAGATCACAGCTGGAGATAAGATGGCGGGACGCCACGGTAATAAGGGCGTGGTTTCGAAAGTTGTGCCTGTAGAAGATATGCCGTTTCTTGAAGACGGTACGCCTGTTGACCTCATCTTGAATCCGTTGGGTGTGCCGGGTCGTATGAACATCGGGCAGGTTTTGGAAGTACATCTTGGCTGGGCAGCAAAACGTATGGGCTTCCGTGCAATTACACCTGTTTTTGATGGTGCAACCGAAGAACAAATCGAAGCTGAACTTGCCCGCGCCTGGATCATGGATCAGTCTTGGAAGGAAGCTGTTGAGCACGCCTGGGAATGGCTCAAAGAACAGGAGTACGATCCGAACTCCATTCAGGATGACGATGAAGTTCGACGTTTATATCTTGAACATTGGCTTGGCAAGCGGAAGTATGACGTGTATAGTTTGAATGATCCAGATTATGCGCGTCATGCGACAGCTAAAGAATGGCTGCGCGATAAGGGTTATCCCAAACCCGAAGAGATTCTGCTTGATGACCGCGACGTGGCGAATCCTGACCCCGAAGTAGATGAAATGACCGTTAAAGCCTGTTTGCGGTTATGGCTGGAATCCAATGGAGTTACTCGTCGTGTTGCAGAAGACAAGATCCACGAAACAGCGCAGGAATTGGCTAAAGAAAAGAGCATCCCTTTACCCACGCTCGGCAAGCAAACTTTGCGTGACGGCAAGATCGGACTTGCGTATGATCAGCCAGTGACCGTTGGCGTAATGACGATCCTCAAACTTCATCATCTTGTTGAGGATAAAGTTCATGCGCGTTCCACCGGACCTTACAGTTTAGTCACACAACAGCCACTTGGTGGTAAGGCACAGTTTGGTGGTCAACGCTTCGGTGAAATGGAAGTGTGGGCACTTGAAGCCTATGGCGCCGCGCACACCCTCCAGGAAATGCTTACCGTCAAGTCGGATGATGTTCAGGGTCGCGTAAATACATATGAGGCGATCGTGAAAGGTGAGCCGATTGAAGAGCCAAGCATCCCGGCTTCGTTCCGCGTGCTTGTCAAAGAATTACAGTCTCTTGGTCTCGCGGTCGAGGCAATTAATGAAAGCGGAGATGTAGTCAAGTTTGGTAAGGATGACGAGAAAGCGCATCCTCCAAAACATGATACAGGTCTGCTGAGTCTTGGCGAGAATCGATCTGGAAAGAAATAGAAATTTCCATTGACGCAACAGGTACGGCGTGATAAACTAATCAGCCGTTGCCCAGAAAGCAAGAGTGGCTTTATTCCCATTCGACTCTTTGGCAGCTACAAATGAGGCCATCAGGAATTGTTGTTGATGGTCTTATTTCTTGCGAACATTCAAATGAAATTGTGAAAGAATTTGTAATCGGAGGCGGTTATGCCGACAGTAAATCAAATGGTCCGCAAGGGCCGCAAAAATAGTAAAACCAAAAGTAAGGCTCCGGCCCTGCAGTTCACTTTGAACAGTTTTAAGCAGCGCCGTGTACGGCAGGACAAAGGTGCGCCGCAGAAACGCGGTGTTTGTACCGTTGTTCGTACAATGACACCTAAGAAGCCGAATTCAGCATTGCGCAAAATTGCGCGTGTGCGTTTGACCAATGGAATTGAAGTCACCGCTTACATTCCCGGTGAAGGTCACCAGTTGCAGGAGCACTCTGTAGTGTTGGTGCGTGGCGGTCGTGTAAAAGATCTGCCTGGTGTGCGCTATCACATTGTACGTGGCTCTCTTGATACAACTGGCGTTGCCAATCGTAAGCAGGGTCGTTCAAAATACGGCGCGAAGCGTCCGAAGTAATTTATAGATGGAGTGAAAGATGCGTAGAGCAAAACCTGAGAAACGGGAAATCCTTCCCGATAGCCGTTTTAATAGCATCAACGTGCAGACGATGGTTCAGCATGTGCTTAAGAAGGGCAAGAAAAGCACTGCCGTCCGTTTGATCTATGATGCGATGGATTTAATTAAAGAACGTACAGAGAAGAATCCCCTGGATGTCTTCGATGGTGCGCTAAAAAATGTCGGTCCTGCAATGGAAGTACGCCCGCGTCGTGTGGGCGGTGCAACATATCAGGTACCCATGGAAGTTTCCTCAGATCGTCGCATGACTTTGGCGCTTCGTTGGATTCTATCTGCGGCGCGTGACCGTTCTGGCAAGTCGTTTTCAGACAAGCTCGCTTCTGAGTTGATTGATGCTGCTAATGAAACGGGATCTGCTATTCGCAAGCGCGATGAAACACATAAAATGGCAGAGGCCAACCGCGCCTTTTCACATTACCGCGTTTAATTTTTAATAATATCTTTTAAGGAAGTAGTTAGTATGGCACGCGAGCATCCGCTGGATAAATACAGAAATATAGGCATTATTGCCCACATTGACGCTGGAAAAACAACAACCACTGAGCGTATCATGTTCTATACGGGCATGACGCATCGCATCGGTTCTGTTGACGATGGCACAACAGTAACCGACTGGATGGTTCAGGAACGCGAACGTGGTATCACCATTGTTTCGGCGGCTGTATCAGCAGAATGGAAAGGCTATCAAGTTAATATCATTGATACGCCCGGACATATCGACTTCACTGCCGAAGTTCAACGTTCCTTGCGTGTACTTGACGGGGGGGTTGTTGTGTTTGACGCTGTACAGGGCGTTGAACCTCAATCTGAAACTGTGTGGCGTCAGGCTGACCGCTATGGCGTACCACGCATTTGTTTTGTTAATAAGATGGATCGTGTTGGCGCGTCATTTGAGCGGACTATCGAATCAATTATTGACCGTTTAGGTGCTAATCCGATCCCGATGCAAATTCCCATTGGCTTTGAGGCAACCTTTAAAGGTGTAGTAGACCTTCTTACAATGCAGGCCGTTATTTGGGAAGATGATCTGGGCAAAGATCCTCATATTGTTGAAATTCCAGAAGATCTGAAAGAACAAGCTCGGCAATATCGCGCAAAGATGGTGGAAAAAATTGCTGAGTTGGATGACGAACTAACAATGAAGTTCCTTGAGGCTCAGGAAATCAGCATTGATGAACTCAAGCTTGCACTTCGTAAGGGTGTGCTTGCAAATAAGACCGCTCCCGTTTTCTGTGGATCTTCTTTGAAGAACAAGGGCGTACAGGTTTTGCTTGATGCAGTCATTGATTACCTTCCATCCCCGGCGGATAAACCAACCATTACAGTATCTGAACCGGCTAATCCGGAAAATACTTTTGATATCGCTGCACAGGATGATGGCCCGTTGAGTGCTTTGGTATTTAAGATCGTAACCGATCCTTATGTGGGACGTCTTGCTTATGTTCGCGTATACTCAGGTGTTTTAAGTCAGGGGCAAACAGTGCAAAACACTACCAAAAAAGGAAAAAAAGAGCGTATTGGGCGTTTGATTCGTATGCATGCCGATCATCGCGAAGATGTGGCTGAAATTCTTTCTGGTGATATTGGCGCTGTTTTGGGCTTCAAAGAAAGTTTCACTGGCGATACGCTTTGTGACACAGTTCCCCTCGTTCTTGAAACTATTTCCTTCCCTGAACCGGTTATCTCTATTGCGATTGAGCCTAAGAGTTCTGCTGATCAGGAAAAAATGGGTGAAGCTCTCCGTAAATTGTCTGAAGAAGACCCCACACTTCACGTGAATACAGATGAAGACTCTGGTCAGACTATTCTTAGGGGTATGGGTGAGTTACATCTTGATATTATTGTAGATCGTTTGTTGCGCGAATTCCGGGTGCAGGCAAATGTTGGTGCTCCACGTGTCGCATTTCGCGAGTCGATTACTAAAGCAGTTAAGGAAGTTAATTATAAGTACGCCAAGCAATCTGGTGGTAAAGGTCAATACGGTCATGTCGTATTTTCACTGATGCCAGGCGAACGTGGAAGCGGCATTGTATTTGAAAATAAGATTGTGGGCGGCTCGATCCCCAAAGAATTTATTAATCCAATTGAAAAAGGCGTTAAAGAAGCTGCTGAAGGTGGTGTGCTTGCAGGGTATCCTGTTGTTGACATAAAAGTTACATTGATCGACGGCTCTTTCCATGAAGTTGACTCAAGTGAAATGGCATTCAAAATGGCTGCTATTTTAGGTTTCAAGGAAGGTGTGCAAAAGGGACATCCTATTTTGCTTGAGCCGATGATGAAGGTTGAGGTTGTCGTTCCGGAAGAGTACCTTGGCGATGTCATGGGACAGATCAACAGCCGTCGTGGCTTAATCCAGGGTATGGAAGTTCGTCTTGGCAATGCACAGGCAGTTAAGGCAATGGTTCCGTTAGCTGAAATGTTCGGGTACGCCACCCAACTTCGCTCCGCTACACAGGGACGCGGCGTCTTTAACATGGAATTTGACCACTATGCGCCAGTATCGCAATCAGTGGCAGAAGAAATTTTAAAAGCATAATCGTTCTTTTCTAATTTAAGGAGTTTTATTATGGCGAAGGTAAAATTTGACCGCAACAAACCGCATCTGAACGTAGGCACCATGGGGCACATTGACCATGGGAAGACGACACTGACCGCGGCGATCACCAAGTATGCCGGTTTTTCGGGTTTGGCTG
>Ga0335397_10001311_pt1 | contig 33899 bp, 33 predicted proteins | sample MAT04_FD_205740 | JGI IMG/M metagenome (GOLD analysis project Ga0335397, IMG submission 205740) | Freshwater microbial communities from Lake Fryxell liftoff mats and glacier meltwater in Antarctica - MAT-04 (spades assembly) (version 2) ... | reverse complement strand
GTTTCGGGTTTCGGGTTTCGGGTTTCGGGTTAAAAATCTACTGCCCACGCAACCGGAAACTCGAAACTTTAAACTCGAAACTCACAACCCTTTAACAGCTGCGCTGCGATAGGCGCGGTTGGCTGCTTCCATATTGCCGAGTTGATCGAACAGCGCCGCGAGTTCGGCATAGGCTTGTTGCGCAGGCTCGACGGCGAGTGAAGTTTCGTAATAGCTCTGCGCCTTGCCCCACAGTTGTTGTGCGCGACACAGGCGTCCCAGCGCCAATAGCAATTTGGCGTCGCGCGGTTGCTTCTTGAGCCAGGCTTCCGCCTTGGCGATGCGCGCGAGGGCGTCGCCGCCGGTGCAATCGCCATAGCGCTCCGCCAGTTCGGCATTCCATTCGGCATCGAGTTGTTGTTCGATGATGCGCTGGGCCGTTTCGCTGTCGCCAGCAGCGATCAGCGCTTGCGCGCAGGCGGCCGCCACGCGCGGCATGCGGCGTTCGTCGCGCGGCACGGCCTGCCAGCAGGCGGCGAGCGCGCGGGCGTCGCCGGACTTGCTGCGCAGATTTTCCAGATGAGCGCGGAGCTTGAGCGGCGCGGCTGCCTCAGGCGTGAGGGCGCGGTGATTTTCCAGTTGGCGCGCGACACGCAGCACCTCCTCCCAGCGACCGACACCGCGATAAACGCGCAGCGCCAGTCGCAATGCCGCGATGTGCCGGTGGCCGCCGGCGCGCAAGGCCACCAAAGCGGAAAGGGCATCGTCGAAACGACGCGCGTTCACGGCCAGTTCGACTTCCGTCATCAAGCGCGCGGCGCGCACTTCACGGTCATGCTCCGCAGCGCGCTTGAGCCACTCGTCGGTGCGCGCAGCATCGCGCATGCCGCCGGCGGCGCGCGCCGCCATTAGCGCTGCCACGGCAGGCGATTCGTTCGCGGCATAGGCCGCCGCCGCATTCTTCAGCGCCTGACCGTAGCGCCCCTCGAACAACTGTATGGCAGCCTCGCGCAGGGAATTCAGCGCCTTTTCGTGCCGCTTGCGTTCGCGCCAGGCATTGACCGATTTTGGCAACTGTAAGGTGCGCATCACCACGCGCAATGCGCCGTAGCCCAGGAAAAAACTGGCGGCCAGCGCAACGATGAAAAAATTCAGCGACACTTCGGCGCGCCAGGGCGGCAGCACCAACAGGACGTAGCCCTCGTTGTAATTGGCCAGCAGCGCCAGGCCCACCGCCAGGGCGAAGAGCGCCAGCAACCAGAACAAGGCGCGCATCAGCGGTCTCCACCCGCAGTTCTTGCGCCTGAAGGCACTGTCTTGGCACTCGCCGGGGCAGGCGTGACAGGCAGGGGGTAGTCGCGTTCCTTGGCGACTTTCAGATTGCGCAGCGTGGTGAGGCTTTCGCTCAGCGTCGGCAGTTCCAGGCCCACACCGGCGCGGCCCAGTTGTTCCAGCATGGCGAGGGCGCTTTGCACCGGCTTGGCGCGTTTGTCGAAATAGCGCGACAGCCACACCTGGGCTTGCTGGACGTCTTCGCGGAAGCTGCTGCCGTCGCGTTGCAGCAGCGCCAGGCGCGCATTGACTAGGCGCAGCTTGAGATTCTCACGCAGGAAGAAACTTTGCGTCGGCGAGATCAACGCCGGATCCGGGCTGTCCAGCCGCTCGATGCGCACCAAGCCCTTGATCTCGCCCCACAGCTCATTCCACAAATTGAGCCAGAAACTGCCGCTGGTCACCGATGGCGCAGCAGTCTGTGACGACTTGGCATTTTTGCTCGCGTCGGCACGCGGCTTGGCCTCGAAAGCCAGCGGCATGCTGTCGACACTGTTGATAACGGCTTCGAGGCGCAAGGCGATGCCCGGCCCATCGGCTAGCGGCAACGCCTTCAGCCGCTCGATGTCGCGGGCGATGACCTTGCGCAGCGGCAACAATTGCGCGCGTCCCGCCGACGCCAGGCGGGCGTCGATGCCCTGCAATGCAAGCAGGGCCGCTTCGACATTACCGGCAAGCTGCAACTGCTGGGCGGCGGCGTTGAGGCCCTGCTCCACTTCGGACAGCAAGCGCTCGTCGCGATTGCGCGTCAACTCCTGGTACATGGATTCCAGCGCGGCCTGATGACTTTGCGATTCAGCGAGCTGGGCTTCCAGCGCGCCGAGCTTGCCTTGCAGCAGCGCGACGCTTTCCTGATTTTGCTTGGCGATGCCACGCGCCTCGTTGACCGCCGCGTCGCTGTCGGCCAAGCGGCTGGCCAACTCGCCATGCAGGTTGCGCAGCGTGGCGCGCGTTTCTATCCACTGCCAAGCGAGCAATAGCAGGGCGATCAGGGCGATAACGCCCGAGGGCCGCAAGGAAGCTCGCAAGCCAGCCAGACGCGAGGGTTTCCTGGTGTCTTTGCTGGCGCCATTAGTCGCACTGAGCAGCGCACCTCCGCTGGCATTCATGTCATTGCTTTTTTCCGCACTCATACTCGTTCCCGTTCGGCGCCAAAGTAGCTTATCAGTCCCGCCAGCAAACCTGCGTCGCCGGCTTCGGTGGCGACGACTGTCACAAACCCCAGGCGCCGCGCCTCGTCCGCAATGCGGCGATGGCCGGTGAACAGCGGCGTGCGCTTGAGGGCTGCTTCCTGCTCCGTGCCGACAACCTCCAGCAGGTTGCGCAAACTCTCGCTGCTGGTCAGTGTGATGGCGTCTAGCGCCTGCTCGCGCCACAGATCCATCAAGACCGCCGCGCCCTGTGCTGGCCGACGGCGGCGATAGCATTCGACATAGTCGACCCGAGCGCCGCGCGCGGCCAGCGTCTCCCCCAGCAACTCACGTCCGCCATCACCGCGAAAAATCATCACCGCCTTGCCGGCCACCGCCGACGCTTGAAGCTCCGGCGAGGCCAGCAGCGCTTCAGTATCGCTGCCCTGAGTCGGTATCTGCACCTCGCGCACGCCGTGACGGCGCAAGGCTGCCGCACTGGTATCGCCCATGGCCATCGCAGCAACATTTTGCGGCCAGGCGCCGCCGGCGTCGATAGCCGCAAAAGCCTGCTCGACGGCGTTGGGGCTGACGAACACGGCGTAGTCAAACTCGGGTAAACGCTGCCAGGCATCGCGCAGCGCGGCCAGCTTGTGGGTAGGCTCGATGTCCATCAGCGGGAACAGCACCGGCTCGCCGCCGGCCTGTGCAACGGCCTCGGCCAAAGCCTGCGCCTGCGCCCTCGGCCGCGTCACCACGACGTGCCGGCCTTGCAGCGGCAAGGCGACGTGCGCGAATCTGTCGGCAGGCACAGCCATGCGGATCATCCGGGCAAGGCGGCGAGTATGTCGTCGGCGCCGCGGCGGCGCAATTCATCGGCGAGCGCCCGTCCTAGGGCCTCTGCATCGGACGGCGCACCGAAAAGTTCGGCGCTGGCCATGCGCGTGCCGTCGGGCGCGGCGACGAAGCCGCGCAGTCGCAAGCGGCCGGCACTGATTTCGCCAAACGCGCCCAACGGCACTTCGCAACTGCCCGCCAGCGCGCGCGACACGGCGCGTTCGGCGCGCACGCAGGCGGACGCGCCGGCGTCATTGAGCGGCGCCATCCAGGCGGCTACCTCCGGGCGCGAGGCCAACGCCTCTATGCCCAGCGCGCCCTGGCCGGCAGCCGGCAGGGAGAGATCGGCAGGCAGCACGGCGCGGATGCGCTCAGCCAAACCCAGGCGCGTGAGGCCCGCAGCGGCAAGGATGATGGCGTCGTACTGGCCTTCATCGAGTTTGCGTAGCCGCGTATCCAGATTGCCGCGCAGACTGGTGACGGCCAGATAGGGGAAGCGCGCGCGCAATTGCGATTCGCGGCGCAGGCTGGAGGTGCCGACCACGCCGCCGGGCGGAATATCGTCGAGAGTGGCGTACTTGCTAGAGACGAAGGCATCGAGCGGATTTTCGCGCTCGGAAATCGCCACCAGGGCGAATTCCGGCTCCAGCGTCATGGGCACGTCCTTCATGGAATGCACGGCGATGTCCGCGCGGCCATCGAGTAATGCCGCTTCGAGTTCCTTGACGAAGAGGCCCTTGCCACCAACCTTGGCCAGCGGCCGGTCGAGAATTTGATCGCCGCGCGTGGTCATGCCGGCCAGTTCGACCTGGCACGCTGGGTATAATGCCTTGAGGCGATCACGCACATGTTCGGCCTGCCACAGAGCCAGACGGGATTCGCGCGTGGCGATGACGATGCGCTCGGGTGCAGTGTGGCTCACGGTTGGAATATTCTCGAATAATGTCGGTGGGTAAATTGGGTGACGTCGCCAGTGCGTGCGCCACACCGTTTCGTTCTGTGTCGATTTTAACATGGCTCCCCTGCGCGCCCGCTCTCACGCCGCAGGGGATTTGCCGCAAATTGGAGCACATCGCATCGTGAAGCTTCCTGTCACAAGTAAGCGCGGCACGCGCAAGCAAGGCACACCCAAAACCCAAGGCCTGCCTACTCGACGCGTCACCCCCGCACCGACTGTCGATAGTGACAAGGACCTGCCGCTCAAACAGGACATCCGCCTGCTTGGCAGCATACTCGGCGACACATTGCGCGAGCACGAAGGCGTCGCGGTGTTCGAACTCATCGAACACGTGCGCCAGACAGCGCTGCGCTTTCATCGCGATGAAGACCCCGGCGCGCGGCGCGAGCTGGAAAAAATACTTGCGCGTTTGTCGCGCGACGAAGCCACGCAGGTGGTGCGTGCCTTCAGTTATTTTTCGCACCTCGCCAACATCGCCGAAGACCAGCACCACATCCGCCGCGGCCGCGCCCATGCCATCGCCGGCTCCGCGCCGCGCGAAGGCAGCATGGCCTACACGCTGGACCGCGCGAAGCTGGCGCGCATAGGCCACAAGGAATTGACGCGTTTCTTCGAGGGTGCTCAGGTGGTGCCCGTGCTCACCGCCCACCCCACCGAAGTGCAAAGAAAAAGCACGCTCGATTGCCGCATCGAAATCGCCCGCTTGTTAGACCGCCGCGACCGCACCCAGCTCACGCCGGAAGAACAGCAGGCGCTGAATGAATCGCTGCGCCGCGCCGTGCTGACGCTTTGGCAGACGCGCATGCTGCGCTGGACCAAACTTTCCGTCGCCGATGAAATCCGCAATGGGCTGTCTTTCTACGACCACACTTTCCTGCGCGAACTGCCGCACTTCTATGCGGCGCTGGAAGACGAACTCGCCACGCGCGACAAGCGCTGGCAAGGCACGGAACTGCCGGCCTTCTTCAAGATCGGCAGCTGGATAGGCGGCGACCGCGACGGCAACCCTTTTGTCACGGCTGATGTGCTGAACACCGCGCTGGGTCTGCATTCCAGCCGTGCCTTGAGTTTTTATCTGGAACAGGTGCACCAGCTCGGCGCGGAACTTTCGGTGGCGAAGTTGCTGGCCAAGGTCTCGCCCGAACTGATCGCGCTGGCCGATCGCTCGCCCGACAACTCGCCGCATCGCAATGACGAACCCTATCGCCGCGCCCTCACCGGCATCTACGCGCGGCTCGCCGCGACGGCGCGCGCACTCGATCACTTCGAAGCCATGCGCCACGCCGTGGGCGACGCACCGGCCTATGCCGACGCAGCGGAATTGAAGGCCGACCTCGACATCATGCACAACTCCTTGGTCGGTCACGGCTCGGCTTTGCTGGCGCGTGGCCGGCTGCGCCATCTGCGGCGCGCCGTGAGCGTCTTCGGCTTCCATCTCGCGCCGCTGGATCTGCGGCAGAACTCCGAGATACATGAAAAAGTCGTGACCGAGTTGCTCACGGCCGCGCGCCCCGGCACCGACTATCTTGCGCTCGACGAAGCAGCGCGCATCGCCTTGCTGCTAGAAGAACTCGCCACACCGCGTCCGCTCGCCTCCAGCTACATCACCTACTCCGAGCTCACGCGCTCGGAGCTGGACATCCTGCGTTCCGCAGCCGAAGGTCAGGCGCGCTTCGGTGCCGAGGCCGTGCCCAACTACATCATCTCAAAAACTGACGGCGCCTCCGACATCCTCGAAGCCGCGCTGCTGCTCAAGGAGGCGGGCCTGCTGCGCCCGCAGGACGCGCAACTGGCGGTGAATATCATCCCACTTTTTGAGACCATCGCCGACTTGCGAAATTGCGGCGCAATCATGGATCGCCTCTTCGCCCTGCCCGGCTACCGCCGCCTGCTGGCCTCGCGCGGCATGATGCAGGAGATCATGCTCGGCTATTCGGACAGCAACAAGGACGGCGGTTTTCTCACCTCCGGCTGGGAGTTGTACAAAGCCGAAATCACGCTGGTGGAAATTTTCCGCAAGCACGGCGTCAAACTGCGCCTGTTCCACGGCCGTGGCGGCAGCGTGGGGCGCGGCGGCGGGCCATCCTACCAGGCCATTCTCGCCCAGCCGGAAGGCGCGGTGCAGGGGCGCATCCGCATCACCGAGCAAGGCGAAGTCATCAGCAGCAAATATGCCAACCCGGAAATCGGCCGGCGCAATCTGGAAATCCTCGCCGCCGCAACGCTGGAAGCGACCTTGCTAGCGAAAGGCCACGGCGCCGCGCCGCGTGCCGAATTCCTGCAAGCGATGGAAGAACTCTCCGCACTCGCCTTCGCCGCTTATCGCAATTTGGTTTATGAAACGCCGGGCTTCACGCGCTATTTCTGGGAAACCACGGTGATTTCGGAAATCGCCGATCTCAACATCGGCAGCCGCCCCGCCTCGCGCAAGAAATCCAAACGCATCGAAGACCTGCGCGCCATCCCCTGGGTATTCAGTTGGGCACAATGCCGCTTGATGCTGCCAGGCTGGTATGGCTTCGGCGCCGCCGTGCAAAGCTGGCTCGCCGAGCAACCGAAAAAGCGGCTTGCCCTGCTGAAAGAAATGCACCGCGACTGGCCTTTCTTCGCCACCCTGCTCTCGAACATGGACATGGTGCTGGCAAAAAGCGATATCGCCCTGGCCTCGCGCTATGCCGACCTGATGACCGACAAGAAACTCCGCGACGCCATCTTCCCGCGGCTGCGCGCCGAGTGGGAAGCCTCCATCGCAGCGCTGCTAAAAATCACCGGGCAAAAGACCTTGCTGGAAACCAACCCCCTACTCGCCCGCTCCATCCGCAACCGCTTCCCCTACCTCGATCCACTCAACCATTTGCAGATCGAGTTGCTCAAGCGCCATCGTGCCGGTGAAACCGCAGAGCGCGTACGGCGAGGCATACACATGACCATCAACGGGCTGGCGGCGGGTTTGCGGAATAGCGGGTGAGGCCAACAGGATAGAGGTAGCGATCCGGGTCAGGGTGAATAGGTTAACTCCCCCTGACCCGTTATCGCCTCGACGGTCAGCGGGGCGCGCGTCTTTTATGTTATGCAAATTCAATTCGCTCCCTTTCCATCTAGCCGCCCAGCATAAGCCCATGGATGTCGGAAGTCTGAATTTCACGTTGGACTTCCTCAGCTCCTTCCAAAATTGCGACAACAGCAGCATCCGCAGACGTGATGGAACGTATGGTCGCTTCAACGTACGAGCGATTGCCGTTACTCAAAAGGACGACATCACCCACTTCAGCTTCAAAGCGAGCGGTTATGTCTGACGGGGTCATACATTGTTTGACGCGAATCTTCATGCTGCTCTCCCATGGCTCAATTGTTGTTAGCGGCGCCTACCCATGATGTCAACGAGCCGCTCATCCAACTTGCCGTCGACAATTTTTCCTTGTTGGACTTCGCAGGTTACACCGCTGTACGAATCCAAGTCTTTGCTCGTCGTTCCAGCGTCATCGAGCGTAACCATCTTGTAGGTGACCCGGACAAGGTAGTGGTTTAGGCCAAGAACCTGTGTTTCGGCAGGGGTATCTAGGATCTTCTTTAGCCCCGGCGTTCTTCGGGCTTCGCCATCCACCGCTGCTTGTGCGCAAAGCCCTTCGGCTTGCCGCTGGTCGCTGCTCTTGATCGCTTCGCTCCCCAAGTACTTTGCGACCTGCGTTGCGTCGTTGCGTCGTTGCAGCCGGCCGTCGCCATACCGAAAGAGTGCAAGCAATTCTAAGCAGTCGCATGGTTGTTACCTCAGTGAAAGTTTGGTGGAGGCCGAGTAGCGTGAGTCGTGTGGGGCCCAACGAATAAATGTCCTCACAAAAATGGCAAACACGTCAGCCGACGCGGTGCCGAAGTTGCTCGATCAGGTGCGCGGCAAGATTCGGCTTAAGCACAAGCAGCGATAGGGGGGCATGAGCGATAGGGTTGCCTCAGGGTGAATAGTTCCATACTGCCGCTGTGTCGGATCGTTTTTTTGGCACCGGAAAATTGGGCGCGCACCACGTTTCTTCTCTCCATCGCTCGGATGCAGCGCACGGCAGTTCCCATGCGACTCCCCAGCACAACGAGTCTGCGACGCCAGCGCACTGGGACGTACCACAGTTCCTCCTTTCAGTCGCTCACCTACCGAGCCAGAGCGGCCCACTCCATGTACGTTCCAGAACATGAATTAAATACTTGGCTACCAAACCCGCTTGACACCGTACTTTCGAAAAATCGGGTCTGCGCTGACCACCGGTAACTTTTCGGTCAGCGCCTGTGCGATGAGCAGGCGATCAAAGGGATCACGGTGGTGCAATGGCAATGCTTCGGTGCGTGCAATGGCGCGAAGGCTGATTTCCAATTGTTCGAAACCGTGTTGATGCAGCTCCGCCGTAAAGAATCGGTCAACAGGCGCCGGGGTTTTGAGTTTCCCCAGCTTGGACTTGATCGCGATTTCCCACGCGCAAACCAAACTCACCACGCAAATATTCACCGGATTCGTAATGACCTCACGTGCCTTGACGGACAATTTAGGCGAATCTTCGGCCCACCAAAGAAAAGTGTGTGTGTCCAGCAACAACCGCATCAAACGTAATCCTCGAAGCCTTCAGGAATCGCGTCGAAATCCGGCGCCATCCATATCTGGCCTTTGGCTGAGCCGGGTTTGCGCGGCTGTTTGGGTTTATCCAGCGGCACGAGCTTGAGCACGGGCTTGTTATCCTTGGCGATGACGACCTCTTCACCCAGCATGGCCTTCTGGACCAACTCGGAAAAATGGGCTTTCGCTTCGGCGATGTTGTATTTGGACATGGCGTAACTCCACTAAATCGATGTTGGTCATCTTATATGACCAACATTGCTAATGCAAGTTCAACCCGCCAGTCCAAAGAACGCCTGTATCCGCCCCAGAATATTGGCGTGTTTGTGCGCCTGGTCGCGGGCGCTGGTTTCTATGCCTATGGCTTCTTTGGCATGCTCCAGTTGCGATTCGCGGGGCAGCCACATGACCATCAACGGTCTGGCGGCGGGATTGAGGAATAGCGGGTGAGGTCTGGCAACGCCTCGTCCCACGACCTAAGCTACCCCTTCGAACCGATAAAACTACTGAGAACAGGCCCTAAAGGCTTAGGCGGCGATTTCGACGTACTCGACCTGGCTGGAGGGCGTCGGAATAGCCATGCCGTCCTCTCGCAATCCGTCGATATGAAACTCAATGGCTTCTCGAATTTGAGCTTCTACTTCACCAATATCGCCACCGGTAGCCACACATCCTGGTAGATCAGGAACGTAGGCCGAGTAATTGCCTTCGGCTTTCTCGATAACTATCGCGTAACGCATAGTGACCTCACTTCTTTAGTCCTGCTTGTTTCAGGATGCTGTTCAATGTCCCTGAGGCAAGATCATCGCTCGGCTTTCCAGGGACCGTAACGCGACCTGGCTTTGAGGAATGCTTATATTGCCGATGACTGCCACGTGTCGCAACAAGGAACCAACCATCGTCTTGAAGCATGCGGAGAATCTCACCAGCTTTCATTGGCACAGAATATCAGCTTGGCCTCTAGCGAACAATGCGCGGTTGCTTGGATTTTTCCAGCGGCACGAGCTTTAGCACTGGCTTGTCATTCCTGGCTGCAAGTTCACCCCGCCAGTCCAAAGAACGCCTGTATCCGCCCCAAAATATTGGCGTGCTTGCGCGCCTGATCGCGAACCCCGGCTTCCAAGCCTATGGCTTCCTTGGCTTGCTCCAGTTGCGATTCGCGTTGCACGAGGATGGCGGTCATTTCGTTGGCGATGGTGGGGCGGGAACGGATGATGTCTTCAAAGCCGGCTTTGTCGAGGCGATAACATTCGATATCAGACTTCGCGCTGACGGTGGCGCGGCGCGGCTCGCCGGTGAGCATGCCCATTTCGCCGAAGACGCTGCCGGCCTGCAGGGTGGTGAGCAGGCGGCGCTCGCCAGATTCTTCCAACCAGATATCGGCTTCGCCGGCGACGAGGATGTAGAGCCAGTGCGCCACCATGCCCTGGCGCGTCACGACATCGCCCTTGGCGAAGGGTGCATAGACGAGGCGATTGGCGAGCGCTGTCAATTCTTCTTCGCTGAAGGAGGAGAATATTTCCACGCCGCGCAAGGCCTTTAGACGGCGCACGATTTCACGCGCACGCACTTCTTCGCGATAGGCTTCGTTTTCCTTGATCATATGCACCGAATATTCCGGCTCGGCCATGCGCATGTCAGCGCGCTGCAAGGCGGCCAGCACGTGGGTGCGCACCGCTGAATCGGTGGGATCGTCGGGACGTGGATCGGTGAGCCAGTAGCGCAGCGCGTAGCGGCCGTAGTTGGGGCCGAATTCCATGAGCACGCAGTTCGGCTGCGGCTCGCGCGCCACGTTGGCGATGTCGGCATTGGCAATGGCCTGCTCGACGAGCTGGATGACCCGCGCCGGCTGGGCGCTGTAATCGACGTTGAACCAGATCCAGCGCCGCCATGGCTGGGTGGCCTGATCGGGGCTCCAGATCACCGTGAACTTGCCCTTCATCAGCACGCTGTTGGGCACGACGATGGTCTCGCCGTTGCGTGTTTCGATGGCGGTATAGCGCCAGCGGATTTCGACAACGCGGCCGACGATGTCGTCGACCTTCACCCAGTCGCCTAGGTCTATGGACTTGTCGAGTTGCAGCGCCACCCCGCCCAGCACATTGCCCAGCGTCTCTTGCATGGAGAAGGCCAGCACCGCCGTGATGACCGCAGAGGTGGCGACGATGCCGGAGAGATCGACGCCGGCCACGCGCATGCGCACCAGCACCAGCGCGAAACAGGCAAAGATGACCAGCAGCTCTTCGACGATGCGCGGCGGGCGCAGGCCCACGGCGGGCAGAAGTACGCGGAATACCAACAGGCCGGTGAAACGGATAAGCGCCAGGCCGGAGCCAATGACAAACAGCTCATGCACCGCCGAAGCGCCCGTGGCCAGGCCGCGTGCGTGCAGCAAGCCGGCGCCGTATTGACCACCAAGGCAAAGCAGAAAAAATCCCAGGGTATAGACAACGCTGCGACGTGATGCGGCGGCGGAACGCCATAGGGTCAGCGTCAAGAACGCCGCAACCGCCAGCACGTACGGCATTTCCTCGCGCCAGAAATAGCTCCAGGCGGTTTGCAGCAGTTCGTTCATCGCCACTCGCTCATAACCGCCGTCTCGACGTCGTCACTCCTCGCCCGTGAATGCCGCTTTCACGGTGGGCCACTGGCGACGCGACACCGGCAGTTTTTCTTCCAGCCCGGTCAGCAGCACGGTCCAATGTGTTTCGCCATCTTCAATGCCGGCCTTTTCAAAACCGGCGATGGCGGGGCGCGCGACCAGGCAGTTGCGATGCACGCGCACGAAGCGTTGGCCGAATTCCTCCTCCAAATGCGTGAGCGACTCGTCGAGCAGAAACTCGCGTTCGCGCGTGCGCGCCGTGACGTATTTCAGTTCCGCCTTGAGGTAGAGCACGTCGCTCACCGGAACCAACAGAATACGGCCACGCTCGGCGACGCTCAAATGCTTGCGCCCGGAAGGCGCGACCTTCTCCAGCGCTTCGCGCGTGGGTGGCCCACTGCGTCGCGCCTTGTCCATCGCCGCAGCGAGGCGCTGGGCGCGCACCGGCTTGAGCAGGTAATCGACGGCGTTCAGCTCGAAAGCCTGCACCGCATATTGATCGTAAGCCGTGGTAAAAATGATGGCCGGCGCACCTTCCAAGCGAGAAAGATGATGGGCCAATTCGATGCCATCCATCTGCGGCATGCGGATATCGATCAGCGCCACATCGGCTGGCGTGCGCGCCAAGCCCTCCAGGGCGTCTTTGCCATTGGCCGCTTCGCCGACGACTTCGTTGGGTAGTTCGTTGACGATGTCGGTAAGCAGCACGCGCAGACGCGAACGCGCCGGCGCTTCGTCGTCGACGATAAATACTCGCAAGGGCTGGTCAGTCATGATGTCTTGACTCGATAAGGCATACGTATGTCGGCACAGAATACGCCGTCCTTCCTCTCCGTATCCAGGCGGGCTTCGAGATCGAAGAACAGCATCAAGCGCTCGCGGATATTGTCCAGTGCCATGCGATTGCCGACGTGCCTGACACCATCGGCCGGCAGCGGATTGCGCAAGGCGATAAGGATTTCATCGCCCTGCCGCCTCGCACTGATGACGATAGTGGTGGGCTCGGCAGAAGGCTCGACGCCGTGATAGACGGCGTTTTCCAGCAGTGGCTGCAACATCAACGGCGGCACCATGGCGTCATTCGGGCAACCGTCTATATCCCACTCGACTTGCAAGCGCTCGCCCAGGCGCAAACGCTCCAGATTGAGATACTGCCGACACAAGGCCACTTCATCGCCAAAGGGCACCAGCTCACGGTTCTCGGCCATCAGCACACGGAAGAGATCAGAAAGTTCTTCGAGCGCCTGCTCGGCGCGCTTGGGGTCGCTGCGGATGACGCCCAACACGGCGTTCAGACTGTTGAACAGAAAATGCGGCCGGATGCGCGCGGTGAGCGCCATCAAACGCGCCTCGGCCAATGCCGGCGAATAAGCGCGGCTGCGCAGGTTGAAATAGAAAATCACGGTCAGCGCGGCCAGGGCGGCAAGCAGGCCGGCGCGGGACAACGATAGCGAGAGACCTTCGAAGGCCAAGGGGTTAAAGACCACTTGCAGCAGGACGGCGATACCCGCAGACAGGGCTGCCACGACAGCGACACCGAGGGCGTAGGGCAAGCGCGCCAACAGGGTAGACAGCCCACCAAGCAGGATCACACTGGCGATGAGCGCGGGTTCGACCGAAGCAGACAACTCCACCAACTCGCCAGGCAGGCGGGCGAGTTCGCTGTTGCGCGCCAGGGCCGCGCAAAAAGCCAGCAGATTTATCGCCAGCAAGATGCGCAACATGACACCCAGATTGTAGAAGTCTGGCAGACGCGTGGCGTGGGGGTTTTGCCGTATACTCATCATTAAAATGCGTGTCGGGTTTCGAGTTGATCTCGCCTCGCGGCTGTCTCTCAATATTTGCATGTCTCAAGGGTTGTTGGCGGCGAATCAGGTTCTCCAAGTGTCGACAACTCGAAACCCGAAACTCGAAACAACACCCAGGCGATTATGACAGAACAACGCAAGGAAACCAGCGGCCAGGCTTGGTCCGGCCGCTTCAACGAGCCGGTGGCAGAGTTGGTGAAGCGCTACACCGGCTCGGTTTTTTTCGATCAGCGGCTGGCGCTGGTGGATATCAAGGGTTCGTTGGCCCATGCCAACATGCTGGCCCGCCAGGGCATTATCGCGGCGCAGGATCTCGCCGACATCGAGCGCGGCATGGCCGTCATCAAGGGCGAGATCGAGCGCGGCGAGTTCGTCTGGTCGTTAGACGATGAAGACGTACATCTGAATATCGAAAAGCGCCTTACGGCGCTGGTCGGTGATGCCGGCAAGCGCCTGCATACCGGCCGTTCGCGCAATGACCAAGTGGCGACCGACATCCGCCTGTGGCTGCGCGACGCAATGGACGAACTCGATGGTCTGCTGCGTACGTATCAAGCCAGCCTGCTGGACCTCGCCGAACAGCACGCCGCCACGCCCATGCCCGGCTACACGCATTTGCAGGTGGCCCAGCCCGTGACCTTCGGCCACCACCTCATGGCCTATGTGGAAATGGCCGCCCGCGACCGATCGCGCCTCGTCGATTGCCGCAAGCGCGCCAACCGTTTGCCACTGGGTGCGGCCGCGCTGGCCGGCACGTCTTACCCCATAGACCGCGAGTTCGTCGCCAAGGCGCTGGGCTTCGATGGCGTCTGCGCTAATTCGCTGGATGCCGTTGCTGATCGCGATTTCGCCATCGAATTCACCGCCGCCTGTTCGCTGACGATGATGCACATCTCGCGCTTCTCCGAAGAGCTGATTCTCTGGATGAGCCCGCGCATCGGTTTCATCGATCTGGCCGACCGCTTCTGCACTGGCTCTTCCATCATGCCGCAGAAGAAAAATCCGGACGTGCCGGAACTCGCGCGCGGCAAAAGCGGCCGCGTCTTCGGCCACTTGATGGGCTTGCTCACCTTAATGAAGGGCCAGCCGCTGGCCTACAACAAGGATAACCAGGAAGACAAGGAACCGCTGTTCGACACTGTCGACACCGTGCGCGACACGCTGGCGATTTTCGCTGATTTGGTGCGCGGCATCCGTGTGAAAGAGGACGCCATGCGCGCCGCGCTGCGCCAAGGTTACGCCACCGCCACCGACCTCGCTGATTATCTGGTGAAGAAGGGTCTGCCCTTCCGCGATGCGCACGAAGCCGTGGCGCAAGCCGTACGCGCGGCCGAGGCGAAAGGCTGCGACCTGCCCGATCTGCCATTGGCGGATCTGAAGAAATTCTCGCCACTCATAGCCGACGACGCACTGGCCGTGCTGTCCGTCGAAGGCTCGCTCGCCAGCCGCAATCACATCGGCGGCACGGCGCCTGAGCAAGTGCGCGCCGCCATCGCCGCAGCGAGAAAGACAGTTTGAATCCTCACCGCTAACTGCGTCCGCGTGCATATGGAACAACCCGAAAAAATCGGCAAATACGAAGTACGCGGCAGGCTGGGCGAAGGCGCCACCAGTGAAGTCTGGCTGGCCTGGGACCCATTCACCCATCGTGAAGTGGCGGTCAAGGTGATCTTCCCCGAGGTGCTGCGCGACAAAGAGAAGGGGCGTCTTTATCGCCACCTGCTCATCAATGAAGCCTCACTCGCCGGCAAGATGGTGCATCCGCATATCGTGCAGATTTACGATGCGGTGGTGTCCGAGGAACAAAGTTACATCGTCATGGAATATGTATCGGGCGGCACTCTGGAGCAATTTATCTCACCGGACAATCTGCTGGCGCTGCCGCGGCTGGTGGAAATCATATTCAAATGCACGCGGGCGCTGGACTACGCCTACCACCTCGGCATCACTCATCGCGACATCAAGCCCGCCAATATCTTGCTGGCCTCCGGCGGCGACATCAAGATTTCGGACTTTGGCGCCGCGCTGTTTTCAGGCGGCGACGAGACACGCACCCAGGTTTCCGGCATAGGCTCGCCGGCCTATATGTCGCCGCAGCAAGTGCGCGAGATGCCGCTCACTCATCAAACGGATATTTATTCGTTGGGCGTAGTGATGTACCAGTTGCTCACCGGCCGCTTGCCTTTTCAGGCCAGCAACAACTACAGCATGGTGTACCAGATCACCAGTGTCGTACCACCACCGCCTTCCACTTTTCGCAGCGACATCCCTGAGAATCTTGACGCCGTGGTGGCGCGCGCCATGCAGAAGGATGTCGACGCGCGCTATGCCAGTTGGGAGGAGTTTTCGCACGATCTGGCGCAAGCTTTCCGCAACCGCCAGTTGAAAGAGCGCAAGCAGGTTGAATTCGCCGACAGCGAAAAGTTCGAAACCCTGCGCGCCCTGCCGTTCTTCAAGGACTTCAGTGATGTGGAGCTGTGGGAAGTACTGCGTTTCTCCACCTGGGACAACTTCACCCCCGAGACCGTCATCATGAAAGACGGCGAGCGCGGCGACTACTTTTGCTTCATCGCCGAGGGCGAACTGAAAGTGGTCAAGCGCGGCCGCATGTTGAACGTGCTCACTACCGGCGAATGCTTCGGCGAAATGGCGGTGATCGGCAATACCTCAGGCTCTCGCAACGCCGATGTCATCGCCGTCACCGACGCCAAGATCATCACCATTAGCGGCAACGCACTGCGGCAGGCTTCCGAAGCCTGCCGCATGCATTTCTACGCCGCTTTCCTGGAAGTGCTGGCCAATCGCCTGGCCCTCGCCAACGCAAGGCTAGCCTCGGTTTAGTTCGTGACGCTGTCTGCGCTTTCCGCCGCCATCAGCCAGGCCAGCGGGCGGACTTTCGTCGCGCATTCGCAAGAGGCAATCGGTGGCGGCTGCATCCATCAAGCCCTGGTATTGCAAGACGGCGAGACGCGCTGGTTCGTCAAGCTTAACGCGCCCTCTGCGCTCGCCATGTTTGAAGCAGAGAGTGAGGGCCTCGTCGCGCTCGCCGCGAGCGGCGCGATCCGCGTACCGCAACCACTTTGTTATGGCGAAGTAGACGGTCGCGCTTATCTCGTCATGGAACATTTGACCTTGCGCACGCTAGCCAGCGCGGATGAAGCACGCGTTTTCGGGCAGGCGCTGGCCGCCCTGCATCGCCACAATACGGCGCACTACGGCTGGCATCGCGACAATCACATCGGCGCCACACCGCAAAGCAACGCAACACACGTCGCCTGGCCACGCTTCTACGCCGAGTCGCGCTTGCGTCCGCAATTGCGACTGGCTGCCGCGCATGGCTATGGCGGCGCGTGGATCGAGAAGGGAGAGAAATTGGCCGAACGCTTGCCGGCGCTATTTGTGGACTACCGACCCACCGCCAGTCTGCTGCATGGCGATTTGTGGCATGGCAATGTCGGTGTGCTGCCCGATGGCACTCCGGCGATATTTGATCCGGCCGTCTATTACGGCGACCGCGAAACGGACCTGGCGATGACCGAATTATTCGGTGGCTTTCCCGCCAATTTCTACGCCGCCTACCGCGAAGCCTGGCCGCTGGCCGAGGGTTATGAGACGCGCAAGACGCTCTACAACCTCTATCACGTGCTCAACCACCTCAATTTGTTTGGGCGCGGCTATCTGGGGCAGGCGCAGCGCATGATCGATACTCTGCTGGCTGAACTGGGGCGCTGAAAAAACAAATCCCCGCTGAAACGGGGATCGTTGCTTCAACCGAGAGGCCCACTCACGCGGGCGCCACAACACTCAGCTCGCAGCTTCGATGCCTTCCAGCTTCTTCTGCAACTCGCCGGCCTGGTGCATCTCGATCATGATGTCCGAACCACCGATGAACTCGCCCTTCACATAGAGCTGCGGCACGGTCGGCCAGTTGGAAAACTCCTTGATGCCCGCGCGGATTTCCGGATGCTCCAGCACGTTGACCGTGAAGAAGCCTTTCAGCCCGCAGGACTTGAGAAGTTGCACGGCTTTGGCGGAAAAGCCGCACTGGGGGAAAGTCGGCGTACCCTTCATGTAGAGCACCACCGGGTGGGTAGAAACCTGTTCTTGCAATAGCGCCTGGACATCCATTTAAGTTCCTTTCATAAAGACCAACTAATTTGCTCAAGTATACCGCGCAAGACTAGCTTGCGTCAAGGCAAGCGGCCACCGGCCATGCGCGCAATGCCCGCGAGGTCTGCCCGGTATTCGATATCGACCAAGCCAGCAGCGCCCAAAAGCGCCGCCACCGCCTGCGCTTGATCGTAGCCGTGCTCGACGTAGATCCAGCCGTCCGAGCTGAGATGCTGTGGCGCTTGCGCAATGATGACGCGCAGCGCGTCCAGGCCCGCTGGGCCCGAGGCCAAAGCGCCGCGCGGCTCGAAGCGCAGATCGCCCTGCGCGAGATGGGCATCTGCCTCGGCGATATACGGTGGGTTGGCGACGATGAGATCGAAGCGCTCCTGCGGCAGCGCCGTAAACCAATCACTCTGCAATAAACGCAACGCCACGCCGTACTGAGCGGCGTTGTCCTGCGCCACAGCGAGCGCGGCGGGCGAGACATCGACGGCGGTGACCTGCGCCTGCGGCAACTCTTTGGCGAGGGTGATAGCCAGGCAGCCGCTGCCGGTGCCCAGATCGAGCACGCGGCAGACGCGCCCGCCGAATTTCTCGATGGCGATGTCGACCAGCAATTCCGTCTCGGGGCGCGGGATCAGCACATCGGGCGTCACGCCAAACATCCGCCCATAGAACTCGCAGCGCCCCACGAGATAGGCGATTGGTTCGCCCGACGCGCGCCGCGCTGCCAATTCGAGTACGCGCGCCGCCGCTGGTTCCGCCACAGCACGTTCGGGATGCGCCGCCAACTCCGCGTGTCCGATGTCCAACACATGCTGCAAGAGCAAGCGCGCCTCGCGCAGCGGTATCTGCGCACGAACGGCGTTAAGCAAGGCAGAAATCGTCATGGCATTAAAAAGTTCGAAAGGCGCAACGAGGCTGATCCCTGATTCCTGATCCCTGCCCCTTACTCCTCGCTCAGCGCGGCCAGCAGCTCAGCCTGATGTTCGGAAGAAAGCGCGCCGATGAGTTCGGACAGATCGCCATCCATAATCTGATCAATCTTGTAGAGCGTCAGATTAATGCGGTGGTCGGTGATGCGGCCCTGCGGAAAGTTGTAAGTGCGGATGCGCTCGGAGCGGTCGCCGCTGCCGATGAGCGATTTGCGCGTCGAGGCGATCTTGGCCTGCTGCTCGCGCGTCTGCTTGTCGGTGATGCGCGCCACGAGTACAGAAAGGGCCTGCGCCTTATTTTTGTGCTGCGAGCGGTCGTCCTGGCACTCGACGACGATGCCGGTGGGAATGTGCGTAATGCGCACCGCCGAATCGGTCTTGTTGATGTGCTGGCCGCCAGCGCCGCTGGCGCGAAAAGTGTCTATGCGCAGTTCCGATGGATTGATGACCACATCGGCCAATTCATCGGCCTCCGGCAGTACGGCCACAGTACAGGCCGAAGTGTGGATGCGGCCTTGCGTCTCGGTGGCCGGCACGCGCTGCACGCGATGGCCGCCGGATTCAAACTTGAGCTTGGAATACGCGCCGCGCCCGACGATGCGCAGAATGATTTCGCGGTAGCCGCCGAGGTCTGACGGGCTCTGCGAAATCACTTCGACTTGCCAGCGCTGCCGCTCGGCGTAACGGGTGTACATGCGCAACAAATCGCCGGCGAACAGTGCCGATTCGTCGCCACCGGTGCCGGCACGGATTTCCAGAAAAATGTTGCGCTCGTCGTTGGGGTCGGTCGGCAAAAGCGCTTTCTGCATGTCGACTTCCAACTGCTCCATTGCGTCCTTGCAGGCTTTGATCTCGGTTTCGGCCAGCGCCTTCATTTCCGCATCGCTCAGCATGGACTGCGCGGACTGCAAGTCTTCGCCGGCCTTGCAATACGCCGCATAGAGCGCGACGAGCGGCGATATCTCGGCATGCTCGCGCGTGAGCTTGCGATAGAGGTCGATGTCCTTGGTCGCGTTCTCGTTGCCCAGCAAGGCATCCAGCTCGATGAGACGATTGGAGAGATGTTCGAGTTTGTCGCTGATGCTGCGTTTCATAAAACGGTTTCGAGCTTCTAGTTTCGGGCTTCGAGTGTCGGGTTAAGGACGTGAGCCCTTAGCGCGACACTCGAAGCCCGAAACTAGAAACTAATTCTCCCGATGTAGGTGATAGATGCGAGCGATGATCTCGGCCAGCTCGGCGCGGCTGGCGCCTTCGGCCTGATTCAAAATGGCGGTGGGGCCGTGTAGAAGCTTATTGGTGAGGCCGTGCGACAGCGCATCCAGCACCCGATGCGGGTCTTCGCCTTTGGCGAGCAGCTTGAGCGCATGCTCGACCTCATGGCGGCGCGCACGCTCGGCCGCATCGCGCAGCGCGCGGATGGTTGGCACCACTTCGCGTGCATCCATCCAGTGCAGGAAGCTGCCGACCTGCGTGTCAATAATCGCTTCGGCTTCGACCACCGCCTGCTCGCGCGATTCAAGGCCGGATTCAACAATGGCGCCAAGATCGTCCAACGTGTAGAGAAACACATCGTCGAGCTTGCCAATTTCCGCTTCGATGTCGCGCGGCACGGCCAGGTCGATCATCATCATGGGCCGATGGCGGCGTGCCTTGACGGCGCGCTCGGCCATACCCAGACCGATGATGGGCAAGGGGCTGGCGGTACAGGAAATCACCACGTCATACTCGGGCAAACGTTCGGCCAGATCGTCAAGTTGCATCGAGTCCCCGCCAAAGCGCTGCGCCAGCGCGGCGCCACGCTCGATGGTGCGGTTGGCGACCGTGAGTTTTTTGGGTTTGGCGCCGGCGAAGTGCGCGGCACACAACTCAACCATTTCACCGGCGCCGATGAACAGCACTTTCTGGTCGGCGATATTCTCGAAGATGCGCCCGGTGAGATGCACCGAAGCGGCCGCCATGGAAACAATGTTCGCGCCGATAGCCGTGGTGGAGCGCACCTCTTTCGCCACGGCGAAGGTCTTCTGGAACAGCTTGTTGAGTAGCGTGCCCAGCGTGCCGGCGGTTTCCGCCACGCGCGCCGCCTGCTTCATTTGACCGAGTATCTGCGGCTCGCCCAACACCATGGAATCCAGGCCGCTGGCGACGCGGAACATATGGCGGACAGCGTCGCCCGCCGGCAGCGTATAAAGATAGGGCGCGATCTTGCCGGGCGAGAGGTGGTGATATTCGGCCAGCCACTCGGCGGCGCTCTCGGGCGCATCGGCCGCGCAATAAAGCTCGGTGCGATTACAGGTCGACAGTATCGCCGCTTCCTGCACGGGCTTGGCGCGTACCAGTTCGGCCAGGGCCTGGGGCAGCCGCAAGGGATCGAAGGCCACCTGCTCGCGCACGGCGAGGGGAGCAGTGTGATGATTCAAACCGAGTGCGAAAAGCCGCATGAGGGAGATGGACGCCGAGAGAGCGCCAAAAATAGGCGCCAGATTTACCTGCGAAATTATAGCACCGGGCCCCTGGTGGCCCTGACTGATGCAGGTCAACGCCGAACGCAATGCCCGATAGTGGGATGCTAGAACAGCTTCACCAACTGCTTGCCGAAGTTTTCGCCCTTGAGCAGCCCGAGGAGCGCGCGGGGTGCAGCTTCCAGGCCATTTGCGACGGTTTCGCGGTATTTGATTTTGCCGGCTGCCACACCAGCCACAAGCTCCGCCAGCGCCGGGGGCCAGCGCTCAAGCTGTTCGGAGACGATGAAACCTTGCAGCCTGATGCGATTCGCCAGCAGCGACCGGATGTTTTTCATGGCGTAGGGCTCAGTGGCGTTGTACTCCGACACCAGGCCGCACAGCGCGATGCGCGAAAACGCGTTCATGCGCAGCAGCAGCGTATCGAAGATTTCGCCGCCGACATTTTCGAAAAGGCAGTCGATGCCCTGCGGCGTGGCCGCTTGCAAGTCTCGCCACAGATCCCCGGCCTTGTAATCGACGCAAGCATCGAAACCCAGCTCCTCCACCACGTAGCGGCATTTCTCCGGCCCACCCGCCACGCCCACCGCGCGACAGCCGCGCAGTTTGGCGAGTTGCCCGACCACGCTGCCCACCGCGCCGGCAGCCGCCGTCACCACCACTGTTTCGCCCGCCTTGGGCTGGCAATAGTCGGTCAGCCCCAGCCACGCCGTCACACCGGGCATGCCCAGCACGCCGAGGTAGGCGGAGAGCGGCACACGACTGTCATCGACCTTGCGCAAGGCCGTGCCATCGCTCACGGCAAAAAGCTGCCAGCCCAGCACGCCCACCACCTTGTCGCCGACTTTGAAATCCGCATGGCGCGACTCGATTACCTCGCCCGCCGTGCCGCCTATCATCACATCGCCGATGGCCAGCGGTTGCGCGTAGGATTTCGCCTCCGACATGCGGCCACGCATGTAGGGATCCAGCGAGAGCCACTGGTTACGCACCATCACCTGGCCGTCGCGTATGGTGGGCATAGGCGACTCGACGATGCGAAAGTCGCTCTCGCGCACCCAGCCTTGCGGGCGCGCAGCGAGCAAGACTTGTCGATTGGCTGTGGTCATGGTCTCTATCCCTCGGAGCGCTGCATATCAACGCAACAGCCAAACGTTTTCACTCGCCGGAGTATGCCCCTTCAATCCACTCGCCATTGGTGCGCTTTCCAGCAACGTCAAATCATAAATTTTTCCGTAGTGTTGATGCACCTCTTCATTGCTGATCGAAAACGGCGGGCCTGCCAACAGACTTTGATCGTACACAAAACAAATCAGCAACTGCGGCGCATGGTGCGTGATCGCCGCGAGGTGTGCCGCATAGCGGTCGCGCATTGTTTCAGGCAAGGCCACCAAGGCCGCCCGATCATAGATGGCATCGACGGGCCCAAGTACATCGCCGGATAAATCAAAAATATCGCCGACGAATATGTCTATATCTTTTGCGCAGTAGTGAGTCATCTCACCCGCTCGTGATATCGCCGGTGTCACGCCCAGCTCAGCAAATAATTGTTCAATGGCGATCTTGCTCAACTCAGCGCCGGCAACGCGGTAGCCTTGAGAAAGCAGCCAAGAAATATCCAGCGTTTTGCCGCACAAAGGCAAAAACACACGACCGCCCTTAGCTAACGATAGCGCATTGAAGTGTTTGACCAACAGCGGATTGGCTTCCTTTTCGTGGAAATGAATTTCATTTTTCTCCCACCGTTGATGCCAGAAATCTGCGTGCATACAAGCGATTACCTCTCTGGAATTACTGAGACATTCGCCGCTTTCCGATAAGGCCCAGAACGGCGGTGTCAGTAGCGTACTCTTCTACGACATGGCAGACGTATCTCGCGCACCCAGCCTTGCAGACAGCGAGCAATGCTGACGGCGGGAAGCGGTCATGACACCAAAATGGAAATGAAAGGCATGTCGGTGCTAATCGTTCTCGAACTGCGGATCAATATCTCTTGCGCTATGCAGGACGCGAATCAGCGCAATGCCATTCTCAATGGCCTCATAAAACATCACATAACGACCAATCGGAAACTGCGCAAACCCCGCGCCAACTCGTCGCGGGTGCGCCCCATCATGGGGTGAGCCGCAAGCAACTGGAGTTTGGCATCGAGATGATCAATGAAGGCATCGGCACGTTCCATGCTGTCCTCGGCGATGACCTCCCATATTTCGATCAGGTCGTCACGCGCACGAGGGCGTTTGATGATTGCCGGCATGCAGGTCAGGCAGCGCGGCCTTTTGTGCTGCGTTTGGCGCGTCCAGCACGCTTGATATCGGCCGCATCAAAAGCGGTGGCCGGCCCACTGTGGAGTCCTTCCTGGATGTCTTGACGCAACTGATCAAGTTTCGCGGCCCGCATCTGATCCTTCTCTTCCATCAGCCTCAGCGCTTCCCGCACCACTTCGCTGGCCGACGTATAGAGGCCAGAAGACACCTTCTGCCGCACCATCTCTTCAAGCTGCGGCGTCAAATTGATATTCATGCCCATAGCAAGCCTCGACTTCCAGAATCAGGTTTACCTTATAGCAAGGGGGTAATTAATGTCAAAGATTGACATAGTAAGAATTGACCTGTTCCCCACCCCGTACCAATCTGAAGTAGAGAAATCCTCTCCAAAGGCCGAAACCACTTCGACCATCCACCTACCACGTCAAGTTGCGACTAACGCAGCTCACTTCTGCACCCCCACATCCTTCATCGCTTCGAGCTTGCCCAGGTCCACGTTGCCAACTGCGCTTTTGAGCGTATCAATGTCGACGTTGCCTTTGGCGGTGACGATGAAGCGATCGCCTGGCGCCATGGCGAGTTCGTTACTGCCGCCGCGCTTGGAGATTTTTTTGTGCGCTAAACGACCGCCCACTTTCTGGGTGCGCTCGGATCACGCCGCTCAGGCAGGCAAACATCTGCTATTGGAACTTAGTCACTTCCTACTTCAACTCATACCAAACGCCCCTACCGGCACCGCGCTGTGCAAGGTGGCCTTGCGCCACCAGCGCGCGAAAATGCAGCTTGAGCGTGTTGCGATTGCTACCGGTCAATCGCAACGCATCCGCCATGGTGATGCGTCCATGCTCGCGTGCGAACTCGACAATCTGTAGCGAAAGCTCGGGGAGCGCTGCCAGCACCAGCTTCTCGCGCTCGACCTTGCGGTTGAGACGCCGGACCTGCGCTGCCAGCGCTCGCAGAAAGAAGACCAGCCACGGTTGCCAGTTCGGCGCCTTGGTGCGGATCGTGCCTTGCGTCTGTCGTAGCGCGAGGTAATAGGCTTCCTTGCTCTGCTCGATCACGCTTTCGAGGGAGCTGTACGGCACATAGGCGTAGCCGGCTTGAAGCAGCAGCAAGGTGGTGAGTACGCGGCTAAGACGCCCATTTCCGTCCTGGAAGGGGTGGATCTCCAGGAAGACCACGACCCAGATGCCAATGAGCAATAGCGGGTGAAGTCTGGCTGCTTGTCGCTCCTCGTTGAACCACGTCACCAGTTCGGTCATCTGGCGCGGCGTATCGAAGGGCGTCGCGGTTTCAAACACCACCCCCAGTTGCTTGCCTTTCTCGTCGAAGGCGACCACGCTGTTTGTGGCGCTCTTGTAGTTTCCCCGGTGCCGGGCATCCTTCTCGCTGTAGGTCAGCAGATCGCGGTGCAGTTGCTTGATGTGGTTCTCAGTCAGGGCGATGTCCTGCCAGGATGTGAACACCAGCTCCATGACCTCGGCGTAGCCAGCCACCTCCTGCTCGTCGCGCGTTGTGTAGGATTTGATCTGTAGGTTAGAGAGCAAGCGTTCGACCTCGCGGTCTGACAGTTTGCTGCCCTCGATGCGCGTCGATGAACCGATGCTCTCGATAGTGGCGACCCGAAGTAGCGCGGAAAGCCTATCCGGCGCCAGCGCGCCAAGCGCGCGCCAAGCACCCTTGAACTCATCGATGCTGGCAATGAGGCTGAGGATTTCCGGGGTTATCTGGATAACATGGGATGGAATCATGGCTACCAATACTACACCCATTTACACCCATTTAATCTGCGCCAGAGCCTGTCGCTTGTCGGTCGAAAATGGCGCAACTTGATCCTCCCTAAGCAGGTCAGTGCGACTAACGCAGCTTACTTCTGCACCCCCACATCCTTCATCGCTTCGAGCTTGCCGAGGTCCACACCGGCAACTGCGCTTTTGAGCGTATCGATGTCGACGTTGCCTTTGGCGGTGACGATGAAGCGGTCGCCGAGCACCATGGCGAATTCGTTGCTGCCGCCGCGCTTGGAGATTTTTTCGTGCACCATACGACCGCCCACTTTCTGGGTGCGCTCGGAATAGCTGTCGTTGTCTTTTTCGCCCTGCATGCCTACCCAGCCGGCGAGGCCCATCAGGCCGCTCATGCCACCGGTGTCGGAAATTTCCAAATTCGCACGCTTGCCCGAGCCATCGCTGTAGCTCGCCTCTGCCTTGGAGATCATCAAGCCGGCCATGCCGGTCTTCTCAGCGTTGCTGGATTTTTTCGGCAGCCCGGCGAAAGTCTCCGGTACGAAGGGCTTGAGCTGATCAATGCCGATGGGATCCACGCGCTTGCCGCCGCCCAGGACGGTGCCCAGCGCTTCCATAGAGGCTTGCATTTGCGCGTTCGGGTCACCGCTCTTTTGCGCGGCTTCCATTTTCTTGGTGCTCTCTTCCATCTTCTTGCCGAAGGCGTCGAGCTTGCCCATGGGGCTGTCTTTATCAAACTCCACATTCGAGCGGCTCATCGGGCCACTCATCGCACCCGCGCCCATCATGCCCATGCCGCCGACGGCGGTTGCCAAGGCGCCGATGACCACCGAGATCACGATGGCGCAAATCACCACCACAGCGGTGTAGCCGATGGCTTTTTCCTCTGGCGATTTCATCAGGCGCGGCAAGCCCAGGTACAGCAGATAGAGCCCATAAAGCGATCCCAGCACCGCCAGCAAGCCCAGGCCGGGGATGATATTGAACACGGCTGCGAGCCAACCCGGCGTGAAGGCATACACCGCCACCTTCAATGCCTGAGGCCGGTTTTTATGGCCGCCAAAGCTGGGCGCCAGCGCATCAATGATGAAGGAAATGACAAAGACCGAAACGATGGCCATGACGAATTGGAAGATCGCCATGCTCACACCGCTCAACACAGGAATCCGAAAATTCCCCATGTAAGGCACGCTATGGCCGATCAGCGAACCGCCGACGAAACCGCAGACGGCGGCAAATCCCGCCAGCGGCGCGACGTAACCTGTGATCAAAGTTGCCGTGGGGGTGGTCTCGGCTTCTATCACCGGCCACTCGGTTTTCGGTGTGATGCAAATATTTTTGACGCGCTCAACTAGGTTCATTCCTACTCCCCTCTAAAAAGTGAAAAAACCTGCATGGCTCAGACCATCTTATTGAACTGCTCCCTTTTGAAACTTGCTGCTGAATAAATCTTCACACGACTTCAAACAAACCGGCAGCCCCCATGCCGCCGCCTATGCACATACTCACCACCACGTACTTCACGCCGCGCCGCTTGCCTTCGATGAGCGCGTGGCCGACCAGGCGCGAGCCGGTCACGCCGTAGGGATGGCCGACCGCAATGGCGCCGCCGTTCACGTTGAGGCGGTCATCTGGAATACCCAGCTTGTCGCGGCAGTAGATGACTTGCACGGCAAAGGCTTCGTTGATCTCCCACAAGCCGATTTCATCCATCTTCACGCCACTGCGCTCCAAGAGGCGCGGGATGGCGTAGACCGGGCCGATACCCATAACCTCAGGCTCGCAGCCGGCGACGGCGAAGCCGCGAAAGATACCCAGCGGCTTGAGGTTGCGTTTCTCGGCGAGTTTGGCGTCCATCACCACGCAGGCCGATGCGCCGTCGGAGAACTGGCTGGCATTGCCGGCGGCAATGACGCCGCCCGGCGCGGCGGATTTTATTTTCGCCACGCCTTCGTAGGTGGTGTCTGCGCGTATGCCTTCGTCGGCGCTGACCGTCACTTCTTTGGTGAAAAGCTGGCCGCTGGCTTTGTCGGCGATGCCGGCGGTGACGGTGATGGGGACGATTTCGTCATTGAATTTGCCCGCCGCCTGCGCGGCTGCGGCGCGTTGCTGGCTGCGCGCGCCGTATTCATCCTGCTGCTGACGTGAGATCTTGTAGCGCTTGGCGACTTCTTCCGCCGTTTGCAACATGCTCCAATAAATGCCCGGCTTGTTTTGCAGCAGCCAGGCTTCGGTCAGCATGTGGGTATTCATCTCTTGCTGCACGCAGGAAATGGATTCCACGCCGCCGGCGACCAGCACCGGCACTTTGTCGACGAGCACGCGCTGCGCCGCCATGGCGATGGTTTGCAGACCGGATGAGCAGAAGCGGTTCACCGTCGCACCCGAGGTGGTGACAGGCAGCCCGGCGCGCAGCGCGATCTGCCGCGCGATGTTGAAACCCGTCGCACCTTCCGGCGTGGCGCAGCCCATCAACACATCTTCAATTTCGGCGGCATCGATACCGGCGCGCTCGACAGCGGCGGCGACCACATGCCCGCCCAGCGTCGCGCCGTGCGTCATATTGAAACTGCCACGCCAAGACTTGGCCAGCGGCGTGCGTGCGGTGGAAACAATTACGGCGTCAGTCATGGCTGCACTCCAGAAGCATTTTTTCAGTTAAACGTCTTGCCTTCCGCCGCCAGCTTAGCCAGCAGCGGCGCGGGTTGCCAAAAGGCTGCGTCGCCATGCGGGTTAGCGGCGAATTTTTCGGCGGCGCGCACCACGTTGTACAAGCCAACGATGTCCGCATAGAGCATGGGGCCGCCGCGATGTAGCGGGAAACCATAGCCGGTGAGGTACACCATGTCGATGTCGGAAGCGCGTTGCGCGATGCCTTCTTCAAGGATGCGCGCGCCTTCATTCACCAGCGCATAGACGCAACGCTCGACAATTTCATCGCTGCTGATCTGGCGCGGCGTGATACCGATCTCCTTGCGGTAATTCACAATCAGCTCATCCACCACGGGATCAGGCAGCGCATCGCGACCACCAGGCTCATAGCGATACCAACCGGCGCCGGTTTTCTGGCCAAAGCGGCCCAGTTCGCACAGCTTGTCCGCCACTTTGGAGTAGAGGACGTTCGGCTGCTCCACGTAACGGCGCTTGCGTATGGCCCAGCCGATATCGTTGCCGGCGAGATCGGACATGCGGAAGGGCCCCATGGCAAAGCCAAATTTTTCCAGCGCAGCATCGACCTGCTGCGGCGACGCGCCTTCGTCGAGCAGGAACATGGCCTGACGCGAATATTGCTCGATCATGCGATTGCCGATGAAGCCATCGCACACGCCGGACACCACGGCCGTCTTCTTGATCTTCTTGGCGACCTGCATCACCGTGGCCAGCACGTCCTTGCCGGTGGCCGCACCACGCACCACTTCGAGCAGCTTCATCACGTTCGCCGGGCTGAAAAAATGCAGGCCGATCACGTCTTGCGGGCGCTTGGTGAAACCGGCGATCTTGTTGAGGTCGAGGGTGGAAGTATTGCTGGCGAGGATGGCGCCGGGTTTGGCGACTTCATCCAGCTTCTTGAACACCTGCTCCTTGACACCGATGTCCTCGAACACCGCTTCGATGATGAGATCGGCGTCCTTGAGGTCGTCGTAGGAGAGTGTCGGTTTGAGCAGCGTCATCAGCATGTCGAGCTTGTCTTGCGTGAGCTTGCCCTTCTTCAACTGGCCTTCGTAATTTTTGCGCAGGGTGGCAAGCCCCTTGTCCAGCGCCTCCTGCTTCATTTCCAGCAGGGTGACGGGTATGCCGGCAGAGAGGAAATTCATGGCGATGCCGCTGCCCATGGTGCCGGCGCCGATGATGGCGACCTGCTCGACTTTGCGCTTGGGCGTGTCGTCCGGCACGTCGGCGATTTTTGAGGCGGTGCGCTCGCCGAAGAAGGCGTGGCGCAGCGCCTTCGATTCCGGCGTGCCAACCAGGTAGAGAAAGCACTCGCGCTCAAAAGCCAAACCATCCTCGAAGGATTTGCTCACCGCCGCGGCGACGGCATCGACGCACTTCAAGGGCGCGGGCAGATTCTTGGCAACTGCGGCGACCGTGTTGCGCGAGAACTGGAAGAAGGCTTCCGCATTGGGATACTCCAGCTTCATATCGCGGATGCGCTTCAGCGGCAGCTTGTCGGCGACGACCTTGCGCGCGAACGCCAGCGCGCCGGCGAGCAAATCGCCTTCCACCAACTCGTCCAGCAGCGCCGTGCCCTTGAATTGCTCGGAGGGTACCGGCTTGCCGGAGACGATCATATTGAGCGCTGCTTCGACGCCCAGCACACGCGGCAGGCGCTGCGTGCCGCCGGCGCCGGGCAGGATGCCTAGATTCACTTCCGGTAGTGCAATCTGAGCGCCGGGCGCCGCCACACGGTAATGGCAGCCCAGCGCCAACTCCAGGCCGCCGCCCATGGCCACACCGCCGATGGCGGCAACAACGGGCTTCACGCAATCGTCCAGCGCACGGATCACCGTGCGCAGCATGGGCTCCGCGGTGGCCTTGGCTGTGTTGAATTCGCGTATATCCGCACCGCCCGAGTAAGCCTTGGGCGAACCGATCAGCACGATGGCTTTGATATTGGTATCGGCCTGGGCCTTGTCCAGGCCATCCACGATGCCGCTGCGCAAGGCGTGACCCAGGCCGTTGACCGGCGGGTTATCGAGAGTGATCACGGCGACTTCGCCGTCGACCGTGTAATGCGCTTGACTCATGCCTGCTCCTACATGACTAGATGAACAACAAGGACGTTAGATTAGCATCCTAGCGAACAGCCTGCCCGAGCCTGTTAAAATGGACGTTTTCATCCCCTACGCTAGAGTGAGAGCCTGACATGGATAACCGCGACAAACTCTATATTGACGGCCGCTGGGTCACCCCTTCCGGCAGCAAGACCACCGACGTCATCAGCGCCTCCACCGAAGAGGTGATCGGCCGCGTGCCCAAGGGCGACGCCAATGACGTCAACACCGCCGTGGCCGCCGCGCGCCGCGCCTTCGAAACCTGGTCGCTCACGCCGGCTGCCGAACGCGCCGCCTTCCTCAAGAAAATCCAGGACGGCATGAAAGCGCGCATGGACGACTTCGCCCGCACCATCGCCGGCGAAGTGGGCATGCCGCTCAAGTTCGCTTCCATGATCCAGACCGGCTCACCCATCGCCACCTTTGGCTATTACAGCAAGCTCTTGGCGACTTTCGAATTCGAAGAAAAGGTCGGTCACTCGATGGTGGTGCGCGAGCCCATCGGCGTTGTCGCCGCCATCACGCCGTGGAATTATCCGCTGCACCAGATCGCCGCCAAGGTCGCCGCCGCACTGGCCGCCGGCTGCACCGTGGTTCTGAAGCCTTCCGATGTCGCGCCGCTCAATGCCTTCCTGCTGGCCGATGTGATTCACGATGCCGGCCTGCCCGCTGGCGTGTTCAACCTCGTCACCGGCCCTGGCCTGGTGGTGGGCGAAGCCATGGTGAGCCATCCGGACGTGGATATGGTGTCATTCACCGGCTCCACCGGCGCCGGCCGGCGCATCTCCGAGCTGGCCGCCGTCAACATCAAGCGCGTCGCACTGGAACTGGGTGGCAAATCCGCCGCCGTGGTGCTGGATGACGCCGACCTCGCCGCCGCCGTAAGGGGCACAGTCAATTCCTGCTTTCTCAATTCCGGCCAGACCTGCACGGCGCACACGCGCTTACTGGTGCCGGAATCGCGCTATGACGAAGCGGCCAAAATCGCCGTCGAAGCGGCGAAGAAGCTCACGCTGGGCGACCCCTTCGTCGAAACCAGCCGCCTCGGCCCGGTGATTTCCGCCGCGCAACGCGAAAGCGTGACGGGCTATATCCGCAAGGGTATCGAGGAAGGCGCCGAGCTGCTGTGCGGCGGGCCCGACGCGCCGGCCGATCTGCCCAAGGGCTATTACGTGCAGCCGACGATCTTCGGCCGCGTCAAGCCGGGCAGCACCATCGAGCAGGAAGAAATCTTCGGGCCGGTGCTCTCCATCATCACCTACAAGGATGAAGACGACGCCGTGCGCATCGCCAATAACTCCATCTTCGGTCTCTCCGGCGCAGTGTGGGCCGGCACGGACGAGCGCGCCATCGCGGTGGCGCGTCGCCTGCGCACCGGCCAGGTGGACATCAACGGCGGCCAGTACAACATCCAGGCGCCTTTCGGCGGTTACAAGCAGTCGGGCAATGGCCGCGAACTGGGCAAATACGGTTTGGAAGACTTTCTCGAGTTCAAGGCTATGCAGTTCAAGCCGGAGCCGAAGCCTGTTTGATTCCGTAACCAGGCTTTTGCATTGACGACAAAACCGTACGCGGCATACTCTCCGCGTACGGTTTTTTTCGGGGGTGAGTCATGGAGCACATACAGACCGAATTGCAAGACGGCATATTGCGCATCGAGATTCGCCGACCGGAAAAGAAAAACGCCATCACAGCGGCGATGTACACCAAGTTGGCGCGAGTCCTAAGCGAGGCCGCGCAGGAGGAGGCGGTACGCGTTGTCCTGATCCAAGGGCAGCCCAATGGGTTCTCCGCCGGCAATGATTTGGCGGATTTCCTCAACAGCCCACCGGACAGCATGGACGCGCCGGCTTTCCGTTTTTTGATGGCCCTGGACGCATTGCCCAAACCCCTCGTCGCAGCCGTGTGCGGCAACGCCATCGGCGTAGGCGCGACCATGCTGCTGCATTGCGATCTGGTCTATGCCGCAGATGACGCACGCTTTCAATTGCCCTTTGTCTCACTGGGCCTCTCGCCTGAAGGCGGCTCCAGCCTGCTATTGCCGCGACTGGCGGGCCATCAACGCGCGGCTGAATTGCTGCTTTTGGGAGAAGCCTTCGATGCGCTCACAGCGCGCGAAATCGGCCTCGTCAATTCCTTGCATGCGCCGCAAGCGGTGCTCGACGTGGCGCTGGAGCGCGCCCGCAAACTCACCACGCTGCCCGCTGCCGCTTTACGCGAGACCAAGCGCCTGCTCAAACAGACGCCAGCTCCCACCATCGCGGAAACCATGCGCAACGAAGCCGCAACGTTTATGCTGCGGCTGGTGTCGCCTGAAGCCAAAGAAGCTTTTGCGGCGTTTCTGGAAAAACGTAAGCCCGATTTCTCTCGTTTCAATTAGCTCACTCACCCGCGCTATCCTAAATATGTCCAAACTAGTCGTAGCCAGCCTCACCGAACTCGCGCAGTACGTAGGCCAGGAAGTCGCCGTCACGCCGTGGGTGGAAATCACTCAGGATCGCATCAACCGCTTCGCCGAAATATCGGGCGACAAGCAATGGATGCATACCGATGTGGCGCGCGCGGTGGCGGAATCTCCCTACGGCGCCACGGTAGCGCAAGGTTTTCTCACCTTGTCCCTGCTTTCGCCTTTGCTCGTCAATGCGGTGTCCATCAAAGGCATGAAAGCGAATATCAATTACGGTGCGGATCGCGTCCGCTTCCCCTCCCCGGTGCGCAGCGGCGAAAGCATACGGGCGCGATTGACGCTGTCGAGCATTAAAGACACCCCTCAAGGCGTGCAACTCGGCTGGCACGTCGTGGTTGAATCCGCACACGGCAAAAAGCCGGTCTGTGTGGCCGATTTGCTCTCGCTGCCGCAATTCGAATAATCGACGTACCCGGCATGAGCGGTCACCCCTACGCCGCACTGACGCCGGACTGCGTGCTCAACGCGCTGGAAAGCGTCGGCCTGTATGGCGACGGCAGACTGCTGGCGCTGAACAGTTACGAGAACCGCGTCTATCAGGTCGGCATGGAAGACAGCCCGCCGCTGGTGGTGAAGTTTTATCGCCCGGTGCGCTGGTCCGATGCCGCGATACGCGAAGAACACGCTTTCGTGCAAACGCTCTACGAGCGCGAGATTCCCGTGGTGCCGGCGCAGTCGCTGCGCGAGGTGGGGAGCGCGGGCCAGGGCGAAACCTTGCACGAGTTTCAAGGATTCCGTTTCGCGGTATTCCCCAAGCAAGGCGGTCGCGCACCGGAACTTGACCGCGACGGCACACTAGAATGGCTGGGGCGCTTCATCGGCCGCATCCACGCCATCGGCGCTATGGCGCCCTTTCGCGAACGCCCAGCGCTCGACATCGCCAGCTTCGGCGAGGAGCCGCGCCACTACCTGCTCGCCAATGATTTCATTCCGCCGGACCTCATCGAGGCATGGCGCAGCGTCGTTGCACTGGCGCTGAGCGGCGTGCGACGCTGCTACGAACGCGCCGGCAAGCTGCGCCTGCTGCGCCTGCACGGCGACTGCCATGCAGGCAATGTCTTATGGACCGACGCCGGCCCGCACTTCGTGGATTTCGACGATGCCCGCAGCGGCCCGGCTGTGCAGGATTTGTGGATGCTGCTTTCTGGTGAGCGCGAGGAAATGACGTTGCAACTGCAAGTGCTGCTGGCCGGCTACCAACGCTTCCAGGATTTCGATCCGCGCGAGCTGCATCTCATCGAAGCGCTACGCACGCTGCGCCTCATTCATTACTCGGCATGGCTGGCGCGCCGCTGGGACGACCCCGCCTTCCCTGTCGCTTTTCCTTGGTTCAACACGCAGCGTTATTGGCAAGATCGCATCCTCGAACTACGCGAGCAAATTGCCTTGATGGACGAACCGCCGCTCGACCCTGGCTCGCACTGATTCGCATCTTCGGCCTGCTACAGGGCTAGTAAATTATTCTGTCCCGGCGACCGCCGAGGAAATCTCTGCTTACAATTCTTACACTTCAGACATTCACTTCTGGGCGATTACGCCTATGCTGAAAGTACAGAAGTAAAGAACGAAATAAAGGAGACCATGATGAAATCCAGATTCACTTTATTGTCGGTCGTGCTGGCCAGTGGCATGCTGTTGGGCGGCGTGGCGCAAGCTTCAGACAGGGTTGTTGGCGCAGTCTTTGGCGCAGGTGCCGGTGCCTTGGTTGGTAACGCCTTAGGCGGGCGCGACGGCGCCATTATAGGTGGCGCGCTTGGCGCTGCTACAGGTGCCTCACTCGCCAGCGACCATCGCCGCGTCCACGGGGGGGGCTATGATGCCCGCCCCATTTATCAAGCGCAGCCGGTGTATTACGCCCAGCCTCAACAGTATTACGCCCAGCCTCAACAGTATTACGC
>Ga0335397_10001310_pt1 | contig 33912 bp, 23 predicted proteins | sample MAT04_FD_205740 | JGI IMG/M metagenome (GOLD analysis project Ga0335397, IMG submission 205740) | Freshwater microbial communities from Lake Fryxell liftoff mats and glacier meltwater in Antarctica - MAT-04 (spades assembly) (version 2) ... | reverse complement strand
GTTGCCTGAAGCGAGGCGATACACGACCGTATTCGCCACCGTGCGCCACGGGTCGCCGCTGCGTGAGCGCGTGAGCACACGCACAGGCATCAGCGCGTTCGCGGTGCTCGTTTGCAGGCGTATCGCGTTGGCGCGCAAGCCCGGTGTGATCGTCCATTCGGCGTGGCCATCCGCTGGAGTTTGTGGCGCACCCAGTTCGATCACTACCGGTTGGGCCCGATTCGTACTCAGCGTGCCGATGGTGCGCAGCGCGGCGACGGCAAGGCTTGGTGCGTCGGACCAGGTGAGTCGCAAATACTGTCCTTCAAACTTTTGACCCGCAGGCAAATCCACGCGACGGTTACTCGGCCCCTCGCTGCCGAAATCAAACACCGGCGATTGCGACGCCACGGTTCGCCAGCTCTTCAAATCGGCGCTAACGTCGAGCGTCACTTTAACGATCAACGACGGCGGCAACGTAGTTTCCAGCTCGACAGCGCGCAGTTCATTTTTGAGATTGCGGGTGTCGAACAACAGGCCGCGCACGGCAGTGGCATCGCGTTTTTGATCAGCCCCGGTGGTGGCGGCGCCGACTTCTATCACCCGTCGGTTGGGACCTTCGATGATGCGTAACGCGGGTGCGTTAGTCGTTGTTCCAGTGCTGGTTGAGGCGGTGTAAATCGGCAGCGCCGCAAAGCGCTCACCCGCGACGTCCTGCTTGTCTGGTGCTTTTCGTGACGCGTCGATCACCGCGTGTGGTAACGACAGCCCCGCCGCGTTGAACACGCGCAGATCACCACCATTGGCGCTGCGCAACGCAGCGATTGACGGGCCTGGCAGCGCAACGCGCGCAATCGCTGTCCCGTTGGGCACGACCACCGCAGCCCGCGTCGAGAACTCATTGACCGTTTGCGCGTTGACGTCATGCCCAGTCAGAAATGCCGAGAGCACGATCGTACCGAGACGAATAAGACGTAGCGAAGTCATGTGTTTTCCCCAGCGATTGCCGTTGCCTTCGTTTCTTTATGTTCCTTCGAAGGAGCCAGCGCGGCAGGCGGTAAGGGCGCAAAGTATCCCACCGCTACCATCAAAATGCCGACGCCAATGAAGGCAACGATGCGCTCGCCACCGCCCGAGTTCGCGAGATCAACCACCAACAATTTAACCACCGTCAACGCAAGCAAAGCCGCGCCCGCTTGCCAGATGACGCGTGCGCCTTTGCGGTGTCCGATAAACATCGCGGCGACGCCGAGGAGCGTCCACAACACCGAGTAGCCGGCCTGCACGAAGAACGAAGACGAAAGCGCGCTGCTGTTCCATGCGATGCCCCGGAAGTGATGGGCAAAGCGCAGCCACACGGTGTTCACCACGATGAATGCAGCGAACGCGAGCATGCCAAACAAAACGCCACTGCGCAGTGGTGACGTTGCATTCACCAGTGTTGATTCGCGGACTTGTTTCAGCCAAAGCGCAACGCTGGCAATGGCGATGAAGGCCAACAAATCCACCGGATTCAGGAGTGGAACGTAAGGCAGCGGATCGACATTGCCACCGGCCGTGCAGGCCATTGCGAGCGCGCCCAATGTGGTCAATATCGCAACGCCTGAACCGGCATACATCGCGTACTCACGCTGGAACCGGTCCAATGGCCAGCTCGTGGGTTGTGCGGCCCATACGCGCTTCGACGCCAGCGCCAACATGATGAAGGTGCTCGCCACGATGAGAATCGCAGCTGCCCAGTCAGTCGCATACAACTGTCCGGCGCTGATGGCTCGGTCAAGCACGCTGCCCATCAGCAGGATCAGCAGCAGCGTGTTCCCAACGTGAACGATGCGCCACCAGCGCGTTGGCGACAGGGCGTCAACACCGCGCAGCATGATGAAATGCATCGCGAGCATCGCGAGCCAGAGCAGGGCGTCGAGCCACAGCGCCAGATGCGAATTGATGATGAGATGCGCGGTCGCGGCAACGAGCAAAAACGGCAATACGGCGACGACCGGGTAACGCGCGCTCGACCAGCCCGTCCGCTGCCACGCCTGAAACGCAATGAATGACAAGGCGACGAACGTAAAGCTTGCCCACATGAAGCGCGCGGTGTCGCTCAATTGAATGCGAGAAGAGAGCAACTCCGTCCACACACCAAACAACATCCAGGCAAAGCCCGTCAGGAAAAAGAGCGTACTCGCGGTGTCTGTCAGTGTCGTATTCACTTTGCCATCGGGTGTGTCTTCGATTGCAAAGGTAAGACGTGCCGCGCGCGCGTCGGCATACGCCCACCATGAGATCGCGAGGCTACCGACCGCGAGCATCAGCGTGCCGATAAAGTGACTATTGGCGAATGCGTGGATCGCGGGGATTGGGTTGCCTTCGAACGAAGCCGCAAAGGCGAGCGCCGCGAGCAATTGCATCAACGCGCCAAAGGCCTGACCCATCCAGCGCTTTTGTTGAGTCGCGAGCCAATACACGCCTGCGCCCTCAATCGCCCAGACGGCTGCGGTCAGTCGACCGTCCACCGCCAAAGGCACGGCGAGCGTGGCGAAGATCAACGCTAACGCGGCATAGCTCAAGGTGAGCCAGCGGGCCATCGCAGGCTCGTGATCGTGATCCGTGTGATCGCGATTGCGCAACGCAAACGCCAGAATCAGGTAGATTGCACTCGCAATCAAAGCCGAAATCGCCGCGCCATATTCAAAGTGCGCAACGAGCTGTGTTTGCAACGCGAAGCTCACGATCGGTGTGCCGAAAATCAGCATGCCGTCAAGCGTTTGCCCTTTCTTGTCAGAGTGGCGCAGCGCGTAAAACAGCCCAATAGCGACGTAGATGGCGAAGAACGCAATCAGGAACGGCTGTGTGCTCGCATACTGTTCCGGCACGTATTTGAGCGCGCCCCACATCGTTGCAACCAGAAACGTCGAGACGAAACCAAGCAGGTTCAATACACGCCAGGGTCGTAGCCACGCAACGATACCGATAGCGACGTTGAGCAACAGGTAATAGCTGAACAAGGCAACATGATTGCTGGAGCCGGTGGACACCAGAATCGGCGTTGCGAACGCGCCGGCAAATCCGACCACAGCGAGTGCCTGCTTGTTCGCCAGTAACGCGAGCAACGTGGACAACGCGCACACAAATCCCATCAACACAAACGCGGCCACAGGCGGTATCAACCCGTACAGCTTGAATGCCGCAAAGATCGTCAGATACAGCACCGCCACACCCGCGCCCTGCAACAAAATTGCGTAGTTGGAGCGCGTTGAGTCGTCCGCCTCAGTTGCCAATGCTGCGCGAGCGAGACGGAAGCCCTGCACGAGCAGCGCAATGCCGACAAGCCCAATTGCAGCCAGGCGCAATTCAGGCGGAAACAGCGCGTTATCTGCTGCCCACTTCGCGAGGAAGGACAGGCCGATGAAAAGCACAATGGCACCGACGCGAGCGACCGTATTGCCACCAAAGAGCCACGCCTTTGCCCGCGCTACGAGTATTTCGATGGCGTTCGGCTTTGCGGGGGGGGTGAGCGCGGGTTCAGGCGTGGGTGCGGTCGCGACAGATGCTATCGGCGGCATCGCTTCCGTCGCCGACGCTGCCAGATTGAACGAATCATTCAGCGCGGACGATAGCGACGCCGTATTGCTGGCTGCGACGACAGCACCGGCAGTCATCGGCTGCGCGGAGGCCACCACTGGCGCAACAGGCTCTGGCGTCGCAACTTTCGACGCGGTGGATGCTGTTACTGTTGGTGCAGCGGCCTGCGAGACAGTTGGCCCGGTAAGACGCGTCACTTCGCTGCGCACGGCCTTTCGCAGCGTCCATCCCGCGAGCGCGCCAAGCAGCGCGCCAACGATCCATTCCCAGTCGTCGCTGCGGTGCGACACCAGAACGCTAATCAGCGCTCCCCATATGGCTCCCCAAACAATCATGAAATCTCCCCGGGTTTTTGCGTAGTCCAGCCGCAACAATACTCGCTAACGGTAGGGTCGCGCAACGCATTTGCAATCGTTTCATATTTCGATACTGCAAGTGCTTCTGTGTAGGGGAAATGTAGGTTGCTGTACGTCCGCTTTGCAGTTATTGCAACGCCAGAAAAAACTCCCGCACCATACGCGCGCGATCATTGAGCAGCGGCACCGGGCGCTCGATTTTTACCTTGTCTTGCCCATGCAAACGGTAGCGTCCATCTTTCTGGATCAGTGTGATCAGTTTGATCGGTTCGAAGCTGGGTTTTGGTTTGAATGTGATGATCGTTCGCTCGGGGGCGCTGTCGATTTTCTTGACGCCGACTGCTTTACCTGCGATGCGCAATTGATGCGCGGAAACTAACGATTCTGTTGCGGATGGAAGCAATCCAAATCTGTCAATCAACTCTTCCTTCAAGTCGTTCAACGAGTCTTCATCTTCGCAGTTGGCAAGGCGTTTGTAGATCACCAGACGCTCATGCACACCGGCGCAATAGTCGGCGGGCAGCAGCGCGGGAACATGCAGATTGACCTCGGTCGTGACACCCAACGGCTCATCAAGATCAGGCTCGCGACCGGCCTTCAATGCGCGCACGGCCTGATTGAGCATTTCGCTGTAGAGCGAGAAGCCGATCTCCTGCATTTCACCCGATTGATTGTCGCCGAGCACTTCGCCCGCGCCGCGAATTTCGAGGTCATGCATGGACAGATAAAAGCCTGCGCCGAGATCTTCCAGTTGCGTAATCGCTTCGAGCCGTTTCTTGGCGTCAGCGCTGATCGCATCATCACCGGGAATCAGCAGATAGGCATAGGCCTGATGATGCGAACGCCCGACGCGGCCGCGCAATTGATGCAACTGCGCGAGGCCGAATTTGTCTGCGCGATTGATGAGAATCGTGTTGGCATTGGCGACGTCGATACCCGTCTCAATGATGGTCGAACAAAGCAGAACCTGAAAGCGCTGCTGATAGAAATCGCGCATCACGCCTTCGAGCTGCGACGCACCCATCTGACCGTGACCGACGCGGATGCGCGCCTCAGGCACGATAGCTTCCAGCCGTTCGCGCATGTTCTCGATGGTCTCGATTTCATTGTGCAGGAAGTAAATTTGCCCACCGCGTTTCAGCTCGCGCAAAATCGCTTCGCGGATGATGCCGTCACCGCCTTTGGCGACGAAGGTTTTGATCGACAACCGCTTCTGCGGCGCCGTTGCAATCACACTGAAATCGCGAATGCCTTCGAGACTCATTGCGAGCGTGCGCGGGATCGGCGTGGCGGTCAGCGTGAGCACGTCCACCTCGGCGCGCAGTTTCTTCAACTGCTCTTTTTGTCGCACACCGAAACGATGCTCTTCGTCGATGATGACGAGTCCGAGATTTTTGAATTTGATGTCAGGCTGAATGAGTTTGTGCGTGCCGATGACGAGATCGACTTTACCCTCGGCCATGCCTTGTAGCGTGGCCTTGATTTCCTTTGGCGAACGGAAACGCGACAGCTCTTCAATGCGAATCGCCCAGGGCGCAAACCGATCCTTGAACGTGTTGTAGTGCTGCTCGGTCAACAGCGTCGTCGGTACGAGCAGCGCTACCTGTTTGCCGCCCATCAATGCGACAAAGGCCGCACGTAGTGCAACCTCGGTTTTGCCGAAACCGACGTCGCCGCAGACCAGTCGATCCATCGGTTTAGCCGCGACCAGATCCTGAATGACGGCTTGAATGGCCGCGCTCTGGTCGGGTGTTTCTTCGAAGGCAAAACCCGCAGCGAAGGCCTCGTAATCGTTCCAGTCAATCTTGAACGCATGGCCCGTTCGCGCGGCGCGTTGGGCGTAAATATTCAATAGTTCTGCCGCCGTGTCCCGCGCTTGTTTCGCAGCTTTTTTCTTCGCCTTCTCCCAATGGCCCGAGCCCAGCGTATGTAAAGGAGCATGCTCGGGCGAAGTGCCGCTGTATCGAGAAATCAGATGCAGGTTTGATACGGGCACGTAGAGCTGCGCGTCGCTTGCGTATTGCAAATGCAGGAACTCAGTCGGGCCTTCGCCCAAGTCGAGTGACACGAGGCCGAGATAGCGCCCGATGCCATGTTCTTCATGCACCACCGGGTCGCCAACCTTGACCTCCGAGAGATCCTTCAACATCGAATCGATGTTGCTAGTCTTCACGCGTTTGCGACGTGTTGACCGCGTGGTGCTCGGATAGATTTCGGCTTCAGTGACGAAGCTCAATTTTTCTTCAACCAGAATCGTACCGGTGAACAGCGGTGCAGGCGTGATGCAGAACGCTTCCGTCACCGCGAGAAAACTGGTGAAGTCCTCGACTTTGTGTGGCGTCAGGCCATGCTCAACAAACATTTCCTGCAAGGTTTGCAGGCGTCCCGCGCTTTCAGCGCAAAGCAAAACGCGGCCACTTTTCTGTGTTGCGTTCGCCAGGAAATCGGCGAGCGCGCCAAGCGGTCGCTCTTTGCGGCGATCAATCTCCATCGGGGGGACGCGATGCGTCGTCTCGCTTTCGCCTGACTTCAGTTCGTAGCGCGAATAGGCCTTTAGTTCATGCAAAAAGTCATCGCGCCCGAAGTACAACTCGGCCGGTTCCAGCAACGGCCTTGCGCTGTCGCCCCGCAGCAGGCCCCAACGCTCTCGCGTTTCGCGCTCGAAGTCGGTGAGCACCGCGTGCACATCGCCAAGAAGCGCAAATACAGCGTCCTTCGGTGCATGATCAAACAGCGTTTCCGCTGCATCGAAAAAGAGCGGCAGGTAATACTCAATGCCGCCTGGAAAGATGCCGTTCGACACATCTTTATACGCCGAGGATTTCGAAGGGTCGCCTTCGAATATCTCGCGAAATCGCTGGCGGAAAACAGTGCGCCCTGCCTCATCCGTCGGGAACTCGCGAGCGGGCAACAGCGAGAGTTCGTTGACGGGATACAGCGTGCGCTGCGTGTCCGGCTCAAACGTTTTGATCGACTCAATTTCGTCGTCAAACAAGTCAAGGCGAACGGGCAGCGTGCCACCCGTCGGGTAGATGTCGATGATGCCGCCGCGAACGGCAAATTCGCCCTGCGAAACGACCTGTGTGACGTGGGTGTAAGCGCCGAGCGTCATCTGCTGGCGCAGCTTGTCGACGTCTAGTTTCTGCCCTTTTTTGAGCGCGAATGTGCGCGCGGCAATGAAGCTGCGCGGTGCCAGTTTTTGCGTGGCTGTGGTTGCCGCGACGATCATTACGTCACATGCGTTGGTGGCCAGCGCGTAGAGCGCTTTCAGACGATCACTGACCAGATCAGGATGCGGCGAAAAGTGATCGTAGGGCAGCGTTTCCCAGTCGGACAACTCGCGTACTCGTAGTGCCGGATCGAACCAACCGATCTCAACGGTGAGCTGATGCACGTCCTGTGCGTCGGCGCAGGTAACGATCAGCGTGCGTTTGCTTGTGCGCAGCGTTGCCGCGAGGCGAGCGAGCGCGAGCGCGGTGCCCGCGCCTGCGGGGCGAGCGACGGTGGCCCGCTCGCCGTTGCGAGGTAAAGCAGGAAGTAACGAGGTAGTTTCAGAAGAAGCGGGCAAAGAAAAACCTCGCGAGAGGCACCGCCTCACGCGATATCAGTCGAACAAGCTGAAATTATAGGGAGCGAGGCAGCGGCTACCGAATCGCCAATCTATGCCGTCATCCTCGACCGAAGGTCCGGGATCCAGACGGTTGCCACAACGAGAACTGTCGGAGTTACTGCGAACTCGGCCCTTCTGAACGCACACGCCTGGCGAGAATGATGGCAGGTGGCGCCACTCAGTGATTGCGTACGTCATAACTCTACTGGGTCGGCGAAGACCGCAGCGGCGTCACCTTACCGTTACCAATCAAAAATTCCACACGTAGAATCGCCTCGCCCTTTTCATCCTTGAATGTGTAGCCAACGACAGAAACTTTGTCTCCGACTTTGATCGGTTCGACTTTCCACGCATCCATGCGTGTCATCGGCGCGAGTTCGATCTCCCAGACTTTGTCTTTTCGCGCCGGTGCTTTGGCGGTGCCGAGAATCATCACGGCATCAACGTTTGCGCTTTGCTTCGGTACGGCAAATCGGGTGAGCGCTGCCGCTGGAGCAGCACCGTTCACTTCGAGCCTGAGCTCGGCATGCGGGTTTTGCCACTTCACGCTTTTGACGACGCCCTCAAGGTAAATCGGTTTCGCTTCATCAAAGCTGCTCCAGCCGTGATGGGCTGAGGTTGCCGTGCCGAAGAGCGCAAGCAGGGAAACAAGAAGTACGCGAACCATGATGACTCCTCAAAAAACTAAACGTAGGCGATCCAGCGACCACACACAATTATCGCGATCCACAGCAAGAGCGAGAACAGGGCTTGCCCACGTGTGACGAGACTCGCAGGATTCAACGGGCCGCGACTGTGCAAAATCGCGGCGTTGGTGCCCGCAGTAAACAACAGCAACATCTTCAAAAGAAAGGCGCTGTTGCCAATGAAATCCGAAGCCCGAGAAAGGAACATGAGGCTGCCGACCATTGCAGCGAGCGTGAAGCCGAGCAGCGTCCATGGCAGAGTCGCCGTGGCAAGCGCACGCACATCAATCGAGCCGAGCCCAAACAGTCGCACGCCGATCAAGCGCAGATCAACGATCCAGAGCGAGCCGAAAGTGATCGCAATCGCGATGATGTGCAGCGACTCTAGCGTCGGATAAACGAGCGGTGCCGAGCGCAGCCATACGGCGAATGGCCAGTTTTGTAGCGCCAGCGTGATTGCAGGATTCAAGGCGGTCAACCGAAAGCGTGAGTCGAGCAATTGTTCCACGTAAACGTCCGTTGCGTCGGCAATGTGACCTCGTTTGAATCGTGTTCGCTGCTCCAGCTGCCCTTCGCGGCAGTGTCGGCTGCGCGTCGCCGCCATTCGCGTGTGCAGCTCGGCAATCGTTTTGCTTCCCGGCTTCTCGAACGCGAACGGTAACTCCGCGTGAACGACGCAGGCGACGCTTGCCTTGAGCAGCGCCCAGCCGAAGCCTCCCGCCATTGCCAAATGTGCCGACAATCGCCTTCAGCCCCTTAAGTGACCTTCGTCACCCGAAAAAGCTGCTATCGTCCGGCGAGCATTTTTTCATCGCCGAGTCGGCGTGCGAAAGCGACCAATGCGACGATGCAGATCAGCACCGGCACAGCCCACATCGCGACCCATTCCAGCGGCAGAATCGCCTCGGCGCGCAGCACTTTTGAGAGTACGGCGAATTGCCCGTTCACCGGCACCCAGACGTCCCACCATGGCGCTTTGGTTTGTCGCAACCAGCTAATGAGCGGCAGTAAGCCGACCAGCGACACCGCCAGCGTGAGAGAGCTTTGCGCCTCTTTTGCCGTCTTGCCTGCTGCGCCGAAAGCGAGCAAAACGCCCGGTACCATGAACGCAAACGGAATCAACACCGCCATGAATCCGGCGAACTCGCGTGCGCCGAAATTAAACGGCAACCCAAGTTTTCCGAGCGGCACCAATTTCAACGCGATCAAAAACCCGAGCATCGAGGCCGTAACCGCCAACAGGTTCACCAGGGCGACCGCCAGCCATTTGCCGATTGCAAGCTCCGACGCCGCCACTGGCGTCGTGAGCAGAGGCTCCAGCGTTTGCCGTTCGCGTTCGCCAGCCGTCACGTCCAGTGCGGCCGCAATCGCGCCCATGAGGCCTGCAAACAAGGCGTAAAAACTCATCATTTGCAGGAATCGTGCGCTCCGTTGTTCGACACTCGACAGATCAAGCTCTTCGAGTTGCAAGGGCCGCGCGACCGACGGCGCGATACCGCGCAAAATCATGCGTTCGTTGCCGATCATCGCGGCATAGCTGCGAACTTCGCCCGCGAGGCGTCCGGCAATCGGCGCAGAGCGCTCACGGCTCGACAACGTGACCAGCGTAATCGTCACCGACCGACCGCTGGCGAGTGCCGTCGCGTAGTTCGGATCGACCACCAGAACCGCATCCAGTTCGCCGTTTTTCACGCGGGCTTCGTAGTCCTGCGGATCGGCTTCGACCTTGACCCCGCGACGCTCCAGATAACGCACAAAATCGGGTGCGAACTGCGCGTTGACAATCGGTGCGGTGATTTTTTCGATGCGGCCCTGAATCGACTGCGCCACGAAGTACAACAGGCAGACAACCAGCGGCCCGGAAATCGCAACGCCAAACAGCGCCAGAAAAATACTCTTGCGATCCCGCAGCAAGTCAACGACCTCTTTGCGAGCGACCAGTGACAGACGGGTTAGCGAGAAGGCGCTCATGCGAACAATCCCTCTTCGCTGCCGATCAGCTTCACAAACGCATCTTCGAGGCTGTCGAGTCCTGTCGTTGCGAGCACTTCCTGCGGGGTTCCCGAGAAGACGGCGCGTCCTTTATTGATGATCACGATGCGGTCGCACAACGCGGCGACCTCCTGCATGATGTGGCTGGAAAAAAGCACGCATTTACCTTGGGCTTTAAGCCCGCGAATCAGGTCGCGCATGCTGCGTGTGGACATGATGTCGAGACCGTTGGTCGGCTCATCGAGCAATACGGTTTGTGGATTGTGAACGAGGGCTCGCGCGATGGCGACTTTCATCCGCTCTCCTTGCGAGAAACCCTGAGTCGGGCGATCTGCCAGGTCATGCAGTCCGAGTTCATCGATGAGCGCTGTCGTTCGCTGCTGAGAATCTATGAGCGACAAGCCTTGCAAGCGGCCAAAGTAGTTGATGTTTTCACGCGCGGTGAGCCGCCAATAAAGGCCTTTGGCGTCACCGAGCACGCCAAGGCGCTGGCGCACCGTCGCTCGCTCGCTGGCAAGGTCTGCTCCGTCGATTCGCGCGCTGCCCGCGTCGGATGACAAGAGCGTTGACAGCATGCGCAGCGTCGTTGTCTTCCCCGCACCGTTAGGGCCGAGGAGGCCTGTGACTTCGCCGTCCTTCGCCGTGAAGCTCACGTTATCAACCGCAGTGACGACTCGCGTGCTCGCTTTCAACGCAAATGCAGAAGTACGCTCGCGAACGGTGAAGCGCTTGCAGAGGCCTTCCACTTCAATCATGGTCTGGCCACCAGCGGGGACGTATAGAACAGGGGACGCGGCAGTCTTAGCTCCGCTTCGCAGGAATCAAAGGCGGTGGCAATATTGCCGGTCTCGACAAATTTCGTAATGATTCGGCGCACGCACGGTTGCGGCGACGTGATGTGGCCCATACCCGCCACGATGATGTGTTTGCTGTTGGGAAGCGTCTTCGCAGCAAGCGAGCCTTGCGCTGGGGGTGTCACCGGATCTTGTGTTCCCGAGAGCAGCAACGTCGGGATATCACTCGTCGTCGGCTCAAAGAACTCAGGCTCGACTTTGCCATGCGGAAAGCCTTTGCAGAAGCCATAAAACATATCGTTCAGTGCCTGAAATCTTGGATTGGGTAACGGAGTCCGGTTCAACATGTCCTCTGCGCACATGACCGCAAATCGTTGTGCGATGGCGATGTCGCCTTCGCCGATGGATGAAGCTGATAAGGTCGCCGCGAGCGGTGCAAAATTCCCCCTGGCTGCCTGATCAATCAAATTCGGCACCATGCGTGACGCTTCTGGTATGTAAAGCATTGGCCATATAAGCGTCACCAGCGTGCGATCAGACACCACTCCATTGATCGGTTTTCCGCTGGCGGGATGCGCGAAATTTACTTTGCGCGGTGTTGCGCGAAGCTCAGACAGCAAGGTATCAAACGTCGCCAAAATACTGGGGTAAGCCTTTGCGCATCCGTCACTGGCAGCACAGGCAGCAAGCGTTGATCGCAGTTCGGCCTCGGATGAGGCCAACGCATCATCAGGCAGATGCAAGCTGGTCGGAGCAACGCCATCGAGCACTGCTGTACGAATGCTTTGCGGATAGCGCTTCATGTAGCGCAACGCGACACGCGAGCCGTAACTGCCGCCCCAGACGTTGATTTTTTCGTGGCCGAGCGCCTTGCGAACCAGCTCCAGATCGTCGATGTAATCATCGGTGCGGTGCGTCGCGGCGTTGCCTTTGAGTGTGGCGATGCATTTGGCCCAATCGCGCTGTATAGCCTCGTCGGAATTGCTAAACGCTTCCTTCAGCGGATCAACATTCGGGTCGGCGGCTATGGAGTCACAGGTCAGCGTTTTGCTCCTGCCCGTACCACGCTGATCGACCAGCACGATGTCGCGACGCTTGCGCAAATCGCCCAGCGCGCTCACCAATCCGCCAATGTCGCTCGCCGCCTGACCGGGACCACCGGCAAAAAAATAAACAGGATTCGGCTCAGGGTTGCGCGCCAGCGCGGGCAGCACGGCAACATGAATGTTGATTGTCTTGCCCGCGTCGCTCTTGTCGGCGTAATCCTCCGGCACTGCAACGGTTGCACAACGCGCAACGGAGTCAACGCGCTTCAGGCGACAGTCCGCAAAGGTGACGGCGGCGTTGGCCAAACCGGTTTTGCGTGAGTCGCATGCGGTTAGTGAGAACGTTGTGACCAATGCGAATGCGATCAGTACCGTCGGAGCAAGCCGTACTTTTTGTCGCTTGAAAGGGATGGGGTTCATGGCGCAAGCGTAGCAGCGCAAACGTATCGCATTTCCACGAGTTTCAACTCATGCGACGAAGCACGCAAAGGCTGGCACCGATTGCGCGTGCGACGACCTTTGATGCGAAATGACGCTAGCGCGTACCTTCGGCTGCACTGCGGACGGTGTCGATAAAGCGCTGGCCCGCTGCTAGGCCAACCTGCTGATCAAGAATCGCACGCACCTCGTTGATCGTAGCGCGCATTTGCTGCGCGTCTTTGCAGTTCTCAATCCTGATCGCCAGACGATCTGCGCCGGGACCGAGAATGTCGTGCAAAGTGCGAATCGCTGAACGTCTGACCGCCTGAACTTGCGCGGCTGTAGGTTCCGGCAGGACATCGCCGCCGATACTGTTTTGCGCGGAAGTGACCGCTCCAGCAGCGACGGTTGCTGGGCCTGCTGCACCTGCGCCCTTTCCGATGGCAGCACCGATGCCGACCGATGGTGCACCCGTTACCGAGACGATGAGCCCCTGCGTTTCAAGCTCCGCAAGCAAAAAATCAACCTCTGTGCCGCGTACAAAAGCAGCCAACCGCTCGGTGTTTGCTGTTCCGTCAATGAGAATGAGCAACCGCCGTAATTCCGCGCGTAGCCCCAACGCACGGGCTTGCACCTCGGCTGCGCCAGCTTCAGTCTTGCGAAAAATTGATTTTGGATTCAGCATATTGACCCCAAAGTCTGCGAATTAAAAGTTGTGTCTGACGCCAAACTTACGCCGCGCATATGCGAAGTTTTACTACAGATTTTTCTGATAAGCGACCGCTGCCGCCCCAGCTTACCCTTAACTTGACCGTTATCCATCGCCGTTTACTTGCCCTGCATTTTCCATCGGCAGTCAAGATGGCAGATTGCGGCCACTTTCAGCAGCGCTCCGCACGCTATCCAGAAACTGTTGCCCTGTCGTGACGCCAAATTGCTCTTCGAGTATCTGGTGGATTTCAGTGATCGCAGCACGCAAGGTTAGGGAATCTTCCGGCTGCTGAAGCTTGTCCAGCCATTCATGCGACTCGACGCCCAGAATTCGTCTAAGCCCGCGTGCGGCACCGGCTCGCACGATTAGCAAGCGCTCGTCAGTATCAGGCGTTCTCGCCGAGACGTTCTCTGGCGTTACGGGAGTATCACTCGTCGCAGGCACAATTGCCTGATTCGGCGCTGCAACCGGTGCAACTACTGCGCTGACACTCGTGCCCGCCGCACTTGGCTCAACGATCAGCCCCGCGGTCTCTAGTTCCGCCATCAGGTCAAGGACGGGCAGGCTGGGTAAGAATCTGGCTAATTGAGACAGCGCCGTCCGACCATCCACCAGAATCAACAGGTGCCGCAGCTCGGGCCGCAATTCGAGCGCCCTCGTTTGTACTTCGACAATGCCAGCTTCAGTCTTTCTGTAAGCACTAGTCGCAGGCGACATGATGAGGCCGTGCGTCTCGAGCTCGGAAATCAGCGGCGCGATCTCTGTGCCTCGAACAAACGTAGCCAGACGGCTTACCGACGAACTACCGTCAACCACAATAAGCAAGCGACGCAACTCGGCGCGCAGGCCCAGTGTGCGTGACTGCACTTCGAGTAAACCTGCCTCGGTTTTAAAATAGATTGCATTTACGTCAAGCATCGTGAATCTCTACCCGATAAACCGCTTTGCTGTTCCTCTGTGAAACGCTGCCAAGGCTCACCCGCGAACAATGTTTGCTCCAAAAGCGGTTGAGCGTGCACGCAATGTGCCAGCTAACCGATTCAGGGGTAAGAATTGTCAGGTTGCCCTTGTCGCTCCTGCCGCAGCGACACCGGATCGCCGGTATAGCGCTAGGGCTGGCCGATCAGGCGAATTGATCCAGCCTTGGTTGATGTCATGAGATCGACATAAGCCGAAGCCCCGCCTGCGCCCCACCGCGTCACCAGCCCACGGTAATGTGCCGAAAATGGGTTGCCCGACTGGCCCGTTGAGTAAATGATCGTCGCCGCATTGGCATCGGGCACGGACAGGTCATAAACAGCGCGCAGGCTGGCTGCGAATTCGTTGGCGAACGGGTTCGGTTCGCGCAGGCGAACTTTGCCGACCATCACTGTGTAAGTGTCGCCTGCCGTGGGTGTCCGGATTTCGAACAGTTTGGACAAGATTGGCACGTTGGAGAACGGACGGTGTTCGCTCCGCGCAAAGTGGGCCGTGTCCCAGCGCCATGACGACACATCGTTGCCGTAACGCCGGGTCAGATCTTCGAGGGCAGAATCAAATGCGGCGTTGACGATTTCACCGCATGTATCGGTTTTCGCCGTGGTTTTGTCGTCGCACCACCACGCGTCGTTGCGCGACAGCACGCCATTGACCGCAGCCCGGAAATCACGACGTCCGAAGACCGCCTCGAAAAGCTCGGGACCCACTTCGTCGGCCAGTATTCGTTTGGCTACTTCGCGATTCCAGGCCCAATGGACGAGCGCTGCAACCGCTGGGTCGTATTGGCTGCTCACCATGCCATCGTTTGCGAACGCGGTTAGCGCACGGCGGGCGTCATTCGCGAGTGGATGCTTTGAGGTTAGCTTCGGAACCCACTGCATTAGCGGGGTGTCATGCGTGTGCTTCAGGTCGTGCTGAATCGCACGCAAACTCTGGCCGTCGTGTTTGGGCTTTGCAGCCAGCAATTCTTCAATACGAAGCTTGCGGCCCTTATGCGCCCATTCACCACTAATAAAGTGCGGGTAGTCATCTGGGTGAATTCGCTGATTGGCGGTCGCGAGATACGTGCTAACTGTCTGCTGCGGCATCTGCTCGAATGCGAGAAATCCGGCCCAATCGTATTTCGTATCCCAACCCGGTGACGGCGCGAGGCCGTTGATATCGTTGTCAGGTTTACGGATTGGCACGCGACCCGGCGCGATGAACGCCGTATTGCCCAGCGTGTCGGCCATCACGATGTTTTGTTGCGGCGCGACGTAGCCGCGTAGTGCTTCTTTCAGTTCGGCCACCGTCTGAGCCTTGTTCATGCGCGCGGCGACAAGCACGGTTTGATTGTCCGTGTCGAGCGCGGTCCAGCGCATTGCCATCGCGAATTTTTTGGTGTTGATGGCGTTTGCGGTGGGCGCATGCGCATCCGAGATGATCGGGCCATGACGCGATTCACGCACGGTAATTTGCACGTCGGCTTCACCTTTGACTTTGAACGTTTCGCTGCGTACCGTGAGTTTTAGCCAACCGTCTGGCGTGCGTGCTTCACCCTTATCGTTGATCTCTTCGAGAAACAAATCCTGAACATCTGGCCCGGTATTGGTGAAGCCCCAGGCGACACCTTTGGTGCGCCCCAGAATCACCGAAGGCCCGCCCGGTAGCGTCGCGCCCGTCACTTCAATGCCCGGCGCTTTTTGTTTTGTGTAATACCAGATCGCCGGGGCCGCGAGCGACAAATGGGGGTCGTTCGCGAGCAGCGGTTTGCCGCTGGTAGTGTTGTTGCCGTTCACCACCCAATTGTTCGACCCGATGCCCTCGATTCCCGCCGAGAGGAGCATCAGCTCAGTCGAGGAATCAACGCTGGCGTTTTTTGTTTCTGCGGTCTTCAAAACATCAATTGATTTGTAAAGAGCCGCATAGTCACCATGCGCAGGCAACTTGTCGCCCGGCTGCGGCGGCATCAGCTCGTCGATCCTTGAAACCGGCATCCGCGCCGCCATCTGCAGGCGCAGCAGTTCGTTCCCCCAGTTGCCGCTCAAGTCGTAGGCCATGATGATGCCCCAGGCCACGGTGTCTGCGGGCTCCCAGAGGCCAGGCTGCACTCCAAGAATGACGAACTCAGGCGGGCGCGCAGTCATCGCGTCTCGCACATAAGCGTTCACACCATCAGCATACGCCTGTAGCAGTGCTTTCGCCTCGGCTGGAAAGCCATCCAGCTGCACTTTCGCTGCACGATGAACGCCGAGCGTGCGCAGAAATTTGTCCGTCTCCAGCGCTTTCGGCCCGAGGATTTCTGCGAGTTCACCGCGCCCGATGCGACGATTCATTTCCAGTTGCCATAGGCGATCACGCGCATGCATGAAGCCCACGGCAAACGAGAGATCGCGCTCGGATTTCGCTTCAATCGTGGGGATGCCTTCGGCGTCCAGCGTGATCGTAGCTTCTCCGAGCGGGGCTTTGACAGCATATTTCGCGTTGTCTGTCGGTACGCTACGCCAAACATAAATCGCGACCCCGCAAGCGACAATCGCCACGACGGCAATCAAGCCCAGAAAAATTCGTTTTAGCCAGCGCACTTTTGCTCCCCATTTGACGCGGATCAGTTGAATTCATGCGAGATTGCCCTACATATAGCCCAAACAACTTCTATGAAGGGACGCCCCATGCGTTTCGACAAACTCACCACCAAATTTCAGCAGGCCTTTGCCGATGCGCAGTCTATCGCGGTCGGGTTGGACGCGACACAAATCGAGCCGCAGCACTTGCTGATGGCGCTGCTTGAGCAGGAAGACGGCGGTACCAAGCCGCTGCTGCAACGGGCGGGCGTCAACGTCGGCAAACTTGAAAAAGACCTGAAGGCCAGCATCGAGCGACTACCGAAGCAGCAGGGCGGCGACGGCAACGTGACGGTCGGTCGCGATCTGAACGGCTTGCTGAATTTGACGGATAAAGAGGCGATGAAACGCAATGACCAGTTCATTGCGTCCGAGCTCTTCTTGCAGGCACTCGCCAGTGACAAGAGTGAAACGGGGCGCATTTTCAAAGACGCAGGTGCCAACGCCAAAACGCTACAGGCATCGATTGACGCGGTGCGTGGCGGCAGCGGCATGGATTCGCAAGAGGCCGATAGTCAGCGTCAGGCGCTCGATAAATACACCGTCGATCTCACCGAGCGGGCGCGCATGGGCAAGCTCGATCCGGTGATCGGTCGCGATGACGAAATTCGTCGCGTGATTCAGGTGCTGCAACGTCGCACCAAGAACAATCCTGTACTGATCGGTGAGCCGGGTGTGGGCAAAACCGCGATTGTTGAAGGCCTGGCGCAACGAATCGTTAACGGTGAGGTGCCAGAAGGACTGAAGAGCAAACGCGTGCTCTCGCTTGACTTTGCGGCTATGGTTGCGGGCGCGAAATATCGCGGCGAATTTGAAGAGCGTCTGAAGGCCGTGCTCAAAGATCTCGCGAAAGACGAAGGCCAGACAATTGTCTTCATCGACGAACTGCACACCATGGTGGGCGCAGGCAAAGCCGACGGTGCGATGGATGCGGGCAACATGTTGAAGCCCGCATTGGCGCGCGGTGAGCTGCATTGCGTAGGCGCAACCACGCTTGACGAATATCGAAAATACATCGAGAAAGACGCCGCGTTGGAGCGTCGTTTCCAGAAGGTTCTCGTCGGCGAGCCATCGGTAGAATCCACCGTTGCCATCTTGCGTGGACTCAAGGAAAAATACGAAGTTCACCACGGTGTGGATATCACGGACGCCGCGATCATTGCCGCTGCGGAACTGTCGCATCGCTACATCACAGATCGTTTTTTGCCGGATAAGGCCATCGACCTGATTGATGAGGCCGCAAGCAGGATCAAAATGGAGATCGACTCGAAACCCGAAGTGATGGACAAGCTGGAGCGCCGCATCATTCAATTGAAGATCGAGCGCGAAGCGGTGAAAAAGGAAAAGGACGACGCGTCGAAAAAACGTCTCAACCTGATCGACGAAGAGATACTTAAACTTGAGCGCGAGTACGCTGACTTTGATGAAATCCTGCGCGGTGAAAAAGCCGCAGTGCAGGGCTCGCAAGGCGTCAAGGAGCAGATCGAAAAGCTGAAACTCGAAATGGACGAAGCCCGCCGTCGCGGCGACTTCGCGCGCATGTCCGAAATTCAGTACGGCAAGTTGCCGGAACTGGAAGCGAAACTTAAAGAATCAGAAGCCTCAAAAGTTGTTGATGCAAACAGCGAAGGAAAGCCTGCCAAGGGAAAGCTCCTGCGCACCCAAGTCGGCGCAGAAGAAATCGCCGAAGTAGTCGCGCGCGCGACCGGCATTCCCGTCAGCAAAATGATGACTGGCGAACGCGACAAGCTCTTGCACATTGAAGACGCATTACATAAACGTGTCATCGGTCAGGACGAAGCGGTTTCGGTCGTAGCAGACGCGATCCGCCGCTCACGCGCAGGTCTCTCCGACCCGAACAAACCGTATGGCTCGTTCCTCTTCCTGGGACCAACCGGCGTCGGCAAAACCGAGCTAACCAAAGCGCTCGCGCAGTTCCTGTTCGATAGCGAACAGGCGCTTATTCGCATCGACATGAGTGAATACATGGAGAAGCATTCCGTTGCGCGCCTGATCGGCGCGCCGCCCGGCTACGTCGGCTTCGACGAAGGTGGACAACTTACCGAGCAGGTCCGTCGCAAACCCTACAGCGTGATTCTGTTTGATGAGGTTGAGAAGGCGCACCCAGACGTGTTTAACGTGCTGTTGCAGGCGCTCGACGATGGCCGCATGACCGACGGGCAGGGCCGCACGGTGGACTTCAAAAACACCGTGATGATCATGACCAGTAACCTCGGAGGTACCAAGATTCAGGCGATGATTGATTCACCGCCGGAGTTGGTGAAAATCGCCGTGATGGCCGAGGTGAAAGATCATTTCCGCCCCGAGTTCATTAACCGAATAGATGAGATCGTGGTCTTCCACGCGCTCGGTCGCGACAACATCAAAGGCATCGCCCGCATCCAGCTAAAACGCCTCGAAGAACGCCTCGCCAAGCTCGATCTCAAGATCGAAGTGTCCGAGTCGGCGCTTGATGTGCTGTGCGAAGCTGGCTTCGACCCGGTCTACGGTGCACGTCCGCTCAAACGCGCGATCCAGCAGTCAGTGGAAAACCCGCTGTCGAAGGAATTGCTCGCGGGTAAGTTCTTGCCGGGGTCGACCATTGAGGTTGAGGCGCGGGGTGGGGAGATTGTGTTTGGGGTGTAACGAGAGCCCATTTCTGAAGACCTTGCGCCCTTAGAGTGGGTCGCCTCCCCGTGATCGGTATGGTGCTACCCCATTGCACCTAGTGGCCACGTCGCGGAGCTCCTATGTTGTTCAGAGTCGCAATCGCAGCGTAACAACATTGCGACACACATCCTAACGCTCGAGCTAGGCATCGCTATTTTCTCGACGAACGAAAAGAGTGCTGAGGAGCATTGTGCCTTCGGCGGCAACCGTTTCCAAGGTTATTCCCTCTATGCCGCGAAAGTTTTCAGAAGTCCATGTGATGAATTTCTGGATTTCATTCCTGACGTACATATTCGGATTTAGCGCGTCTTCGCCGTTCAGTCGATTTATCCAGTTGATGCTGGCGCCACGCATACAAGTTCCATCTGGAGGGGCCAGGCCCCGGCAACATACCGACCAAAGGAAGTAGGAACTGTCAAGGCGCGCTAACTCAAAGAGTACCGCTTCCCCCGCACTCCAAGATCCGTACTTGTTTAATACGGCAAATTTCCTCCTTAGTTCAGTGAGCTTGAGCTGTGCTTTCTGGATGGAGGCAATATCGAAATCAAGGTGGTACTTTGCTTCAAGCGATGTCGTGCCGTCTAAGAAGATATCGAATCGCCGATGGCCTTTTGAACTTGACTGTCGATGCTCCCTTCGTGCCACCTTCTTTTTCTGGTTAAGCGCTGCGGCAAGGGCTGTGCAGACGATACCCTCATGCTTCAGTTCAGGTACGTGTGTGATGGCTGATTTGATCCATGTCTGGAATGTGTCCGACTTGAAAGCAGCTTTGATATCTTCGACGTGTTGCATAAATCGCCCGACTGGTCTTCTGATGGGCTAATGGATAAATTCTGTGGCAATCCCAGCTCGTTTCGCCGCTTGTGCCTGACGCTCATCCGACGTGATGAATTGCTCTGCCTCTGCGGCAAACGCAGCCGCAACATGCAACGCATCCATCGCGCGCAAATTCGAATTCGGCAGCATCTTGATCGCGGCGTCTTCGATCTCTGCGCTCCACGGCGTAACCTGCAAATCCCCTAAATCTTGCTCAAACTCTGCTAGCGCTGCTCCACAGGCTGCAGCGGACATTTGTTTTGTGAGTCGCAGTCGGTTGAACGCAGAATGCATTTCGACGCGGCAATGCGGTGCGATGTGAAGCGAGGTTGCGTTTGCCAGTAGCGCTGCCAGTTCTTCACCGCCTTGTATCGTGATGTAGCGTTTGATCAGTGCGGACGTGTCAATTGCTGTGCGCACTAAAACTCCTGCCCGTCACGTTCGGCGAGGACAGGATTCATCGCCACGGCATTTTTCGCGAGCGATTGGCGTTTGATCGGACGCTGCCACCGAGGCACTGACTCCGCCTTGATCGGCTGCAATGGTCGCAACTCGATGATCGCAACGCCATGCCGCGTAACCTGAACGCGCTCTCCCGCCAGAACCTTGTCCAGCGTAGCGGCGAGTTGTGCGCGGAAGACATTCAGTGGAAGAGTTTTCATCGGCGTTATTGTACATAATTTATATTAAACGTACAAAAAAGCGCTTTTGTGGATCGAGAAAACTCAATTGCTTTCTGCGGGCAGCCTCGCGCGCCCGGGTCGCGCTCATTGTTGCGGTTAATCTCAATGGCCGCGAAAATCTGCCCCTGCATGGCGCGCAACAACTTTAGCGTTGCTACCGTTGGAAATGATTGTTCTTATTGGGCTAAAGACAATCTGCTCATCAAATAATTCGAGAGTCGACTTATCCACAATTTCCCTGTCATCCCCATATAAATAGGGATTCCAACATAAAGCTGAAGCTGAATCTGGTGCGATCTGCCAAAAGCACGAGGCTCAGGCGCGACGCTCAGATTTACCCTCGCGCGCTTGCCGCTCTTGACTCCGCTGCAGAAGATAGCGAAACAACCAACTTCTCGGAACTTCCACGCCGCTGAGTACAAATTGAACTGTGCTGACCTCTGTGAGGTAGCGCTGCTGCATGCGTTGCGCTCGCTCATCGCCGACGAAAAGAACGTGATCACCGGGTTGTAAGGCGGTTTCGGACTCGGGCAGCACGCCGATAACACCGTGACGGATCAGCATGAGCGGGATGCATGCCAGTGGTTCGTTGCCGGTTCCAGGGTCGGTCTGCAGATAGCTGATGCGGAACGGTTGTCCATTGTTCTGAAATAGCGCGGCGAACATGCCGGGTTGCATGACATCGCAGTGGAACGTCCACGCCAGCGGTGAAAGCGTGCCGAGAGAATCCTGAATCGTTTCCAGTATGTGGGTGGCGCTGCGTGCGCCTTCTTCAGCCATGCGCTTTAGCAGTATGCGTAGCAGCGGCACGGTGATTAATTGCAGGCATTCATGCACCATGAGATCCGCCTGCACGAACGCGAGATCGGCGCGCGCAGCGCGAATGAGCACGCCATCAGCAATATGATTTTGACGGATGACAACGAAGATTTTTGGGTTGGCACGCCGTGCCAGCGTAGTGATCGCGAGATTGGTGGCGTCGTTGTCGGTACCCGCCACGACGACAGCAGCGGCTTCGATGCCAACGTCGTGCAGCGCACGCTCCGTATCGTCGCCCACCAGAAGCGTGAGCGGCGAGTTTTCAATCTTGTGATGGTCTACTGCGCGCCACTCAATGCCACGCGCGTCCAGCACCTTGCCGATGGCGCGACCGAATCTTCCGTAGCCAACGATGACCCAGGAACCCGTGGGCAGACCCAGGCCGTCTGGGCACTCCGAGCCAGGAGAACCGGTTAACCACTCCTCCAGCCGAAGCACGTCTGGCGCATCGAGATCGAGTGCGATATTCGTCGCGAAAGTCTGGAACGGATTGATCACCTCAACGCCGCCGAACGCTGAAAGATTGACTTGCGCCATTTCGCTTTTGGCACGCGCGATTACCAGGAGCCCCGGCTTTAGCGTGTGTGCACCTACGGCAATCGTCTGATTAGCGTCGTCACTGCCGGTGAGGGCGAGCAGGCCGCTACATTGGGCTTGATCGATACCGGCATCGCGCAGCACCTCGGGAAAGCGGGCATCCTCACAAAGCACATGCGCTGGCATGGAAAGATCTTCTATCTCCAGTCGGCCAGCCCGATCCGGGCGTAGTTCCACGACGACGATGCGGAAGCCCAGCGCATCGAGCGCTTTGGCGAGTTGCTTTGCGCTCTGACCGTAGCCACAAATAATGAAAAACTTTTGTCCGATGCTACGAACATGCCACGCGAACACGCTGCGCGAGACAGCGGCACGAAAAGTCACGTCTGATGTGAGGCGAAAGATTGATCCTAGTGTGTACGTCCAGCCGACGACGGTCAGGTAAATGACGAAGATCATCCACAGCCGCTGCGCGTCACTGAACGGATGCGGAATTTCGCCAAAGCCGATGGTGGTTGCCGTGTAGCTCACTACATAGAAAGCGTGAAAGATTCCGAGCTTCGCGGGTGTTCCGTCCGGCAGCGTTCCGGGCATGAGCGCAAGCCCGAACACCGCAATGGCGTGGGCCAGTATCAGGATGATGAGCGGCACACGCATGCGCCGCAAAATCAGAAAGAGAACGTCGCTCACCGCGTTGCCGTGAAAGCCCGAGACAGCAGCTTATCTCCCTTGCCGAAGCGTTTCGCCGAGTAACAACGTCACCGAAATCAGATTGGCTAGCAGCGCACCCCCCGAAAGCGAAACTACGGTGGAAATGCTGGTTGCATTCATCACTTGCCCCTGAACGTAGACATGCGTCACCCACACAGCGGCAGCGGCTACGAGCTGCAGTGAGGCTACCAGCGAGGTCGCCAGATGCGTCGCACCCAGATGCGTTCGATCGCCGAATTTGAGCACTGTCGCGATCAGATTCACCACAACCGCCGCGCCCAGTTCCATCGGATGATGCAGGTCAACCCGTTCGATGTCGCCGATGAAAAATCCAAAATTCAGCGTGCAGGCAAAAATGATGAAAAATCCGAAGATGACTTTTTCGAGATTCATGAAACATGTCCTTACCTGGCAGAGAGATCAAACTTACTGCGAAGCATAACCGTGACCGTGGAACATTCGCCTAGGAGTTCTACGCATTGTTTTGCAAAAAACTAACCACAGCCCTGCGCATATCTCTGGTTTCCTGATGACCGCAGGGAAACACTTGTTGTTGCCAGTGCTCTGGCGCTGCGAGTGAAGCGTAGGCGTCGCGCAGTTTTGCATTGACTGAGCTGACACCGCCGGTCGGTGTTAGCGGATCGTCGCGCCCGATCAGCGACAGGTGTCGGCGCGGCGCGATCAGTGCGCTGATTTCGGCGGCGGTGAATTCAGTTTTCAGGCCCGGCACGAAGAAGTATTCGCCGTGTTGGTCGAAGCCGCCGCTCTCGATGAGCGCGTCGTATTCTGCGAGGCAGCAGAGATCGATGCAGGCATTGATCGTTGGATCGAGCGCTGCGGCCCAGACGGCCATTGTGCTGCCCATTGACAGGCCAAGCGCGGTCACCGGCAGCGTCGCGAGATCGGGTTGCATGCGTGCCCAGGCCAGCGAGGCTAACGCATCGTGAACGCGGTATCCCCACAGCGTTTTGCCTTCCCACAGCAGGCGCTTGATCATCGCGCGCTCTGATTTCACGCCGCCGAAGTTGCGTTCGCCGAAGCACCAGTGATCGATGGCTAACACCGCGAAGCCAAGGCTGGTTAATACCTCGCCGTATGCTGGCATTTGCAGCGCTGAACGACCGGTCAGCAATTCGTCTTTGCCAGATTCGAAGCGATTACCGTGCGCATGGCAATACAGCACGAGGCCACGGGGAGCCCGATTGAGTGGACGCAGGAGAAGTGCGGGAACAGGCTCTTCGCTGTTAAGCGTCAGTGTCCAGTTTTCAATGTCTGCAATCTCCGTTTCTCGCGTCGATATCTTTACACCCGTGGGTGGCGTCGCGAGCGCAGGGCGCGGGCCAAGCAGTCGCCACAGATCTGCCCGACGCCGCGCCGTAGCAGCGGCATCGCCGAGCCACAGCCATTGCTTCATTTCTTGAGAGGCACGCCAGTGGTTGTGAGGTGAAGCACGCGCGTTTCACCATGCGGCAAGACCGCGCGAATGTGTTCGTATGGCAGATGCCATGATCCCTGCTGTGATGCTTCAATGCGCAGCGAGTGGCGATCCGACGTCGCGCGGAATATGTGGATCACTCGTTGATTGTCAGCATGCGTCGTTTGCAATCCGTTGTCTTCAAACAGAATCGTTTTACTTTCAACAGACGTGGACGAGGGCGGTGCCGGGTAGTAGCGCAGCGCGCGTGTCGGTTCTTCGGTCTTCTCCCGATCGCTCGTCGTGTCTGTCGTTGGCAAAAGAGCGCCGGCCCGCACAAAGAGCGGTAAACGATCCAGCGGAGCATCAACCTCAACGCCGCGACCGCCTTCCAGATACTTGCCTGTCCAGTAGTTAAACCAACCTTCTGCATATAGGCCGCGTGGCAGATACAGGCTGCGTTTGCGCGCACCGGCTTCAAACACTGGCGCGACGAGCAGGTCGCCGCCAACCATCATTTCGTCATTGTTCTGCCAGGTCGTCGCGTCGTCACCGAAGTGAAAGAACGTTGGTCGCAAGACGGGCGTATGCTCTGTCGCAGCCTGCCACATCAGCGTGTACAGATACGGCATCAAGTGCAGACGCAAGCCGATACTTTGGCGAATCGGCGCGGTTGCGTCGGCATGCAGCCACGGTGAGTTAACGCTGCCGTCGTTCTTCCACGAGTTCATGATCATGCGCGGCACGAGCGAGCAAGCCTGGGTCCAGCGGATCAGCATTTCGGCATCCGGCACGGCGCCTGCGAAACCGCCGATGTCATGCCCGACATTGAACATGCCAGACAGGCTCATGGTCAGCGCCATGCGCTGGTTCCAGCGCATCGTGTGCCAGCTTGTGGTGTTGTCACCGCTCCAGGTTTGTGCGTAGCGCTGGAGGCCCGGTGGACCGCCACGCGTGACGGTGTAGACCCGCTCGTCGGGCTTGGCTGCGGCTTGCGCAGCGGCGGTTGCCTGCGTCATGAGCAGCGCGTGCAGCGCGCGTGAACGGTGAATTGGGAGGGCTTTTCCGTTGCCATCGGAGGCGCCGGTTTCGCTCCAGATTTCGTATTCGTTGTTGTCGTTCCAGCCGGTGTCGATGCCGAAATCGAGCACTTGCTCACGGAAGTTTTTTTGCCACCATTTGCGATCCGAGTCGCGCGTGAAGTCAAGGTGTGCGCCCCAGCCGTCCCAGAATTGATCGAGGCAGGGCTTGCCTGTTTCAGTATCGCGAATGAAGCCGCCGTTGGCTTCAATGGCAGCGTACGCTGGGTGATCGTTCAGCAAACAAGGCTTCAGGTTTGCCATCGTGCGAACGTCTGCCGCCTTGAACGATCGCAGCAATCCTCGGGCGTCGGGGAATTTGTCGGTGTTCCAGGTGAACACGTAGCGCTGCTTGCCGCGGCTGGTGTAGCCCGATCCAAAGTGAAAGCTCGACAGCGGAAATTTGTCGTTCTCGGCGAGCGCGAGAAACTTGCGAATCTGCGCCTGCGCGTCGGGGAAATCAGCGAGCGCCATCGCCGTGTTGGCGTAACCCAAACTCCAGCGCGGAGGGAACGCCGTGCCGCCGATCAACTGCATGAATCGCGAGAGGGCGGCGGGCACATCAGGGCCCGCCAACACGTAGTAATCGAGATCACCGTCATGGACTTCGGTCGCTCGATAGAAGTCGTGATAGTTGTCGAACTCCTGCCCGAAATCGAAGGCGCATTCGGCGAGTGTGTCGTAATAAATACCGTACGTTGAGCCAGTGTTGGCGCGACGACCGAGGAAGAATGGCCAGTGTTTGTATAGCGGGTCGCTCGTCTCGCCGTTGTAGCCGAGGGCGTCGAGCTGGCGCGTTCTGAAGCGACGGCCCGCCTTGTTCAGCGGGCCAGTTTTGTCGCCGAGCCCGAAGTATTGATCGTGTTCGTCGCGCGATTGCCAGTGGTTGATTTGTCCGCTGCGCTTTTCCGTGGCGTAGGCGTAGGTGGGGCGGTCTTTGCAGCAGGTGAGCCATTGGCCGCCGCTGCATTGTTCCCAGAGGATGCCGAAGGGTTCGAGCGTGACTAAGGCGCGAAGTTTTTCGCTTGATAGAACGATGCGTCCATCCGTCTGCGACGCGTCGCCCATCGATTGAGCGAAGAGGGTGGCGCGATCTAGTCCCCTCTCCCCCGGAGGTAGAGGGTTAGGGAGAGGGGGACGCTTATCGGGAGAGCCGCTGTGTTTGCTACTGCCGCCATCCCCCTCTCCCCCAGCCCCTCCCCCACCGGGGGGGAGGGGAGCCATCGACCACGTTCTCTCCTCACGCAACCCTTCTGGCGGCGAGAAGAAAACACGACCGACACCCTCAGCAACAATGCTGACGCGGCATTTCCAACCACCTTCAAACCCAAGCTCAACGGCGCCGTCGTTGGTTGCGAGAACCTCCGCGCGACGTAACGGGGTCATCAGCGCACCGCGCGTTCTTCGCCACTCGCTTCAAACAGGTGGCAGGCTTCGGGCGGCGCGTAGAGGGTCGCCGTTTCACCGATCTTGGTTGCGACCTGACCTGCTACCTGCGCGGTGATGCGTGGTCCATCCGCACCTGGGTTAGCGCCCGGTAGGGTGCCGTAGAGCAGTGAATGACCGCCGAGTTGTTCAACACCAGAAATCGTTATCGGCATCGCAAGCGAGCCGTCGCGCTTTTCAAGCGTCAGGTGCTCGGGGCGCACGCCCAACGTGAGCGCGGTGCCGGACGCAGGTTTACTTTCCGTTTTCAACGTGAAAGTTTCGCCATAGGCGGTGACGATGCTGTCGCCATGACCCGCCATCACAGGCGCAAAATTCATCTGCGGTGAACCAATAAATCCGGCGACAAACTTGTTGTTCGGACTGTTGTAAAGCTCCAGCGGAGAGCCGACCTGCTCGATGCTTCCCGCACGCAGCACGACAATTTTGTCAGCCATCGTCATCGCTTCGACCTGATCGTGCGTGACGTAAATCATGGTGGCACCGAGGCGGCGATGCAGCCCCGTGATTTCGCCGCGCATGGATACCCGAAGTTCGGCGTCCAGATTCGAGAGTGGTTCGTCGAATAGAAATATCTTCGGTTCACGTACGATGGAGCGACCGATGGCAACGCGTTGCCGCTGTCCACCGGAGAGCTGCGTAGGCTTGCGTTCCAGCAGGGGATCGAGGCGCAATAGTTTCGCGGCAGCGTCGACCTTTGTTCTGACAACATCTTTCGGGATGCCCGTATTTTCAAGCCCAAACGCCATGTTCTGATACACGCTCATGTGCGGGTACAGCGCGTATGACTGAAACACCATCGAGAGGCCGCGATCTGCGGCGCGTGTGTCGTTGGCGCGCACGCCATCAATCGTAAGCTCGCCGGAGGAGATGTCTTCCAGACCGCAAATCATGCGCAAGAGCGTCGATTTGCCGCATCCGGATGGACCGACAAAGACGACAAATTCCCCATCATCCACATCAAGATCCACTCCGCGAATCACGCGTGTTGGGCCGAAGTCCTTGATGATTTTTTTGAGTTGAAGCGATGCCATTATTTAACCCCTGCGGACGCAATGCCCTGCGTGATGTATTTCTGGAGGAACGCGAAAACGATGGTGATTGGCAACAGCGTGATCACCGTCATCGCAAGCAAATAATTCCACTGCGTGACAAGGTCGCCCTGAAACGCATTGAGCGCCAGTTGCAGCGTGAATTTTTCGTTCTTTGAAAGCACGATGAGCGGCCACAGGAAATCATTCCACCGCCACATCACCGAGAAAATCGCCAGCACCGCAAGCGCAGGCGCGGCGAGTGGCAGCACGATGCGCCAGTAGATTTGCCATTCGCTCGCGTTGTCCATTCGTGCCGCTTCAAGCAATTCGTCCGGGATGGTGAGCATGTATTGCCGCAGCAAAAACACACCAGTCGGCGTGGCAATTGCGGGCCAGATCACACCCCACAAACTGTTCAGCAACCCCAGCTCCGAGATCACAAGAAAGTTCGGCACCAGCACAATCGCGGGCGGCACCATGAGCGTGCCGAGAATCAGCAGAAACACCGCTGAGCGTCCGCTGAACTTGTACTTCGACAACGCAAACGCGGCCATTGAATTGAACAGCAACGTGAGAATCGTCGCGATCACCGTGATGAAAACCGAGTTCCACAAGTACGTGCCAAATTTGACCTGCCCACCGAGGTCGGTGTAGTTCTCGGTGGCGAGTTTGAACTCGCGCACGGGCTCGCGATCCTTTATGTTCACGCGGATCAAATCGTCAGGGCGCGCCGGGTCAATCAGCGTGGCGGTAAGACCAATGCGGCGCAACTCGGCGAGTTCTTTAGTCGTGCCGTCGGGCATCTTCACGCGATACACCGGCTTCATCTTTTCTTCGCCGGGCACCGCGACGGACTTTTGTCCATAAGGCAAAAATGACGGCGGAAATTCGTTGAGCGCGGACTCGGTCTTGAACGACGACATGACTAGCCAGAGCACCGGCCCGAACATCAGGAACAGGCCCATCAACAGGTACGTGTACGACAGCCAGTCGGTCCAGTCCATGCTGCGACCGCTTCTGGTGCGAGTGAGGAAATTTAGCGCTTTCATTTTGCACGTTCTCCTTCTTTTTCTGCATTCGACAACTTCAATTGCAACAGCGTGAGCGCGACTAACGCGAGGGCCAGCAACAACGAACCCGCAGCTGCGATTCCGTACAACCGAACCGGTTCCACAAATCCGGTTTGATAAATGAACTGCACGACGAACGTGGTGGCCGTGCCGGGTCCGCCGCCAGTGAGCACGAAGACCTCATCAAAGACCTGCACGGCTTTAATCATCGCGAGGACTACGACAACCAGCAAATTTGGCATCAACAGTGGCAGAGTAATTTTCGTCAGCGAGCGCCAGGGCGAGGCTTTGTCCAGTTGTGCGGCTTCGTACAAATCCGCCGGAATCGCCTGCAATCCGGCGAGCAGAATGAGCGTGTAGAAACCCATGTGTGCCCACACCGAGACAAAGGTCACCCAGAAAAATGCCCAGCCCGGTTCCGCGAGCCAGAGCACTGGATCCGAGCCCACGCCGACCATCGCGGCATTGAGCAAACCGTCGCGCTGCAGGATCCATTTCCAGATGAGCGCGACAACCACCGGCGAGAGTAGAACGGGATAGAAAAACACGCCGCGCCAGAAGCCGCGACCGATGATTTTTCGGTTGAGTACGATGGCGGTGATGAGTGCGAATAACACCATCAACGAGACCTGAAAAATGGCGTACTTTCCAGTGTTCCAGATGGATTGCCAGAACACGTCTTTGCGACATGTCGACGGATCGAAATATGAGCCGCATTCGAGCAGCGTCGAGAAGTTATCAACACCGACGCCGGGGCGCTGATTCGGGTAAAGGTTCACGCCGCCGGTGAACGCGTAATAGAAGTTGATCGCAATCGGCACGAACGTGAACAAAAGAATCACGATCATGTTCGGTGCCAGAAAGAACCATGGCGTGCTTGCGCTGGTTTTCATCAATCGCATCCCTTGCCGCTTTTGGTTGAAAGCCCTGTTTTGTTGGGGCTGGAGCAGGTTTATTGCTTAAGTCGACTATTAACGTAAATAGGCGCTAGCCCCTATGCAGAGGTGATCATACGAGAAAGCTGTAGAGCAGATCCGCTACTGCATTTCCGTCGAACGACGGTGGTAGTGTGGGCACCCATGTGCCCACACTGACGTAACATCAAATGCAATCGGTGTGGGCTCTGGGTGCCCACGCAACACCTTACTTCGCCGCCGCTTTAACCTGTTCGTCAATGTCGGAGGCCAGACGCTTGAGCGCATCCTCAACCGACATCTCGCCTGCAATGGCTTGACCCAGGCGCGCCGCCGTTGGCTGGAATACCGCGCGGTTCAACTTGTAGCCCTGCAAATCAAAGTTAGGCTTCAGAATTTTCGACACATCAGCGACGAAACTATTGAGCGCAGCTTTGGCGAGTGGCGACACGCTGTAGGTCACGCCAGCCTTGGCGACACCGAGGTGCGCCGGGATGTTCTCGGTGCGCGACATCATCTCGCTGTAGTTCGCATCCATCGACAGGAAGTCGAGGAATTTCGCAACCTCAGCCGGTGCTTTGGTGCGCTTCAGGCCCACGTACGCGGCACCGCCTGGCATTGCGGTGCAACCCGCAGGGCCGCATGGCGCGGGCACGACAGCCCAGTCAAACGCCTTGGTGACGTTTTTGTCCATGCGGTTAACCTGCCACGAGCCGGAGTAATACATCACGATGCGACCGTTGGCGAACTCTTCGAACGCATCACGATACGCGGAGCCGCCGAGACCGCCCCACACTTCTTTTGGCATCAAACCGGACTTGTGCCAGCCGACAAACTTTGTCGCAGCAAGCTTGTAGCCATCGTCAATGACCGGCACGCCCTTCGCATCAAAAATCTTCGCGCCGTACGCAACGGCGAGCGGCGAGAAGCGATGACCCGTGCGATCCATCGCTGCGGCGAATGGCGTCTTGGTCGCGTCAGCTACTTTTTTCCCGGCTGCCATCCAGTCGTCCCACGTCGCGGTTGGGCCCGGCATCGGCACTTTGGCCTGTTCGAACAGCGTCTTGTTGACGTACATGCCGGTCACCGTCAACTGCGACATCATGCCGTAGATGCCTTTGTCAGCGGGGCCTGCGCGGAACCAGTTGAGGGTGGATGCGAAGTTGTCCTGCCAGGCTTTCTGGCGCGCAGCGCTCAGATAGGGCGTGAGGTCGAGATAGTATTTATTGAGACCGCCCAGGTCAGTTACGCGGGCGATGTCCGGGCCTTCGCCAGCGGCCAGTTGCACTGGCAAGGTCTCGACCACGGCCTTGTATGGCACTTTGTCGATGATGATTTTGGTGCCGGGGTTTGCGGCCTCAAATCGCTTGGCGATGTCGGCCGTCACTTCGCATTCATTGCCATCGGAATAGCACTGCACGCGCAAATCCGCAGCTTGTGCTGACAGTGCAGCGAACGATGCGCCCAGAGCCGCAGTCAGCAAGCTCACATTCAATCGTAAATTTTTCACAACCAAGTCCTCCTTAAAAATTCGTGCCGCAAGGCTAGCAAAAATCGCAGTTACAAATACGTTCGAACAAAATTTATTCGTTCATATTAGGTCATATAGATCATCTATATGATTAAGGGTTTTCCCATGATCCGGTGAAGATTCTGGAAAAACTTCACGCTTGGGCTATGGTGAGTATTCCAGAGCGTGCACCTCGCATCGCCCAATAAAATTGAGAGATGACTTTGATTTCTTCTCCCGCGACCATCCGCACCCGTTTCGCCCCATCCCCGACTGGCACGCTGCACCTCGGCAACATCCGCACTGCGTTGTTCGCGTGGGCGTTTGCCCGCCACCACAAGGGCCAGTTCATTCTGCGCATTGAGGACACCGATCTGGAGCGCTCCTCGGAATCAAGCGCCGACGGCATCCTGCGCGACATGGCCTGGCTCGGCATGGACATCGACGAGGGCCCGTTCTACCAAATGCAACGAATGCCGCGCTACCGCGAAGTCGTCGCTGAAATGCTGGCCGATGGCCGCGCGTATCACTGCTACATGAGTGTTGAAGAGCTTGACGCGCTGCGCGAAACGCAAAAGGCGAATGGCGAGAAACCGCGTTATGACGGGCGCTGGCGTCCGGAGAATGTTGCAAAGCTGGGCTTGGTGAAGCCCGAAGGCGTGCAGCCCGTGATCCGCTTTCGCAATCCGGATGATGGCGTGGTCGCATGGGACGATGCGGTGAAAGGCCGCATCGAAATCGCCAACAGCGAGCTTGACGATCTGGTGATCGCGCGCCCTGCGCCTGTCGGTGAGGTGGGTGTGCCGACCTATAACTTCTGCGTGGTCGTCGACGACGTAGACATGGAGATTACTCACGTGATTCGCGGCGATGGCCATGTCATGAACACCCCGCGCCAGATCAATATTTTTCGTGCGCTCGGCAAAGAGCCGCCGGTGTTTGGGCATACGCCGACGGTGCTCGGCAGCGATGGAGAAAAACTCTCCAAGCGGCATGGCGCAACGGGCTTGAACGAATACGCTGCGAATGGTTATCTGCCGGAGACCATCGTCAATGGACTGGCTCGTTTGGGCTGGTCGCATGGCAATGACGAAATCTTCTCGCCGCAGCAACTAATTGAATGGTTCAACCTGGAGTCGCTGACGCCATCGCCAGCGCGGTTTGATGTCGGGAAGTTTGAATGGCTCAATGGGGAGCACATCAAGCGGTTGCCCGCCGAAGCGTTGGCGACGCGGTTGCAGCCATTTCTCGTGGCCGAGGGTTACGAGTTGACCGCAGGACCTTCGGTACTGGCGGTTGCCGAGCTTCTTCGCGAGCGCGCGCCGACGCTTAAGAAAATGGCGGAAATGGCGCGTTATTGCTACATGGCACCTGTCACCACCCCGATGCGCGCGATGATGCAGCTTGCGGCGGTCACGGCATCCGTCGGCACGTTGCTCAGTCAACCGGAAGAACATATTGCGGCGGCAGATTTGGCGGCTCGACAGGAACTCGCTGCGATGCAGCAGGGTGCGCAAACTCTCGCACTGTTAGCAGAGCATTTGACCGAAGCCAACAAGCCCGCTATTGAGTGGGTGAGGCAGCAGTTAAGCACGGTGGAATGGAACAAGCCCGCCATCGCTGCGTTGCTGAAAGAAGCGCAAACAAAGTTCGCGGTGAAAACGCCGCAAGTCATGATGCCACTTCGAGTGATGCTCACGGGGAGCGCGCAAGCGCCAGCGGTTGATGCGCTGTTGCTTACGCTTGGGCGCGAAGTTTCGCTTGAGCGGATTGTTGCTTGAGCGCGAAATGCCTTTGAGGTCATGGAGGACTGTACGGGCATCGGCTCTCTCCGAGTCACTGTCCCCCTCTCCCTAACCCTCTCCCACCGGGGGAGAGGGGACAACACACCGAGCACGGGCCCATCATTGCTGAATCAGCTCACCGCTGTCCGCATCGTCACAAACTCTTCCGCCGCCGTTGGGTGTATGCCAATCGTGCTGTCGAACACTGCTTTCGTTGCGCCGGCTTTCATGGCGACCGCAAAGCCCTGCACTATTTCACCGGCATCTGAACCCACCATGTGTAACCCGACGACGCGGTCGCTTTGGGTGTCCACGATGAGCTTCATGAATACGCGTTCCGCGCTGCCGCTTAGCGTGTGTTTCAGCGGTTTGAAGTCAGTCTTGTAGACGGTAATTTCACCGAAGTGTATTCGGGCATCGGCTTCGCTGTAACCGACAGTACCGATGTTGGGATGCGTGAACACTGCGGTCGGGATGAACTCGTAGCTCATGCCGCGCAGCTTGTCGCCGAACAGGTGATCGACCAGCTTCATCGCTTCACCAAGGGCGACGGGCGTGAGCTGGATGCGGGCGGTAACGTCGCCCAGCGCGTAGATCGAAGGCACACTTGTCTGGTAGTCCTCGTTCACCTTGATCGCGCCCTGTTTGTCCTGCGCAATGCCCACTG
>Ga0335397_10001309_pt1 | contig 33937 bp, 33 predicted proteins | sample MAT04_FD_205740 | JGI IMG/M metagenome (GOLD analysis project Ga0335397, IMG submission 205740) | Freshwater microbial communities from Lake Fryxell liftoff mats and glacier meltwater in Antarctica - MAT-04 (spades assembly) (version 2) ... | reverse complement strand
ACATGGTGCGTCCCGGTATCGGTGTGTACGGCATCTCGTCGGGGCCGGGCGTTGACGATCTCTTCTCGGCACTACGGCCGGCGATGTCGTTGCACGCTCGCGTGTCGCATGTGAAGCGGGTGGCCGCGGGCGAACGAATCTCGTACGGGTTGCGGCACACCTTCGAGAATGACACGACCGTCGCCACGTTGCCCATCGGCTATGCCGACGGCGTGCCGCGCCGTCTGTATGCCGCTGGTGGCACCGTCTTGATCGGTGGCAAGCATCGCCCGATCGTGGGCGTGGTGACGATGGACCAGATCATGGTCGACTGTGGTGACAATGGCGATGGTGGCGACCCGGTGCAGCGCGGCGATGAGGCCGTGCTCATCGGCACTCAGGGAGCGCGCACCATCGCAGCGGCTGACTGGGCGGCTGCACTCGACACGATCGCGTACGAGATCGTGTGTGGCATCTCGTCGCGCATCGAACGGCGACCGGTGTGATCGGTCGCCGGTCGCAACGCGCGAATGACAACCTCTAGATTGAGTGCGCCATGTTGCACCTCCGTGCCTCGTCACTCGCCGACACCCATGCCATTGCGGCCGCGCTTGCAGGGCTGTCGCGCGCGGGCGACCTGATCGTGCTCGCGGGCGAGATGGGGACGGGCAAGACCGCTTTCGCAAAGGGTTTCGGCGCCGCGCTGGGGGTCACGGAACCGATCACTTCGCCCACGTTCACCCTCGTGCACAGCTATGAAGCGGGCAAGCTGACCCTTCACCACGCCGACATCTACCGGCTCAGCACCCACAATGAAGTCGCCGATCTCGCGCTCGCCGAACTGCTGGAATACGACGGCATCGTGCTGGTGGAGTGGGGCGATGTCGTCGCCCGCACACTGGGCGAACATCTGCTGGTGCAGCTCGATTCGGTCGACGATGACGAGGAGGCGCGCATGGTCACACTCGGGGGCATTGGGCGTGCGTGGGCTGCCCGATGGGAACGGGTCGAGGCCGCGACGGAGGCCTTCACATGCTGATTCTCGGTATCGAAACGGCGACCCAGCAGGTCAGTGTCGCCATCGGTGGGCACGAGGGTGTGCTCGGCATGTTCGAAGTCTCACGCGGACGCCGGCATGCAGAAACGTTGGCGCCGGCAATCGAGTTCCTGTGCCGCCAAGCCGACATCGAGATCGTCGAGTTCGGGGCCATCGCAGTCGACGTCGGGCCCGGTTTGTTCACCGGTATGCGCGTCGGACTGGCCGCTGGGAAGGCCATCGCGCAGGCGCTGCGCGTCCCCATGATCGGCATCAGCTCGCTCGACCTATTGGCGTTTCCGCTGCGCTACTCGGACCGCACCATTGCCGCTGTCATCGATGCTCGCAAGGGAGAGGTGTTCTACTCGTTCTACCGGCCGGTGCCGGGGGGCGTACAGCGGGTCACTGACCCGCGCGTGGGCTCGGCCGACGACTTGGTGGCTGACCTCATGGCGCGTGGCCAGAACGTGGTGTGCGTGGGCGACGGTGCGCTGCGCTATCAGGAAGAGATCGCGGCAGGGGTGCGCTGCGAGTTCGCCGAGCAGTTCCTGTCCCATCCGTCCGCAGCACCGCTGGTGCAATTGGCCCACGCTCGTGCGTTGCGCGAGGAGTGGGTGAACCCGTGGGAGATCCAGCCGATGTACCTGCGGGCGCCCGATGCGCAGATCAACTGGTCCACGCGTGAGGGGTCCAAATGAGCGTGATGGCGCGATTTCTGGGCCGTGCCGGTGGCGACGGCCTGGCCATCGAGCCGCTGCGGCGACGACACCTCGCCGCTGTCATGCCCATCGAGCAGGCGTCGTACCCGCTGCCGTGGTCAATCGGTGTGTTTCACAGCGAGATCGAGATGATGCGCCGCGGTGAGCGGCGCTACCTCGTCGCACGCGACGGCAACGACGTCGTGGGCTACGGCGGCCTGATGTTCGCCGTCGGCGATGCGCACGTGACCAACATTGCGGTCGCCGTCAGCCGCCAGCGGCAGGGAATCGCGACGCGTCTGCTGGCCGAGTTGGCGTGGGCGGCCATCGACCATGGCTGTGGTGCCCTGACCTTGGAAGTGCGTGTGAGCAACGTCGGTGCGCAGGCTCTGTATCGCGAGTTCGGGTTCATCCCGGCCGGCATCCGCACGAAGTACTACGAGAACGTGGAAGACGCGATCGTCATGTGGTGCAACGACCTGGCCTTGCCGGAGTATCGCGACCGCCTGCGCATCCTCAGCCCCGAGGCCAGTCGATGAGCAGGATGCGAGGCCCTGTCGACGCGCCGCTGAACGTCGATGAATCAACGCTGGTGCTCGGCATCGAGACCAGTTGCGACGAAACCGCAGCAGCGTTGGTGATGGGTGGCTACGACGTGGTGTCCAGCGCGGTCAGTACGCAGGTGGACCTGCATGCGCAGTTCGGCGGCGTCGTCCCGGAGATCGCCAGCCGCGCTCACCTGGATCTGTTGAACCCGATGATCGCCCGCGCAATCGTGGAGGCCGGTGTCAGCGAGGAACGCATCGATGCCGTCGCCTGCACCGTTGGGCCCGGTCTCATTGGCGCACTGCTGGTCGGCGTGTCGGCGGCGAAGGCTCTGGCACTCACGTGGGGCGTGCCTTTCGTCGGTGTCAACCACATGGAAGCGCATCTGTATGCAGCCTTCCTGGAGGATCCGACGTTGGAGTTCCCGATGGTGGTGATGTTGGTGTCCGGCGGGCACACGATGCTGATCGAGATGCAGGACCATGGCCAGTATCGGCTGCTCGGCCAGACGATCGACGACGCGGCGGGCGAGGCCTTCGACAAGGTGGCGCGTTTCCTCGGGCTCGGCTACCCGGGCGGGCCGGCCATCGATCGCGAGGCGGAGTTCGGCGATCCGGAGGCCATCAACTTCCCGCGCGCGATGTTGAACGACGGCCTCGACTTCAGCTTCAGCGGCTTGAAGACTTCGGTGATGAACTATGTGCGCAAGAACCCCGAGGTGTCGGCAAGCGACGTGTCGGCCTCGTTCCAGGCGGCTGTCGTCGACGTGCTGGTGACGAAGGCGCGTCGCGCCGCCGAGCAGGTGGGCGCACGCGGTCTGGTGCTCGGCGGTGGCGTGGCGGCCAACTCGCTGCTCCGCGAGCGCTTCCTCACCGTGAGCGCCGACGCCGGCATTCACGGCTTCCTGCCCAGCCCGGCGATGTGTACCGACAACGCGGCGATGATCGCAGCGGCCGGTTGGCACCGCCTACGCAGCGACGGGCCAACCGCACTCGACGCTGGTGCGTATCCCAATCTGCGACTTCCCCTGTTGCCGTGATCCGTGTTCGAGTGAGAGAGCTGCGATGAGCGCCCGAATTGATGCCTTTGTCGTTGCCGTCCCCGGCCTCGAACCGTTGCTGTTGGAGGAGGTGCAGCGCCTGGGTGTTCGGCCAGCGCGCGCCGTGCGCGGCGGCGTGGAGTGCAACATCACGTGGCCGCAGCTGATGGCCATCAACCTGCGGTCGCGTGTGGCCACGCGAGTGGTCGTGCGGGTCGCGAAGTTCCATGCGGACGGGTTCCATTCGCTGCAGGTGGGCCTTCGCGCCATCGATTGGGCCGCGTGGCTTCCCGACGCGAACGGGTCGGCGGCAGGCATCACCGTTGCGGCAACGTGCGACAAGGAATCCAAGCTGTACCACTCGGGTGCGGTGGAGGAACGGGTCAACGAAGTGTTGGGTCGCCCGCTGGGCGACCAGGTGGTGCAGGTGCGTGTACAGCGCGACCTGGTGACCATCAGCATGGATGCATCGGGTGCCCCGCTCTACCATCGCGGGTGGCGTGGCCCGGCGGGCAAGGCGCCAATGCGCGAGTCGCTGGCCGCGGCGTTGGTGCTGGCCAGCGAGTGGAACATGAAGACACCGCTGGTTGATCCGTTCTGCGGTTCCGGCACCATCGCCATCGAGGCCGCACACATCGCTCGTCGCATGGCCCCCGGCCGTCACCGCTCGTTTGCGTTCGAGCACTGGCCGCAGTTCGAACCCACCGCATGGGAGCGATTGCTCCGCGGTGCTGACGGCGATGTGGTCGAGAAGTGCCCGCCGATCGTCGCATCTGATCGCGATGCGGGTGCGGTGGCGGCTTCGCTGGAGAACGCGGCCAGTGCGGGCGTCAGCAGCAACGTGGAAGTGATACTGCGCACCGTCAGTGAGTTGGCGTTGCCGGCTCGCGCCGGCTGGATCGTCAGCAACCCGCCGTATGGCCACCGTGTTGGTGGGCCGGGTCGTTCAGGTGACGGTCGTTCAGGTGACGGCGGCGACCGCGATCTGCGCAACCTCTACGACCGCTTCGGCGCCGTGCTGCGCGAGCGCGCCGTGGACTGGCACGTGGCACTGCTGGCCGCACATGACACACCTGTCGCCCGTATGCACCTGCCGCTGCGACCCACGTTGTCCACCACCAACGGCGGCATCGAAGTCGCCGTCCACACCGGTCAAGTCGTTTCGGAGGATTCCGACACCTCCCCTGGTCGTTGAAACCCTCCGGAGAGTTCGTCGTGAATCCTCAGTCGTGAATCCAGACGGGTGAGCGCAGGGGCAGCAGGTTCTCGTTCCAGATGAGGTCCATCACCGGGTTCGCCACCCGCACGCAACCGTGTGATGCGGGGTAGTTGGGAATGCTCGGGGAGCCGTGAATGGCGACGCCGCCGATGATGAACTTCGGCCGGTAGAGCGAGCCGAGGTCGCCTTCGTAGCGAACGACGTCGTGCTCGCGGTACGTGTTGAATGTGCCGGTCGGCGTGATTGCGATGCCGATGACTCGCCCACTCGCGGCATTCTTGTCGACCTCGTCGTAACTGCGACCGTTGCCCGTCGACACATTGAAGATGTATCTCATCTGCCCGTTCTGGATGATGTACGCGATCTGCTTGGTCTTGTCGACCTCCAGCAGGTTCCCGCTGCTGCGGCCGGCGGCCGGCTGGCAGAGCTGAAGGTTGAGTGCGATGGCGGTGGCGTTGTCGACGACAGTGGTCGCCGGCAGCCCCTTCCACTTCTGGAATGCCATGACGGCTTGGACCGTGCTGAGGCCGTAGCCGCCGCCACCGGAGTTCCAGAATCCGAGCGCGTTGAGGCGGTTCTGAAGGTCGGCAACGGCTGACCTCGACGAGCCGAAGATGATCGGCCCGACGGGCGAGCCGGGGAAGCCCACTGTCGGCGTCGCACAAGAGGGTGACTGCGCGTTGGTGGGCGGCCCGAATGTTGCCGGGGCGGGAGTGCCGAGGTAGTAGCCGGCGAGGTCGGCGATGAGAATGCCACCTGCCTCCGTGAACATCGAGAAGCCACGGCTGGACACCGGCACGATCGCGTGGTTTGCCAGTGTTTGCGCAGGGCGCAGCACGTTCATGGTGGAGGTCGCCGGCTTGGCTGTCGGGCTGGTGTCGCCAGCGGTACCAACACTGACGTAGCCAACGCTGATGGCGGCCGCGCTGGTGGCGTTGAGCACCACGGCTGAGACGTCAGATCGGCCAATTGCCGGGTTGCTCGCAACCGGCACTTCGAAGCGCCAACCCGGCTGTGGGCGAGTGGTGCCACCGAGCGGGTTGAGTGCCGCGATTCGTGTGTCGACGACACGTGTTGGCGAGGTGAGCGGCACGAACAGCCCGTCGGTTGCCGACGGTGCAGTGGCGCTGGTGAACGTACCGACAAGATCGATGAGCAGATCGCCGCCGGACTCGGAGTAGATGGTGATGCCACCGGCGGCATCGACCGGAACGATGGCCTGATTGGCGACGATCGCGTTGGCACCCGATGGCGAGTTGAGATTCGAGGTGGTCGGCGCGGCACCACCCTGGGGGTACAGCTGCCAGTAACCGGGGCGGGTGGTGATTGCCGTCAGGTTGACGGCGACGGCGCTGGCCCCGGCTGCGCCGGGCACCGTGAATGTGCGAGTTTCACCGGCGTTGAAGGTGGCGACGCGTCGGGTGTCGAGTACCCGGGTCGGCGCCGCGAGCGGCTGGAAGCGCCCATCCGTGGCGGACGCGGCAGGGGTGTAATAGCCGAGTAGGTCAACGATCGCCTGCCCGCCGCCACTGGCGTACACATCCACCACGCCGTCGGCACCAACCGGGACTGTGACCAGGTTGGGTAGTGCGAGGAACGGACCGACCAGTGATTGCAACTCGTCGACGTTGATGTTCGACACCTCTGGGCGGCCGCTCGCGCGCGGCCACACCGTCCAGTACCCGGGGGCCGCCGGACCGACGACGGTGAGGTTGAGGACGGCAGCAACCACCGTGCCGGCTGCCGGCAGCGGTGCCAAGCCGGTGACGCTGAACGACATGGTTCCGCCGGCGCCGAGTGCGGCGGTGGTGCGTGTGTCGACGAGCCGCTGCGCGGTGGGCAACGCGACGTAGCTGCTGGTGGCATCCGCGGCGCCGGCAATGGACGCGGGGAGCGCTGCCGAGGTGAGCGCGGTGGTGCCGAACGCGGCGCCGATGAGTCCGAGGGTGGCCAGGAACGATTGAATTCGCACCGTAGAAGACTACGAGACCAGGTGCCGCGGGTCACGTCACCCCTCGGGTGCGGGCTTCGTACCCGTCAGGCCGCTGTGGCGGTACCGTTTCGGGCTGTGCAGATCGGTTCCTTCACTCCCGCCGCGCCCGTTGTGTTGGCGCCGATGGCAGGTGTCACCAACGCGCCGTTCCGCACCATGTGCCGTCAGTTCGCGCCTGGCCTGATCTACGTCAACGAGATGGTGATGGCGACGGCGGTCGTGCACGGCAACATCAAGACCGAGCGGATGATGACCTTCACCGCCGACGAGCAGCCACGCAGCTTGCAGGTCTACGGCAGTGACCCGGTGATGTTGGGTGAGGCAATTCGTAAAGTGTGTGCCGACGGTCGTGTCGACCACATCGACATCAACTTCGGGTGCCCGGCGGCGAAGGTCACCCGCAAGGGTGGCGGCGCGGCAGTACCGGCCAAACCTAACCTGCTGCGAGCGATTCTGCGGAGTGCGGTGGCTGCGGCCACGCCGTACGACGTTCCCGTCACCATCAAATTCCGCAAGGGCCTTTACGACTCGTTGCTCACCTACCTCACCACCGGTCGCATCGCCGCGGAGGAAGGCGTCGCGGCGATTGCGTTGCACGCACGCACGGCCGAGCAGCACTACGCGGGGCTGGCCGACTGGAACGCCATTGGCGAGCTCAAGGCCGCAGTGCCAGAGATTCCGGTGCTGGGCAATGGCGACATCTGGGAAGCCGACGATGCGGTGCGCATGATGCGCGAGACCGGCTGCGATGGCGTGGTGGTCGGTCGCGGTTGCCTCGGTCGTCCTTGGCTGTTTCGCGATCTTGTGGAGGCACTCAACGGTCGGCCAGTGCCAGGTACGCCAACACTTGGCGAGGTGTGTGTCGTGATGGCGCAGCATGCTCGCCTGCTGGTGCCGCACATGACCGAGCCGATTGCGATGCGCGACTTCCGCAAACACACCTCGTGGTACTTCACCGGCTACCCCGTCGGCGGGGAGGTGCGCCGTCAGTTCAGCGGCGTGTCCACCTACAGCGAGTTGGAAGACCTGATCGCCACGCTCGACCCGCTGATGAACGTCGTCGAGGGCGGCCAGCGTATTCGGCGCGGCCACACCAACGGTCCGATCCGTGTGGTGTTACCCAATGGTTACCTCGACCATCTCGACGACGTGGTCGTCCCCGACGACGCCGACGTGATGGCGCTCAGCGGCGGATGAAGCGCCCGAACGTCGTTCTTGCGTCCGCGTCACCGCGTCGTCAAGAGTTGCTGACGCAGTTGGGAATCGAGTTCACCGTCGTCCATCCCGACATCGACGAGACGCCGCTGCCTGGCGAAGCGCCGGGCTCATACGTACGGCGGTTGGCGGTTGAGAAGGTGCATGCCGTGGAGACGGCGGTCGCATCGTTGGTGATTGCGGCAGACACGACGGTCGACCTGGGCGGCGAAATTTTCGGCAAGCCGGTCGACGCCGGTGAGGCGCGTTCGATGCTGCGTCGCCTGTCGGGCCGCACACATCGAGTTCACACAGGTCTCGCGGTGCGGCTGGGTGATCGCACGGTTGCCGAGACGGTCAGTTCGCTCGTCACGTTCTCCCGGCTGACCGAGGAGATGATCGAGTGGTACGTCGGTCTGGATGAGCCGTTCGGCAAGGCCGGCGCCTACGCCGTGCAGGGTGCAGGTGGCGTGTTCGTCGAACGGGTGCGAGGCAGCGTCAGCAACATCATCGGACTCCCACTGCACACGCTGCTGCGATTGTCCGGAGAGCTGGGCGTGCCGCTGCTCGTCTAACCCGCGACCTGGCTGATCTGATTCCACTCTTCGTCGGTCGCAGGGCGCACCGACTCTGCCAGCTGCAGCAGTTCGTCGACCGGAAGCTTGCCGGTGACCATGATCAATCGCCCCCCTTCGATCCAAGCGACAACCGACCCGAACTCGACGCCGAACGAAAGCAGCGCTTCGGAGTCGTCGGTGACGAACGTGAGCGCCGGTTCGCCGTGAACGGTCGAGTCGATCTTGCCGCCGAGTACGAACTGCAGCGGCACGAGCCCACTCTCGGGCGCCTGCTGTGACGTCAGCGTGAAGCGTTCGGACTCCTCGCCGTATTGAGCTGCGACGATCTGAGGTTGCGCATAGTCGGGGTTGCTCGCCGTGAGGACGAGTCCGTAGGCGGTGTTGAAGTCGGCGATGGTGCACAGCGGCCGCATTCCCTGCAGTACCGAGATGTCCGCAATCACCGGTACGCCATCATCGATGCCCACCACTTCAGCGAATGCCAGCGTGTCTGCTTTGGAGATCTCAGATGTCACGATGGTGTACACGCGTCCGCCGAGTGGGCCAAAGGAGAGCTGCAGCGACTGATCGCCGATCGCGAGTACGAGCACGCCGGGAACCCCTTGCACGGTGACGTTGACGCCGGAGCGCCCCGCATCGAGGTTCGCTGACTCGTCCGTATCTGTAGTGAGGAGAGCTGCCCATCTGCCCGTGCCGCCCTGCCCCAGGTTGAGCGACGCGTCCGGGGCGGCGAAGAAGTAGCCAGGTGAGGCAAGGCTTGCTGCAACCTCGCTTGCACCAGCGCTCGAACCCGAAAGGGCCGACGGCGGATTGTCGAACACCAGTTGCGCCGTGAGCGTCGGCTCGGGCCGGGAGGCGGAAGGAAGCGCGAGCCGTACGCGGAATTTGTTCTCCCAGGGTTTCCAGACGGCGAGCGACGCCGCAGCAGCCAGCACCGCGACCAACGAGACTGCCACTGGCACCCACCATGTCGGCCGCGATGGCGGCGTTCTCAAGGTCTGGGCGTTCGTCGATCCTCCGAACACGGACGGGTCGCTCTCGATGAACTCGATCAGCTCCGAATCTGCACCGCCCTGCACCGCCGCAGTCTGACAGCAACTACCACCAAACCCGTCGCGCCCCCGATCAGCAGAGTTGGAGGTCAGACCCGCGACAGGTTCGAGATTTTGTCAGCCGCGGACGGCCGGTTCCACCAAGTCGTAGGTGGCTCCGGGTGGCAGCAAGGCCGCAACTGCCGCTGTCGTGTCGTCGAGTCCGATGGGTTGAAAGTCGACGAATTCGCCCGCCGGGTTCGTGATGCGCAGGACCCGACTTCCTGTCGGTACCACGGCCGATACAAAGGTCGACCCAATTCCTTCGTGATCGACAACGTGGGTGGAGGGCGACAGCGGCGTGGTGTACACGCACGACGCCTCGCTGACTCCAGTGGCCTGCAGATCGTGGATGCACAACACGGTGGGGTTGCCCAAGGTGATCGAGCCCCTCCAGTAGTCGCTGTCCGGCGTGAGCCCTGCCCCGATCGTCAGCGACGCTGGGGTGACGTCCTCGCCGGGGTCGGTGGGTGCGGCAGCCGTTGCGGCGATGACCTGATCCCACTCGGCTTGCGTGGCGGGGCGGACGGCTTTGGCCATGGCGAGCAACTGGTCGTCGGTGACGTCAGCCGTGACCACCACGAGGCGATTGCCTTCGTGCCAGACGACCACCTTGCCGATACGACGGGTCTCGATGAGTGCGCCAGGCACGCCGTGCACGATCACGTCGCGACCTTGGTCGAGATAGAAGCGAGCCATCGCAAGCCCGTCGGTATCGGTGTCGATCGACGCGACAGTGACAGGAGTACTACCGACCTCGTAGGTCACCACGGTCGGTGTGAACTTGCTGAGGACGGGCTCACTGTCGAGATACGCAGCCAGCACTTGCACGCGGGCCAGGGTCTTCACGTCGCCCAACGGTTTCAGCACACCCATGTTGTGGCCATACGCCACGGCCGGCAACCCCGCAACGACGCCGACCGCGTTCGCGAAATCCAGGGCGGCGTCGTCGTGAAGACGATTGGTCTCCGAATCCCAGTAGTTCCCGCCGATTGGACCCCACCTGACGGTGGTGCGCACGCGAACGCTGCGCACTTCCGCCGGCAACCCGCGAACCAGATCGGTCGACTTGCTGACAGGAGCCGCGCCGTCAGCGTTCGAGCCGCCGGAGTGGAACAACGCCCACGCGTCGTATTCGTAGGTGCCTCCCGGTGCCGCGAACACATGCCCCAGCGGCGCGGGGTCGTCGGCGTCGCTGTTCGGGCCGACATGGAGACTGGTGACTGTGACACCGTCGAGATCGAGGACCAGGTGGTCGCTGAGCGACGCGACTGCCGGTGCGGCGGGCCCGAACGTGCGCCAGTCCGGCGGGGGCTCCCACGGGCGCCACACCATCGCTGCAGCACCGCAGACCCCCGCCACTGCAATCGCTGTCGGTACCAGCCAGCGCGGTCGCGGCCGACGCACGGGGGCAGGGGGTGCCGCTGAGGGGCCGAACACGCCGAGATCCGCGTCGATGACATCGATTTCGATGATGTCGCCGGGGCCGTATGGCTGCCGCATGCCGTCAGTGTCGCACGCTCGCCGGACTCATGCATCCGGATGGAGCTCCGTTAGCACTCTCGCCTTCCGGTTGCTAACGACCCCCTCGGCCACCTAGCCTTGGCACTCGCGAGGGCTGAGTGCTAACTCAGTCCTCCAAGATCCCAATATTCACGTTTCGTGTACTGCCAATGGAGGCCTGCACCATGTCACTCAAGCCGCTTGACGATCGCATCGTCGTACTGCCGAACGAGGCCGAGCTCACCACCGCGTCTGGTCTGGTGATCCCCGACACCGCCAAGGAGAAGCCCCAGCAGGGTTCCGTCGTTGCCGTCGGCCCGGGCCGCTGGAGCGACGATCGCGGCGCCCACAGCCCGCTCGATGTGAAGGTCGGCGACACCGTGCTGTACAGCAAGTACGGCGGCACCGAGGTCACCATCGACGGCAAGGATCTTCTGATCCTGACCAGCCGCGACGTACTCGCAATCGTCGAGAAGTGAGCCACTGACCACATGGCAAAGCAACTCAAATTCCACGATGAGGCGCGCCGCGCCCTCGAGGCCGGCGTCAACAAGCTGGCCGACACGGTCAAGGTCACGCTCGGGCCGAAGGGTCGCAACGTCGTCCTCGACAAGAAGTTCGGTGCCCCCACCATCACCAACGACGGTGTCTCCATTGCGAAGGAGATCGAACTCGACGATCCCTTCGAGAACATGGGCGCACAGCTGGTGAAGGAAGTCGCCACCAAGACCAACGATGTTGCCGGTGACGGCACCACCACCGCCACCGTCTTGGCCCAGGCCATGGTGCAGCACGGCATGCGCAACGTTGCTGCCGGTGCCAACCCGATGGGCCTCAAGAAGGGCATCGAGAAGGCTGTCGCCGCCGCGGTCGAGAGCATCAAGAGCCAGGCCACCGTGGTCGACGACAAGGACCAGATCGCTGCTGTCGCCACCATCTCGGCCGCCGATTCGTCAGTCGGCGAAGTCATCGCCAACGCGATCGACAAGGTCGGCAAGGACGGCGTGGTCACGGTCGAGGAGAGCAACACCTTCGGGACCGAGCTCGAATTCACCGAGGGTATGCAGTTCGACAAGGGCTACCTGTCGCCGTACTTCGTGTCGGACGTCGAGCGCCAGGAAGTCGTCCTCGAAGACGCCTACGTGCTGTTCAACGCCGGCAAGATCTCCACCGTGCAGGCAATGCTGCCCGTGCTCGAGACCGTCATGAAGTCGGGCAAGCCGCTGCTGATCATTGCCGAAGACATCGATGGCGAGGCTCTGGCCACGCTGGTCGTCAACAAGATCCGCGGCACCTTCAACTCGGCGGCCGTCAAGGCTCCGGGCTTCGGTGACCGTCGAAAGGCAATGCTCCAGGACATGGCCGTCCTCACCGGTGGCCAGGTCATCAGCGAGGAAGTCGGTCTCAAGCTCGAGACCGTCACCCTCGATCTGCTGGGCCGTGCCAAGCGCATCATCATCACCAAGGACAACACCACCATCGTCGATGGCGCTGGTGAGCACGACGACGTCGTTGGCCGCATCAACCAGATCAAGGCCGAGATCGACAACACCGACAGCGACTGGGACCGTGAGAAGCTGCAGGAGCGCCTGGCCAAGTTGGCCGGTGGCGTTGCGGTCATCAAGGTCGGCGCAGCCACCGAGGTGGAGCTGAAGGAGAAGAAGCACCGCATCGAAGATGCAGTGTCGGCTACTCGTGCAGCCATCGAGGAAGGCGTGGTCGCCGGTGGCGGCACCGCCCTCGTGCGTGCCCGTGCCGCTGTGAAGGCCGTTGTCGATTCGCTGGAAGGCGACGAGCGCACCGGTGCCAAGACTGTCTGGGAATCGCTGACGGCTCCGTGCCGACTGATTGCCGACAACGCTGGCCTCGAAGGCGCTGTCACCACTCAGGCAGTGGAAGCCGCAACTGGCAACATGGGCCTCAACGCCGCAACCGGCGAGATGGTCGACCTGGTCAAGGCCGGCATCATCGACCCCGCCAAGGTCACCCGCGCAGCGCTGCAGAACGCAGCGTCCATCGCGGCCCTCGTCATCACCACTGAGTGCCTCGTTGCCGACAAGCCCGAAAAGGCTGCGGCAGGCGGCGGCGGCGGCGGTATGGGTGGCGGCATGCCCGGTATGGGAATGATGTAAGCACCCCCGCTCGGCTTCACGGCTGAACAGAACAAGACGACCCCGGTGGCTGCAAAGCCCCGGGGTCGTCCTCGTTTTCTGTCGGCCACCGTGTGCACTGAGTTGCATCGAAACTCCGACAGTCCCTGCGCGGTGTGCTCGTGGAGTGGATGACGAGGCGTGGTCACAGCAACGGAAGTGACGCGGTATGTTCGCTGTGAAGCACGTCAACAACCACTGACCGCGTCACTTCGTCTCATTCTTGCGGCGGGGGCACTCGACGTCGAGGTTGCAAATGGCCGCTGGTTCGAGAATTGCTAGATGTAGTAGCCGGTGACATCGATGATGAAGTGGGTGCTGCCGGTGCCGCCGCCGCAGAAGACTTTGATGTTGCCGTTGTCGAGGCTGACGGTGGCGGCGTTCGCGACGGTCCGGTTGGCGGCGAAGTTGATGGCTGACACGGTGGTGCTCGGGGCGAGGCCGGGCGTGACAGCGAGGTAGTTGTCGCCGGTGGTGAGGGTGGCGGTGAGGTTGTAGGTGATGGCGCGGGCGGTGGACGGGATGACGTTGGGGGTGATGATGGTGCCGGCCTCGCTGATGGCGTTGACGATGTTGACGACGCGGCTTGTGTTGGGGGCGATGACGCCTGGGTTGGGCACGGCGGCATTGCGCGAGTCGTACGCTCGATACGGCGTGATCGGCACGAAGGCAGCCGCCGGCTGCATTCCGATTCGGAATGCGAAGATCTTGTTGTTCGCGTCGGCCGAGTACACCTCGAGGTCGTAGCTCCTGCTGGCGTCGATGGTGAAGTCGCAGGCCGCCGTCACGGGCGCGGCGGCGGTGGAGGGAACGGGGAGCGTCACCGTCACGACGGCCGCGCTGGCACCGACATCATCGAGGGGGTACTCCCGCAGGTAAACAGGTGTTGGGACAGCGCCCGCAGTTCCGAAGATGGTCACCTCGCGCACTCTGGTACCGGCCGGGATGTGCAGCGGGCACACGACGTAGTTGAAGAGGGAGTAGGCGCCGCTGCTGATGCGCCGGATGTCGGTTGGGGCATTGCTGTTGGAATGGAAGGCGAACTGGTTGCCGGTGAAGTACGAGTAACCAGCGGTCAGCGCCGGTACCGACCGGGCGCTCACCTGTCCAGTGTTCAGGTCGATTGGATTGCCCGCTGCGTCATTGTTGGGGTCGCTCCCGTCGGCGTTGGCTGTCGCCGCTTCGGAACTGGTTGCAAGGCCGAGTGCGGCGAGGCCTGCAGCGCTGATCAGGTGCCGGCGGCTCAGCGCGGACTCGGGCGTGCCCTCATGGTTCCTGGTCATGGTTGTCTCCTCCGGGTGGAAAGGCTGCTTCACGCAGAGTTTCACACGGTTCGACAAAAACGTGCGGCGTTGGTGAGGGCGGAGCTCCTCGGCGGCGGGCACGCACGGCTTCGCCGACATGACCGGAACTGCCCCCTAGGCTCTGGGCTGTGATCTCCCGAGGGTGCGCCGTGCTGACGAATGGCTGAGAGTGGCAAGCGTCCGTTCTGGATGCATCAGCTCGTCGAGTACATCCTCGGTGGAGCGCTCGTGGCCAGTGGGCTGCAGAGCCCTTACCCCGTCATGCCATCGGTGTTGGGCGGCATCATCATGTTGCATGCGGCAGTGACCAAGGGTGCGCTTGCTGCTTTCAACGTCGTTCCGCGTGGGATACATCGGTTCATCGATCCCGTCATCATCCTGCTCGTGGTCATCAGCGCGATTCGGCCGTGGGCGAAGATCGATGAGGGCTCGCGCGTCATCATCCTCGGCATCGCTGCGGTGCATTCCGTCGTCTGGATCAGCAGCAGCTTCGCCGAGAAGCCGAAGAAGCAGAAGCAGAAGCAGCAGAAGAACGCTCGATCAGCGCCAGTCGACCCCGGCGACCGCAGCGCTGTTGTTGGTCAAAAGGCGGGACGCATGGCCGCGACCGGCGTGCTCTTCGCGCGGCGCCAGAAGGACAAGTTCACGAGCAAGTAGAGGATGCTCGGTAGCCTTGGGGCATGGCATTCGAAGCCCCGGCCCCCGACCTCAGCAAGCTCATCGCCGCCTGGGAGGAGTTTGAGTCAGGCGAGCAGACGCCCGGCAAGGTGTTGTCGAAGATGAAGACTGCAGGCCTGGCGCAGGTGCTGCACCAACTGGCCGCATCCGGCTGGACCCCCACTGCCTGATTCTGCTCGCAGGCCCGGTGGCAATCAGCAGATTCCGCGACCGGACGGGTGGTACCAGGGCAGTGACCCGCCCTGGTCGGAGTCGTCGCCATCGCTGACAGCGGCAGGCGTTGCTGAGGCCGTCGCGGCGCGCTCGGTGCCCGACGAGCTGCAACCGGATTTCGCCGACGCACGCCCTTCGGCCGTGCTGGCAGTGGTGGCTGATGGTCCCGCTGGCGCCGAGATCTTACTGACTCGGCGTTCGTTGGAGATGCGCAATCATCGCGGCGAAGTCAGCTTTCCCGGCGGACGGTTGGACCCCGGCGAGTCATATGTGGACGCCGCGCTGCGAGAGGCACACGAGGAAGTCGGCCTGCACCCCAGCTCGGTGGAAGTCGTTGGCCAACTGCACCCGATCGGTACCTGGGTCAGTCGTAGTTGGATCGTGCCGATAGTGGGCCGGCTGGTCGCGCCGCTGCCGATCGTGCCCGAGTTGCGCGGTCTGACCAGCGAAGTCGACCGAGTGTTGTGGGTGCCGTTGCACGACCTGACCCGGCCGGGCACGTTTCGCGAAGAGTGGTGGCAGACCGCCATTGGCGAGCGGCCGATCTACTTCTTCGAGCTGGATGACGAGACGGTCTGGGGTGCGACTGCTCGGATGCTCTACCAGCTTCTGCGAGTGGCCCACGGCCTCGCCACCGATGACGACGAGTACGGCGACGTGGCCGGGAAGCCTCCCGCTCTTTAGTGGCGGACCGTGGCCCCGCTCATGGCCCGCCTGCAACCCGCACTGCTGCGTAGAAGGTCTCGGCCCAACTGAAGCACTGCACCTGCAAGGTGAGCGCTCTGCCGCGGCAGTGCGCCTTCATGTCGGCCAGGAACTGTTGGTCGACGCGGCGGCGACTGGTGCTGTTCCAGTAGCTGCTTCCTGTGCCGTAACGCTTCTCCAGCAGCTTCAAGTTGCGATAGCCGAAGTCGTGGCGACGGCAGGGGTCGCGGAAGTTGAAGGAGAATCCTGTGTCACCTACCAGCGGCGCCGAACACCCGTCGTTGCTCCAATCGAACCAACGGTCGCCCGTTGCGATGGTGGCCACGAACGTGCGTAGCGACACTTGGTACAGCTCTTGTTGCACGAAGGCCCGATCGCTGGTGGCGGAGTGCGCCACGGTGGGCCGAATGGCAGTGGGAGGGCCGGCAGCTACCGGCGATACGACGGTCAGAACACTCGTGACCGCGACGAGCACGGCGAGACGAAATCGCATTGTGTGCTCCTTGTTGAACGCCATGAGGGCGTACAGCCGATTCAACCGTGCGCCCTCAGCGGCGACAACCCCAGTCGACGGCCAGATAGTCAACCGGCGAGTTGTTGGAGCAACTTCCAGCCAGCCTGCACGTGGCGAGTTTCGGTTCCGCGGGCACCGATTGAAACCCGACAGGCGACGGTGCCGTCGAGGACGGTGCGCGTGAACAGTGCCCGACCAGTGGCGTTGGCCGCGACGATCATGGCGTCGGTTGCTTCGTTGCCCGCCTTCAGGCGCACGCACAGCAGGTTGAGCGGATGCGGCGCGACCACCTCGAAACGGTCGTCTTGCGCAACCCACCCGGCCAGCTCCTGCGTGGTTGCGACGTGGCGACGGATCATGTCGATGGCATCGCTGGCGCCACCGGCGCGGATGGTGAACCACAGCTTCAGAGCGCGGAACCGTCGGCCAAGCGGAATCTGCCAGTCGCGGTAGTCGATCGCTGCGCCGGACTGTGCAGCGGCAGAGCGCAGGTATTCGGGAAGGATGCTGAGCGCACCGAGCAGCGATGCGCGATCCGATGTGTAGAACAGGTCGCAGTCGAAGTTGACGCCCATCCACTTGTGCGGGTTGGTGCAGTAGCTGTCAGCCAGTTCGAGCCCGTCGTTCACCCACCGATGCTCCGGCGCCAGTGCAGCAATTCCGCTCATCGCCGCGTCGACGTGCACCCACACGCCCTCACGTTGCGCAATTGCGCCGATCTCTGCGACCGAATCGAATGCCATCGAGCTGGTGGTGCCGCTCGTGCAGCACACCCAGAAAGGCGTCAGGCCGGCGGCCCGGTCCTCGGTGACCGTGCGCTGGAACTCGTCCGCACGCATGGCGAACGAGGCGTCGTGAGCCACGATGCGCATCTGCGTGGTGCCGATGCCGGCAATGCGCAGTCCTTTCTCGATGCTGCTGTGCGCCTGGGATGTTGCATATGCAACAAGCTTGGTGGTGTCGCCCTCGGTGTTGATGGTGCCGCCGGTGATGCGCCAGCGCGCCGCAAGAATGGATGCCAAAGTTGCCTCGCTGGCCGAACCCTGGATGACGCCACCGCCGGTAGCGCTGGTGCTGCGGAACTTGGCGGGAAGGCCGAGCAGCTCCTGCATCCAGTCCATCATCAGCGTCTCCACCTCGGTGCACGCTGGGCTGGTGACCCAACTCATCCCCTGCACGCCAAGCCCGGCCGCGGCGAGTTCGCCGAGGATGGCGGGGTAGCTGGAGTTGCCCGGAAAGTAGGCGAAGAAGCTGGGGTGCTGCCAGTGCGTGATGCCCGGCATGACCACTCGGTCGAGGTCCGCCAGCACGTCGCTGAACGGCTCGGCCGCGGTCGGCGGATGCTCGGGTAGCGCTGCGCGAATGTCGCCGGGCGCAACGCTGCTGGCCACAGGGTAGTGCTCGACCCCCTCGAGGTACTCGCTGATCCAATCGATGAGCGCATGGCCCTGAGCGCGAAATTCATCCGGTGTCACGTCGCCACGCTAACGCCGGGCGCGACCCCGATGGAGGGTTCCAACACCGCCCCAGGTCGTTGGAACCCTCCATTGGATTCGGGGGGTGAGGCGCGGTCTTGGCGCGGCTACGGTCCGGGCGTATGACGGCTGCGCACATCGACCCATCCCGATTCGAGGTCCACACGGCCACGCCGCGCGGCTTCACGCAGGTGTACATGCGCGAGAACGTTGGTGGCGTGCCGTTGGTCTGCGTGCACGGTTGGCCGGAGACCAAACGAGTTTTCTGGAAGGTCATCGAACCGCTCGCCGCTGCCGGCTTCGAGGTGATCGTTCCCGACCTGCGCGGCTTCGGCGACAGCGATGTCGCTCCCGATGGTTTTCACGATGTGGCCAGCCACAGCCGCGACGTGCACGCGCTCGTGCACGACGTGCTGGGCCACGACCGAGTGGTACTGCTCGGCGGCGACCTTGGCGGTCCGGTCATTCAAGATCTCGCGCTGCGCTACCCGGAGTGGGTGGACCGGATGGTGCTGTTCAATTCGCCACTGCCGTACCTGAAGGACGAGATGGCCGGCCTCGTCGGCACTCGCCCGTCGATGGAGGCAGCCGACTACTTCCTGCGCCAGGGAACTGACGCCGATGCACTCGCGGCCGAGTTGGTCACCCCTGCGCAACGTCATCGCTACGTCGCCACCTTCTACACCAGTCGCTTCTGGGCGCACCCGGGCGCGTTCATGGGGGCGGGCGAGGTGCAGTTCCACACGGAGCCATTCGGGGACGGTGCCAAGCTGCGCGCCAGCTTCGGTGGCTACGAGAGCGCGTTCGATGCGTCAGCGCGCAGCGAGCCGACGTTGCTGGCGAAGAACGAGCACACGCCCACGCTGTTGCTGTATGGCCCTAGCGACCACGTCATCTACCCGGCCTTCGATCGGATGGCCGCACTGGTGTTCGCGAACCATGTCGGCCCGTTCCTGTTGCGAGACTGCGGCCACTTCGTGCCCTGGGAGGCGCCGCACGCACTCGTCAGCGGCACGGTTGCCTTCTGCAGTGACCTGCTGGCAGGCCGCCGCTGACGGTACGGTGCTCATGTGCCGTCGTCGGTGAGGGCGACCCAGGTCTGCGGGCCGACGAGGCCGTCGACCCGAAGCCCAACTGACGCCTGGAAGTCGCGAACAGCGGTTTCGGTGGCCCTGCCGAAGCGGCCGTCGACCGAGAGTGAGATGCCGAGCTTGTAGTTGAGCTGGTCCTGCACTTGCTTGACGCCCTCGCCGCAGTCGCCCACGCGTACGTCGACGCCTGAGACATCGCTCAGCCCATAGAGGTTGCCCACGTTGCGGCAGGCGACCGTGGTGGCCGGCGCAGGCGGTGCGACCGTTGGCGCCGGGGTGGCTGGCGGCGGCGGGGTCGTGGGCGTCGGGGTGGTCGGCGGGACCGGATCGGCGGCGACGGTCGAGGTGGTGGCGCCCGCAGCCGTCGTCGTCACGTCACCGCCGATCGTCGTGGTAGCGCCAGTGGTCGTGGTAGCGCCAGTGGTCGTGGTTGCAACAGTGGTCGTGGTTGCAACAGTTGTCGTGGTCGTGGTCGCGCTGCCAGCGCTGCTCGCGTCGCTGCTGCAGGCCGTGGCGGTGAGCAGCAACACCAAGGAGAGCAAAGTGAACCGTTGAGTCATGACGCTATTCAAACACCCCTGCGAGAGCCGTCAAGGACTACCGACCGTTCAAGTGACGTGCGGCAGGCCTCGGCTACCGATTGACCGCATCGGGCGTCGGCGGCAGCGGAGCAGCGTCATCGGTGCCTGCGTTGATGACGGCGTCGCGTGCCTTGATGCTGCGGGCGATGCGCCAGCCGATGAAGCCCATGCCGCTCATCAGGAAGGCGAAAGTGAGGTACATGCGCCAGCCGCCCTTGCTCTTGCTGCCGCAGTCGGGGCGCTCCATGGTGCCCACGCAGGAGCTGACGTTGGCGTCCTCCGGCGTGAACACGTTGTCTTCGGAGCCGACTGGCGGCGTCCCACCAGATTCGACCGACACGCTGTTGGCTGACTCCGAGGCCTGATAGGGATTCTGGCCACTGCAGCCTGCCGTGATGACGGCGAAACCGCCGAAGAGTGCAAAGGCCAACACTGCGAACGTGCGGGGCAACCGAGTCATGTCACCATCGTCGCACTCGTCGAGCGGTTTCGCACCGCGAGCGGCTGACGTCACGCGAATAGGCGGCATGGATGTGGGCGCGGTGGGTGTCGAACCCCTACCATCGCTGAAATGGTGCAACGCACGCAGACGGTGTTGGTGGTCGATTTCGGTGCGCAGTACGCGCAGCTCATTGCACGCAGGGTGCGCGAGCTCGATGTGTACTCGGAGATCGTGCCGCATCGCATCACGGCGGCGGAGATGGCGGCGAAGCAGCCGGTGGCCATCATCCTCTCCGGTGGCCCGAAGAGCGTTCACGTCGAGGGTGCCCCTTCGCTGGACGCTGGTATCTACGACCTGGGTATTCCGATCCTGGGCATCTGCTATGGCGTGCAGCTGATTGCACAGCAGCTGGGCGGCACGGTGGGCCGCGGGTTGCGAGGCGAGTACGGCCGCGCCAAGGCCACGATGATCGGTGATGGCGCAGGTACTCTGCTGCAGGGGTTGCCCACCGAGCAAGACGTGTGGATGAGCCACTTCGACGCGGTCACCGTGGTGCCCGAAGGGTTCGTTGCAATCGCCACTTCGCCCGACGCGCCGGTGGCGGCGATGGAGTCGACCGCTCGCAAGATCTGGGGTGTGCAGTGGCACCCGGAGGTGGGGCACACGCCTCACGGCATGGCTGTGCTGCAGCGTTTCCTGCACGACCTGGCCGGCTGTGAGCCGAACTGGACGATGGGCTCGATCATCGACGAGCAGGTCGCCGCCGTCCGTGCGCAGGTGGGCACCGGCAAGGTCATCTGCGCACTCAGCGGTGGCGTCGATTCGGCCGTTGCGGCTGCCTTGGTCCACCGCGCCATCGGCCACCAGTTGGTGTGCATCTACGTCGACACCGGCCTGATGCGTCTGAATGAAAGCGACCAGGTAGTCGAGACATTCAAGCGCAACATGGGCATCGAGCTCATCCACGTCAGTGCTGGCCCCCGCTACTTCGAGAAGCTGGCTGGCGTGGTAGAGCCGGAGGCGAAGCGCAAGATCATCGGCGAGCTGTTCGTGCGCATCTTCGAGGAACACACCGGCGGCCTCAGCGATGCCGAGTACCTGGTGCAGGGCACGCTGTACCCCGACGTGATCGAGAGTGGCGGCGCGGACGGCACTGCCTCGGTGATCAAGAGCCACCACAACGTGGGTGGCCTGCCAGAGGACATGACCTTGAAGCTGGTCGAGCCGCTGCGCGACCTGTTCAAGGACGAGGTCCGCAAGCTCGGCAAGGAGCTGGGGCTGCCCGACGAGATCGTGCTGCGCCAGCCGTTCCCCGGGCCCGGCCTTGGCGTGCGCATCTTGGGTGAGGTCACACCCGAACGCGTTGTCACTCTGCAACATGCTGACGCCATCGTGCGCGAGGAGATCTTCCGGGCAGGCCTGGAGCGCGAGCTCTGGCAGAGCTTCGCCGTGTTGGCTGCCGATGTGCACTCCGTCGGGGTGATGGGCGATGAGCGCACGTACGCAAACCCCATCATCATCAGAGCTGTGACCAGCGACGATGCAATGACGGCTGACTGGGCTCGCCTGCCCTACGACCTGCTGGAGACGATGTCGAATCGCATCATCAACGAGGTTGCGGGCGTCAATCGGGTGGTCTACGACGTGACCTCCAAGCCACCGGGAACCATCGAATGGGAGTGACGCTGACGGTCGCCGTGACGCCTGAGAGATGTCGGGTCAGTCGTCGGTTCGCAATGCATTCGTAACATCGCTAGCCTGTCACCCGTCATGACGTCTCGCCCCTTGCTCCGCTCGCTGATGGGCGCCTCAGTCGTGGCACTCGGCCTACTGGCTGGCCCGCTGGTCGCCAACACCAGCGTCAACGCTGATGGCGTGACCGACGCTCAGCAACAAGTCGATCAGGTACTCAACGAGCTGGACGAACTGCGTGACCAGATGGGCCAGATCGACGAGGACTACTCGGCGGCGCTCGACCGCCAAGACGCTCTCGTGGTGGAGATTGCCGACTCGCAAACGCGCATCGACGAACTGACCGCGGAGCTCGGCGATGTCGAAACCGTGTTGCAGCAGATTGCTGTCGACCGTTTCACCGGTGGCGATTCGATGACGCTCAGCCCTATCTTCTCCGACGCCGCCACGTACAGCGCCGCCGCGCAGCGGGCTGCACTTGGCGCCATTGCCATCGATACCGGTCAAAGCGACATCGACGGACTGCAGTCGTTGGTCGACAACCTCGCGGCCGAGCGAGAAACTCTGCAACGCAAGCAGGATGAGCAAGCATCGCTGATCGCGACGTTGGCGCAGAAGCAAACGGACTACGACGCGCTCGAGCAGACCTACATTGCCAAGGAAGCGGCGGCCAAGGCCAATCTTGGCGACGCGCTGCAGGCCGCCGAGGAAGCGCGTGCTGCGGCGGCGGTGGCGAAGGCCAGGGCCAGTCAGTCGAACAAATCCGGCGGTGGCGCGACTGCAGCCCCGCGGGGCGGCGGTGGCAATACGGGCGGCGACACTGGAGCGGTGACCGATCCGGGCACCGGTGCAGGCGGCGGCGCAGAGCCGGTCAACACGGCACCGCCCGTCTCCGGCAAGGCCGGCATCGCCCTCTCGGCGGCATACAGCCAGCTGGGCGTTCCCTACAAGTTCGCCGGCGAGTCACCCGAGGTCGGGTTCGACTGCAGTGGTCTGACCAAGTGGGCCTGGGGTCGCGCCGGCGTGGGGATGCCGCACCAGAGTGGCGCCCAATTCGGCAGCTTTCCGCATGTCTCCCAGGACGAAGCACAGCCCGGTGACCTGATCTTCTACTACTCGCCCATCGGGCACGTCGGCATCTACATCGGCGGTGGCCAGATGATCCACGCGCCCAATACGGGCACGACGGTAGCCATCGCCACGGTGCACTGGAACAAGGTCGTCGGCGTCGCCCGCCCCGGCTGACCCCTGACCCCTCCCGGGCTGATGACACAGGTCCTCGGCGCACTACGGTTCCCCCTCGTGCAGGGCATCGACATCGAACCGGTCAGCAAGTGGCTGATGGCCAACATTCCTGGTGCGGTTGCGCCGTTCACCTTCGACCTGATCGCTGGTGGTCGCTCGAATCTGACCTTCATGGTGGCTGGCAGCGACGGTGCACAGTTCGTACTGCGTCGCCCGCCGCTGGGCCACGTGCTTGCGACCGCGCACGACATGGCGCGCGAGTTCCGCATCATCTCAGCTGTCGGGCAGACCAACGTGCCGGTGCCACCGGCACTTGGGCTGTGCACCGATGAGGCTGTCAACGGCGAGCCGTTCTATGTGATGGGCTTTGTTGCGGGCACCGTGCTGGACAGCCCCGAGCGTGCGGCCGCGCTCAGCAACGACCTACGGGTGAGTGCCAGCGAGCACCTGATCGACGTGCTTGCCGACCTTCATGCGGTCGACGTCGACGAGGTGGGCCTGGGCGACCTCGCCAAGCGCGAGGGGTACGTGGCACGCCAGGTCAGGCGGTGGAGCACGCAGTGGTCACAGTCGAAGACCCGCGAGCTGCCCGCGATCGATGAGGTCGCCCGCTTGCTGGGCGAGCGTTTGCCTGAGCAGCGTGGTGTCTCGATTGCACACGGCGACTATCGCTTCGGGAACTGCCTCACCAACCTCACCACCGGGCGAATTGCTGCGGTGCTGGATTGGGAACTGTGCACACTGGGCGACCCGCTGGCCGACGTCGGATACTTGGGTGTGTACTGGTTCAACGGCGACCTTGCCGCCTCGCGAGCCAACGACCCCACGCCGGCCGGTGGCTTCCTCACCTACGAGGATCTGCTGCACCGCTACGCACTGCGTACGGGTCGCGACCTCAGTGGAATTGGCTACTACGTTGCATTCAGCTGCTGGCGCCTGGCGGTGATCAGCGAGGGCGTGTACTCCCGCTACCTGCACGGCGCCATGGGCTCGCAGGAGGGTGTCGAGTTCGAGACGTTCAAGCTCGGTACCGAAAACCTGGCCGTTCGTGCCCTGGAAGCAATGAGGAACCTGCCATGACCGCCAATGACACATCGAACGACCAGGCAGCCGTCTTGGAAGGTTGGGAGAAGTCGACGTTCGCTGCCGCGGGCTTCCAACGCGACGTCTACCGCCGCGGCACCGGCCCGGGTGTCGTCATCATTCACGAGATCCCTGGCATCACACCGAAGGTCACTACGTTCGCCAACGAGGTGGTCGCTGCCGGCTTCACGGTTGTCATGCCGTCGCTGGTCGGAACGCCGGGCCGCGACATCTCGAACGGCTACGTGTTCCAGTCGATGGCGAAGGTGTGCGTCGCTCGCGAGTTCAGCAACATGGCGCTCAACCAGACGTCGCCGATCATCGCCTTCCTTCGCGCGCTCGCCCGCAACCTGCACAACGAGGTGGGCGGCCCGGGCGTGGGTGCGTTGGGCATGTGCTTCAGTGGCGGCTTCGCGCTTGGGATGATGGTCGACGACATCATGGTCGCTCCCGTGCTGAGCCAGCCGTCCATGCCGTTCGTGTTGGGCATCGGGAAGAAGAAGGCCGCCCGCGCCGCGGACGTCAACCTGTCACCCGACGACGCGCTCACCGTCGCCCGTCGGGCAGCAGAAGGGTGTCAGGTGTTGGGTCTGCGCTACGCCGACGATGCGCTGGTGGGCAACCGCTTCGCGACGCTGCGCACGATGTTGGGCGATGCCTTCATCGCTGTCGAGCTGCCCAGCGCCGCCAAGCGCGACCATTCGGTGCTCACTGAACAGCGCGACGAACCAAGCGTGCAACGCGTCCTGGAGTTCTTCAAAGAAAAGCTGAAGAGCTAGACCGGGTCTCAATTGGCGAGGCCGAGGGCATCGTTGGCCAGCTGCTTGGTCGTCGTGTAGTCGGCCTTGCCGTTGGGTGCCCGCGGTACCTGCGTGACGAACACGACCCGCTTGGGTGCCTTGTATGCGGCCAGGTCGCCCTTGACGCCGGCGATCACTTCTGCCTCCGTTACAACAGCACCTTCTGCCAGCGATGCAACAGCGGTCACTGACTGGCCGAACTTCTCGTCGGCGATTCCGACGACCAGGCAGTCGACAACACCCTCGACACGCTTGACCGACTCTTCGACTTCCTCTGGGAAGATCTTCTCGCCGCCGGAGTTGATGACCTGGCTGCCACGGCCGAGCAGTATCAGCGAGCCGTCAGCGGCCACCATGGCCATGTCGCCAGGGAACGAATAGCGCACGCCGTTGATGGTGCGGAAGGTGCGCGCCGACTTCTCCTCGTCCTTGAAGTAACCGATCGGCACCAGGCCGCCCGCCGCGACCATGCCGACTTCCTCGCTGCCGGGCGTGACTTCGCTGCCGTCCTCCATGAACACCTTGGTGGTGGGGTTCTGCGTGAAGCGGGCCGTGGAGGGCGGCAAGCCCTTCATCGAAATGCTGTTGCCCATCGAGCCTTCCGACGAGCCGATGGCGTCGAGCAGCATCACGTGCTCGATGCGGTCGAGGAGCTGCTCCTTCACCTCCGCCGTCCACATCACACCCGACGACACGATCATTCTCAGTTTGGACAGGTCGTACGGGGTGCCGGCGGCCACCGCCGCGTCGATGGCGCGGATGATCGGCTTGGAGAACGCGTCGCCAACAATTGTCACGTTGGTGACATCGTCGGCCACGACCGTGCGCAACAGTTCGTCAGCGTCGAGTGAACGGCTCTGAAGAGTGACGATGGTGGCGCCACCCAGCTGCGGGATCATGGCCCCCAACCACATGCCGGTGCCGTGCATCAACGGCGCACACGGCATGGAGATGAGGCCGGTGCCAGCCTCCACGACGCCCTTGACCAACGGTGCAACGTCGGCCGCGTCGGTTGGAGCGGCCAACCCGAGCAGCGGGAAGCCCAGTGTGGCGAACGCGCGGGTGAGGCCGCCCATGTCGTACATCACGCCCTTGGGCATGCCGGTGGTGCCGCCGGTGTACAGCATGTAGACGTCGTCTTCACTGCGGGTGATGCGCGGCATCGGGTTGTGGCTGGCGATGGCCTCTTCGTAGCGGCGGGCGACGGGCACCTGGCCGGTGCCACCGTCGTCGACTTCGATCAGCAGCTTCAGCTTCGGCAACCGTTCGCGAACGCGCTCGACGCGATCGCCCAGCGACGAGTGGAACACGATGGCTTCAGCATCGGCGTTGTCGAGGAGGTACCACAGCTCTTCGTCCATGTAGCGGTAGTTGATGTTGATGGGCACGCTGCGCATCTTGAAGGCGGCGTAGTGCGCCTCCAGGTACTCGTTGCCGTTGTAGAGGAAGAGGCCGATCTTCGAGTCGGCTCCGAGGCCCGCCGCGTCGAAGGTGGCAGCCATGCGGGCCGCCCGGTCGTCGTACTGCGCCCACGTGAATCGTTTGTTGCCGTGGATGACAGCGTCACGGTCACCGATGGTGTCAGCGAGTGTTTCCCAAATGGTCGCGAAGTGGAACTCCATTCGCCGATGGTAGCCAACCGAGTTCGTGGCCGTACATCTCGCCGAGTGGGTCGCTGATCAGTTCCAGCCGCTCGCCGTCGGGGCCGCGGAAGTACAGCGACGAGCCATCTACGTGGGCGCATTCCACCCCCGCTGCCTCCAGTCGTAGCTTGGCGGTCTCCCACTGCGGACGATCGATCGAGATCGCAAGGTGGTGGTGGCCGCCCAGCACTTCTGCGTAGGGACCGAGGTCCAGCCCGGGGAGGTCGAAGAACGCGAGCGCATTGCCGTGCCCGATGTCGAAGAAGAAGTGCGTGCTGCCCTCATAGTCGCGATTCTCGAACATCTCGATCAGCGGGAAGCCGAGCAGACCGTCGTAGAACTCGATCGTGTGCTCGACGTCGCTGCTGAGCAGCGCGACGTGGTGTACGCCGCGGGCGGTCGAGGCTGGTCGTTCTGCTCGCGGCTTGAGGTGCAGTTCGGTCAACTCTTCCCGTCGCGCTGTCAGTGCGTCGCGTTGCTCGCTGTCTATGCCGTGGCCCATACCGACAGTTCAGCACCTTCTGGGCCGGCAGTGAACGTCAGCGCCTCGGAATCCGTGAGACGGACTGCGTCGCCGGTGGCAAGCTCGCCGACCTCGTCCAGTGATCCGCTGCCGAGGGCGACGAACAGGTGGACGTGCGGTGCCACCGGAATGGTGACTGCTTCGCCTGGCTGCAGTCGGCCGCCCCAGAGCACGGCGTCGCGTTGATGCACCTTGATGGCGCCCTCGTGGCCCTGGCCACTGGCGATCGGTACCAGGCCACCGGCGTTGAGCGCCTCGTTGAGGTCAAGTTGTTCATAGCCGGGTTCGATGCCGGCAGTGTCAGGCGGAACCCACATCTGCAGGAAGTGCACCGGCTCGTCAGGGCTGGCGTTGAACTCGCTGTGGCGAATGCCTGAGCCGGCGCTCATCCGCTGAGCAAGGCCTGGGTAGAGAATGCCGTGGTTGCCCTCACTGTCCCTGTGCTCGAGGCGCCCGGAGAGCACCCAGGTGACGATCTCCATGTCGCGGTGGCCGTGGGTGCCGAACCCTTGGCCGGCGGCGACCACGTCGTCGTTGTTGACCAGCAGTAGGCCGTGGCCCGCATGGTCATGCGAGTGGTGCGGGCCGAAGTTGAACGAGTGCTGCGAGTGCAGCCAGCCGGCATCGGTGAGGAAGCGGTCGGCGGCTCGCTGAACGATGAAGGTTGTCATGCTCCCTCCAACATAGTTGCGCGCACAACTATTCCGATATCGGCAATGTCGCTCAGCCGGTGCAGTTCATCCAGTCGGCACGACGATGCCGCGTGGGCGGGCGACGTCGGTGATGGCGGCCCATTCGGCAGCCGTGTCGTAGCCCAGCGCCCAGAAGACCACGCCACCAATGCGGAGGTCGCGAGCGACATCGACCCGTGCACGCACGCCGGCGGGGTCCATGAAGTGCACCTCACGCGTCTGCACGCAGCTGTTGACGCCGTCGCTGCTCTCGCGCTGATAGGTGAAGGTGGACTCCTGCGTGCCTTCGTCGCGCACCACCGTCGCGCCGTACTGCTCGAGTAGCGCGGCGACTTCGCGCAGGTTGGGGTCGACCTTGCCGGGCGCATCGGCCGGGCACGTGCCTGTCGTGCCGACCACCCAGTTCCGCCCGTACATCGGCACGCCGAGAACGATCTTGCTGTCGTCGCCGACGGCCTTCTTCGCCGCCTTCACCGTGCTGCGTACCCACGCCAGCGGTGCGATCGGGCCGGGGCTGTCAGTCGAGTAGTCGTACGCCATGATGCGAATACGGTCGACGTGCTTGCCAATTGCCGCGTAGTCGTAGACCCAGTAGCCGCTGTCACCGGTGCGCCCGGTGTCGTAGATCGGCGGGATGCTGACCGTGAGGAGCCTGCCGCTGAAGTGAAGGGCGGTGGCCAGCTCATCGATGAAGGCAACCCAGTTCGGCCGTGTTGCCTCCCACGTCCCGCGGCCGTCGGCGAACGCAAACTTCTCGTAGTCGATGTCGATGCCATCGAAGTTGTTCCTTTGTGCGAGCGCAGCGATGGCCATCACGTGCTGTGCGCGCAGCGCAGGGTCGGCCAGTACGGCAGCCATCCCGCCTGCTGGCATGCCGTCGGTGATGGCGGGGATGACCTTGGCGCCCTGCCGTCGAATGGTGTCGACGAGCACGCTCAGTTCTTTGGCGCTACCGGGAAAGGTGATGTCGGTGGCGCCGGTCGAGGAGTATCCGAAGGGCGATACCTCGTGCAGCGTGCCGCCGTAGGTGCCGATCGTGGCCGTGGCCCCGGGCATCACCCAGTAGGGCGCCCAGCCGCTCATCGGAATGTCCTTCAGCGGCGGCGCGTCGGTGCCGCCACGCACCGCCGTAGCAACAGCTCCACCGAGGGCGGCGACAACCACCAGGGCGACCAACGGACGTAGGCGCCACTTGCGGCGCCGTGCGTTGGTGGCGTTGGCGCCGATACCCAGCTCGCTGCCGTCCAACTCCCGCAACGATCGGATGACCGTGTAGCTGCGGTCCTCGGGAATGTCGACCACGTTTGGAATCGCGAAGGTGCGGCACCCGGCGGCGACCGCGCTGGCGACACCGGTGGGCGAATCCTCGATGGCGACGCAGTCCTTGGCGCGCACACCCAATCGATTGGCGGCGGTGAGGTACGGCTCGGGGTGCGGCTTGCCGTTCTTGACCTCGTCACCCGTGATGACGACGTCGAAGGTGCCAGGCGGCAGCGCCTTCACCACGGCGTCGGCGAAGCGGGTCCAGCTCATGGTCACCAGTGCGCACGGAATGCCCGCCTTGCGAAGGGCAATCAGCGTGTCGCGGGCCCCGGGCCGCCATGGCACCCTTCGTTGCACGCGGGCGATGACGCCGTCGAGCAGGCGGTTGACGATGTCGTCGATGGGAAGGTCGACATCGCCCTGGTCGCGCAGGATCGCGGCCGAGACCCGCAGGTCGTTGCCGACCATCGAGTGCGCCTTTTCCTGGTCCCAGTGGCCGCCGAACTCGGCGACCAGTTCGTACTCGCACTCGATCCAATACGGCTCGGTGTCGACGATGGTGCCGTCCATGTCCCACAGCACGGCCGCCGGGCGCGCCACGGCGCGGGGTTTCCTCGTGGCAGCACTCATCTCGTCCACAACCTTAGTTGGCGGCCCCTCGAAGGAGTGGGCAGTGCCGCGTCAGAGAGCGAGCGCGACTCGGCGTGCTTCGAGAATCGCCTCGTGGATGGTGCGTGGGGCAACGCAGTCGCCGGCCTGTGCTGTGGCACCGATGATCGGTTCGGTGGGCAGGCGGAAGCCGCAATCGACCAGTGCTGCGCACGGCACGATTCGCCGCTCGCCGCTGAAGCGGTCCTCCAACTCGATCTCCCCGGCGCGTGCGGCACGCAGCAGACTGCGGCGCTCGATGGTGGCGCCCTGCTGCTGCAGGCGCACATTGGCGGGGGCCAGGTCGCCGGTGCGGGAGAGTTCGTTGCCGGCAATCTGGTCCTGCGTGATCAGAATCGCTCGGGCACCCAGGGTCTCCGCGAGTGCGATGGCAATCGGGCCGCCAATGGGGTCGAAGAGTGCAATCCGGCCGTCAGGAAGCTCTGCACCGCGGTCAACCTCCAGCACATCGAAGACGACTGCCCCATCCGCGATCTCGTACGAACGGGCGCCAGGCACTGCGCCCGTGCACTGCACGACCACTTCGCCGTCCGTCGTGACGAGGTCGGTGACGCCGAGTTCGACCTGTACTCCGGCGGTCGAGCACTGGTTGACCAACCATTGGACCAGCGGGCCACCGGGGCCTGCCGCAGCGGCCACGCCACCGAGGTGATCGGCCTGCTCGATCAGTCGCACACGATGGCCCCGTATGGCGGCAACTCGAGCGGTCTCCAGACCGGCCACCCCGCCACCGACCACGACCACGTTGCGGGGCCGTGCGGTTGGTGCGTACCAGTCCGGGTCTTCGGTTTCGCGGCCGCTGGTGGGCTCGCCGACACACGTGACGATCGGGCTGCGTGCGTCGCGCACCTGGCAGGTCTGATTGCAACGGATGCATGGTCGCACGGTGTCGGCGGCGTCTGCCGTCAACTTGGCCACCAGGTCCGGGTCGGCGATCTGCGCACGTGTCATCTCCGCGCCGTCGCAGACGCCATCGCCGATTGCCCACTCCGCTTGGCCCCACTCGACAACTGAACCCTGCAGAAACACAGGTGTGTTGCCCACCGCGGCGTGCACGGTGCGGCACACCCCGATGTTGAAACCCGTCGGCTCGTGGAAGTCGGGCCGGGTCTTTTCCGCCGAATAGATCGAGCCGCGCACGACGACGAGGTAGTCGAGGCTGTCACTGAGTGCAGCGGCGATCTCGACGGCAGCATCAGGCGTGATGCCCGCCCACGGTGCCAGTTCGTCGCACGACAAGCGCAGCCCAACGACGGCTGTACCAGCGGCGGCGCGGACGGTGGCAATCACCTCGCGTGCGAACAGCAGCCGGTCGTGGCCCCACACATCATCGCGTTGATTGGTGAGACCCGACATGAACTGGCGGAGCAGGCTGTGCTGACCGGCATTGATCTCCACGCCGTCGCACCCGGCCGACACAGCGGTCGCTGCCGCCGCGCCGAACCCGGCGACGACCGCTGCGATATCGGCGGCCTCCATCCACTTGGGGACCTCCCGTGAATTCACCTCCGGCACGCGCGACGGTGCCCACAGCTCGCGCTGGTTGTACGCGCTGCTGCCCTGGCCACCGGTATGGTCGAGGCCGGCGACGACCAGCGAGGCGTGCGCGTGACACGCGGTCGCGATTGCGGCCCACCCGTCCGCGCACGAGGCCGCGAGTGGCGCACGTTCGTAGGGCCAATCGCTCTCGTGCACACTGGCGCCCTCGGTCACGATCACGCCGCACCCACCCTGAGCGCGGCGCAGGTAGTAGGCGGTGTGGCGCTGTGTGAACGAACGGTGTTCGTCGGCCAGGTTGGTGACGTGTGGCCCGAACATCACTCGGTTGCGGGCGGTTGCGGCGCCGAGCGTGATCGGCTGCAAAAGGTGCATGATCAGTTGGGAACCGATCGCAGCACCATTGGCATGCCCTCCAAATTGCCGCCGACCTTTCCGCCGTTGGCCCGGAACTTGGCGATGACACCCAGGTTGAAGTCGTTCATGTCGGTCACCTCGACGACCCTACCCGCCACTCATTCGCCATGAGATGCCGACAATTCACTGCCACCCAGCAAGCGCTTGATGTTGTCGAAGTGACGCAGCAACACCAGCGCGCCAAGAGCGGCCGCGGTGGCGACCTCCCAACTTGGGCCGCCCATCAGCGCAACGCCCAGTGGGAAACCGACGGTGAGCATCAGCGACGCCAGTGACGCCTTGCCGGTGGCCTTGCGAATGGCCACCCAGCCGACGGTGAGGATGGCGAAGAGCAGCGGCTGCAGTACCAGGGTGGCGCCACCTAGGGTGGCAACGCCCTTGCCGCCCTTGAACCGTCGAGTCACGGGATACATGTGGCCGACCGTGGCGGCGGCGACCATCGCGTATGCCAGTGCTGACGGCCGGTGCGTCAACAGCAACGCGACCACGGCAGGAATGGCACCCTTGAGACCGTCGAGGACGAACACGACGACGCCCCACTTGGTGCCCATCGTGCGAGCGATGTTGGAGGCGCCAGGGTTACCGGAGCCGACCTCGTGAATATCGATGCCTTTGCTGCGCGCCACCATCACGGCACTGGGGAAGGTGCCCAGCAGGTATGCGGGAATGATCAGCAACCAGACCATCTCCACCTCCTCCACTCAGCGCCCCAACGGCCCCTGTAACTGTACGCACACACTCGCCGGGCGAGCCCGTGCTCGTGTCGCCCTGGACTTTGTGTGCGTTGGGTAGCGCTGAGCGCAACTCAGCGCACACAAACCCGCAGTTCAGCGGTGGGCCTGGAGCCAGGTCACGATGTCGGCGGTGACCTCGTCGCGGTTGGTCTCATTCAGCAGTTCGTGCCGGTCGCCTTCGTAGATCTTGCACTCAGCCGGGACGGCGTTGGCGGCGAGCGCGCTTGCGAGCGCGGTTGCATGCGCGCCCATCGCTGCCGCCGGGTCTTGGTCGCCGGCGATCACGAACACGGGGCATGAAATGGCACCGAGGTTCTCGGTGGCTGGGCCGACCACATCGAACAGGTCGATGAGGTATCCGAAGGTCAGCGGGTTGCCGTCACCGCAGAACGGGTCGGCGATGTAGAGGTCCACCTCAGCGGTGTCGCGGCTGAGCCAGTCGAACGGTGTGCGAGCCGGCTCGAACGGAGCGTTGTTGGCGGCCAGCAGATCGCCGGCGGATGCGTCGCGCATGCCGGCGTCGGCGAAGCCCTGCAGCAGGGCGCCCGTGCCCGCGGCCTCGTTGACGTCTGCCGCCATGCCACACAGCACGCCGCCGGCGAGGCCCTCTGAGTGTTGCGTGAGGTAGGCGAGCCCGATCAGCGATCCCAGCGAGTGGCCGACGAGAAACACCGGCGTGCCGTCGGCGACCTTCGCGACCGCGGCTGTTCGCAGTTGGTGCAGGTCGTCGATCACAGCCTGCCCGCCGCCGGGCCCCATCAAACCAGGGCCGGTTGCCTTCCCGGTGCGACCATGGCCGCGATGGTCGATTGCGACTGCCGCGAAACCGGCTTCGTTGAGAGCGGTGGCAAACCGGTCGTATCGCCCCGAATGCTCGGACGCTCCGTGGGCGATGACCACGAGTCCTGCGGGCGAGTCGACCGGCCACGAGCGACTGAACACCTCGACTCCATACGAATCAACCAATGTCTGCTCGTCCATGTGTCGCTCTTTCCTCGTGAAGTTGCTGGTCTAGTGCAGGACTGGGATTCGTGCCGGTTTGGTGTGGTCCATCGCCGGCCGTGGCTTCAGGGAGAGGGCAACCGGTTGGGCCGCCAGCTCGGCGAGGGCGATTTCGCCTTCGCCACTGACACACTCCGGGTCGGGGCCGTCCAGCGGCAGACCGGTGAAGAACTTGGCGGCCATGCAGCCGCCCTGGCAGGCATCGAACGCACCGCAGCTGGCGCAGGCACCGGCCGACTGCGGCTCACGCAGTGAGGTGAACAGATCGCTCTGCTTCCACACCTTGGCAAAGCCGCCTTCGTCGCGCACGTTGCCGGCGCGGAAATCGTCGTGGATCACGAACGGGCAGGCGTAGACATCGCCGATTGGGTCGATGAGGCAGACCACGCGGCCTGCACCGCACATGTTGAGACCGGGCAGCGCCGGCCCGAGTGCGTTGAGGTGGAAGAACGAGTCACCCGTGAGCACGTTCTCGCCGTTGGCCATCAGCCAGTTGTAGATCTCGCGCTGCTGTGCGTTGGTGGGATGCAGGTTGTCCCAGCTGTCCACGCCACGGCCGCTGGGGCGTAGGCGGGTGACGCGCAACTGCGCGCCATAACTGTCGGCCAACGCCTTGAACTCGTCGAGCTGGGGCACGTTGTGGCGGGT
>Ga0335397_10001308_pt1 | contig 33944 bp, 32 predicted proteins | sample MAT04_FD_205740 | JGI IMG/M metagenome (GOLD analysis project Ga0335397, IMG submission 205740) | Freshwater microbial communities from Lake Fryxell liftoff mats and glacier meltwater in Antarctica - MAT-04 (spades assembly) (version 2) ... | reverse complement strand
GTCCGCGGCAGCCTGCTGGTCTATCGCGCAGAGCCCACGCTGGTGCTGCAAGGCGACAAGTACGTCGGACAGCCCTCGCGACTCGTTGCATTCGATCTGGCAACCGGCGCTGAGCGCTGGTCGGTTCTGGTGCGCGAGGCGGAGTATCGTGGTCCGATGCCGCCGTAGCGCAACGCCTCAGGTTCGATCCGCGCGGCGCGTCGCGGCCCTGCGTCGCGCGCAAGTGCGGCCAGCATGGGTGCGACGACGCCGATGAAGCGGCGCTGGGCGGGGCGATCCACGACCGGAATGCGCGAGGGGACACGGAATCCGAATGTCACTGGACTTGCCGCCTCGTCGCATCCGGGTCATCCAGCTTCGCTATATCGCTGATGTCCTGGTCACCACGCCAGCTGTGCGCGCGCTGCGGCGCGCCCGCTACGACCTGATCATCGACTTCCAGCACAAGCTGCGTAGGCGCGGTCGTCACTCTATGCAGCGGCCCGCCGCGCAGCGTGTCGTGGGGCGCACCATGCGGCGCGCTTTTTACCGCCCGCCGGTGCGTCGACCTTTCTACCCGGCCTAAGTGGGCAGGATCAAGATCGACCTGCTGCGCGATTCCGGCTTGATCGGCGCCGAAGTCGACGCATCGCCGCGGCCTTGCCTGGCTGTCAGCGGCGCTGCGCACGGGTGGGCGTCGGCGGAATGGAGTTCGCTTGGATTGTCGCCCGACAACGACGTGGTCGCAATCAATCCGGGCGGGCGCCGCGCCGCGAATCGATGGCCAGGACGACCTGCTTTAGCCCACCGCATCGTCGCCTCGACCCGCGTGCAGCGACTGCTGCTGTGGGGCCCCGGCGAGCGTGAACTCACCGAGCAGGTTCTCGCGCAGTGTGGGCCCCGCGCGGTGCTTGCGCCGGCAAGCAGCATCGAACAACTCGGCGCGTTACTGGCGCGGAGCGCATTACTGATCGGCAGCGATTCCGGTGCTCGTCATATCGGCGTGGCCGTCGGCACGCCGACCTTGACGATCCGTATGGGCGCTTCGCCTGAATCGTGGGCCTACCCGGGCTCCGGCCATCGATGCGTCGATGCGACCATCCATGGCGGCAGCGACGCAGTATTCGCGCGGGTCTTTTCCGCCTTCGAAGAACTCATGCAGCAACTGTGCGTGCACGCTTGAACGTCTTAGTTGGGTGCCGACGATTTCGCTGCCACCGCTTCGGCTTTGGCAAGCAACGACTCGATCAGCGCATCGTCGATTTTATCCGGACTGCCGCGCCACATGATTACTCCGGACGCATCGACAAACAATGCGTAAGGCAAGGCACGAATCTTCAGCGTGGCACTCAACGGCTCGCGACCGCCTGCCACCACTGCATAGCGCATTCCTTTGCGCTGGACGACCGGTAATGCGACGTCGGGTTCTTCCGCGGTAACGCCGATTAGCTGCAGTCCGCGAGTTGCGAACCGCTCGGCCATCGCATTGAGCTCAGGGATAGCCGCAATGCACGGCGCACACCACGTAGCCCAGAAGTCCACCAATGTAAGGGGTGCGTCCGTCCGCCACGCGCCTTGCACAACGACCGCGTCGTGGCCTGGCAGCAGCATGCCAACCCGAACACCGTTGAGCCAGTCCTTGGGCCCGCTGATAGCGAGCCTTGGCACAAACATGCCTGCGAGACCGGCAAAAAGCATGCGTCGGCTATTATTCACGGCAGTTGCTCCTTGGTCTGAAAAGTGTGGAGCAGGTTGCTTGAACACGCGATGAAGGCCGCTCGGCAGGTATTCGACGACGATGTCGAGCTGCGACCGGCTTGCGACAGCGTCCAGTCGAGCAGCAGCCCGCGGCATCGCGGCCGAATGTCGATGCAACGGATCCCACAGCAGAGTCAAAGATGCGCGCCTGACCAAGCTGCCAGCGAGAATTCGCGGCGGCCTTGGCCGCGGTCATCAGAGTCGGCCAGCGCCAGTGCGTCATTGCGTCGGCTGCTGCTGAAGGTCGGGATTTGCAGGATATGCCAGCGCGCGCAGTACGCCAAACAGACTCTCAAGGGATTGCTGCACGTCGCACAGCGCATGGTCGAACGCGCGACTTGCCGGTTCAGAGGTTCCCGAACAGTCGAACGGTCGAGGTGTGTTTCACTTGGAGCAGTGGGCGTTTCCGCGGCCGGCGCCCGAATGCGCAATAATGCCGGCCCATGCCGCGACCCGAGCGCGATCGATGAAAACCCCCAAGGGCCTGCAGGAGTTGATCGATGACGGGATCATCGACGAGGTACTGCGCCCGCTCAAGAGCGGCAAGGAAGCTGCGGTGTACGTGGTGCGCTGTGGCGCGGAGATCCGCTGTGCCAAGGTCTACAAGGACATCGCGCAGCGCAGCTTCCAGGCCCGCGTGCAGTACCAGGAAGGGCGCAAGGTGCGTGGCAGTCGCGAGGCGCGTGCGATCGGCAAGGCGACCCGCTTCGGGCGGCGTGAGCAGGAAATCGAGTGGAAGAACACCGAGGTCGATGCGCTGTATCGGCTGGCAGCTGCGGGCGTGCGGGTGCCGCAGCCGCACGGCTATTTCCACGGCGTGCTGCTGATGGCGCTGGTGACCGACGAGCACGGCGACAGCGCGCCACGCCTGGGCGAGGTCGAACTGTCCACCGACACCGCGCTCGCCTATCATGCAGAACTGATCCGCGACGTGGTCCGCATGCTGTGCCTGGGACTGATCCACGGCGATTTGTCCGAGTACAACGTGCTGGTCTCGCCGGCCGGACCGGTGATCATCGATCTGCCGCAGGTGGTGAGTGCCGCGGGCAACAACGCGGCGCGTACGATGCTGCTGCGCGATGTGCACAACCTGCGCGACAGTCTTGCGCGGTTCGCACCAGAGCTGGCAGACACCCATTTTGGCGAGGAGATGTGGGCGCTGTTCGAACAGGGCGAACTGCGCCCCGATTCCGCGTTGAGCGGTCGCTTCGTGTTCGACCAGCGGCAGGCCGACGTCGGTGCCGTGATGCTGTCGATCGACGACGCGCGCCAGGAGGCAGCGATCCGCCAGCAGGGGCGCGAGGAAGCCGAGCGGCAGGACTGAGGGCAGCGCCCTGCGCAGGCCGCGCTTCAGCTGCCGAACAACCGCGGGGCCAGCAGCCGCCGCACCGGGGCAAAACTGCGTCGGTGCTCGGGGCAGGGCCCAAGGCGCTCGAGTGCGAGCAGATGCTCGGGCGTGCCGTAGCCCTTGTGCGCATCGAAGCCGTAGTCGGGATAGCTGGCGTGCAGACGCTGCATGTAGCGGTCGCGCGCCACCTTGGCGAGAATCGACGCAGCGCCAATCGCCGCTTCCAACGCGTCGCCATCGATGATCGCGGTGGCGGTGCATGGCAGATCGCGCGGAATCTGGGTGCCGTCGATCAACGCATGGGCGGGTGCAGGGTCGAGTCCCAACAGCGCGTGGCGCATGCCGAACAGGGTCGCCTGCAGGATGTTGATGCGGTCGATCTGCGCGACGGCGACCATGACCACCGCATGGGCCAGCGCGCGTTCGATGATCAGGTCGAACAGCTTCTCGCGGCGTGCAGCGCTCAGGGCCTTGGAGTCGCCGAGGCCTGCGATCGGGCGCGCGGGATCGAGGATCACTGCGGCAGCGACCACCGGACCTGCGAGTGGTCCGCGGCCTGCCTCGTCGACGCCGGCGATCAATCCCCCAGCGTGCGAATGCGCGGAATCAGCCATGCATCGACAGCTGCGGCGGGATCGCGCCCGGCAGCAATTCAGCGATCGCCGCCGCTGCACTGCGACTGGCATCGCGGCGTAGCTGCTGGTGGATCTTAAGGTAGCGCGGCCGCAATGCGGCCACCGCATCCGGCTCGCGAAACCAGCGCTGCACGGCCGCGGCCAGGTTTTCCGCGGTGCACTCGTCCTGCATCAACTCCGGCGCCAGGACTTCACCGGCCAGCACGTTGGGCAGCGCATAGCGGTCGATGCGCATCAGGCCGAAGCTGCGCACGATCCAGTAGGTGAGCGCAGCGATCCGATAGCCCACTACCATCGGCCGTTTGGCCAGCATGCCCTCGAGCGCCGCGGTGCCGGAGGCCAGCAGCACCACGTCGGCCGCGATCATGGCCTGATGGGCTTGACCGTCGATCAGTCGTACGCGCGAGTCGGCACTGGCCAGCGTCGGATCGATCGTCTCCAGCGCCGCGCGGCACGCCGGGTTGGCCATCGGCGCGAGGACCACAAGGCCAGGAATCCGTGTCGCGAGTCGACGCGCCGCATCGAGAAAGATCGGCCCCAGTCGCGCGATCTCGCCCAGTCGCGATCCGGGCAGCAGTGCCAGAACGGGTGCCTCCTCGGGCACCCCCAGCGCACGCCGTGCGAAGGATCGATCGGGCTCAAGCGCGAAACTGTCGGCCAGCGGATGGCCGACGAAGCGCGCATCGACGCCGTGTCGGGCATAGATCGCCGGCTCCATCGGGAACAGGCACAGCACGCGATCGGCACTGCGCCCGATACGCGCCGCGCGCGACTCCCGCCAGGCCCATACCGAGGGACTCACATAGTGCACGGTTCGCACGCCACGCCGCTTCAGGCGGCGTTCGACGCCGAGATTGAAATCGGGCGCATCGATGCCGATGAACACGTCCGGCCGCCAGGCACGAGTGCGCACCAGCAGCGCGCGGCGCAGCGCGAGCAGCCGCGGCAGGTGACGCAATACCTCGATGATTCCCATCACCGCCAACTCGCTGCAGTCCCACCATGCATCGAGCCCCGCAGCCTGCATGCCAGGACCGCCTATGCCGGCGAACTGCGCATCTGGATAGTGCTCTCGCAACGCGTGGATCAGACCCGCGCCGAGCAGGTCGCCGGACGCTTCGCCGGCCACCAGCGCGATGCGTAAAGGCGCAACTGGAGGATTGGGTGACGACATGCGGTTTTCGCGGCAGGAGTGCGATCGGCAACGGGCTCGTACGATTGCCGCCCACCATACACAAGTCTGCGCACGGCCGGGACCTGTGCCGTGGATCCCGGGCTTTTCGCACCTGCGCTCATCGCGAGCGAGTGCCGGGTGTGCTCACCACGCTCGGATGTCGTGTCTGCGCAGCACGCAAGCATTCGTCGTGTGTGGCACGCGATTTCCAGCGCAGTCAGCGCAGTAACGAGCGTTCGCTGCGATCGATGAAGTCCAGCAGCAGGCGCAGGTCCGGCGCGTCGTCGGCCGCGAGCGCCAGCCGGGCGCGCGCCTCGGCCAGCGGCAGGCTGGACTTGTAGAGGGTCTTGTAGGCGCGCTTGATTGCGGTGATCCGCGCGGCGTCGAAGCCGCGTCGCTTGAGCCCTTCGGAGTTGATGCCCCGCGGTTCGGCGAAGTTGCCGGCCACCGTAACGTAAGGCGGCACATCGCGATTGATGATGGAGCCCATCGAGGTGAAGGCATGCGCGCCGACCTGACAGAACTGGTGGATCAGGGAGAACCCGCCGAGGATCGCATAGTCGTCGACGCGCACATGGCCGGCCAGCGATGCGGCGTTGGCGAGGACGGTGTGGTTGCCGACGGTGCAATCGTGGGCGATATGGACATAGGCCATGATCAAATTGTCGTCGCCGATGCGGGTCGTGCCGCCATCCTGCACGGTGCCGCGATGGATGCTGACGAATTCGCGGATGGTGTTGCCATTGCCGATCTCCAGCGTGGTCGGCTCACCGGCGTACTTCTTGTCCTGCGGCGCGGCACCAACCGATGCGAACTGGAAAATGCGATTGTCGCGGCCGATCCGGGTCGGACCATCGATCACCACGTGCGGACCGATCACGCTGCCGGTGCCGATCTCCACCTGCGCGCCGATCACGCTGAACGGTCCGATGCTGACACCAGCTTCGATCCTCGCGCCGGGGTCGACCAGCGCGTTGGGATGGATGCCGGCCGCCACCTCAGCGGCTCCGCTCGGCGCACAGGATCTCGGCGCTGGCGACTTCCTTGCCATCGACCGTGGCGCGACATGCGTACAGACCCATCCGTCGCAGCATGCGCTTCTGCTCGACATGCAGTTCCAGCTGGTCGCCCGGCACCACGATCTTCGAGAAGCGTGCCTTGTCGACCTTGACCAGGTAGTAGACCGGCTTCTCCACCGACGGACCGCCGTCGGACAGCTGGGTCAGAACGCCCGAGGCTTGCGCCAGCGCCTCGATGATCAGCACTCCCGGCATGACCGGCAGGCCAGGGAAATGGCCTTGGAAAAACGGCTCGTTGATCGTGACATTCTTGATTGCCGTGAGTCGCTTGTGCGGCTCGAAGGCGACAACCCGATCGACCAGCAAAAATGGATAGCGGTGCGGCAGCATGGCGAGGATCTTGTTCACGTCGACCGGCAGCTGCACCGTCGCGGCAGTCTTGTTCTCGTTACTCACTTTCCTTCTCCTGCCTGTGCCTGCCGATCCGGCGGGCCAGCATGTCGAGCTGGCGAAACCGTGCGGCGTTCTTGCGCCACAGGCGGTTGGCCTGCAGCGGCGTGCCCGAGGAATACTCCCCCGGCTCGCGAATCGTGTGGGTGACCAGACTCATAGCAGTGATCGTGACGCGGTCGCAGATTTCCAGATGGCCGACAATACCGACCCCGCCGCCGATCAGGCACCAGCTTCCGATCCGGGTACTGCCGGCAACCGCCGAGCAGCCGGCCATGGCGGTATGCGCGCCGATCCGCACGTTGTGCCCGATCTGGATCTGGTTGTCGAGTCGTACGTCGTTGTCGAGCACGGTGTCCTCGATCGCGCCGCGGTCGATGGTGGTGTTCGCGCCGATCTCGCAATCATCGCCGATCCGCACCCCGCCAAGCTGCGGCACCTTGGTCCAGCCCTCGGGCGTGGATGCCAGTCCAAAGCCGTCGGCGCCGATGACCGCGCCGGGGTGTACCAGCACACGCTGCCCAAGCTGCACGCGCTCGAGAAGGGTAACCCGTGCAACCAGCCGCGAATCGACGCCGACCACGCAGTCCGCGCCGATGATGCAGGCCGGCCCGAGTTGTGCGCCGGCGGCAATCCGGGCGCCCGCGTCGATCACGCAATGCGGCCCGATGCTCGCCGTGGGATCGACCTCGGCACCTGGCGCGACTACAGCCGTAGCGTGGACGCCTGCCTGCGCACGCGGACGCCGCTCGAACAGTGCAGCGATACGTGCGAAGTCGGCGTAGGGATTGCGACTGAGCAGCACACCAGCGGGCGCGAGCAAGGCATCGGCCTCGCGCAGTACGATGGCGGCAGCGCGGCAGTCGCCGGCCTGCGCGCGATAGCCCGGATTGGCGAGAAATGCGATCTGACGCGGTCCGGCACCCGCCAGCGTGCCGACGCCGTCGACCGTCAATGCCGGATCGCCGCGCAGCACCAGCTCGAAGCGTGCCGCGATCGCGCCGATCGTGAACTCGTGCGCGGTGTTCATTGCGGTGGGCGAGCGGCAGCAGCCTTGCTGCGCAGGCGTTCCAGGACTTCGTCGGTGATGTCGATCGCCGCGCTCGCGTAGATGACCGGCGATTGCAAGACCAGATCGTAGCCATCCTCGCGGGCGAACTCGACCACTACATCCTGAATCTCGCCCCAGCGCTGGCGCGTTTCCAGGTCGGCCCGTGCACCGAGTTCCTCGCGCAGCTTCACGCGCTGGCGCTCGATGCTGCGACGCAGTGTGTTGACCTGCGCTTGCTGCGCGTCGGCAACGTCCTTGGGCAACAGGGCGCCCTCGCGACGCTGGCGATCCTCCATCTGTGTCAGCTGCTGCTCCTGCTGCTTGAGCTCGGCGTCGCGCTGGGCGAACTCGCGCTGCAGCGCATCGCGCCCCGCCGCGACTTGCGGTGCATTGTCGAGCAGGCGCTTCATGTCGACATAGCCGATACGGCCGCTTTGTGCGGCGGAATCCGCAACCAGCCATGGCAGGCTCGCCACTGCGCAGGCCAGCAGCAAACAGATGGCCGAGCACCGGCGTGCACTGCCGGTGTGCGGCCGGGCTGCCGGTGGTTGCCTGTGCATCGGATCTCGCGCCGGTCCGCGCGATGCTCAGAACGTATTGCCGAACGAGAACTGCAGGGTCTCGGTACGATCGCCGTCCTTCTTGTTCAAGGGTGCTGCGATGTTGACCACGATCGGCCCCACCGGAGCCTGCCACTTGAACGAAAAGCCAACCGAACCGCGCAGCTCACCGGCGTCCCACGCATTGAAGTCGGTGAACACGTTGCCGACATCGAAGAAGGCCGATATCTGCGTCGAGTCCTCGTTGCGCTTGGCGAACGGGGTGGGGAAGATCATCTCGAGGCTGCTGGTGGTCTTGAACGCGCCGCCGAGCGGCTGGCAGTCGCCGCCGAACGACAGCAGGGTCGCATCGCATGGACCCAGGGTATTGTCCTGGAAGCCACGTACGTCGCGCGTGCCGCCAGCGTAGAAGTTCTCGTAGAACGGCAGCCCGTCGGTGTCGCCGTAACCGTCGCCATAGTTGACCTCGCCGCGGGCGAGCAGGGTGATCCAGCTGTTGACCGGAAAGTAGCGCGCGGCCTGGTAGGTGATCTTGTAGAACTCCAGATCCGAACCGGGCATCGCCACCTCGGCGCCGAAGCGCTGGAAGGCGCCGCGGGTCGGCGCGAAGAACTTGTTGCGCGAGTCGCGCGCCCAGAACGCCTTCGCGGTCCAGGTGTTGATCGTCCAGCGACGGTTGTCGCCCGGATTCTGGCAGGTCTGCGGCAGCACGCCGCCGGCGTCGGGCAGGTCGAGGCACGGGTTTCGTTCGCGATCGCCCAGTTCGGCGACCAGGAAGTCGATCAACGTGTTGGGGGTCAGGCCGTCGATGGTGGTCAGGCGGTTGCGATCGATCCCGAGCGAAAGTTGCACGGTATCGGTCTCGGTCAGCGGCACGCCGAAGATCACTTCGCCATTGGCGATGTCGGAGGTGTAGCTGGCAATGTTGGCTTCGCCCTGGTCGAGCTCGCGATAGCCGACGTTATAGCCAATGCTCAAACCGTCGTCGGTGAAATATGGTTTGAAGTAGGACACCTCGAACGTCTTGGCGATGATGTTGTTCTGCGCGGTGACGCCGATGCTGTTGCCGGTGCCGAGGAAGTTGCGCTGGGTGACCGAGATCGAGGTCAGCAGCCCCTGCAGCTGCGAGTAGCCGAGTCCGAACTGGAATGCACCGGAGCTTTGCTCTTCGACCTTGACGTTGACATCGATCAGGTCGTCGCTGCCGGTGACGCGCGGGGTCTCGATCTCCACGGTCTTGAAGAAACCCAGACGCTGCAGCCGGATCTTGGAACGGTCGATCGCCGCCTGCGAGAACCATGCGCCCTCGAACTGGCGCATCTCGCGACGCAGCACTTCGTCCTGGGTACGCGTATTACCCTGGAAGTTGATCCGGCGCACCTGCACGCGCTTGCCCGGATTGACGAAGAAGGTCACCGCGACCGTGCGATTCTCCTTGTCCAGCTGGGGCACTGGCGAGACGTCGGCGAACGCATAGCCGATGTTGGCCAGCACCTTGGTCATCGCCTCGGCGGTCGCTTCGAGCTTGCGCCGCGAGAAGGTCTCGCCAGGCGCCGAGATCACCAGCCGGCGCAGCTCGGATTCCTCGAGGATCAGATCGCCCGCGATCTTGATCTCGGAGATCGCATAGATCTCGCCCTCGCGTACGTTGGCGGTGATGAAGATTTCTTTCTTGTCGTTGCTGATCGCGACCTGGGTCGACTCGACGTTGAAATCGACATAGCCGCGGTCTTGGTAGAACGACTGCAGCTTCTCGAGATCGCCGGACAGCTTTTCGCGCGAGTACTGGTCGTCGCGGCTGTACCACGACAGCCAGTTGCTGTCGTTCTGTTCGAAGTCTTCGCGGATGTCATCGTCGGTGAACTTGCTGTTGCCGACCAGATTGATGTGCTTGATCTTGGCCGCCTTGCCCTCGACGATATCGATCGTGATCTCGACCCGGTTGCGGTCGAGCTCCTTGATGGTGGGCTTGATGGTGACATTGTACTTGCCGCGGTTGTTGTACTGCCGGGTCAGTTCCTGGGTCAGACGGTCCAGCTGCAGTCGATCGAAGGTCTCGCCTTCCGACAGGCCGACCTCGCGCAGGCCGCGCAGCAGGTCTTCGTCCTTGATGTCCTTGTTGCCCTCGATCGCGATCTTGGAGATCGCGGGGCGCTCGACGACCGTGACCACCAGGATCTGGCCCTGGCGCGACAGCTGCACGTCGCGGAAGAAGCCGGTCTTGTACAGCGCTCGAATGGCTTCGCCCGCACGCGGGCGGTCGACACGGTCGCCCTTTTCGATCGGCAGGTAGCTGAACACGGTGCCGGCGGAGATTCGCGACAGCCCATCGACACGAATATCATTGGCCACGAATGCGTCGAAGGCGCGGGCATCGGCCGCGAGGCAGGCAAGCAGCAGCAGGGCAGCGATACGCTTCACAGGTCACTCCGTCAGGTTGGCCGCCGCGCATCCAGCGCTGCGGTCATGGATTCTTGTTGTTGGACGCAGCCCGACTGATCCTGCGAACGGCCCGCAGCGGGCCGTTCCGCGGCGCATCCTGCGCCGTGCGGGCGCCAACTGCGCCCGGAGATCGTTCGAACCGCGCCACCGCCGATTCTTCGTGGAGCCGGCGTGCGCGTTGTGGTCGAGGGCGGCAGGCTGCAACCGGCCGGTCAGGAAATCAGGCGAACGATGTCGTTGAAGAACGCCAGACCCATGAGGCCTGCAAGCAGGGCGAGGCCGACGTATTGGCCTGCAACCAGCACCCGCTCGCTGACCGGGCTGCCCTTCAGCACCTCGATAAGGTAATACAGCAGGTGCCCGCCATCCAATACAGGGATCGGCAGCAGGTTCAGGATCCCGATGGAAAGCGACATCAGGGCCAGGAACGACAGGAACCACGCGACCCCCAACGAGGCCGAGAAGTTCGCGGTCTGGGCAATCCCGATCGGTCCGGCCACGTTGTCGAGCGAGGCCCGGCCGAGCGCCATGTGCTTGAGGAACACGATGGTCGTCGTGGTCAGGCGCCAGGTCTCGCGAACGGCAGCGGGGATGGCCTCCAGCGGCCCATATTGCAGCACCGTGTCGCGGGCCACCGGCGGTGCCATCAGGCCGAGCTGGAAGTTCGGCGTGCCGTCGGCGCCCGTGCCGGACTCGGCGGTGGCGCGCAGGGTCAGCAGGTTGCCCTCGCGGCGGACCGTCAGGCTCAGTGCACGATCGCGCGCCGCCTCGCTCTGGATGCGCTTGTAAATGGCCTCGAAATCGGCCACCGGATGCTCGTTGATCGTGAGTATGCGATCGCCGTCGCGAAGCCCGGCGCGCTCGGCCGGACGTCCGGCGATGACCTTGCCGATCACCGGTTCGATCACCGGGGTGCGCGCCCTGATGCCCAGCGCCTTGAGCGCCTCGCGCTCATCCAGCGCCAGATCGAGACGCGACATCGGCAGGGTCAGGGTGCGCTGATTGCCGTTGGCATCGGCGACCCGCAGCGGCACATCGGCGCGGTTGAGCACGGCCTCGATCAGGCCGATGGTGGAATCGGTCCAGCTGTCGATCGAGCGGTCGCCCAGTTGCAGCAGGCGATCGCCCTCGCGCAGGCCGGCTTCGGCGGCCAGCCCCGTCGGTGCGGCGACGATGGGCAGGAAATCGGGTTTGCCGACCACGAACATCAGCCAGAACGCGGCTATCGCGAACAGGATGTTGGCCGCGGGTCCGGCTGCCACGATCGCGATCCGCGCCCAGACCGACTTGCGGTTGAAGCTTTGATCGAGCAGATCCACGGCGACCTCGCCCTCGCGCTCATCGAGCATGCGCACATAGCCACCCAGCGGAATGGCAGCGACCACGTATTCGGTGCCGTCGCGACCGGTGCGCTGCCATAGCGGGCGCCCGAAGCCGACCGAGAACCGCAACACCTTGACCCCGAGGCGGCGCGCGACCCAGAAATGGCCGAATTCATGAAAGGTCACCAGTAGCCCCAGAGTGACCAGCAACCACCACACCGATCCGAAAAACTCTTCCATCTGGCTTAGCCCTGCAGGGTTGCAATCACGGCTCGGCTGCGTTGCCGGGCGGCAGCGTCAGCCAGCAGCGCATCTTCCAGCGCCGTGATCGGACCGGTGCTGACAGCCTCCAGTGTAGCCGCGACAACCGTTGCGATTCCGCTAAAGCGGATCCGGCCGTTCAGGAAGGCCTCTACGGCAACCTCGTTGGCGGCATTCAGTATTGCCGGCGCGGTGCCGCCGGCGGCAAGTGCCGCATAGGCGAGGTCCAGGCAGCGGAAGGTGGCGGTGTCCGGTGCTTCGAACTCCAGTTTGCCGATCGCGCCCAGATCGAGGGCGGCGACGCCGGCATCCACGCGCTCGGGCCATGCCAACGCGTAGGCGATCGCCGTGCGCATGTCGGGATGGCCCAACTGGGCGAGCATCGAACCGTCGCGATAGGCGACCAGCGAGTGCACGATGCTTTGCGGGTGGATGACCACCTCGATGCACTCGCGCGGCACCCCGAACAGCCAGTGCGCCTCGATCACTTCGAGGCCCTTGTTCATCAGGGTCGCGGAATCGACCGAAATCTTGCGCCCCATGCGCCATTTCGGATGCGCGCAGGCCTGGTCGGGCGTGATGTGCTCCAGTTCGGCGGCACTGCGTCCGCGAAAGGGTCCGCCCGATGCGGTGAGCACGATGCGCTCGATGCCATGCAGCGCAGGATCGTTGGCGTAGGCGCGCGGCAGACATTGGAAGATCGCGTTGTGTTCGCTGTCGACCGGGATGATGCTGGCGCCGCCAGCGACCAAAGCCGCGGCCAGCAGCGGGCCGGCCATCACCACCGACTCCTTGTTGGCGAGCAGGATGCGTTTGCCGGCCGCGGCCGCCGCGAGGGTCGAGGCGAGGCCGGCGGCACCGACCACCGCCGCGACCACGGTGTCGACCTCGGCCAGGGTGGCAATGTGATCGAGCGCGGCCACACCGGCCAGCGCGCGCGTGCCGAGTTTGGCCTCGCGCAATGCCAGCACCAACGCCGATTCGAGTGCCGGATCGGCAATCGCGGCGTACTGCGCGCCGCAGGCCTTGGCGCATTCGACCAGACCGGCCACGTCGCGATGGGCCGAGACGGCCACCACCTGGAAGCGGTCCGGGTGGCGCGCGACCACGTCCAGCGTGCTGCCGCCGATCGAACCGGTAGCCCCGAGCAGTGTGATGCGTCTCATAGACCCAACAGCAGTTTGCCGCCCACGAACACCGGCAGCGCGGCGAACAGGCTGTCGAAGCGATCGAATACGCCGCCGTGACCCGGAAACAGGCTGCCAGAATCCTTCTGGTTGGAATGGCGCTTGATCAGGCTCTCGAACAGATCGCCGACGATCGAGAACACCACCGTCACCAGCGACAGCGCGACCAGCAGTACCAGTCCCTTGGCGACGTGCCCGAGCGCGGCGCCCGCGATCGCGGCATATGCCGCACTGCCGGCCAACGCGCCATAAACACCTGCGCGCGTCTTGCCCGGGCTGATGCGTGGCGCGAGCTTGGTGTGGCCGAAGCGACGCCCGGCGAAATAGGCCGAGATATCGGCGCACCAGACCAGCGCCACCACGAACAGCACCCACCACGGGCCCTGTTGCGGAAGCTCGTGCAGCACGATGGCCGCTACCCATGCGGGCACGACGATGAGCGACCCGGCGATCGCCTTGAGTCCGACATTGCGTCGCCTGCGGTCGGCGCCAAAGCCGAAGTGGCCCAGCCACACGGCGGCCAGCGGCCACCACGCGATGCCGAGCACGATCACGACGCGGAACAGTTCCTCGCTGCGCCATTCCCACAACGCGGCCATCGCTGCGGCGTTGATCGCGACCAAGGCCAGGCGCGAGCTTTGCGAACGCAGGCCGATCAGCCGCGCCCATTCGGACAATCCGAAAGTGAAAAGTACCGCGAGGGCCAGCGCGAACGCTTCGCGCTCCAGCCACAGCACCAGGCCGATCCCGATCGGCGCGAGTACCAGCGCGGTGAGCACACGCTCCTTGAGCGAACTCATTCCGCGCTTCCCGAGCGGATCTGCACGCCGGTGCGCCCGAAGCGCCGCTCGCGACCGGCGAAATCGGCCAGCGCGTTCTGAAAGCAGGCGGCATCGAAGTCCGGCCACAGCACATCGGTGAAGTGCAACTCGGCGTACGCCAACTGCCAGAGCAGAAAGTTGCTGATCCGATGATCGCCGCCGGTGCGGATGAACAGGTCCGGATCGGGCAGGTCAGCGAGGCTGACATAGGTGCGCAGCAGGTCGGTGTCGATGGCGTCCGGCTGCAGGCGCCCGGCCAGCACTTCGCCGGCGATCCGTTGGCAGGCCTGCGCGATGTCCCATCGCCCGCCGTAGTTCGATGCGACATTGAGCGACAGCGCGGCATTGCCGGCGGTGCACTGTTCGGCCGCGCGCATGCGCGCCTGCAAGTCGAGCGGAAAGGCGCCGGGATCGCCGATGAAGCGCAGCCGCACGCCGGCCTGGTGCAGCTGGTCGACTTCGCGATCGAGCGCCTTCAAGAACATGCCCATCAGCGCGTTGACTTCGGCCTTCGGACGCGCCCAGTTTTCGCTGGAGAACGCGAACAGGGTAAGAGCCGGTATGCGCTGCCGCACGCAGACTTCGACCACTTCGCGTACCGCCTTGACGCCGGCGCGATGGCCGAAACTGCGCGGACGGCGGCGCTGTTCCGCCCAGCGCCCGTTGCCGTCCATAACGATGGCGATATGGCGCGGCAGGCGATCGGCCAACGCAGCGCCCGCGCCGGGGTCGGAGCCGGCTGGCGGGGCAATGGGCAGGGCGGCGGTCACGGGCGCCTCAGAGCGCCATCAACTCCTGTTCCTTGTGCTTGACCACCGCATCGATGTCCTTGACGAAGCGGTCGGTGAGTTTCTGTATATCGTCTTCGGCGCGGCGCTCTTCATCCTCGGTGATGGTGCGCTCCTTGAGCAGTTCCTTGACCTGCTGCATCGCATCGCGGCGCACGTTGCGCACGGCGACCTTGGCGTTCTCGCCTTCGTGCGCGACGTGCTTGGCCAGTTCCTTGCGGCGCTGCTCGGTCAGTGCCGGGATGTTGATCCGGATCACGGTGCCCGCGGTGGTGGGCGTAAGACCCAGATCGGAAGCGAGAATCGCCTTTTCGACCGGACCCACCATGTTTTTCTCCCACGGCGTGATGGTCAGTGTGCGCGCATCGGTGACGCTGACGTTGGCCACCTGCGAAAGCGGCGTGTCGTTGCCGTAGTAGCTGACCCGCAGGTTCTCGACCAGCGCGGTGCTGGCACGACCGGTGCGCAGGCGGGTGAGGTCGTGCTTGAGCGCGTCAACGCTCTTGATCATGCGGGTTTCGGCGTCTTGCTTGATGGGTGCGATCGACATGGTGCGCTGCCGCAGTGGGTTTGTCGGAAGGGGCCGGAGTATAGCAAGGGGGGTGGGGGGGATTGGGGGCGGGAGAGTGGCGAATGGCGAATGGCGAATGGGAAAGCGCGCCAGCCTGAGCGGACCCGCCAGAGATACTCCCCAATGCCGGCTTTCCCATTCGTCATTCGCCGCCGCTTTCGCCATTTGCTGCGCTGCCTTCGGCCGCGCCCTAGCCCCGCTCGCTGACCAACGTACCCACCGGCTCGCCACGCATGATGCGCATCAGATCGCCGGGGCGGTTCATGTCGTAGATTCGCAGCGGCACGCCGTGGTCGCGGCACAGGGCGATCGCGGTGGTGTCCATCACGCTGAGTTTGCGCTCGATCACCTGGTCGTAGCTGAGGTGCTCGTAGCGGGTGGCAGTCGGGTCTTTCATCGGATCGGCGCTGTACACGCCGTCGACCTTGGTCGCCTTCAGCAGCAGTTGCGCGCCGATTTCGATCGCGCGCAGCGCGGCAGCCGAGTCGGTGGTGAAGAACGGATTGCCGGTGCCGGCGGCGAACACCACGATGCGGCCTTTTTCGATGTGGCGGATCGCGCGCCGACGGATGTAATCCTCGCACACCTCGTTGATCTTGATCGCGCTCATCACGCGTGCGAAACCGCCGAGCTTTTCCACCGCGTCCTGCATCGCCAGCGCGTTCATCACAGTGGCCAGCATGCCCATGTGATCGCCGGTCACGCGATCCATGCCGGCGGCCGCCAGACCGGCACCGCGAAAGATATTGCCGCCGCCGATCACCAGCCCGACCTGCACTCCCGCGCGACTGACCTCGATGATCTCCCTGGCCAATCGGTCGAGCACCTTGGGATCGATGCCGTAGTCCTCGACGCCCATCAGCGCTTCGCCGGAAAGCTTGAGCACGATGCGCTGGAACTTCATCTTCTCGGGCATGGCATCCTCGGGTTCGGGCGGACAAACCGCGGGATTATAGCTGAGAGTCGAGGGACCAGGGCTCAGGGATCAGGGTTCAATGCTCAGGGTACAGGGCGAAGGAACAGCTTTGCCCCGCGACGCCGGCAGATCGCGGAGCCGCGCGTGAGGGCCCAGGGCCCGGAAACGCGTCGCGCGACAAACGTGCAACTCGCGGCTCCAGCATCAGCGAGCGTGCCTCGCCCTCCGCCCCGGCGCGCTTCTACTGCACCCTGAGCCCTGTACCCTGGGCCCTCAAACCAAGAAGGCCGCGGTCCCCCGCGGCCCTCGCTCCACTGCAGCTAGCTCACCGCTGCCGGAATCAGGCCAGGCCCGCCTGCTTCATCACCTCTGCGGCGAAGTCTTCTTCCTTCTTCTCGATGCCTTCGCCGACGGCGAGGCGATGGAAGGCCTGCACCTTGGCGCCGGCTTTCTTCAGCGCTTCTTCGACCGTTACGGCGGTGTCGAGCACGAAGGGCTGGCCGGTCAACGACATCTCCGAGAGCACCTTGCGCAGCTTGCCGGAGATCATCTTCTCCTGGATCTCGGCGGGCTTCAGGCGGTCCTTGTCGCTGATCTGGGCCAGCGCGATTTCCTTCTCCTTGGCCACGATTTCGGCTGGCACATGATCCGGCGAGAGGTGGGCCGGGTTCATCGCCGCGACGTGCATGGCGATGCCGCGGCCGAGTTCGGCATTGCCGCCCTCGAACTCGACCAGCACGCCGATCCGCCCACCGTGGATATAGCTCGCGACATGGCCCTTGCCGGTCACCGCCACCATGCGGCGCAACTGCACGTTCTCGCCGACCTTGGCCACCAGGGCCTGGCGTGCCTCGTCGACGCTGCCGCCATCAGGCGACCTGGCCGACTTCAGCGCCTCGATGTCGGCCGCACCGCTGGCCAGGGCAACCTGCGCGACCATGTCGGCGAAGCGCACGAAGTTGTCGTCCTTGGCGACGAAATCGGTTTCGGAATTCACCTCGACCAGCACCGCACGGTCGCCGCTGGCAGCGGCCACGATGCGGCCTTCGGCCGCGACCCGGCCGGCCTTCTTGTCGGCCTTGGCCAGACCCTGCTTGCGCAGCCATTCGATCGCGGTGTCCAGATTGCCCTGATTTTCGGTCAGGGCCTTCTTGCACTCCATCATGCCCGCGCCGGAGCGCTCGCGGAGTTCCTTGACCATGCTGGCGGTGATTTCCATGACGCTACCTCTTCGAATGTCGATGCAGGGAATGCACGGTGCCATGGCCTGCGGGGCCAAGGCACCGCACTGCGCGCAGGATCGCGCGCGGATGTGACGGGATTACTCGACCGCCGGGGCAACGCTGCCGCCCGGTGCTGCCGCGCGCGGTGCGCGCTTGATGGCCGGACGCTTGGCCGGCGCGCCAGGACGACGGTCGCGATCGCGGTCGTTGCCGGGCTTGCGCGGTGGTGCCGGGCGACGCTTGTTGGCATCGTCCTTCGACAGCGGGTTGCCATCGGCATCCAGCTCGACGAACTCATCCTTGGATTCAGCGGCCGTGATCGGTGCCGCGGACTTGCCCTCGAGCACCGCATCGGCGGCGGCGCGGGTGTACAGCTGCACCGCGCGGATCGCGTCGTCGTTGCCGGGGATCGCGTAGTCGACCAGTTTCGGGTCGTAGTTGGTGTCGACCACGGCTACCACCGGAATGCCGAGCTTGCGCGCTTCCTCGATGGCGATGTTCTCGTGGCCGATGTCGATCACGAACAGCGCGTCGGGCAGCGCGCCCATGTTCTTGATTCCGCCCAGCGACTTCTCCAGCTTCTCGCGTTCGCGGCGCAACTGCAGGGCCTCGTGCTTGACGAAACGCTCGATCGAGCCGTCGGACTCCATCGCCTCGAGTTCCTTCAGGCGCGAGATCGACTGCTTGACGGTGCGGAAATTGGTCAGCATGCCGCCCAGCCAGCGGTACGACACGAAGGGCTGGCCGCAACGGGCCGCTTCCTCGCGGATCGAATCGCGCGCCGAGCGCTTGGTGCCGACGAACAGCACCGAGCCGCGCTTCTGCGCCAGCCCGGAGATGAAGTTCATCGCATCGTTGAACAGCGGCAACGTCTTTTCGAGGTTGATGATGTGGATCTTGCCGCGCGCACCGAAGATGAACGGTGCCATGCGGGGATTCCAGTAACGGGTCTGATGACCGAAATGCACGCCGGCTTCAAGCATCTGGCGCATGGTGACGGAAGGCATTGGGACTGCTCCAAAGCAATGAAGTCCCCGCATCGGTGGCAGGGGAACTTCGGGGTTGAGGCCTCCACGCATCCGCCGGCAGCGACCCGCTGAAGGGGCACCCCGATGCCGGTGTCGATTGCGTGTGTGGATTTGCGCCGGTGAGGGCGCGTTCGCGGCTGTCGGGCCTGGGCCGAAACCCGTGCCTGGCAGCCTGCGGCGGGTCGGTCGGGTGGAAAACCCTTGGACCCAGCCTTTGAAGCATACCCAAGCCTGGCGCCGACGGCAAATGCTTGACTGCGCTGCCGCCAGTGGCCACCAGTTGCTAAAGTATGGGTCTGGCCCCATTTTCGGCGGCCTGACCAGGGCCCCAGCTCGAGCGAGAACATGAAAGATTCCGTGCGCCCCATGAACGTCAGCGTGAAGACGCGCGAGCAGATCGAACGCATGCGGGTGGCCGGTCAGCTGGCTTCCGAGGTGCTGGCGATGATCGGCGAGCACGTCAAGCCCGGGGCCACGACCGAGGAACTCGACCGCATCTGCCACGAATGGATCGTCGACCGCCAGAAGGCGATCCCGGCCAATCTCGGCTACCGCGGCTTTCCCAAGACCGTATGTACCTCGGTCAACAACGTGATCTGCCACGGCATTCCGAGCGCGACCAAGATCCTGAAGTCCGGCGATATCGTCAATATCGACGTCACCGTGATCCGCGACGGCTGGCATGGCGATACCAGCCGCATGTACTTCGTCGGCGAGCCCTCGGTGATGGCCCGGCGTCTGGTTCAGACCACCTACGAGGCGATGTGGCGCGGAATCAAGGCCGTGCGGCCGGGCGCGACCCTCGGCGACGTCGGCCACGCGATCCAGCACTTCGCCGAGGCGCAGCGTTTCTCGGTCGTGCGCGAGTACTGCGGCCACGGCATCGGGCAGGTCTACCACGAGGACCCGCAAGTGCTGCATTACGGCGAGCCGGGTACCGGCCTGCGCCTGCTGCCGGGCATGACCTTTACCGTCGAGCCGATGATCAACGAGGGCACCCGCCATACACGCCTGCTGCCCGATGGCTGGACCGTGGTCACGCGCGACCAGAAGCTGTCCGCCCAGTGGGAGCACACGATCGCGGTCACCGAAGATGGCTTCGAGGTGCTCACGCTGATTCCCGGGGACGGTCCGCCCCGATGACGCGGCTTGCCGCACCCGCCGACGCCCATCGCTGGTGGCCGGTGGATGCGGCCGATGTGGAGGCGCTGAATGCGCCGCGCGGCATCCGCGAGGCGGTCGAGCGTGCAGATCAGGCACTGACCGCGGCATTGCGCGGCGGCCTGCCGATCGAGCAGGTGGTAGTGCTGCGCGCGTGGATGATCGAGCAGGCAGTCCTGCACCTGTGGCAGCGGTTGGTCGGTGCCCATGGTGGAGTGGCCCTGGTCGCTGTCGGCGGATTCGGGCGCGGCGAGTTGCACCCGCGCTCGGATGTCGACTTGCTGGTGTTGGTGAGCGAACGCCGCGATCCTGCGCTGCTTTCGGCGCTCGAGCGCTTCTTCGCAGCGCTCTGGGACCAGGGCCTGGCGGTCGGCCATGCCGTGCGCGGCGTGACCGAGTGCGAGCAGGCAGCACGCACCGACCTGACCGTCATCACCAATCTGATCGAGGATCGCCTGATCGCTGGCGCGCACGAACTGCACGCCGACATGCGCCACGCCCTGCGACCCCCGCAGGTGTGGGCGGTGGACAAGTTCGCCGCCGGCAAGCGTGCCGAGCAGCAGGCGCGTCATGCGCGCTACAACGACACCGCGTACAACCTCGAGCCCAATCTCAAGGATGGGCCCGGCGGGTTGCGCGACCTGCAGACCGTGATCTGGGTCGCGCGGCGGCAACTGGGTCTGGCCAGCTACGAAGCCCTGCGCGATGCCGGACTGCTCAGCGTCGAGGAGTACACCGCGCTGATCGCTGCACGCGGCACGCTGTGGCGGATCCGCTGGGCGCTGCATCTGCTTGCGCGCCGCGGCGAGGAGCGACTGGTGTTCGAGTTCCAGCGCGACCTCGCGCAATGGTTCGGACTGCGCGACGAGCACGCGCAGAATCTTGCGGTCGAGCAGTTCATGCAGGGCTACTATCGCGCGGCAATGACGGTCGAGAAGCTCAATGAACGGCTGTTGCAACGACTCGACGAGCAGCGCGAGACGCCGGACGGTGCCGCAGTCGAGGCGCTCGACGACGAGTTCCGCGCGGTCGGATCGTTTCTCGACCTGCGCGATCCGCAGCTGTTTCAGCGCAGCCCCGTGGCGATCCTGCGTGCATTCTCCATCCTGCTCGATCGCCCCGACCTGCGCGGCCTGCACTCGAACCTGCTGCAGCGGCTCGATGCGGTGCTGCCGGGGCTCGATGAGGCCTTCCGGCGCGATCCGCACGCCAACGCGATGTTCCTCGCGATCATCCGTCACCCGGGCGCGGTCGCCGAGGTGCTGCAGCGGATGAGCCGCTACGGTGTGCTGGGACGCTTCCTGCCGGCATTCGGCAAGGTCGCCGGGCGCATGCAGTACGACCTGTTCCATGTCTATACAGTCGACCAGCACACGCTGTTCGTGATCCGCAACATCCGCCAGTACGGCGATCCGGCGAGCGCTGCGAGCATGCCGCTGGCGCATGAGCTGTACGCGCGGCTGCGCAAGCCGGAACTACTGCTGCTGGCCGGCATTTTCCACGACATCGCCAAGGGCCGCGGCGGCGATCACTCCGAACTCGGTGAAGCCGATGCGCGCGAATTCTGCGCCCGCATCGGACTGACCGCACCCGACGCCGACCTGGTCGGCTGGTTGGTACGCCAGCATCTGACCATGTCGGTCACCGCGCAGAAGCAGGACATTACCGATCCGCGCGTGGTGCACCGCTTCGGCGGCATCGTGGCCGACATCGAGCGGCTGGATCACCTGTACCTGCTGACCGTGGCCGATATCCGCGCGACCAGCCCGAAGCTGTGGAACTCGTGGAAGGACCGCCTGCTCGCCGAGCTCTACCAGGGCACGCATTACGTGCTCGCACGCGGTCTCGAGCATCCGGTGCACGCGAGCGAGCGGATCGCCGAGGCGCGCGCGGTCGCGCTGGGCCTGCTGGCGGGCTGCGGCCTCGAACAGCCGCGCATCGAGGCGCTGTGGGCCGAGTTTCCCGACGACAGTTTCCTGCGCTACACCCCCGACCAGATCGCGTGGCAGACGCGCGCGATCCTCGCCGCCGGGCGCGCCGGTTTGCCGGTGGTCACCGTGCGCCGCGGGCCCGAACGCGGCACCACCGAACTGTTCGTGTATTCCGAGGACCGCGACGGCCTGTTTGCCAGCATCACCTCCGTGATCGACCGCATGCAGCTGAACGTGGTCGATGCGCGCATCGTCACCTCGGGTGCGGGCCATACGCTGGACAATTTCCAGCTGCTTGAGGAAGACGGCAGTGCGATCGCCGAAGCGGCACGCGAGAACCAGCTGGTTGCGCGCCTGCGCGATGAGCTGTCGAACGAGGTACTCGCGCTGCGCCCGGCCAGGCGCGCGGCGACCCGACAGCAAAAGCAGTTCCATGTGCCGCTGCAGATCCAGTTCGATTTCTCCGCGGCCGGCCGCACCCAGCTGGCCCTGGTGTGCTCCGACCGGCCTGGTCTGCTGGCGCATATCGCCAGTGCACTGCGCGAATGCGGGCTTCGCGTGCACGATGCGCGCATCGCGACCTTCGGCGAGCGGGTCGAGGACTTCTTCGAGCTGACCGACCACGACGATCACGCGCTCAACGCGACCCAGCTCGACGCATTGCGGGAAGCGCTGCGTCGCCACATCGACAGCCAATCGGGCGCCGGGGGCGCCGAATCCCGACATGACGTCCAGCACGCTTGAACAGCTGATCGACGACGCCTTCGCGCGGCGCGAATCGCTGACCACCGAGGAGATCCGCGAGCGCGTGGAGCCTGCGGTCAATGCAGCCCTGGCACTGCTCGAAAGCGGCCAGCGGCGGGTCGCCGAAGCCGACGCGACAGGCCAGTGGAACGTGCAGCAGTGGCTGAAGAAAGCCGTGCTGCTGTCGTTCCGCCTGCGTGGCAACCGGGTGATGGGCGGCGCGCCGGCGCCTTACTACGACAAGGTGCCGCTCAAGTACGAGGATTGGGACGAGGCGGCTTTCCGCGCCGGTGGTGCGCGTGTGGTGCCTGGCGCGATCGTGCGCCGCGGCGCCCATATCGGCCACGACGTGGTGCTGATGCCGAGCTTCGTCAACATCGGCGCCCATGTCGGTGCGCGCACCATGGTCGATACCTGGGCCACGGTCGGATCCTGCGCGCAGATCGGTGCCGACGTGCACCTGTCCGGCGGCGCCGGTATCGGTGGCGTGCTCGAGCCGCTGCAGGCCGGCCCCACCATCATCGAGGATGGTTGTTTCGTCGGCGCACGTTCGGAGGTCGTCGAGGGCGTGATCGTCGAGCGCGGATCGGTGATCGGCATGGGCGTGTTCATCGGCCAGAGCACGCGCATCTACGATCGCGCGACCGGGCAGATCCACTACGGCCGCGTGCCCGCGGGCAGCGTGGTGGTATCCGGCTCGCTGCCGGCGGCCGATGGCAGCCATTCGCTGTACTGCGCGGTGATCGTCAAACAGGTCGACGCGAAGACGCGCTCGAAGACCTCGATCAACGAGCTGCTGCGCGCATAGTCAGCACGCACCCGTCCGATCCACGTCAGCCCAGCGCATGTCCACCACACTCTACGGCCTGCCCAAGTGCTCCACCTGTGCCAAGGCGCAGGGCTGGCTGCGCAAGTTCGACCTCCCCTTCGAGTTCATCGACTACCGCGAGCGGCGCATCGCACCGGAGCTGCTCAAGGACTGGGCAGCACAGCTCGGCGGCTGGGACTGGCTGCTCAATCGCGCCTCGACCACGTGGCGCGAGCTGCCGGCCGCGCGCAAGCAGCCGGCCAGCGCGCCCGAATTCCTGCTGCTGCTCAAGGAGTATCCGACCTTGCTCAAGCGGCCGGCGCTGGTCCATCAGGGTCGCCTCACGCTGGGTTTCACCGACAAGCTGTACAAGTCGGTGTTCGGTCTCTGATCCTGGCGCGCGCATGGACGAGTTGCTGTCGCTGACCATCGACCTGTGTCGCCGCGCTTCGGTGACGCCGGATGATGCCGGTTGCCAGGCGCTGATCGCTGCGCGCCTGCGGGCGGCCGGCTTCGAGATCGAGTCGCTGCGCCATGGCGCGGTCGACAACCTGTGGGCCACGCACGGCAGCGGCGCGCCGGTGCTGGTGTTCCTTGGCCATACCGACGTGGTGCCCAGTGGACCGCTGGAACGCTGGTCGACGCCGCCATTCCAACCTGTTGTGCGCGATGGTCATCTCTACGCGCGCGGCGCTGCCGACATGAAGGGCAACGTCGCTGCGATGGCGCTGGCGCTGGCCGATTTCGTGGCCGTACACCCGACCCATCGCGGCACGCTGGGCCTGTTGCTGACCAGCGACGAGGAAGGTCCTGCGCTCGATGGGGTGCGTCGGGTGGTGGAGGAATTCCAGCGCCGTGGCCAGCGCATCGACTGCTGCGTGGTCGGCGAGCCGAGCGCCAAGACCGACCTGGGCGACGTGATCCGGGTCGGGCGCCGAGGATCGCTGCATGGGCATCTGACGGTGCTGGGTGTGCAGGGGCATGTGGCCTATCCGCAGATTGCGGTCAACCCGATTCATCGCGTGGCGCCAGCGCTGGCGGAACTCGCCGCGCGGGTCTGGGATGCCGGCAATGCGCTGTTTCCGCCGACCACCTTCCAGATCTCGAACATCCACGCGGGCACCGGCGCGCTCAACGTGGTGCCCGGCGAGCTTGCGCTGGATTTCAATTTCCGCTTCGGCACTGCGTCCACCGCGGAGGGCCTGATGCAGGCCGTCGAAGCGCTTCTGGTCCGCCATGAGCTCGACTACCGCATCCAGTGGGAGCTTTCCGGCGCGCCTTTTGCGACAGCGCAGGGACCGCTGACCACTGCGGTGCGCGCGGCGATCCGCGAGGTCACCGGCATCGAGGCGGTAGCCGATACCGGCGGCGGCACCTCGGATGGTCGCTTCATCGCGCCGCTTGGTGCGCAGGTGGTCGAGGTCGGGCCGGTCAATGCCAGCATCCACAAGATCGACGAGCACGTGCGCGTCGACGACCTCGCGCGGCTGCGTCGCATTCACCGCGGTGTGATCGAGCGCCTGTTGCTGGACTGAAGTCGCCTCGCGCGGCAGGAGGGCAACGCACCGTGAGCGAGCAGCTGGACTGGAACGACCTGCGTTTTTTCCTCGCCATCGCGCGGGCCGGAACCCTGGCCGGCGCCGCACAGGCGCTGGGCGTGAACCACTCCACCGTGTTCCGGCGCCTGAACGCCTTCGAGGAGCGGCTCGGCGTGCGCCTGTTCGAACGCTTGCCGGAAGGCTATGTGCCGACCACGGAGGGCGCTGAGATCCGCCGCCACGCCGAGGCGGTCGATGATTCGGTCAATGCGTTGGCGCGCACTGTCGCCGGCCGCGACTATCGCCTGTCCGGGCGTATCCGTCTGACCACGGCGGCAAGCCTGGCCAGCGACTATATCGCAGGATATCTGCTGCAGTTCCGCCACCGCCATCCCGATATCACGGTCGAAATCGCCACCGGCGATCACGATTTCGACCTGACCCGCCGCGAGGCCGATGTGGCGCTGCGTGCGACGCAGAGCCCACCGGAGTTCCTGGTCGGTCGCAAGCTGCTCGAATTGCCGTGGTACGTGTGCGCCGGGCGCGAGAGCCTCGCTCGCCACGGAACGCCAACGGGCATGGACGATCTCGGGCGCTTTCCGCTGATCGGTGCCGACGACAGCCTGGTGCGGCTGCCGCCTTTCGCATGGTTGCGGCGCAACTTTCCCGAGCGGCAGTTCGTCGCGCGCGCCAACGATCTGGGCACCATGCGCGCGCTCACGCTGGCCGGCATGGGCCTGACGGTGATGCCGGGCGATCAATACTGCACCGACCTCATGCACCTGTTTCCGCTCGATCCGGCATTCAGTGGCCAGCTGTGGCTGCTGACCCACCCGGATCTGCGGCATGTCGCACGGATCCGGGCTTTCATGGACTTCCTCGCCGAGTCGATCCGCGCCGATCCGCGCCTGTTGCCGCGCGCAATCGTGGCATCGGTCGCGCCCGGCGGCCGGCCCGCGCAACAGGTGGTGGAACCCGAGTAACGGAGCAAGCCGTCCATCTGGCACAATTCGTCCCGGTTTTTGCGGCCACCCCCAGCCGCGCCAGCGCGACGAGGAATTGCATGGGTCACCACGACATCCGTTCGGCCAAGCGTCCGGACCCCGACCAGCCGCTGGTCGATATCGCCGACTACGTCGCCGACTACCACCTGTCCTCGTCCGAAGCGTTCAAGACCGCGCGCTACGTGCTGCTCGATTCGCTGGCCTGCTCGATGCTGGCGATGAAGTTTCCAGAGTGCGTGAAGATGCTCGGCCCGGTCGTGCCCGGAGCGAACATGCCCGGTGGCGCGCGCGTGCCCGGCACCAGCCATGAGCTCGACCCGGTGCAGGCTGCGTTCAATATCGGCGCGCAAGTGCGCTGGCTGGATTTCAACGACACCTGGCTGGCCGCCGAATGGGGCCACCCGTCGGACAACCTCGGTGCGATCCTCGCGGTGGCCGACTGGCAGTCGCGGGCGGCGCAGCGCGAGGGGCGTGCGCCGGTCACCGTGCGCGAGGTTCTCGCGCACGCGATCAAGGCGCATGAAATCCAGGGTTGCTATGCGCTGCGCAACAGTTTCAACCGGGTCGGTCTGGACCATGTGATCCTGGTCCGGCTCGCATCGACCGCCGTGGTTACCGCGATGCTCGGCGGCAGCAAGGACGACATCATCAATGCGGTGTCCAACAGCTGGATCGACGGCGGCGCCCTGCGTACCTATCGACACGCGCCCAATACCGGCTCGCGCAAGAGCTGGGCGGCGGGCGATGCGTGCCGCCGCGCCGTGCTGCATGCGATCCACGCGATGCGCGGTGAAACCGGCTACCCCTCCGCGCTGAGCGCCAAGACCTGGGGCTTCTACGACGTGCTGTTCAAGGGCAAGCCGTTCGAGTTCGAGCGCCCCTTCGGCAGCTACGTGATGGAGAACGTGCTGTTCAAGATCAGCTTCCCGGCCGAGTTCCACGCGCAGACCGCGGTGGAGTGCGCCATGCGCCTGCATCCGCAGGTTGCAGGTCGCCTCGACCAGATCGAGCGGATCGTCATCGAGACCCAGGAAGCCGGGGTGCGGATCATCGACAAGACCGGCCCGCTGGCCAACCCTGCCGACCGCGACCACTGCCTGCAGTACATGGTCGCCATCGCGCTGATCCACGCAGCGCTCAACGCCTCGCACTATGAGGATTCGTTCGCCTCCGATCCGCGGGTGGATGTCTTGCGCGAGCGGATGGAAGTGCGCGAGAACCCGCAATTCACCAAGGACTACTTCGACCCCGACAAGCGCTACATCGGCAATGCTCTGGAAGTGTTCTTCAACGACGGCAGCAGCACCGGCCGCGTCGCGATCGACTTTCCGATCGGCCACCGCCAGCGCCGCGATGAAGGCATTCCGGTATTGATCCGCAAGTTCGAAGACGCCATGGCCGGACAGTTCTCGCGCCGCCGGGTGCAGCAGATCCTGGCTCTGGTGGAGGACGTCGCGCGCCTTGAGGCGACCCCGATCCACGAGTTGATGGACCTGTTGGTGGCTTGAGCGCCGAGGTCCGGCGCCGGCACAAGGGCGCAAGTCGTTGAAAGTGCGTGTCGATTTGTAAGCAGTTTGTTAAGTAATGTAGGCTATACTACACGTCGGCTGGCAGGGGCCCGACTATTTTTCATGGATCCAACCAGGAGATTACCCATGTTCCGCAAGCAGCTTTATGCCGCCATCGCGCTCGGTCTTGGCGTCACGGGCGCAGTCCAGGCCCAGGACTACGACGACCGCTATTACTTTGCTCCGTACGTGGGCTATTACAACAACGACAGCAACCGCCTGAGCTCTTCCGGCAGCGTCCTGTTTGGCGCCGGTTTCGGCCGCTACGTGTCGCCGAACACCGCAGTCGACGTATTCCTCGACCGCACCAATCGCGGCAGCAGTGCAGAAGGCGAGTTGCTGTTGGGAAGCTCAAGCTCCACCTCCAGCACGGTGCTCGGCGTGTCGCTGCGACACTTCTTCGGCGCGAGCGACTGGCAGCCTTATGTGATGGCCGGCCTCGGTGCGTCGAACCATCGCGGGGGCTTCGACGACGGCTTCGATCTGGCCGTACAGGCGGGTGGTGGTCTGCAGTACGCGGTCAACGCGAACACCCGTTTTCGCGCCGAGATCGGCGCGCGTCATGACCTCGACGGTGGCTCGATCCCGGGCGAGGACAACTTCACCGACTTTTTCCTCAATCTGGGCCTGACCATGGCGCTCGGCGCAGCGTCGGAAGCTCCGATGTCTGCGGTTGAAGCCGCGGCCCCGATGGCCGATCCGGCACCGGCTCCGGTCGAAGAGCCGGCGGTCGAGAACGTGGTCATCGATCTGCGCGGTGTCGAGTTCGAATTCGACCGTCCGCGTCCGGGTCAGGAGACCTCGACCAGTGCTGCCGGTCTGCTGCCGGGCTCGATGGACATCCTCGAGCAGGCCGTCGACGTGTTGAAGCGCTACCCGAACATCAAGGTCGAAGTGGCTGGGCACACCGACTTCGTAGGTTCGGACGCATACAACCAGACCCTGTCGGAGCGTCGTTCACGCGTGGTGTACGACTTCCTCACCTCGAACGGGATCGACGCTGCGCGTCTGATCGGGCCGAACGGCTACGGTGAAGCGCGTCCGATCGACACCAACGACACCTCGGAAGGCCGTCAGCGCAATCGCCGCACCGAGCTGGTCGTCGGTCAGTAAGTTCGCGATAGCGGTCGCCGCCACTGCGGTGGCGACCGCAATGCGCTCACCTGTCAGGGTGGGCGCATTGCGCCGGCAAACACCAAGCCCGTCGAAAGACGGGCTTTTTTGTTGCCTTCGACTGCGGTTGCTGCAGCGCGGTGTGCGCAGCGATCGCTGCCGCGCGCATGCCCAGCAGGGCGATGAACTCATGCTCGGGCATAGGTTTTGCGAGCAGGAAACCCTGCAGCAGGTCGGCCCCGTGCGCGCGAAAGAACGCCTGCTGCGCGGCGTTCTCGACGCCCTCGCCGATCACTTGAAGATCGAGGCTGTGGCCGAGCCGGATCAGTGCCGAGACGATGGCGGCATCGCGGCCGTCGGTCTCGACTCCGGCCGTGAAGCTCTGGTCGATCTTCAGCGTTGTGGCCGCCAGATCGCGCAGGTCACCAGCAGGTCGTTGCCGCCGGGCCCGGGCATCGACAGAGCAAGCGTCGCGAGCAGCGCCTCGGCACGCCGCGCGGTCTCCTCGGCACCGCTGACCGGCGATAGCACCAGCAGCAGTCGATCGTCGTCGGCACGACCCAGTTGGGCGCCAGTTCCGCCGGCCTCGGCAAGCCGCATGGCCAGTCTTGCGACCAGACTGTCGATTGCGCTGTCGCCCAAGGCTGCGCGCAGCGAGCGCACGCGATCCGGACGCATCGCAAGTACCGCGACCCGCTCGCCGCGCACGTCTGACTCGATCTGTCGCTCGACCAGCCGGTCGACGAACAAGCGCCGGTTCGGCAACCCGGTGCGTGGGTCGAAAAAGCTCAAGCGCTCCATCTCCACCGTCGCGCCTTCCGCGCGCGCGTTCGTCAATCGTGCATCCAGATCACAAGTCCCGCGCCGATCGCGCACACTGCAGCGAGATCGATCAGCCCCAACCACGGTCCGTTCGGCAGCGATTCCAGTAGTCCCGGTACCGAGGTGAATGCGGCATTGATCAAGTTGCCGATACCGAAACACAGGAATGCGATGGCCACCACGCGCTGTCCGGCGGCGGTCGCGCGCCACGGCTGGCCGGGCAGCAAGGCCGTTGCCACGCCCAGATAGGCGACTGCGGTCAGCACGCAGCGCAGGCCCTCGCGATGGACCAGGCGATCGCCACCATCGCCAGGTCCGAAGGCACATGCGACCCAGGCCGCGGCGCCGAGCACGATGGCGGCCGCGAATGCGCTGCGCGTCAGGAACGGTTCCGCGCTGCCGCCGGCGCGCAGCGCGAGCGTGCCGATGGCGAGCGCGCCGATGTGCAGGTAGGCGAACACTTGCCAGAGCAGCGAGAACAGTCCGCGCAAGCTCACAGGCGACTGCCCGGGCCGGACCAGCAGGATTGCGATCGCAGAGAAGATCAGGAACAGCGACATCGCGAAAAAGCCGGACGCCCAATACTGCTGGCAGGGCCGCCGATAGATCCGGTAGCAGTAAGAGAACATCGCGCCCAGCGCGAAACCCACCAACGCCTGCAGTCCCGAGACCGGTGCCGCGCTGCTGTGCGACGGGTCGATCATGCGAGGCAGGAATGAGCACGACGGGCGGGGACTTCCACGCTGGCACTATTGCGGTGGGTGGCGACAAGCGCTGCGTCGGTGGACACCCGAACAGATGATGCGTGATGCGCGGGACTTGTCGATGAGGTGCCTCGACGTGCTGGGTAGCACACATCGGAGCGGGGCCGGTGTGCGAAAATCGGGCGAGGACACGCTTCCGCGCGGTCGGCTTCAGGGGTACTGCATGGGTTCGAGGGCTTTGTCGATGATGGCCATCGGCGCGACACTGTTGGCGTTGTCGGGACCCGATGCCGGTGCTGCCGAGGGCATGTGGCAGCCGCGGCAGATGCCCTCGATCGCCGATCGGCTGGCGAGTGCGGGTTATGCCGGTGAGCCGGCCGCGATCGCCGATCTGGGCAAGTACCCGATGAATGCGGTGGTCAGCATCGGCGGCTGCACCGCCTCGTTCGTGTCCGCGCAGGGTCTGGTGGCGACCAACCATCACTGCGCCTATGGCGCCATCCAGTACAACTCCAGCGGCGAGCGCAACCTGTTGCGCGACGGATTCCTCGCCGCCGATCGCGCGGGCGAGTTGCCGGGCGATCCCAATCTGCGCGTGTTCGTGACCGATCGGATCAGCGATGTCAGTGCCGAGGTGATAGGCGCGATCGAAGGCGCCGGCGACGATCCGCGCGCCGTCTACGATGCCTTCGAAAGCAAGTCCAAGGATCTGGTTCGGACCTGCGAATCCGGCGGCAGCCATCGTTGCGAGCTGTACACCTTTCACGGCGGGCTGGAGTTCAACCTGATCCGGCAGCTTCAGATCAAGGACGTGCGCCTGGTGTATGCGCCGCGTTCCGCAATCGGCAAGTTCGGTGGCGATGTCGACAACTGGATGTGGCCGCGGCATACCGGTGATTTTGCTTTCCTGCGCGCGTACGTCGGCAAGAACGGCAAACCGGCGGTGTACTCGCGCGACAACGTGCCGTATCGGCCGGCATCGTGGCTGCGGGTCGCACCTGCGGGCGTGGCTGCCGGCGACTACGTGATGGTGGCCGGCTACCCGGGCCGCACCAACCGCTGGCGACTGGCCGAGGAGCTCGGCGATGCGATCGGCTGGAGCATGCCCCACATGATCGAGGACTATCGTTCCCTGATCGAGACCATCGAAACCGCAACCGCCGGTCGCGCCGATGCCGCGGTCAAGTACGCCAGTACCTTGGCCGGCCTGAACAACACCAAGAAGAACTTGCAGGGACAGCTGCAAGCCTTCAGCCGCATCGATGGCGTGGGCGACAAGCAGGCGCAGGAAGAAGCACTGTCGGAATGGCTTGCCGCGCGGGGCGACAGCGACGGCCAGGCGGCGCTGGCGGCGCTGCGCGAGGCTTTGGCGCGGTCGCGCGAGCGCCGCGAGCGCAACTACCGCTTCGGCATGATCGCGCCGTTCAATCTCGCGACCTCGCCGCGTTTCAATCGCGAGGGCAGCCTGATTGCCGCCGCACTCGACCTGCATCGGCTGTCGATCGAGCGCGGCAAACCCGATGCGCGCCGCAGTCCGGGCTATCAGGCGCGCGACGAAATGCGGATCAAGGCGCGCCTTCAGATGCTCGAGCGCCGCTTCGATCCGGCCGCCGATCGGGCCCTGCTGGGCTACCGCTTGCGCCGTTACGCCGCACTGCCGGCGCTGCAACGGGTCGCCGAGCTCGATGCCTGGCTCGGCATCCGCGGCGATGCGCCGGATCTGAACGGGATCAATGCGCGCCTCGACGCTTTTTACGCCGGGACCCGGCTTGCCGATGCAGCGACCCGGATGTCCTGGTTGGGCGCTTCGCCCGCGCGCATCGAGTCGGCCGACGACACCGCCCTGCAACTGGCCGTGGCACTGCGGCCGGCGATCCAGCGTATCGAGGCTGAAGGCAAGTTCGCTGCTGGCACCGATCTGCTGCTGCGTCCGCGCTTCATGCGCGCGATGATCGATTTCCAGGCTAGTCAGGGCCGGCCGGTGTATCCGGACGCCAACGGCACGCTGCGGGTTACTTATGGCAATGTCGTCGGTTACAGCCCGCGCGATGCGGTGCAGTACGCGCCGTTCACGACCCTTGCCGGGATCGTCGAGAAGGACACCGGTGTCGCGCCCTTCGACACCCCGAAGTCCCAGCTGGCAGCGATTCGCGCCGGGCAGGGGCGTGCCTACGCGGCCAGGGATCTGGGCGAGGTGCCGGTGAACTTTCTTGCCGATCTCGATATCACGGGTGGCAATTCGGGATCGCCGAGCTTGAACGCGCGCGGCGAACTCGTGGGGCTGGTGTTCGACGGCAACTGGGAGTCGGTCAGCGCGAACTGGATCTTCAATCCGGCACTGACCCGCTCGATCCACGTCGACATCCGTTACATGCTGTGGGTGATGGACGAGGTCGATCGCGCCGAGCACCTGATCCGCGAAATGGGCCTGGTGCCGGCCTCGCCATAATCCGATGGCACCCGCGGACGCCCGCCCCGACGCGATCTTCCTGCTCGGTCCGACCGCATCCGGCAAGACCGCGCTGGCCGTAACGCTGGCCGCGCGGTTTCCGCTGGCGCTGATCAGCGTCGATTCGGCGCTGGTCTACCGTGGCATGGATATCGGCACTGCCAAGCCGGATGCGGCAACGCTGCATGCCACGCCGCACGCACTGATCGACATCCGTGAGCCCGAGCAGGGCTATTCGGCCGCCGAGTTCCGCACCGATGCGCTGGCGGCGATGCACGAGGCGGCTGCCAGCGGCCGCACGCCGCTACTGGTGGGCGGCACCAGTCTGTACTTCCGTGCACTGGAGCGGGGCCTGTCGTCGCTGCCCGAGGCGGATGCGGAAGTCCGCGCGCAGCTGGAGGCCGAGGCCGCCACGCACGGTTGGGCGTGGCTGCACGCGCGGCTGGCAGCGCTCGATCCGGTGGCTGCCAGCCGCATCCATCGCAACGATCCGCAGCGCATCCAGCGCGCGCTGGAAGTGATCGCGCTGACCGGCAACCCGCTGTCGGCGCAGCAACAGGGCGGCAGTACCCGGCTGCCGTGGCGGGTACTCAAGCTGGTTGCCTGCACGGTCGATCGCGGCGCGCTGCACCGGCGGATCGCCGCGCGCTTCGCTGCCATGCTGGATGCCGGACTGCTCGATGAAGTCGCGCGCCTGCACGCCCGGGCCGGCCTCAGCGCAGACAGTCCGGCCATGCGCGCGGTCGGCTACCGGCAGGCGTGGGAGCACCTCGACGGGCGGATCGACCGCCAGCAGTTGCTCGAGCGCGGAATCTTCGCCACCCGCCAGCTGGCCAAGCGCCAGCTGACCTGGCTGCGCAGTACCCGCGATGCCGCGTGGCTGGCACCCGAGGGGACCGATGCGGTAGGCCGGGTGGCGAGGTTTCTGCGCGGCGTCACGCCACCATGACGGGCTGCGGTTGAACTTTTGCCGCCCGCCTCCATACTTGCCTTCCGCCCAGCGACCTGACGGCGGTTTTTGTCCGACGCCTGTTTGGTCGGGCCCGTTGGCGTACACGCGGCACTGTCGTACGCCGTTTCGAATGGACGATTAGGAGAACAACATGTCCAAGGGTCAGTCGCTGCAGGATCCATTCCTCAACGCGCTGCGTCGCGAACGCATCCCGGTTTCGGTCTATCTGGTCAACGGGATCAAGCTGCAGGGCACCGTCGAGTCCTTCGATCAGTTCGTGGTGCTGCTGCGCAATACGGTCAGCCAGATGGTTTACAAACACGCGATTTCCACCGTGGTGCCGTCGCGCAACGTGCGCATCAGCGAGCAACCGGGTGGGCCCGGCGCCGAGGGCGCAGAGGACGTCAGCTGAGCGCCGGCAATAGCACCAGCGCGATGTTCGAGCGCTCGCGTGGCGGCGAGCGCGCGCTGTTGTTGCAGCCCGTGCACCAGCGCGAGGACGCTGAAGAAGCGCTGATCGAACTGAGCGAGCTGGCGCGCTCGGCCGGCGCGGAGGTGCTCGGCGCGCTCACCGCGCGGGTCGACAAGCCGAACGCGCGCTACTACGTAGGCAGCGG
>Ga0335397_10001304_pt1 | contig 33965 bp, 27 predicted proteins | sample MAT04_FD_205740 | JGI IMG/M metagenome (GOLD analysis project Ga0335397, IMG submission 205740) | Freshwater microbial communities from Lake Fryxell liftoff mats and glacier meltwater in Antarctica - MAT-04 (spades assembly) (version 2) ... | reverse complement strand
TGCTCGCGGCTAGTGAACCAGTTTGAGTCAGCTCACAGCGGACTTTCACCGCCTACATTTGCGCCGTGCCCGGCGCACCATCCGTCACTTCGTGACACCTTCTCCCGCAACGCGGGAGAAGGGAATCCTATAAGTTAGCTCGCGCTACGTTTTTCAGTTCCTGTATAACCGCAGCAAAGACGACAACTGTGCCGTGTTAGTCATTAGTAGTAATACCAAGATCAGTACCCCGAACCGCATGCTTGGCCTGATTCCTCATGAATTGCACCATTTTTACAAAACAATACACTCATTTTTATCTATTCATTATCATCGCTTTAATTTCCGCGATTTTAACCGGTAAATTATCAGGCGTAACACCCCCGCCCTGCGCCATATCATCGCGTCCGCCACCTTTGCCGCATAAGTGTTTAACATAGACGCCTGCTGCGGGAACACTGCCAATCAGGCTTTTGCTAATACCGGCGACAACGTTCATTTTTTCCTGCTCAACGGTAAACAATACTATTACAGCATTTTCCAGGCTGCTTTTTAATTGATCCAGCGTTGTGCGCAATGCCTGGCTATCCGCACCTTCAAGTTGCTTTATTAACACGTTTATACCCGCAATTGGCTCAACTTCAGCCATTAAATCATTACCTGATTTCGCGGCCAGTTTGGCCTGTAAACGTGATAACTCTTTTTCTTGCTGTCTCGCATCAGTCATTAACTGCGATAATTTTTCCGATGCATTCTCCGGATTTGTTTTTAAACGCGAAGCCACAGAATGCAGACTTGCCAATTGTTGATTTATCCAGTCAAGTGCATAAGCGCCTGTTACCATTTCAATACGGCGAACACCACTGGCAACACCATATTCAGCAACTATTTTAAAGACGCCCAAGTCACCGGTGCGTCTGGCATGCGTACCACCACATAATTCCTTTGAGAAATCACCCATGGATAATACACGCACAGCTTCACTGTATTTTTCCCCAAATAAAGCTACCGCACCGCTTTGCTTGGCCTTATCAATGGTCATTTCTTCAGTCACAACCTCATCGTTTGCACGAATTCGTTCATTGACCAATAACTCTATGGATTGAATTTGATCAGCTGTTAACGCTTCAAAATGTGAAAAATCAAAACGTGCGTGTTCTGCATCGACTAACGAGCCTTTTTGCTGCACATGATTACCAACAAGTTGTTTTAAGGCGGCATGCAATAAATGCGTGGCCGTATGATTTAAACGAATGGCTTCACGACGGATAGTATCTACTTGCGCCTCAACCTGTTGATCCACATCCAGCTCACCTTGCATTAATTCACCGTAATGAATAATAGCCTGACCAGATTTTTGTGTATCTTCGACTTTAAATACTGCACCTTGGGCAATTAATTGACCTTTATCACCAATTTGACCACCGCTTTCTGCATAAAAAGGCGTATTATCAAGAATTATTCCTGCTTTCATGCCTTTGGATAAATGCTGTATCTTTTTACCATCCTGCACAAGAGCGACCACTCTGCTGCTCATCTGATTGCAATTATAACCATGAAATGCCGATACATGATCCTGTGCAACTGTTGTTGAGTAATCAACAGAAAACTGGCTGGCGGATTGCGATTGCTCACGTTGCTGCTGCATGCATCGATTAAAGCTATCCATTTCCACAGTCAGATTATGTTCACGCGCAATATCTTGCGTCAAATCAAGAGGAAATCCATACGTATCATACAATTTAAACGCAACATCACCGGCAATCTCATTGCCTTTTAACGTCTGCATCTGTTCTTGTAACAAACGCAAACCCTGTTCTAAAGTCCGGGCAAACTGGTTTTCTTCCTGCAGCAGAACACGCTCTATCTGGGCTTTATTTGTTGCCAGTTCTGGGTAAACATCGCCCATTACTGCAATTAATGGTGTAACAAGGTTATTAAAAAATGGGGTAGGCAAACCTAGTTTATTGCCATGACGCACAGCCCTACGAATAATACGACGGAGAACATAGCCCCGCCCTTCATTACCAGGCATCACACCATCAGCGATCAAAAATGAACAGGCACGAATATGATCAGCAATAACTTTTAAAGAAGGATGCGCGGGATCAATATTGGGCGCCATCGCTAAAATGGCATTAATAAGGTATTGGAAACTATCAATTTGATAATTATTGTGTACACCCTGAACAACCGCTGCAATCCGCTCCAATCCCATACCTGTATCTACAGAAGGCTTGGGTAGTGGGTGTAAATGACCTGCTTTGTCACGGTTAAATTGCATGAAGACCAGATTCCAGATTTCGATATAACGATCGCCATCCGCTTCTGGTGTACCTGGAGGCCCTCCGGCTATTTCAGACCCGTGATCATAAAAAATTTCTGTGCAAGGCCCGCATGGACCAGTATCACCCATTGACCAAAAATTATCTTTTTCACCACAACGGGAAAAGCGTTCGGGTGAAACCTTCATATCCTTTAACCAGATATCGGCTGCTTCATCATCATCTTCGTAAACAGTGACCCATAATTTATCTACCGGCAATTTTAAAACAACTGTCAAAAATTCCCAGGCATACTGTATCGCTTCGCGCTTAAAATAATCGCCAAAACTGAAATTACCGAGCATTTCAAAAAAGGTATGATGTCTGGCCGTATAGCCAACATTTTCCAAGTCATTATGTTTACCGCCAGCCCGCACACAGCGCTGGGAGCTTACAGCCCGCTTGTATGATCGTGGCTCCAGACCTAAAAATGTTTCTTTAAACTGTACCATACCCGCATTGGTAAACAGCAACGTAGGATCGTTACCAGGAACAAGTGAGCTTGATTCTACAAGCTGGTGCTGTTTGGTAATAAAATAATCAAAAAATGCCTGTCTAATTTCTGAGCTTTTCATACGGACAACTTCATTGTTAATTAATGTCTGTGAGTAAGTTTTGACTTTTTAGTAAAACTATCTCTGCCTGTTTTTAAATAATTGCGCAATAATTTCTATCGGAAAACCGCGATAAAGAAGAAAACGTTGTTGTTTTTGCATGTCGATAAAATTTTCTGGCGGCATGAATTTCTTTTGCCAGACGGCATGAGCGTGCTCTTGCCATTGTTCTTCATACTCATCGAGTTTTGCCGTAATCAATTCACGACAAATGTACTTGTTCTGTAATTCCTGACTAATGCGTAACGGCCCATAACCTTGGCGAATCCTGGTATTAAAGACCGCTTCCACAAAACGTGAGTCACTTTGCCAGCCGTGACGCTGGCATTCAACAATTGCATTTTCTGTATCTTCTTGACTATAGCCTTTTTGTATTAATTTGCCAGCCAGCTCATGAGCGCCATGCTCGCGTCTGGCCAAAAGACGTACAGCACAATCAAACGCTTTAGTCATCCAGAGGTTCTAGCTCATCTTCTTCCACTTTTTCAGGCGCTTTCACAAGGATGCTGTTTTTATTAAGTAGTTCAGCACGAATCTGTTTCTCAAGCGTTGCAGAAATTTCTGGATGTTCTTTCAGATACATACGAACATTTTCTTTACCCTGGCCAATTTTTTCACCTTTGTAACTGTACCAGGCGCCTGATTTTTCGATCAGGCCAATTTGCGCACCGAGATTAATAATTTCGCTTTCGCGTGAAATGCCTTCATTGTAAAGGATATCAAAATCGGTTGTTCTGAATGGAGGAGCAACTTTATTTTTAACAACTTTAACGCGTGTCTCGCTGCCCATTACCTCTTCACCTTTCTTGATTGAGCCAGTGCGGCGAATATCAAGACGAACAGATGCGTAAAATTTCAACGCATTACCGCCGGTTGTTGTTTCAGGATTACCAAACATGACGCCAATTTTCATACGAATCTGGTTAATAAAAATAACCAGTGTATTGGAACGTTTGATATTGGCAGTCAGTTTACGCAATGCCTGTGACATTAATCGTGCCTGCAAACCAACGTGCGTATCACCCATATCACCTTCAATTTCTGCTTTAGGTGTTAAGGCCGCAACCGAGTCAATGACAATAACATCAACAGCAGCAGAACGAACCAGCATATCGGTGATTTCCAGAGCCTGCTCGCCTGTATCAGGCTGCGAAACCAGTAAATCATCAACATTTACACCTAACTTGGCGGCATAACCTGGATCTAAAGCGTGCTCTGCATCAACAAATGCGGCTGTACCACCCGCTTTTTGACATTCGGCGATTACCTGTAATGTTAATGTGGTTTTACCAGATGATTCGGGGCCATAAATTTCAACAACTCGTCCTTTGGGTAAACCACCAATGCCCAAAGCAATATCCAGACCTAATGAACCTGTGGAAATAGCTTCTATATCACGTGAAGCAGTATTATCACCCATACGCATAACCGAACCTTTACCAAATTGTCGTTCGATTTGTGCAAGAGCGGCGCTCAATGCTTTTTGCTTGTTGCTTTCCATCATATCACCCGAATAGTATGCGAAACGCAAATTATCCCACAGATGTCTGACCATCACAATATAAGGTTAACGTTATGTGATGTTAGCGAATTTTAAATTCTATTAAATGTTGCGCACCATCAATGAATCCTGGTGTTTTTATAGTATAATGAACGAATACGCACAAAAAAACAGTAGCCTTTATATCAGACAATAATGGCTTGATATGAAACGAATAACAGAGATGAAGCATCATGTCACGATACCTTGACCCCAAAGCCGATGTAGTCTTTAAAAAGATATTTGGTGAACACCCGAAGCTATTAATCAGTTTTTTAAATGCGTTGCTGCCATTGTCCCCCAATAGTCCTATTGTGACATTGACTTATCTGCAAAATGAACAAGTTCCGGTTATTCCTGAATTTAAACGTACAATTGCTGATGTAAAATGCACGGATGCGCAAGGGAGAGTCTTTATCGTAGAGATGCAAATGAACTGGACCGATCATTTTAAGCAACGATTATTATTTGGAACCAGCCAGGCCTTCGTAAAACAACTGGAAAAGGGAGAGGAGTATAAGTTTCTTCAGCCGGTTTATGGTTTAGGCATAGTTGCTGAGATTTATGAAAAAGCAACGTCGGATTGGTATCACCATTATCAATTGGTAAAAAAAGGGGTCGCTAATAACAGTGATGTGATTGATCATCTACAACTTATTTTTATTGAATTGCCTAAATTCCCCATTCAATCATCGAGTGAGAAAAAACTCCGATTGTTATGGTTACGGTTTCTACGTGAAATTGATGAAAAAACTATAACTGTTTCACAGGATCTTCTTGAGGTACCAGAAATAGCACAAGCTTTAGAACTTGCTGAAGAATCGGCGTATACGCCAGGAGAGCTTAATCTTTATGAAAGCTATTGGGATCAGGTTAGTCGAGAAAAAACACTGATTATGGATAAGTATGCTGAGGGATTGGCTGAGGGATTGGCTGAGGGTAAAGCTCAGGAAAAGAAAAATATTGCAAAAAATCTGCTTAATAGTGATCTCGCAATAGAAATAGTAGCTGCGGGTACAGGGTTAACACTGGATGAAGTGAAAATTATAAAAGAATCCATGAGTAAATCCTTATAAAGGGATATTTGATCATGTCTTGCTTGCTTTGTCGATCTGCATGATCCTGTCCTGAAAGTTAATCAGGAAACTGCTATTGACAGTTGATAAATTTCAACATTTCCTGCAATGCCGTTTTACAGGCATCTCTGCGAATCTGGTGGCGAGACGTATTATCAAAAAGGATGCGTTGGCTGCAAACCGGTGCATTGTGCATTGCAAATCCAAAACAAACGGTTCCTACCGGTTTTTCCTTGCTGCCGCCATCGGGGCCAGCAATGCCTGTAATCGACAGGGCAACTTGTGCAGTGCTATGTTTTAACGCGCCTAAAGCCATTGCTTCAGCCACTTCAATACTTACAGCACCGTATTTTTTGAGGAGATTTTCTTCGACACCCAACATTTCCTGTTTAGCAAGATTGCTATAAGTAACAAATCCGCGTTCAAACCAGACTGAGCTGCCGGGAAATTCTGTGAGTAACGAAGCGACCAGACCGCCTGTACAAGATTCAGCTGTAGCAATAGACAATTGACGATTATGTAATTCAAAGGTAAGTAACTGCAGGTCATCATGTAATTCAATCATCTGCATCTCCTAAAAAAAACCCGCCTGGCAGCGGGTTTCTTATATTATTCAGCTGATTTAGCAGGCTCTTCAGCTGGAGCTGGAGTTGCGCTATCAGTATCAGATATGCTGTTGTTTACATCTTTATTAGCATCATCAAGTTTGGTTTTAGATTGATCTGCATCAGTTTGAGTCTGAGCTTGATCTTCAACTTTTTTCTCAGTGTTATCACCACAAGCAGTCAATAAAAGAGCTAAAATAGCTGTTGATGCCAAAAGGGCTAAACGTTTCATACATTCTCTCCGTAGTTTTTATTTTTAAATTAACTTCCTGTCTAGTCTAACAAAATTTTATCTTTAGTGAAGAAATTACTGCAATTTATGCACAAAATAACGAAAAATAAGCTGAATTTTATTTATTTGCCTGACTTGCGGGCTGTCCTTTGCTAGAATCGATGAAGCTTTTCTTATAAATAAAACACTATGTCTGTTACGCACACACCAATGATGCAGCAATATTTGCGTATTAAATCTGAACACCCTGATATGTTATTGTTATATCGTATGGGTGATTTTTATGAATTATTTTTTGATGATGCCAAGCGTGCGGCGAAGTTACTTGACTTGACTTTAACTCATCGCGGCCAATCAGCGGACAAACCAATCCCAATGGCCGGCGTACCTTATCATGCGGTTGAAAATTATCTGGCTCGGCTCATAAAAAAAGGCGAGTCTGTCGCTATATGCGAACAAATTGGTGATCCGGCTACCAGTAAAGGACCGGTAGAACGGCAGGTAACACGAATTATTACACCAGGAACCGTAACTGATGAAGCATTGCTGGATGCAAGCCGCGATAATCTTTTACTGGCAATCCATAAACATCGTAATCAATATGGTCTGGCGTGGGTCGATTTAAGTGGTGGACGTTTTCACTTGCTGCAACTTAATGATGAGAACCAGCTTTACGCGGCATTGCATCGCCTGCGTCCTGCGGAAATTTTGCTGCGTGAAGCACTGCCTTTGCAAGGCTATGAACAAGATAACGCAATAAAAATTCGGCCATCATGGGAGTTTGATCCGCAACGCGCCCAACAATTGTTGTGTGAACAGTTTGCCGTCAGTAGCTTACAAGGGCTTGGTGAAAATGATTATCTGCATGCTTTTCCTGCTGCAGGTTGTCTGTTATTTTATCTACAAGCGACTCAACGACACAGCTTACCTCATTTAAAACATATTACGCTGGAAAATGACGACGATTATCTGCAACTGGATGCGTCTACACAAAAGCACTTGGAATTATTTGAAAATTATCAGGGTCGACGGGAAAATACCTTACTTGATGTTATCGATCAAACCGCAAGCCCTATGGGTAGCCGTTTGTTAAAGCGTTGGCTGGGCAGACCGTTAAGACAACGTGTGGCAATTGAACAACGCCAGAAAGCAATTGCTGAACTAATAAAAAAACGTCTTGATGCGACCTTACATCCTTTATTAAAACAGGTTTGCGATGTAGAGCGTATTATATCCCGTATAGCATTAGGGTCAGCAAGACCAAGGGATTTGACCAGCCTGCGACAGACCCTGGCTTTACTGCCTGAACTTGCTGCTATCCTGAAAAATTGTGAATCAGAATTGCTCACTCATCTGACCCAACAAGTGATTCCCCAGCCCATTCTTTTTGATTTATTAAGTCAGGCATTGGTAGAAAATCCGCCTATGCTTATGCGTGATGGCGGCGTAATTGCAACAGGGTTTGATGATGATCTGGATGAACTGCGTACCTTAAGTGGAAATGCTAACGATAAATTAACCGAGCTGGAAAACAATGAGAAAAAACGCACTGGTCTGTCTTCCTTAAAATTTGGTTACAACCGTGTTCAGGGCTATTACATCGAGCTTGCTAAAGGCCAGGCAGAAAAAGCACCGACAGATTATCACCGCAAACAGACTTTAAAAAATGTTGAACGCTACATTACTCCCGAGCTTAAAGTTTTTGAAGAAAAAGTGTTGTCTGCGCAAGTAAAGGCGCTTGCTCGTGAGAAATGGCTGTATGAAAATTTATTAGCTGAAATGCTACAATATTTGCCTACACTTTCAATCATGGCGGCCGCTACCGCTGAACTGGATGTTCTGGCCAATTTTGCAGAACGTGCACATAGCCTGCAATGGTGTTGTCCAAGCATGGTTGATAAAGAAAGTATTGAGATTGATGAAGGCCGTCATCCAGTCATCGAGCAGATTCTTAAGGAACAATTTATTGCTAACTCTATGCATTTGTCAGCGCAACAAAACATGTTATTAATTACCGGACCAAACATGGGCGGTAAATCTACATTTATGCGGCAAAATGCATTGATCGTTCTCATGGCTCATTTAGGCAGTTACGTACCGGCCAAATCGGCAACTATAGGGACAATTGATAAAATATTTACCCGCATTGGAGCAAGCGATGACCTGGCGTCAGGTCGCTCGACTTTTATGGTGGAAATGACTGAAACGGCACATATTCTTCGCCAGGCTACCCGTAAAAGTCTGGTTTTGATTGATGAAATAGGACGCGGAACAAGCACGCATGACGGCATGGCTTTAGCGTATGCAACCTGCGCTTATCTTGCTAATACTGTAAAAGCTTACACACTGTTTTCTACGCATTATTTTGAGTTAACCCAGTTGCCTGAAACGTATACCTGTATTCGCAATGTTCATGTGCAGGCTACACTGTCTACTGGTCGAATTGTTTTTCTATATCACGTGGAAAATGGTTGCGCTAATCGCAGTTATGGTCTTGAAGTAGCTCAGTTAGCAGGCATTCCAGCGGATGTATTGCACCTGGCGAAGCAACATCTTAATCATGCACAGAACCAACCTGTTGCCGATCAACTACCCGATATTGCCGAGTCAGCAATACTTGCTGAGCTGGCAACCATTAATGCAGATGATTTGACTGCCCGAGAGGCGTTAGATGTTATTTACCGTTTGAAAAAGCTTGAACAACAAAGCTATGTAGTAGATTGACAGGATTTTATGAATAAAAAACGTCGTTTAATACTTTTAATATTATTTTTACCCTGGTTAATCGCCGCGAAAACTGTTGCTGATCTGCAAATTAGCGGCGTCAAAGCAAAAGTAGAAAAAAATATTCAAACCCGATTAAATGAAATAGCTCAAAGGCGTCCGTTAAGCAGCGAATCAGATGAAGAAATTAAAGCGCACATCGCCGAAGCCATGTACCCTTATGGGTACTTAAAACCGTTAATTAATTTTAAACGCCTTGGCGAAAATAAATTAACGGTTTCGATCCATCCTGGCCCAAGATTGTTAGTTACCCGCCTGACTGTAAATATTATCGGTGAAGGACAGGATAACCCTGAAATCAATACCGTAGTCCATAACCTGCTTATTAAAGAGGGAAAACCATTTAACAGTATTAAATATGATGATTCCAAACAGGCTTTAATGAACGCAGCGGAGCACGAAGGTTATTTACACGCTTCATTTTCAAAAGCAGAAATATTAATTGATAAAGATAGCTATACATCGTCCGTGACACTGATTTTTGAAACCGGTCCTCAATATTATTTTGGTCAGGTACGCTTTGATCCCACTTATATTTCACCCGAGTTACTGCATCGTTTTGTTCCTTTTAAATACGGACAACCCTATTCTACTGAACAGGTGCTGGCATTTAATAATGCATTGGCAAGTAGCGGTTATTTTAAATCAGTCACCGTGCAGCCTCAGTTGGATGGTGCTAAAGTGATTCCCATGGATGTGCATTTACAACGTGCTTCCCGTATAAATTATACCTTGGGTGTTGGTTATGGAACGGATACGGGACCTCGGGGACGCGCAGGTTTGCATATTTCCCCTGTTAACCGGTATGGTCACAAATTTAATGCGATGGCTATAGGCTCCATGACCCAAAACGCCTTGCAGGGTCAATACATTATCCCCGGTCAAAAACCACTCATTGATCAATATGAAATTATTGGGAATCTTGGCACATTAAATTACGATTCCGGTTACAGTAAATCTGCTCTGCTATCGCTTGCACAACGCCATAACCTGCCCAATTTTCAACGGCTTTTATCGCTTAATGGTTTATACGAACGTTTTCATTATAATCTGCAACCAAACGCCGAAAAAACAACTGTTTTCCCTAAAGCAACGTTTACCTGGCTTAATAAATCCGAGCAATTATTCACACCAACTGGTTATAAAGTATCGGTTAATGGGTTATTCGCCAATCGGGCTGCATTATCCGAAATCAGTTTTGCTCAAGCTTCAGTTGATGCAAAAGCGGCATTAACATTACCGTCACTGCGCACGCGTTTATATTTCCATAGTATTCAAGGATATACCCAGATTAACGATGTCGATAAATTACCGCTATCGCTGGCATTATTACTGGGGGGTTCTGATAATTTGAAAGCGTATAGTTATAATGCAATTGGCCCGGGTAAAATACTGACTTTCGCCAGTGCTGAAATTCAGAAAGAAACACGTGACAAATGGTATTTACTCGGCTTTTTTGACAGTGGTGATGTCTATAACCCCACGCCGAAAAATTTAAAGCACGACATAGGCGTTGGTTTAATGTGGGTTTCACCCATTGGGCCAATTAAAATTGGTGTTGCACAAGCTATTGATAATAATTTTCATCGTTCTCAGGGAAAACAGCCAAAGCTTGTCATTAGCATGGGGCCAGATATCTGATGCGCCTTATTTTCAAAGCAATCAAATCAACCCTGTATAGTCTGTTATTTATAGCAGTAATACTAATAGTCCTGGCGACACTTTTATTAACCACGTCCACCGGACTTAATCTGGGCGTGAAAGTAGCGAATTATTTTGCTCCGGGACAACTTGTTGTCAATAAGATACATGGCCGCGCTATCAATCATATTGCTTTTGATCATTTGCTTTACACCGATAAAGCAATAAGCATCGAATTAAATCAGGTCGATTTGCAATGGCATTTAAGCAATTTACTACACCATAAACTGGTCATCGATAAATTAACGGTAGATAAAGCAACTGTACATTTACTACCTCAACCGGACGCCATAAATAATAATCCCTTTGAATTTCCACATTTACCTGTATCCATATTAATTAACGATGCAACCATTAACCGGCTTGATTTTTCTCAAGACAAACTCATCATACCAACTGTTAATGCCATTCATATCAGCGCGGAGATTTCCAATACAGAATGGAAATTACAGCAATTTGATTTCAATGTTTTGAATCAGAATTTAAAACTACAAACAACGCTGCAACCTGTATTCCCCTACCAGGCAAATGCGTTATTGCTGGTAGCACCGGCAGCTAATAGTATTGCTCCTTTTCAAGGTCAGATTACCATTCATGGGAATTTGCTCAATTACCAATGGCAAGGTGACTTGCAAAGTCCTGCTCATTTGAAATTAAACGGCTCCTTGATCAATGGTGTGCAACTGAATACTAAAATGGATTGGTCGCAGCTGCATTGGTTGTTTAGCCAAACACAAACAATCGATAGTGAAAAAGGGCAAGTGACTATTATCGGTACATTGCCTGATTTAACTATCAATTTAAATACGCGTTTATCTGCGCCCTTTCAATCGTCATGGCAAATAAATGCTAAAACCCGTGAACAGGCTGCGGATATTGATGCAACTATGTCAACTCCGCAAGGCAAAACCGTTATAAAAATAGCCTTTGATAATGCGAAAGCCCCCAAGCTGCTAGGTACTATTAAAATTGACAGTAATGATGCATTTATCCAGCCTGTCGATCATTTTAAAAGTACTATTGAATTGAGCGGCAATTCACTGGCAACCCTAAGTATCTTTAGTCAGATTACGGCAAATTATTTACAAAATAAATTTGATGCAACGTTGCATTACCAAAATGAGCAAATCAATACCCAGTTAAACCTGGGCTTAAATCATATTGAAATCACCGGCTCCCCCACTGGCAAATTACAATTGGCTGCCAGATTGCCGGCGCCTTATTTATTGCATCCTGCATTAACTGGCTTAAAAACGACAATTACTGCTGACGGCTTCTTTGATAATAAGCAACAGGGAGCATTGGCTATCAGTATTAATAAAGGGGTTTTCAAGATTCCTCATCAGCCGGATTTAGCTTTTGCAGGCGGTGAATTACAAACAAAATTGTCTCATAAAATATTACAATCTACCGGCAATTTTACTATTGATAACTATAAAAAATTAACACTGGCATTAACGCTACCCGATTTTAATATAAACGCACCCACCTCGCCAAAACAGCGCATGCAAGGCAACCTTACTCTCGATGTCAATTCGCTTGATTTTATTAAAAATTTTAGTGACTTGATTTACAAGGCAAACGGCCAGTTACACATTAAGTTAAATGCCAAAGGTACCCTGAAAAAACCGGAATTGAAGGGCTATATTGATTTGGAAAATGGTGCTATTGCAATTCCCAAGCTGGGTTTAAATCTTAATCCAATTCAATTTTCCCTACACAGTCAGGATAAAATATGGGATACAAAAGGGATCATTACATCAAATGGCAAACAGATACAGGTTCAGGGAAATGGTGACTTTTTCCCTGTACTAAAAGGTAATCTGTCCATACTTGGGGAACATGTACCTGTATTTAATACGCCTGAATATTTTATTAGTGTTACACCTAAGCTAACGCTGGAATTTTCGCCTGATATATTAAAAATACGCGGTACTGTTTTGATACCTAAAGCATTAATCAAGCCGCAAACTTTTAATAACTCAATTAGCATGAGTGATGACGTGGTTTTTGTTGGCGAAAAACCAGCTTCGAATCCATTACATATGGATACGGATATTCATATAGAAATGGGTGACGATGTAATGTTAGCCGTTAAAGGTTTACAAGGACTTCTATTTGGCGGTATTAAATTACGCCAATTGCCTGAGGGGCCTTTGAATGCCACTGGTGAACTCAACGTTCGTGAAGGCAAATATAAAGCGTATGGACAGAATTTAACAATTGAAAAAGGGCAGCTCTTATTCACCGGTGGTCTGGTCACCAATCCTGGCATTGAAGTACGCGCAATCAGGCAGTTTAATAATGCAACCACTAATTTTGCCGGCTCCGAACAGTTATTTGATTTTAATACGGCAAATTTACAAACCATCGACTTTGGTAATAAAACAACTGTAGGCATTCAAGTTACCGGACGTTTGAAAAAACCTAAAGTTCAGTTATTTTCGGTTCCTGCTACCTTATCGCAGGCAGATATTCTATCCATGCTTATTTTGGGCAAACCGGCAAGTCAGGCTAATAAATCAGGCGGTCAATTGCTGTTAACGGCTGTCTCAGCCTTGAATCTTGATTCCGGCACCGGTGGGACACAGCTTTTAAGTCAATTGAAAGATAAACTGGGGATTGATTTTAATCTTGAAAATAACTCACAATACAATCAAAAAACCAATCAAAGTACGGATAATACTGCTGTCGTAGTCGGGAAATCACTATCTAAACGCATTTATTTAAGCTATAACATCGGGCTTTCACCAACTGACAGTAACGTTTTTACTTTAAAATATTTATTAAATAAATTTTTCAGCATTCAAGTCTCCGCCAGCATGACTGGCAGTGGTATTGATGTACTTTATACGCATCAGAAGGATTAAGTTATGACTCATTATCATTTACCTTTACGCTTAAAAAGATTACGCAAAAGTAAGGCAATCCGCGCCTTGGTTCAAGAAACACGCCTGCACCGTGAGCAATTAATAGCGCCCCTGTTTATCAGCGCCAATATAGAACATAAACAGGAAATCAAAAGCATGCCCGGCCAGTTTCAACTGCCATTGGCAAGTCTGGCGGAAGAAATTAATGAGCTTGGCGCGTTAGGCATTCAGGCAGTCCTGTTGTTTGGATTGCCTGAGTATAAAGATGCAACGGGCAGTGCTGCCTGGCAAAAAAACGGTGTTATTCAACAAGCTATCAAAATTATCAGTAATACTAATTCCGAGATGCTGATCATAACTGATCTGTGTTTTTGCGAATATACTGACCATGGCCACTGTGGTGTTTTAATTGATGAATTAATTGATAATGATCACACGCTTGAATTATTAGGCAGACAGGCTGTAAGTCACGCTGAAGCTGGCGCACACTGGATTGCACCAAGCGGGATGACGGACGGCATGGTTACCGCCATTCGCCAGGCATTGGATAAGGCTGGTTTTATTGATACGGCGATTTTGAGTTACTCCGTTAAATACTGCTCCTGCTTTTATGGCCCGTTTCGTGAAGCAACGCTGGGTGCGCCTCAATTTGGCGATCGTAAAACCTATCAGATGAATCCTGCCAATAGCAATGAAGCCCTCAGGGAAACAGAACTTGATCTGGCCGAAGGCGCCGATTTGATTATGGTAAAACCTGCAATGAACTACCTGGATATTATTTATAAATTAAAACAGAAATATCCTGAAGTACCCTTATGCGCTTATCAGGTAAGCGGCGAATATTCCATGCTAAAAAATGCGGCGGCACAGGGATTAATTAATGAAGAACAGGCTATGGTTGAAAGCTTATTAGCTATAAAACGCGCAGGCGCGGATTTAATCATAACATATTTCGCTAAAGATATTGTTCGCCTGATTTAATGCCATCTAACCAGCGTAGCCTTGATGCAGCGCAGCGTAATCAAGGTTTGTTTATTCAGGGAAGTACCTAAAAAATTTGGCAAGAGTTAGGGCGTGTTGATTTTGCCAAGGAAAACCTACACTGCTATCGTTCGCAATGACGGAGCGTGGAAAGTTGTAATTAAAAGAAACCCTACTATAGTATTTAAGCACACTAATAGAACCTGCATATGGCCGTAACTGTCTAATATTATTAATATTTTCGGGAGAGATGAATATGGTCATATATTTACTATTTGGAATAAGTGTTGCTTTAGCTGTCGCAAAATATATTTCAACAAGCTCCTCAAAGGTAACCTACCCGCCCGCTGGTGATTACGTCAAATTAATGAAAGTGTTATGTACAAGCCAAAGTAGTAATGGAATATCAAATCCCGAAATGCAAAGTAAATTCATGCATTTTATTGTTGATCTGGGAGCACACTCACAAAAAAATAAGGGAATTGGCTATTTTCGTTTACCCAATTTAACGCCTGCCTATGTACTTTCTGACTCAGACCTTATCGATCAATTATACTTGCCCGAAAATAATTCAAAATTTAATCAAAAAGCGTTTTTTAATCGACTAGCTTTAATTTTAGGCCCCGATAACCTGATGTCATCATTATTAAAATCCAACACCCATAGTCAAATTCGAGATGCAATTTTTGCTCGAAACAAGATGATAATGCCGAAAATGGGCGAAATGGTGACCAATTTTTTTCATGAATATAATGTGCAGCAACATACTAAAAACAGTACTTTAAGTGAGGTAATGGATGCACTATCAAGACGAATTTTATTAACTACGTATTTTGGTGAAAAAACCGTTGAACAATTTGAACGTATTTACAATCCAGAATTAACTAAAGCGCTTATGGGATGTCTTTTCAATCTGGAGCCAATAAATAATACTGCTAAAACGTATATTCTTGGTTTGAGACAACAAATATTCAATCTGGCTCGCTCTCTTATTTTCACACAGGATCTTACCCAGGAAATTTTACAAAAAAGCAGTTGGCTCAACCATTTACTTAAAGTAAAAATAATGGCAAATCCCAATTTTAAAACACAATTGGAAAGCCTCAATTTATATAAATCAACATCGGAGTTAAACGTTGAATCCTGTCAGGTTCTGATTCAATATGCTATTGATGAAAATAACAAGAATAATCTGTTTGCAGAAAGTATAATTGATGTGGTTAATGAAAGCTTTTTTATTCCCTTATTAGGCTTTGACGCCACGGCAAGTACGTTAATTGCATCTTTAAAAATGGTCTTGCAAAATCCCCGCATTTACAAAATTGTACAAGAGGAACTTCAACAACTAAAAGCAGCTGGCAAAACACTTGAATTGCATATAGGCAAAGACAAACCCCTTAGCTATATCGAAGCAATTATATGGGAAACCTTACGATTATCCCCTCCCGCACCCATGATCCCTGAAATAGTTACCCAGGCAATTGAGTTGCAGATAGCAGGTGAAACTATTGTTTTAAATGCTGGTTCAATCCTCTTTATTCCTTTGGAAAATATCCACCTAAACTCTAAAAATTATCCTGATATTCCACTATCCGGTCAAGGTGAGGAAATTTTAGGGAAAAAGGTTATTGATGCCAACACTTTCTTCCCAGAAAGATGGGGGCCGATAATGCCGAATGGCAAGGCTTATCCTTGTTTTTCTAACGATAATTTTAAGCCTCTAAAGCCATACGAATTAGAACACCAGGGAATCTTTTTATCCTTCAAAAAAGGGCCACGATCTTGCCCGGGGAAAAATCTGGCTCTAACTGAAATTTTACGTATGTTTGAGACTTTTTTCAGCTATAACTTTATTCTGGATCAAAAAGAAAAGGAAAAATCAGAACTTACTTTTAATTATGATAATCCATTACAACGAAACGGCGGACAGGGAAAACTTGGATTGGAGCCAGTTGAGGAAAATCCAGAAAGTAGTTCATTCACTTTATCGTAGAGCAGAGAGGAATACCCACACATTGCTTTTATTAATGATCGTAGCTCGTACTAGCGGACAGGGCGATCTCACCAAAGTTCAAAAAATAACATATAAGTAATTAAATTTATCGATTTGAATGTAGGGCGGGCAAAACGGAGTGTGCCCGCGCGTTTTTATCGCATCACCATTGTTACGCGCGGGCACGTCGCTTATCGCTCCTTTGTCCGCCCTACCCACGACTGTTCAATTTTAATACTTTGGTGAGTTCGCCCGTATTTGAGGAATCCATTTAATGATCGGCGTTCATTGGTGCTAGCCTTAAGGCTCCGAAGAAGACTCATTATTGAGTAAACTCTTTCATTTCAATCCCACCATTTTCATTTTTCGAAGACAAATCTATATATAGTTTAATATCTTTAATTAGCTTATTTCCTTCACTCTTACTAAAAAAACCTTGCTGAGGTGGAAATTGCCATAATGTGAATAAATTCCAGATAGCATTTATGATTTTTCTTCCAAAGGAACTTTGATATCTTGACATTTCAACACTGATTGCTAGAAACTCTGTGTTTATTTTCTGGAATTTATTGTGACTTAACCCATTTGCTTCCTCTTCAATTATTTTTACTAATTTACTTACTGCAGTATATTCCTTGGCATGGCTATTAATAACATATTTAATCTTGCCATTATTATATTCAGCATCTAAATATTCTTGATACTGTAATAATAATTCATAGATATTTTCGATAATAAATACATTAAAACCTGGTTCTTCAAATCGGGGTAGGTCTAAAATTTCTGAACCTTTAATGCATGGTAAACTTTCTATATGACACAATTTATCTATATTACGCTGAAAAATCCTGGTATCTGCATCGCTATTGAAATATTCTCTAGTTTTAGAGGCTATATGAGCAGCATCCTCTTTATTCATAACAGCAATTTCATCAGGTGTAATTAATGAATCAAACGCTGCTTTTGCTTTTAAATGAATAATTTTTCTTTTAAGATAACCATCTTGATCGGCTGTTTTTCGTAGATAAATTTGTAAATTTTTCCCATCAACACTAAGTTTTTTAGCAACTTGTGATAAATAAAGCATATTGGAAAAATGTTGTTTATCAAGCTCTAAGTCGTCGGGAAATACACCATGCTGAAAAGCTTGAGAAATAATATACTGTTTATTACTTAATTTATCCTCTAATCGGTCTTTATCAGCTTTATTTTTAGGGTTATCAAGAATTACGCTAATATCCGAAGAATCTCTAACTTCAACACCACGAGATAATTGTCGGGCAACACAAGCATACATTAATGCTGTTTGTAATGATGTAATAAAATAAGATACCTCACCCCAAGGATCACCGAAGAAAGGATCACTGATAAACAGACTATCATAGAGATAAAGCTGGGTCAGGTCTTCTTCTGTCAAATCACATTGATATAACATAAAGATAAGTTGAGGGATTGCATCCTCAGCACCAATAATTTTTTTTGTATCGCCATCTTGAAGATATATTACAGCCATATCAAACAATTTTTTTGCTGCACTTCTGTCTCCTGCAACAAAGGAGTTCCATAATTTTTTCCAGTCTTGAACATTAGGCATGAGTTAAAATATTCCAAAACGTTTAATAATGTTGATTATAGCAACGCTATATTAAGGAATAATTAATTGTTTTTTAGTGGGTGGGCAACAGGGCGATCTCACCAAAGTGCTAAAATTAAACAATTGCCGGTAGGGTGGACAAAGGAGCGGCAAGCGACGTGCCCACGCGTAACAAAGGTGATTAAATGGAAATGCGCGGACACACTTCGTTTTGTCCGCCCTACATTCAAATTGGTTAATATAGTTTCGTAAATTCTATTTTTTAAACCTTGGTGAGATCGCCCTGGGTGGGCAAAACGAAGTCATATCATTACCCACCCACAATTATCCATTTTTCGTGAAATCGCCTTACATGCTATTTATGTAAAATCAGCTATACTGATAAAAAACATCTGTGATCAACCTTATGAAAAAACTAACATTTTTTAGCTGCCTGTTAATGTTCATATCTTCTTTACATGCTGAAGGCCCTCCTCTTACTGTAGCGGTCGATAACTTTTCCCCACCATTTATTCAACGTGGTGCAAATCAACAGTTTTTTGGCTTTGATATCGCTATGATGGAATATGTATGCAAGTCTATTAAACGCACCTGCCAATATCGCCCCATGCCTTTTGATCAATTATTAGCTGCTTTGGAAGCAAAAAAAGTGGATGCAGCATTAGGTGCCATCACAATTACTGCTGAACGCGCCCGACTTGTGAACTTTTCAACACCTTACCTGTTGAGCCGTGCGCGTTTTATTGGCCCGGCCAAACTCGCATCGCAGCCATTCCATATTGAGCAATTAGCAGGGAAAAAAATTGGTGTAGAAGTGGGTACCGCTTTTTCACAGGTTATTGCTAATCTGAGTCTGGATAAGCCTGATGTAATTGAATACCCTGGTGATGACGATATTATTAATGATTTGTACAATGGTAAAATTGATTTCGCACTGATGGACGCTGCTGCAAGTTTATATTGGCAAAACCAGTCTTCTGGCCAATTATCTGTGCTGGGTGAACCATTTTCATATGGTTATGGTTTTGGTATTGCTCTTAACAAAGAAAGCGGGCCTTTATTAAATCAAATAAACACAGCATTATCACAATACCAAAACAGTGAAGCTTATAAATCAAACTATCAAAAATACTTAAGTACTTTTTAATGCAGGGTGTTTCCGTTAGTTATGCAATGGCTGATGACTTTGCGAGTAACAAAATCACCCTGGATATCACCATATTGTGATTTAAAATACTCAGCCAATGTTAAAACCCATTTCGACAAACGAAAATTCATACATTTTGCTTCTTTATTAACGAAAAGCTCAAACAAACCCAATGCTTCACTATTCGATTGATGGGCATAATCAGCAATGATTTGTTCAGCTGCCTGCATGTCAATATGTCTTGTAGACCAATTATTATTCATAAACACCCCCTTTAACTTCGATACTACCGGGTTATGTTAAACCTGATTACTCACAGGTTGGGTCAACTATTAAAATTTCAAGTTTTATACTGATTAATTTACATAATGCCATACGCTGCTTTTTTCTTCAATATAGCGCTTATTTATTAAGCATCACTAACGTCGAGATGGAATTCGATTAATAACGGGCTGTTGAGGCTCTTGCCATAACGTTATGAATAAAACCATAATCATCGGGCCTATGAATAATCCTAATAGTCCTAATGTTTCCACGCCTCCCAAAATACCAAAGAGCACAGCGAGAAAAGGTAGTTGTATTGCACCGCCAATCATAACTGGCTTAATAAAATGATCGGCAACAAACATCACTAAAGTTCCCCAGATTATGACTATAACAGCACCAATCATACTACCCGTTGATAATAAGACTAAAGCCACAATAATGAAAACTAATGGCACTACAAATGGAATCATTGCTGCAAAAGCGGTGATAAAACCTGTTAATGTAGGAGCTGGAAAACCAACCAGTACATAACAAACCCCCATTAAAAAACCAACTCCAAGACCAACAACAATCGTACCATTTACCGTTGCGCGCAGCGCTGACGGAAGGCGGTCAGAATATCTGAACCAGCGCTTGCCTAAACAATATTCACCAATATGATTTACCTGTTGAAATAATTTGTCGCCATCGCGGTAAAAGAAGAATAGGGATAATAAGGTGAAACCAAGCTGAAAGCCTCGATGCGCAAGATTGGCTCCTACCTGTTTAATATAATAGCTCGCAGGCGTTAACGTTAAATGTAAGTTAGATAAAAAATCTCTGACATGTCCAGGTTTACCAATTTTATCATCCCAATAAGTAACCAATTCATGATTCATTATAGGAAATTGCTTGATAAAATCAGGAGCCTGCCCCCCGTTACGATTAACCACTTGTAAATAATTAATAAATATCTGTAACTCTTTGACTAAAATACTTACCAGCCAACTTAATGGCAATAAAATTATCAGTGATAAAACAACGGTAAACAGCAGAGCAGAGATATTATCATGCTTGCCAAAAAAATTACGCCAGCGTTTATATAACGGATAGGTGGCAATAACAATAATTGCTGCCCAAACCATGGATGGAATAAAACGATGAACAATGTAGGTTGTTAAAACTACAATAGCAATAGTTAATGCAATGCTAATCAATTCTTTGTGATTTTCATTCATGATGCAAACATCCAGTAAAATAATTGCAATATAAATCCAGCGAACACGCCAGCAACAAGATCATCAAGCATAATGCCAAAACCACCTTTAATACGCTTATCAATTATAGAAATCGGGAAAGGTTTAACAATATCAAATAATCGAAATAATATAAATCCAGCCAGCATCCAGCCAATACCGACAGGTACTGTGGTCATTGTTATTAAATAACCTACCACCTCATCCCACACAATCCCTTTATAATCATGCACGCCCAGTTTGGTAGATGCATTATCACAGACCCATACCCCCAGTAAAAATAAAATCAGGGTAATAATTAAATAGATGGTAATTGAATAAGGTGCAATTAACAGGTAAACAGGCAAAGCAGCAAGTGTTCCCCAGGTGCCGGGCGCTTTGGGCAATAAGCCGCTGCCAAAACCAAAAGCAATGAAACAGGCAGGATCTTGCCAGACCATAGTGGCCAGATTATGTTTATTGATCTTCATGTGACCTCAAAAATGACTGTAACCGCGCGCAATCAAGTCAACCACTTTATCTTGATCAGCGATACGTAATCCAGTTTTTTCTTCAACTACGCCTATCTGGTAACAGATAATGTGGTTATTAGCTATTTCGCTGATGAATTCAGTGTGTTTTTTTTTCGGAACTGTAAAACATAACTCGTAATCATCACCACCAGTCAACGCAAAGTTAACCGCATTTTCCTTTTGATATTTTTTGACAAGTGGATGGACTGGAATATCAGTCTTTTTTAGTAATGCGCCCACTTCACTAGCCTGGCAAATATGATTAAGATCAGCACTCAAGCCATCCGAAATATCTATTGCAGCTGAGGCATAAGTTTGAAGTACAGCTGCCAAATCCATTCGAGCTTGTGGTCGTTGCAATTTTTCTAATAAGGTCGCCTTATCATCTGCGTTAATGTCTTCACGCTGTAAAAAAGCAACCGCTTGAGCAGCAGCACCTAACTCACCAGAAATCCATATAGTGTCCCCGGATTTTGCACCAGTTCGCCTTACAGCCCTGCCTTCTGGGGCAACGCCCTGAATAGTTAATGTCATGCTTAGCGGCCCTCGTGTTGTATCGCCGCCGATTAGAGCAATATTGAATTGACTCAATGCTTTATGTAAACCTTGAGCAAATCGCTTTAACCAGTATTCATCAAATTCAGGCAGCGTTAATGCCAGACTTAGCCAGCATGGGGTAGCAGCCATAGCGGCCATGTCACTGACATTGACCATTACCGCCTTCCAGGCAATATCAAAGGGGTCCCATCTGCTTAAGAAATGAACATCAGCAACCAGGGTATCCGTACTTACTAATAATTCGTAACCTGGCAAAATTTTTAAACAGGCTGCATCATCGCCAATGCCGAAAATTACGTCATCACGCTGAATTGCCTGTTCTTTGAAAAAATGGTTGATTAGAGAAAATTCATTCATGGCTAATGTTAATGCTGATTTCAACAGCACGAACTTTTTTGGCCAGACCGTTTAAGACACCATTTACATAACGATGACCTTCTTGCGAACCATATTCTTTGGCTAAAGTAATTGCTTCATCAAGCGCAACACGATAAGGAATTTCGGGACAATATAGCAATTCAAACGCGCCAAGTCGCAAAGCGCTTAGTTCTACTGGATTCAGACTCTCAACAGTTCGGTCAAGAAATGGCATTAAATTATCCTGAATTTCAGTCAGGTTGGCAGGAACACCATGCAATATACGGCAAAAATATTCTGCATCCACTTTTTCCATATTATTGGCAACTCGAAACTGCATTTCAATTTCATGTAATTCATGTTTGGCCATTGACCATTGATATAATGCTTGTAAAGCAAGTTTACGGGCGCGGCGCTTGCCTCTTATTGACTCTTTTTCCACAATGACCTCATGAGTTGATGTCGTCTTTCATTTCATCAATGGTCTGACGAAAATCACTGACATCTTTAAATCGTTTGTATACTGACGCAAATCGCACATAAGCGACATGATCAAGGCTGAATAACTGCTTCATCACTAACTCACCCACCTGGCGTGAATCAATTTCCCGCTCACCACCATTACGAATATCCTGCATAATAGTAACAAGCGCCTGCTCCAATGCGTCCATACTAACCGGTCTTTTTTCCAAAGCCCTTAACATACCCGAACGTAAATTATCCAGGCTGAAAGGCTCGCGTCGGCCATCGCGCTTGATTATTACCGGCATAATCAATTCTGCCGTTTCAAATGTTGTAAACCGCTCATGACAAATCAGGCATTGGCGACGACGTTTAACCTGAGCGCCATCAGATACCAGACGGGAATCAATAACTTTTGTTTCTTCAGCGTGGCAGAAAGGACAGTACATGATTATCTGTATACCGGAAATTCATGACATAAATGCATAACCTGCCGTTTGATTCTGGCAATCACGTCTTCATTATGCACGTCATCAAGGACATCACAAATCCAGCCGGACAGCGTTCTTACTTCATTTTCTTTAAAACCACGTGTCGTTACAGCAGGAGTTCCCAGACGTAAGCCGCTGGTTACAAACGGCGAGCGTGGATCGTTAGGAACTGAATTTTTATTTACCGTAATATTAGCCCGCCCTAATGCGAGATCAGCTTCTTTACCAGTGATATTTTTTTCAATTAAATCAACCAGAATCAAATGATTTTTTGTACCACCCGAAACGACAGGATAACCTCGACCGATAAGAACATCAGCCATTACTTTGGCATTCGCCAATACTTGTTGTTGATACGTTTTGAATTCGGGTTGCAACGCCTCTTTAAATGCAACCGCTTTAGCAGCAATAACATGCATCAAAGGACCACCTTGCGTACCCGGAAATACAGCAGAATTTAATTTTTTTTCTATTACTTCGTTTGCACGCGCCATAATCATGCCACCACGTGGGCCACGTAAGGTTTTATGAGTTGTTGTGGTCACTACGTCAGCATAACTCATAGGGGAAGGATATAAACCGACTGCAATCAAACCGGCCACATGCGCAATATCGGCCATTAAGTAAGCGCCCACTGAATCGGCAATTGCTCGAAAACGTATCCAGTCAAGCTGTTGAGAATAAGCTGAAAAACCAGCGATGATCATTTTTGGGCGATGTTCCTGCGCTAATCGCTCAAGCGCATCATAATCAATCAACCCGGTGCTCACATCAAGGCCATATTCTATTGATTGATATAATTTACCGGAAAAATTAACCTTTGAACCATGTGTCAAATGGCCGCCATGTGGCAGAGCCATACCTAAAATCACATCCCCTGGTGATAATAAAGCCATTAAAACAGCGGCATTTGCCTGTGATCCAGAATGAGGCTGAACATTGACGTAATCGGCATTAAATAATTTTTTTGCGCGCTCAATGGCTAATGATTCGGCGATATCAACGAATTCACAACCACCATAATAACGCTTTCCAGGGTAACCTTCTGCGTATTTGTTAGTTAATACCGAACCCTGCGCTTCAAGAACACAGGGGCTGGCATAATTTTCTGAGGCGATTAACTCGATATGTTCTTCCTGACGCTTGCTTTCTGCTTGCATTGCCTGCCACAGCTCTTTATCAAAGTTAGCTATGGTGTGCTGGTTATTAAACATGAGTTAATCCTCTTATCGGTTATTACTTATTCTATAATTGTAGCGGTCTTTTAGTAATTATTTCACAATCAAATTATTACTCACACGTCTTACTCCCGGCACACCGGCTGCAATGCGACCCGCACGATTTTTGAGGATTTGATTGTTTACAAAACCACTTAGCTGTACTTCATCCTTAAACGTTTTAACTTCAATGGCCAAACCTTTTGTGCTTAGTTCATCTATTAGGCTTGCTTTAACTTTAGTAGTCAGCGTGGCGCTATCAATAAACTGGCCTGTGCTTTCACTGGTTGGTGTCGCTGAGCAACCAAAAATATTAACTATTACAACAACCATTGAAATGACTTTGAGTAGTTTTAACATTTTGATTATCTCCCTGAAATTATAGACCGAAGATGCTACCATAAAATCAGGAATTAGTCATGAAAATTCCTGCGATCAACGTCGCTGTATTACCTGAGCTTGCGTGTTGTTTCTGCCTTGTCGCACAACAACAGTTTCATCACGATTATGACGATAAACCTGACGGCCTGGTCTTCGGATAATTACGCGTTCAGGAGCAGGTTGTACATAAGCACGAGTACGCGGACCTGTTTGATATTGGGTAACAGATGCGCCCGCAGCAGGATAACCATACTCGTTAGCATAATAATCATTATCCATAGTGCATGCGCCTAATGTAGGCAATAATAACACCAGCATAAATAAACGTTTCATAATACTCTCGCTTTAAAAGATCAAAGGCATGAATCAATTTGACTCATGCCTTTTGATTTTATGATTACTTGGTTTGAATTTTTGCTTGAATTGCATTTCTCAAATCATAAACAGTGACAGTACTGTCTGGACTTGTGTAGCCAGAATAAACATGAGTACCTACGGTTGTATAAATATCTAACCACATATTGGCATGGCAGTATCCGTTGTAATACAACTTGATATAAGCTGCGTCACCACTGTACAAATTAACAGGGTTTAAAGGCAGGCTGTTATCATAAACACCGTAAACTGTTACACCTTGTCTGCTGTAATTTAAAATTTCAATTTGGCAATAACCTGGGGTAAATGCATTTTTACCATTAAGAGATTTTGAAGAGGGTGTTTCAGAAGGATGAGTATAAGTTTGAGCAGCAAATGTTGAAGACATTAGTGCAAAAAGAGACACAAATATCATTGATTTAATTTTCATGGCTTTTCCTGTTATTTTTAGTTTGGAAATTGCATGGTAACAAAGCAATATCTTTAGTCAACAGGTTTTTTTTATAAACATATTTTTTTTATATAATCATTTGATCAAACGGGTAATTTTGTTATATTAGCCAGCTTTTGCAGATTTAAAAAAACCGGATACATTATTACTTCGCCGTCGCTCCTTATCCGAGCCACGACCGGCAGGGAGTGTTAACCATGCACCGGAACGCTCCTTTACAGTCGCGGCTCGGATAAGCAGGTAACCGAGCCGCGACCGTCAGGGAGTGTTAATCATGCACCGGAACGCTCCTTCACAGTCGCGGCTCGGATAAGCAGGTAACCGAGCCACGACCGTCAGGGAGTGTTAATCATGCACCGGAACGCTCCTTTACAGTCGCGGCTCGGATGGATGAGGTGACCACCTTTTGCTGCTACCTGGAACAAAAAATGACAAAATCATCAGGAATACTATGAATAGACGTATGAAAATCATGTTAATCGCTTTAGGGGTAGTCTTTGGAGGGATTATTGGTTTTAATTTATTCAAAGGGTTCATGATTAAACGTTTTTTTGCCTCCTATGAAGCTCCACCGATTACCATCTCTTCCGTTAAGGCCATTAGAAAAAACTGGAGTCCACGTATTGCAGCTGTGGGAAATTTCGTTGCCCTAAATGGGGTAGAAGTTAACTCGCAAGCTGCTGGCAATGTTGTTAAAATTCACTTTGAATCAGGTCAATATGTTGAAAAAAACCAAGCACTTATTGATATAGATGACAGTGTTGATCAGGCTAACCTGAAATTTAACCAGGCTGATATGGCATTAAAGGATTTAAATTATAATCGGCAGGCAAGCTTGCTCAATCGAGGAGCAACTTCCAGCTCTACTGTAGATGAAGCAAAAGCAAACCTCCAGCAAGCGCAAGCAAATGTGGAAAAAATTCAGGCAGAAATCACCCAAAAACATATCACCGCCCCGTTTTCGGGTAAATTAGGTATTCGACAGGTCAATCTCGGACAATATATATCGCCAGGACAGACTTCAATTATAACATTGCAGTCACTCGACCCGCTTTATATAGACTTTAATTTACCCGAACAATCACTTAATAAACTGCACATTGATCAGGAAGTTGAACTCAGTGTTGATGAGTTTCCTGATTTGTTATTCGCGGGTAAAATTACAGCAATCAACTCTAAAGTAGATAGCAATACTCATAATATTCTTGTACAGGCGACTTTACCCAATTGCCCTGCTGATGATTTAAAAAATCCTGAAAAATCATCTTTAACTACAATTAAAAAACAGCCAGACGGCAATAAAAAAATTGTTAGTTGTAATACAGTAATCAATACGCAAAATCATATTGATAAATTTGTATTTATTCCAGGGATGTTTGCCTCTGTTTCCATCGAACAACCATCCGTTAACAACGCAATTGTTCTCCCTGCCACTGCCATTTCTTATAGTCTGTATGGTAACTCTGTATATGTTATAGAAAAGGACAAAGACGGTAAAAAAGATAAAGATGGCCAGGATATATTACACGCTAATCGTATTTTTGTGAGTACAGGTGAACAGGAAGGAAATTTAATCGTCATTAATAAAGGTATTAAAGAAGGTCAGACCGTAGTCAGTTCAGGCGAAGTCAAATTACAAAATGGCGCTCGCGTTATCATTAATAATAGTGTTTCACTCAATGAAGTGAGCAACCCTGACACTCTGGGTCAATAAATTGCGTTATCAGGACAATTCATGAAATTTACCGATGTTTTTATCAAGCGCCCGGTGCTTGCCTGTGTGATCAGCCTGTTAATTTTTTTGTTTGGTTTAAATTCAATTTCTACCATGCAAATACGTCAATACCCGCGTATGGATAATACGGTCATTACCGTTAATACTGCCTACCCTGGCGCGGATGCCAATCTGATTGCAGGTTTCATTACCACACCACTTGAAGCGGCTGTAGCCAGTGCGGAAGGTATTGATTACATGACCTCTTCAAGCACGCAAGGCTTAAGCACTATCACGTTAACCATTAAATTAAACTTTAATCCACAGATTGCATTTACAGATGTAATGAGCAAAGTTCAGCAAACGCTGAATCAGTTACCGCCTGAAGCACAAAAGCCAATTATTATTAAAAGTTCTGATACGTCTACCCCGTTGATGTATATCAGTCTTGATAGTAACGATATGACCCCGCAACAGATTACCGACTATGCGGTACGTGTTGTGCAACCACAATTGCAAACCGTTGATGGTGTGGCGCAAGCGCAGATATTGGGCGGTGCGACCTACTCCATGCGTGTATTTCTTGATCCCGATAAAATGGCAGCATTTAATGTATCCCCTTCGGACGTTTCGAGTGTACTGGCTCGTAATAATTTTCTGACCGCTGCGGGAAGTACAAAAGGCGAATACGTTGCTATCAACATGACTGCAAAAACAGATTTGAATGACGCACAGGAGTTCAGCAAATTAATCGTACGAAGCAGCAATAACGCCATTATTCGACTTAAAGATATCGGTAAAGTAGTTTTAGGATCACAAGATTATAATACCTCAGTGACTTTCAATGGAAAAAAAGCGGTTTTTCTGGCGCTGACGCCAACACCAACAGCAAATCCGCTTACTGTCATAAGCGACGCACGTAAACTGTTTCCATCGATACAACGCGAATTTCCACCATCATTAACCGGTACTATTGTTTATGATGCCACTGAATTTATTCGTGCATCTATCAAAGAAGTTATTCATACCATTATCGAAGCAGCATTCATTGTTATTGTCGTTATCTTCCTGTTTTTAGGTTCATTTCGCTCAGTAATTATTCCGGTTGTGACTATCCCTTTATCATTGATAGGTGTCTGTACATTAATGCTTTTTTTGGGTTACTCCATTAATTTACTGACTCTGCTTGCGTTTGTTTTGGCAATAGGTTTGGTTGTAGATGATGCGATTGTTGTAGTTGAAAATGTCCATCGCCATATTGAAGAAGGCAAAACGCCATTTGAAGCAGCTATTATTGGAGCGCGCGAGATAGCTGTTCCCGTCATTGCCATGACGATTACCCTGGCGGCAGTGTACGCGCCAATCGGTTTTATGGGTGGTTTGACGGGCGCACTTTTCAAAGAATTCGCCTTTACGTTAGCCTCAGCAGTAATTATTTCGGGTATTATCGCGTTGACTTTAACACCAATGATGTGCTCAAAAATTCTATCCAAAGAGGCTGGTAGTGGTAAATTTGTTCGTTTTCTTGATGATCGCTTCCATCGTTTAAAAGTGTATTACCAACGTGTGCTGCATAGTTTGCTGGATACACGTTCCATCATACTTGTATTCGCAACCGTTGTATTATTGATGCTCCCCTACCTTTATACGACAACTGCCAAGGAAACTGCTCCCGAAGAAGATCAGGGATTTTTCTTTGTCGTTGCAACAGCACCACAATATGCAACTATTAATTATGTTCAGGCATATACCAAAATGTTTGACGAGATTTATAAAAGTTTTCCTGAAAGCCAGCATTTTTTTAGTATTAATTCCAGTAATCCTGTTTCTGGTATGGTTTTAAAACCCTGGGATAAACGAGAAAAAAGCCAGTTTGCTTTAAAGCAGCCCTTGCAAAATAGATTGGATGGCGTAGCTGGGTTGAAGGCATTTGCAGTAATTCCCCCACCTTTACCCGGCGGCGGAAGTGGTACACCTGTCCAGTTCGTCATTAAAACAACCAATGATTTCCAGACGTTATTTGAAGTGTCCAACCAGTTGATTGATAAAGCGCGTAAAAGCGGTCTGTTTATTTATTTGGATAACAGCCTCAAATTCAATCAGCCTGAAGTCCAATTTCAGATCAACCGCTCTAAAGCGTCCGATCTGGGGCTAGACATGCAAGCAATAGGCAGTAGCCTGACCAGTGCGTTATCCGGTAATTATGTTAATTATTTTAACCTGCAAGGCAGAAGTTATCAGGTAATACCGCAACTCGATCGTCAATATCGATTAAACCCGTCGCAATTAGGTAAAATATATGTTCGCACTGCCAATAATACGATGGTTCCATTATCTACTGTTGTGACGCCTACACAAAAGACTCAGCCCAATTCAGTCACCCATTTTCAGCAATTAAATTCGGCAACCATACAAGGTGTGATGATGCCCGGTACAACGCTGGGACAAGGGTTAAACTTTTTAAGAGAGCAAGCCAAAGAAACATTACCCAAAGGATTTACTTCAGATTTTGGCGGCCAATCACGTCAATTTGTTAAAGAAGGTACGGCGTTAATTTTTGCTTTTTTTATGGCTATTGTGGTTATTTTTCTGGTGCTCTCGGCGCAGTATGAGAGTTTTCGTGACCCGTTAATTGTATTAATCAGTGTACCCATGTCGATTTGTGGCGCTTTAATTCCGTTAAATCTGGGTCTGGCCTCTATTAATATTTATACGCAGGTAGGATTAATTACGTTAATTGGCTTAATTAGCAAACATGGTATTTTAATTGTCGATTTTGCCAATCAATTACAGCGGGAAAAAAATCTTGGTAGACGTGCTGCGGTAGAAGAAGCAGCGTCTATTCGTTTACGGCCTATTTTAATGACTACAGCCGCAATGGTATTCGGCGTTTATCCTTTATTAATAGCAAGCGGAGCTGGGGCTGTTAGCCGCTTTGATATCGGCCTGGTTATTTCATCAGGGTTATTGATAGGTACTGCCTGTACATTATTTGTTGTACCAACAATGTATAGTTATTTGGCGTCTGATCACCGAAATGACCATGCAGGATTAAATTAAAAATAATTCGTGTATCGCGTATTTGTAAAAAGGCATGCTAAAATCCCCCCTTTCATTATTACAGGCATAACCATGGATAAGACTTATTCTCCTGAGGCTATTGAACAATCTTGTTATGAGAATTGGGAAAATCATCACTTTTTCAAACCTCATGGTGACAACAAAAGTTTCTGTATTATGCTCCCGCCTCCCAATGTAACAGGGAGTTTGCACATGGGACACGGGTTTCAACATACCTTAATGGATATCCTGACCCGTTATCACCGCATGCAAGGTGATAAAACATTGTGGCAGCCAGGTACAGACCATGCCGGCATTTCTACTCAATTGGTTGTAGAGCGCCAGCTTGAAGCGAAAGGCTTATCCCGTAAAGATATGACCCGGGATGAATTTCTTGACCATGTATGGCGATGGAAAGAAGAATCCGGCAATCAGATTACCAGCCAAATGCGCCGTATTGGTTCCTCGGTAGATTGGACACGAGAACGTTTTACCATGGATGATGGCTTATCAGCGGCGGTACAAAAAGTGTTTGTACAACTTCATGATGAAGGCTTGATTTATCGTGGCACGCGTTTGGTTAACTGGGATCCCAAGTTAGGAACTGCTGTTTCGGATTTGGAAGTTCTCTCCGAAGAAGAAGATGGCTTCATGTGGCATATTCGCTATCCTGTAGCCGACTCCAAAGAGTCTTTAATTGTAGCGACAACACGTCCTGAGACATTGTTGGGTGATGCAGCAGTAGCCGTTAATCCAACTGATAAACGGTACCGGCATTTGATCGGCAAACAAGTTCACTTGCCTCTCTGTGATCGTTTAATTCCCGTCATTGCCGATGACTATGTTGATCCAGAATTTGGCAGCGGCTGTGTAAAAATTACACCAGCACATGATTTTAATGACCATGAAGTAGGTAAACGCCATAAACTTCCCGCGGTCAGCATTTTAACTAAAAAAGCCACTATCAATAAAAATGCGCCAGTAGCTTATCAAGGCATGGATAGATTTATTGCCCGCGAGCAAATCATCAACGATCTCACCGAAGCGGGTTTATTAGTCAAAGTTGAACCACATAAATTAAAAGTCCCTCGTGGTGAAAAATCTGCAGTTGTTATTGAACCATTACTAACTGATCAATGGTATGTAAAAATTAAACCGTTAGCAGAACCGGCCATTGAAGCCGTTAAAAAAGGCGAGATTCGGTTTATTCCTGACAATTGGACAAAAACGTATTTTCAGTGGATGGAAAATATTGAAGACTGGTGCATTAGTCGCCAATTATGGTGGGGGCATCGCATTCCAGCCTGGTATGATAATCAAGGTCAGATTTATGTTGGTTATAGCGAAAATGATGTACGCTTCAAATACCATCTTGATGATTCATTCCCACTGCGACAGGATGAAGATGTACTGGATACCTGGTTTTCATCCGCACTTTGGCCTTTTTCAACATTAGGCTGGCCTGAGCGCACACCTGAATTTGAAAGCTTTTATCCTACATCAGTACTGGTAACCGGATTCGATATCATTTTCTTCTGGGTTGCCCGCATGATTATGATGGGGCTTAAGTTTACTGGAAAAGTACCGTTTAAAGATGTTTTGATTACTGGACTCATTCGTGATAGCGAAGGGCATAAAATGTCCAAATCAAAAGGAAACGTTTTAGATCCGATTGATATTATTGATGGTATAGGTATCAATGAACTGGTTGATAAGCGTACTTCAAACTTAATGTTAACGTCGGTTAAAGACAAAATTGCCAAAGCCACACGAAAAGAATTTCCAGACGGCATATCTGCTTTTGGCACTGACGCATTACGCTTTACCTTTTGTTCACTGGCTTCAACTGGTCGCAACATCCGTTTTGATCTGGGACGTGTAGAAGGCTATCGTAATTTTTGTAACAAATTATGGAATGCCGCTCGCTATGTACTGTTAAATACTGATGAAGAACAGATTGATCTGGAAGATGGTGCATTTCAATATAGCCCCGCCGATCAATGGATTTTATCGCGTCTGCAACATACCATTCATAACACGCATCATTATTTGGCTACCTATCGATTTGATTTGCTAGCGAGTTCGCTCTACGAGTTCGTCTGGCATGAGTATTGTGACTGGTACCTTGAGCTATCAAAACCTGTTCTATATGATACGCATGCGCTGGGCGCCATGAAACGCGGCACACGCCGTACATTAATTCATCTATTGGATCAGATTTTAAAATTATTACATCCAATCATGCCCTTCATTACTGAAGAGATATGGCAACGCACTAACAAATTCACCAGTCAGAATGGCGTCAGCATTATGCTCAGCGAATACCCACAGGTAAGAGACGAGTATATCGATGATGCGCTTGAAGCTGAAATGGCATGGGTACAGGAAATTATTCAATCATTGCGTACCATACGTAGCGAAATGGCAATTTCTCCAGGCAAGTTAATCCCGCTACAGGTGAAAAACACTAGTGATAAAGAACATCAGCTTTTTGATAAATATCATGTGACACTCATGTCATTATGTAAATTAACTCATATTCATTTTCTTACTGAAAATGATGAGGCTCCCGTTTCTGCATCAGCAGTTGTTGGTGAAATCGAGTTATTAATTCCTATGGCAGGTTTAATTAATAAAGATGCTGAATTAAGCCGACTTGATAAGGAAGTAGCCAAATTAAACAAGGATATAGCATTAGCAGAAGGCAAACTTGGCAACTCTAAATTCACCGATAACGCACCCGCGGAGATTATTGCCAAAGAGCAGGAAAAGCTTGCCCATGCAAAATTGACTAAAGAAAAATTATTACATCACCGAAGCACAATCGAAACATTGTAATTACAAAATACTTGACATCTCGCACTTGTTTGTAAAACGTCGACTGTAGCCCGGATTAGACGAAGTCGTAATCCGGGACATCAGTATGACGCACAGAATTCCTGCATTACGCTACGCTAATATGGGCTACACTTCCTGGTTGAAAGGAATCCATTTTTTTCAATGTTTCTTTTTAAGGCATATTTAAATGTTCTGATTGCTTTAATTTAAGCCAACTGATTGGTATACAAATCATTATCATCCATACCAATCCGAATACCGAGAGTGTCATCATGGCTATAACAAAATCAGAACGAATTGGGAATATTAATTTTGCACTTGCAGCAGAGGCGGAAAAACGTACTGAAATACTGGATTCATTAAAAAATAAAATCATGAAAGAAAGCAAAAAACAGAGATATAAAATTTGTAATCACTCTGATATTTGTGAGATACCAAGTAAAACAGCCAGGGCAAACGCATCTAATTGTCAAACAAAAACTATCGAGTAGGAGGAGCCTCACGGCTCCGTCCTCTCACACCACCGTACGTGCGATGTCGCATACGGCGGTTTCAACTAAGCTTTTAACGCCTTAGCCTTAGTGTACAGGCTAAATAAACCTAATGT
>Ga0335397_10001303_pt1 | contig 33972 bp, 23 predicted proteins | sample MAT04_FD_205740 | JGI IMG/M metagenome (GOLD analysis project Ga0335397, IMG submission 205740) | Freshwater microbial communities from Lake Fryxell liftoff mats and glacier meltwater in Antarctica - MAT-04 (spades assembly) (version 2) ... | reverse complement strand
TTGTGGTCTGCGGCAGGCGACGGCAGCACTGCATCACTGGTTGGAACATTCGTGAATTCTCCCGCGCGATCCAACTCACGCATGAGTGTAGTTGGAATCACTTTGTACTTTGCCGCGCAGGATGCCGCGCACGGCTGGGAGATCTGGTCGTGGGACGGCACCAACGCGCCTCAGGTCGCCTGGGAAACCAGCCCCGGCAGTGGTTCCTTCAATCCCGCAGCACTAACTCGCGCAGGAACCAACCTGTATTTCACCACGTCTGCGAATCTATGGAGCCTGAAGAATGCCACGGCCTCCGCAGTCGCAACGCCGGACTTCACTTCTCGAACGCTCATGCAAATTTTTTCGGAACAGGACCAGTTGTTCGCCTGGTTCCGGGAAGATAGCGCCGTCACGCTCCACTATTCGCTTTGGCAGATAGACGGCCTGACGATGCAGCGGATTCCCGGCGAATTCAATCGTCCGGCGCGCATCACGGATTCCGAAATCCTGGCACCCGGTGAGTTCATTTTCCTGGCAGACGAAGTCTCGGTAGGACTCGAACCATTCTTGTTCCGCGCCTCCACTGGAACCGCGACGCTCACCAGAAATGTGAACGACGGGACCTACGACGGCAGTCCCTCACCCATCATTGCGGCAGGCGGCAGGCTGGGGATGATTTCCACCGTGTTTGTTAACAAGTCGCTTCGCCGGTCACTGGTTACCACGGACGGTCAGGGCACGCCGGTGATTTCGGATTCCGTCATTAGTTTCGAAGCCGGTGCGTCGGGCTCTGACCTGTACTACATCTACGCCGATTCGATCAGTGACATTGTTGTCCACGACTGGAACGGAACGACTGACCAGACGCTGGCGACGATGCCGCCGGGCATCATCCCGAACTTGCCTGGTTACAGGGTCGGTGGCGGTTTCATTCTCTTTGGCAACACGTATGCGGATTCGAATGCCGGTGCAAAACTCTACGTCGCTCAGAACGGCACACTGTCCGAAGGATTCGGAGATTTTCGATCTCCGTCGCAGTTTGTTCAATTGAACGGCGTTCTGTATTTCGCGTCATCCAGTGGTTCAGACGGTGCCGAAGTCTGGATGTCCGATGGCACACTTGCAGGAACGTATCAGATCACCAATTTGAGTTCATTGCAGACGAGCGTGACGATCCATTCGCTCTTTGTCGATAGCGAGCTGTTATCGTTCGGCTACCGAGACGAACAGTCCGTCGAGCGTACCGGTTTCTCCGACGGAACGCCTGACGGAACCTTACTGCTGCAGTCTCTGGTGAATGTTCCCGCGACGGCCAGACTGCTTGGCATGGCAAACGGACTACTGTTGTTCGAAGAAACTGCGGGTAACGGTGGGCTTTGGGCGACGGATGGCACTGCAGCAGGAACCAGGCTGCTCGCTGATCAATTCACAACGACCCGCGCGATCCCGGCCACTGACGGGCGTTCGTTGTGGCTCGTCGCCTCCGGGGCCGCTTTCTCTTCGCGCATCTCGTTGTGGAAAAGCGATGGAACATCTGTAGGGACTACGGCGATTTCCGGCCTTCCGTTCGCCGAGAGCATCTCGGAACTGGGCAATTTCGCGGCAATCGAGGATCGGTTGTTGTTCACCCGGACCAGTCGTTCTTCCGACAGTCACGAGATCTGGCGCGCCGATGGAACTCCTTCAGGAACAGTCCAGTTACGATACAGTCTGGAAGGAACGCTGAAGCTGGATACGCCCTCGCAGTTCACACGTTACTCGCACGGGATCGCCTTTGCCGGGCGAACCGCACTAACCGGAGTCGAGCCGTTCCGCATCGATACGACCATTGCGGTCGCACCGCCGACGAATCTTGCCTTCCAGCGAACTGGCGACAATGCGGATCTCGTGTGGCCGGATGTCAGCGGGGCGATCCAGTATGAAATTTGGATGCAGAATGTTTCGAAGACGGATGCACCTGTGATTAACCAGCGAGTCAACGATCTGGGTGTTCGTATCAGCGATCTGGCAACGCCTGGTGATGTCTATCGCGTTTGGGTTCGCAGCCTGCCGGTTCTCGGAAAGCCGTCGGTATGGAGTGCGTCAAAGGATTTTGTGCTTGGATCGACCCCCATGATGTACTCGATACCGTCAATCACGACAAATACCAAGCCGACTTTGAGATGGGCCGGACCGACGGACGTGACCAGCTTCGAACTTTGGGTCGATAACAAGGATGCGAAGACGCGGCCAATTTATGAGCAGGGTCTCACGAAGAATTTCTTTGTTGCCACGACGTCACTTGATCCTGCAAAGTACTCGGCGTGGGTTCGAGGTACTCGTGTGGATGGCACAAAGACACGCTGGTCGCCCGTCGCTGACTTCACTATCTACGCCGCTGCAATCCCACTCACCAGCGGAGGAGGCGAATTGCTGGGCAGCCAGCCTTCGTTCACATGGGCGGCAGTACCGGGTGCGACAGGCTACGACGTGCAGATCACACCGGTCGGTTCGAATTCGCTGATCTACCGTTCCAACAACGTGCAGGGAACGAGGCATACGCTGAAGAATGGCCTCGCATCGGGTCAGTACAAGGTCTTTGTGCGAGCCATCAAGGGGTCTGAGCCATTGTCGGTCTGGGGCAGTGGCAGCGATCTGCAGGTGAAGCTGCCTCCGACAGGCTTGACCCGCACGGGAGCCAGCGTCGCGGGCGATGTTGGCGCGACATGGAACGCCGTGCCATCGGCAGTGTCCTACACCATCGAACTCATCAATACCTTTACCGGAAACAAGGTGCAAGCGGATAAGACTCAATCGATCACGACGTTCAATCCATCGCCAGCATTGCCAGCCGGGCAGTATTCCATCCGAGTTCGTTCGAACTACGCGACCGGAATCCCGTCGCACTGGTCTCCTGCGTTAGCAATTGATGCACTCCGGTCTGCAGCGGTGACGATCACCTCGCCAAACGCAGCCACAGCAGATGCGACTCCGACGATTGCATGGACGGCCACCCCAGGTGCGAACGGTTATGAGATCTTCGTTAGCCGACAGGGAAGTTCCACAGCCGTTTACACTCGAACGGGAATTACGACGACGTCTCACAGAATCGACGTTCCGTTGACGGCCACCATGCACCGGATCTGGGTGCGACCGATATTCGCCGACGGTAGCCGAGGAATCTGGGGCGCGGGTCAACCGCTTCAGATCGGACCAGCTCCTGTGGTGACACAAACAGCCAGAGTCTTCGCATGGCCCCTTATGAATGAGGCAACTCAGTATGAGTTTTGGCTGGGTTCCATTGCTGCTTCTGGTACCGTGACACGAGTACTCTATGACTCGAAGCTTCTGACGACTTCGTACACTCTTCCAGCGACGTTTCCCAAGGGACGCTACCAACTTTGGGTCCGAGCGATCCGCGTAGACAATGGTGCCAGCTACTTTGGCAACTGGGGAACCACAGGAGCGTTCGACCTGACGTGATTCCAACACCGCCATTCAACTCCTGAGCATCCGAGCATCAGGGGTCATCAACCTGTGAGAACAGGCTGCACTCGCTAAATTTGGAGCGTGATAAAGGGACGGGAGCTCATTGATTCAGAAATGACCATCGCAAGGCAGACCGGGGAGACGCATAAAGGTGGCAGGAACAAATTCATTGAAACCCGTTTTGACACCTTAGAATGCTTTCCGTTTCACCGTTATGGTACAACGCCGACTGACTGCGACTCCATTTCCCACCGATCTCCGCACGCTGAACCAATACGGAGGTTTCGACTCGACATTCGATGATCGCGCGAGTGGTATTTCCGATGTTGTGCTTGCGGTCGATAAGCACGAGCATCGCGGATCTGATGCTTTAGCAAATAAATAAGAAATGCAAATCCCAGTACTTATCGAACGAACGGCTGACCGACGATTCATCGCGACCGGCAGCTCGCCGTTTACAGTGCAGGCGGAGGCTGACACCGCAGATGAGGCAGTGGCGAAGGTCAAGCAGATGATTGATGACCGCGTAGCAACTGGAGCGACAACGGCCTCCGTGGATCTGAACTGTTCCAGCAACTCATGGCTGGCCGAGGGCGGCATGTTTGCCGGAGATGCCTTACTTGTCGAATGGCAAAGAGCGATGGTCGATAATCGCTGTGTCGCGAATGCGGACGCTGAGTCACAATGATTCGGTAGCTTCTCGATACGGACATTGCTGCGGATGCTCCGACGAGCCAAGCGATACTTGTGACGCGAAATCTATCGGACTTCGAAGATATTCAGGATTTGATGACTGGAGACTAGAATATTACTTAGCGGAGGCAGCTCAATCTGGATTGTCCACCAGTCCGATACGGTCGAACGGAATGTTCTCGAACGTCGGCAGCTCCTGCTTCAAACGGGAGTCCTTTCGCAACTGAAAATTGTGAGCCGCCACGTCTGTGAATCCGACGTCTACGAGTTTGTCTGACGTGCCTTTGATCAAGGCGAAACCTTTGAGATCTCCGGCTGTGGCGATGCCGTCCGCGCCGGTAGTGTTGATCACGAGATTGTCCGTGATTTCCAGCTTGTCGATCCGCTTCTTCACGTTGCCGTCAAAACTGCACACCTGCTTCGTGCAATCGATAAACACGTTGCGGCGAATCGGATTGTAGAGCGGCTCGCGCGGGGAATCGTCCATGATCGCTGCCAGTCGCGGATAGCGTTCGCTCCACGGCGGTTGCTTGTAGTTCATCGCCTGAGCCTTCGCGTCCAGTTGCCAGCCAGCTTCGTTTGGATTATTCCAATGTTGCCACGTCATGCCTCGTGAATCAATATGCAGGCCGATGGGGCAGTCAATCACCAGGTTGTTCAACACGGGATTGTCACGCCCACCGCCGATCATGATTGCTCGGCCCGCACGATAAAACACATTCCCCTCAATGGTATCACCGCAGTCACAGTCGTCCAGATATACGCCCATCGTGTTGACATGACTGGCTTCGCCGCCGCCGAGATCGTGAATATAGTTGTGTCGCAGCACGTTGCCCTGACTGGTCCAGTCGCGACCCGTATAGAACGCACCGGCGTCGCCGGTCTCCATGACGACGCGATAGATTTCATTCAGTTCGAACAGGTGTTCGTTGCCGCCGTACAGCACGGCGTTGTGAGGCGCGTCGTGAATGCAGTTGTGACGCACGATCTGCCCGCAACCATTGACTCCAATTCCCGGTGCGTAGGTGCGTTGAAACAGTCCATAGTGATGAATGTGATTGTTGACGGCCTGATTGTCGGCGCGTGTCAGCGACTTGCGATCACCGCCATCCAGCGAGATCCCTTTCGTGCCGAGATTGTGAAGTTCGCAGGAACGCACGATGTTGTGTGAGCCGCTGACTGAAACGCCGCCACCTGCCAGATTCGCAATTTTACAGCCGACGACCTGGACATGCTGAGTTTCCTGCAGCACGATGCCATCGGAGTGACCATATTCGAACGCCAGTCCCTGAAACGTCACATGCTTCGCGCCAGTGATCCTCAGTAACGGCTGATTCAGAGTTGCCAAAACGATCGAAGCATCTGGCGTCTCGTCGCCGGGGTGGTAGTAAAGGCGTTTGCGTATGCGGTCGAGATACCATTCACCGGGAGAATCGAGTTCTTCCAGCGCATTCATCGCGAAGAAGCGTCGTTTGGCGGCTCCCCAGGTTCCGCCCATGATTCCATAATTGTGCGGGGCTGCGAGTGTAATGGCGTGACGCTGCGGATCGTAAGCCGCCACGCGGATCACTTCGTCGCTCCAGTCGTGCGTCCAGTATCCCTGCAGCCACACGCCTTCGTCCATATTCCAGCGCGCCGGTCGGGGATCGTCGAATTCGAACGAACCAGGTCGCGCTTTGTGTCGCGAAGCATCAGCGGATTCCGGTTCCGGGAGTCCCGTGTCGATGGCTTTGGAAAAACTCGCCCAACCGGATTCCGGAGCGTCCTTGTTTGGCCACCGCGCGATCGTCATCGGTTGGCCATTGACGTAGAGCCACGGCCCGACGGGTGCCCCGCGAAACGCGGTTCTGAACTCTTCGAATTCACCGGGGACGGCCGCAGACAGATCGAACACACGCACTTTGTCACGCACGGACTCATCCAGCCGCGACAGCACAGATTCATCGGAGACGGGTTGAAACGCATTTGCCTCCAGCGTGATACCACCATGAATCCGCGCCTGTCCGGAATGCTCGGCAAGCCAGGTCACGGGAGCTTCCTTTGAACCGCTGTCTTCCGCCGTCAGTTCAAACGTGGCTTCCAGACGGTACACTCCGCTCCCGATATGCACGGTGACCGCATCGTTGCTGTTCAGCTCATTCGCGCGTCGAGCCGCTCGAAGAAAGTCGCGCGCCTCCGTGAGCGTATGAAACGGCGCGCGTTGCGTGCCGTCGCCGTTCGCCGCTGCATCGGTGGACGCGTAGATGTCGCGAGCGGCACATGCGCTCGACGCCATCACGGAAATGACGCAGGCGCTCAGGAACAATGCAGTCATTGTTAGCTTAGTGGAATTCGTCAGATGCATGGTCTGCCCCTTCTGTGTTCCGTGTGCGAAATAAACAGTAGTCTACACTTTCGAAGCGAACACAACCTCTCCCCAGCAAAGCTGAGGCCGAGTTACCAATAAGTGTTATCGAGACGCCGGGGCAAGGCTTCGAAGATTCACCCACAGATCCCAAAGCGGCGAAGGCGTGGAAGCCGATTTCGGATCGCAAGATTCGAGTGGGCATTGTTGGCTACGGTGTGTGCCGCTTCGGTGCGGCTTTCAGTTTCCAGGATCATCCCAACGTGGAAGTCGTGGCGGTCAGTGATCTTTTTCCCGATCGCTGCGCCGCGCTGGCTCAGGCTTGTCGTTGTGAAAAAACGTATCCTTCACTGGAGGAGATGGTCAAAGACGATCAGATCGAAGCGATTTTTTTCGCCACCGACGCTCCCAGTCATACGCGGCACTGTATTGATGTGATGAAGCATGGAAAACACGTGGCGTGCGCGGTCCCGGCAGCTTTCGGATCACTCGAAGAGGCCGATCAGTTATTCGACGTCGTGAAGACCACGGGTAAGACGTACATGATGTTTGAGACGTCGTATTTCCACGACGACGTGTATGCGATGCGGGAGATTTACCGCAGCGGTGGATTCGGGAAACTGGTGTATGCCGAAGGAGAATATTATCACGATTCGGTCGAACAGATTGATTCTTACAAGGGGTGGAGAATCGGCCTGCCGCCGCAGTGGTATCCCCCACATTCAAATGCCTATTACATGGGCGTCACCGGCGGGAGTTTCACCGAGGTATCGTGCATGGGAATCCCCAGCCAGAAGGAGCTGCTGCAACCAGCGAACAACCGTTATCTGAATCCGTTTGGCACCGAAGTCGCCTTGTTCCGCACCAGCGAAGGCGGTATGGCGCGGATGGCGGTCAGTTGGGACACGCCAGGAGACAGTGGCGAAAAGGGGCGCGTGCAAGGTCAGAAAGGCAGTTACTACGGCAAGTTCGAAGGCCCCGCAGCGAACGAACTGCCGCCGACCGGGCGACCGGCATTGCCACCGAGCGTGAACGCCGGAGGCCACGGTGGTTCGCACGGACAACTGACCAACGAATTCATCACAGCAATTCTTCAGAACCGCGTGCCGCTGGTCGATATCGCTCAGTCACTGAACATGACCGTGGCGGGAATCGTCGCACATCAATCAGCACTCAAGGATGGCGAACTGCTGAAGGTTCGACAATACGCGATTTGAACCGTGTTTGCGACTGTGGAGACGATGGCATGGTGCGGCTGCTGAAGCTGACCGCTGACAGCGTCGCGACTGAAGTCCAGTCCTACAGGTTCCAACCCGCTCGGTAGTCCCGGCGAAGGAACCGCTCGGCTTCCGGAGCGTTGGGGATCTTCAAGTTCACCGGATCCCAGTCGATTTTCTTTTGACACCGGTATGCGACGTTGCCCAGCAGGATCGTCTCGGTCACTGCACCTGAATAATCAAAATTACAGGACGTCGGGCTGCCTGTCTTGCAGGCAACGATCCATTCCTGATGATGGCCAATCGAATCAGCAATACTCGGTTCGGGGCGTTTGAAGTCGGCAAACTCTGACTCGGGCCACAGAGCATGTTGCGAGTAGTCGGTCAACAACATTCCCTGCGAGCCGACGAACGCACCCCAGGCCCAATCGGGCAAGCCATGTTCCTGCCAGAACGGAAATGGCTGCATTCCGTGGTCCCAGGTCAACGTGACCGGCGGGAGTTCGCCGCGTGCCGGGAACTGCCAGCGCACCGTCATTGGTATCGGGGTGCTCTCGGCGTGTACTGCGGGTCCTTCGGCCTGGATCGTCGTGGGGTGGCGTAAGTCGAGTGCCCAAAAGGCGAGGTCGAGGTAGTGACAGCCTATATTGCCGAGCGGACCACCACCGAAGTCCCACCAGTAGTGCCAGTCATGTGGAACATAGCACGGATGGTACGGCCGAGACGGAGCTGGTCCGAGCCACAGATCCCAATTCAATTCGGCCGGAATCGGTGGCGTCTCCTGCGGGCGATCATCAGCCGTTCCGCCGCCAGGGAGCCGGATATGAACTTCGTGAACAGGCCCAATCGCACCCGCCTGGATCAATTCCACCACGCGCCGATAGTTGTTGCTGGCGTGGATCTGCGTTCCCATCTGCGTGGACACTTTTTGCTCGGCGGCAATCCCTGCGATTGTTCGAGCCTCGTAGACGGAATGCGTCAAAGGCTTTTCACAGTAACAGTGTTTGCCCATCTTCATGGCCATCGCGCTGGCTGGAGCGTGAATATGGTTGGGTGCGCTGATGACAACGGCATCGATCTGCTGGTCCAGGTCATCCAGCATCCTGCGGAAGTCGACGTACTTTCGGGCACCGGGATAACGGTCGAAACTTTCCGCGGCTCGCCGCTGATCAACGTCGCAGAGCGCAACGATGTTTTCGCTGGCGACTTCCGCCAGGTTTGCAGCGCCTCTCCCGCCCGCGCCGACAAGCGCAATGTTGAGTTTCTCGTTGGGCGAAGTGGCGGCGCACGCGCTGACAGCACCGGATAGCCAAACGCCGGCTCCCATCAGTGACGTATCAATAAGCAGTCGTCTGCGGGAATTGCGAATTGCCATTTTAATGTCCTCCAACCGAGAAATGAGTAGGACCGGCTTCCAGCCTGTCTTCTGTAAACGACACAAATGCGACAGTTATTTATCGAGCGATCCTTACCGAGCTATGATCGCCGCGCACCAGTTTGCCTTGCCGAGTGACGTCAGTGTGATCTGCCGTCCGCCGCTGATCGTTTGTTCTGCGCCGAGTTCGCTCGTGTCGATGTTGATCCAGTGAACATCCAGCGATCCTTCCACTGCGGTGACATCCACCTGCACTTCACCGCCGGAAGGAAAGTAGACCGCATATGCGCGCCCTTTGTCGGCCGCGATGTAAGCTTCATTAGAATCGCAGTCAGACAGAAGTTCCATCGCTGGCTCAAGCGACCACAGAGGAATCAATGTTTCCAGCCTGCGGGCCGCTTTGATACAGGCAACCGCTTTATCGTTCAGTCCGAGACCCGAATCCGGTCGATGAAAACGGATCGATGCAGCACCGGCCAGCAGGTGCCGCCAGAAGCGTTCGATGGCATCCAGGTCGTTGTGTCCAAAGTTGTTGCCCGTCGCTCCGTAGGTTTTGGTGGTATTCATCGGACGCGGATGACCGGCCAGATACTTCCGCACATGCAGAAAGTTGTCCCAGTGCTTCTGTCCCTTATTGTGGTTGTTTTGTGAGACATCGACGAAGTCGTACAACTGCGGATGATAGAACGTTCGCTTGTGGCGATCGGCGGCTAGATTCCAATCGTCCCACATTTCGGTGATGTAGATTTTCCGTTCGCTCTTCTCGGCTCGCTGTTCAACAAACTGAGCCCAATAGCGGCTCCATTCTTCGTCTCCGTTGGTTTCGTTGTCCATGCAATACAAAATGTGATCGTAACGCAGTGAATGTTCGAGCATTTTATCGACGAATTGTTGCTGAATTGTCAGCACCACCTGATTATTGCGCTGCTTTGGCGTGGTGAAAAAGAATGGCTGTTTGTTCGCTCCGGGATGATGTGGATAGCGTTTGCCAAATCCGGATTGCTCATACGAGTAGTTCACATTGTTGCCCGGATTGTAAGGGTGGATTTGCCAGCGGTCACTGCCTTTGTCGTCGGTGTAATCGAAGCGATCCCAGATCTCGATCTGCACGGCGATCTCGCGTTTGGCAGTCTCACTTAGAAGACGCTCGAACCGTGTCCAGTATTCGTCGTTCCATGCGTTCAGATCATACTTGCCGTTGTCAAGCTGCTTGAACGGATAGAATTCGAAGCCCTTGTCCCTGCGGTCGCTCATCGTATTGCGAATCACGTTGCCGCCAGCAGCCGTCAGCCGATCAAGCTGAGGAATGAGTTGATCTTTCGGCCACTGAAACAGGTTGTCATCATCGCTGCCGCCCAACAACAACACCGGCTTTTCGTGGTAACTCCAGTACCATGCATTTTCCGACCACGGTTGGAGAGGTTGATCAGCCGCGTCGGTATTGGCTGCGAAACCGGACATCAGAAAGATGCAGACGTAAAACCAGAATCGATTCATCGGATACCTCTCGCTCAGCGGTCAGAGGGAAGACGTGAAACCGGTTTGGGGTCCACAATCTCAGAGAAGACAACATCAGCACCTTTTCTCAAACAAACGACCCGCTTCGATTGTTGTTTCAGATTTTTGTCACAACCGTCTTCGACAATTCCGCGATAGCGACTCCGACAGCCTAATTCCGACAACCCAGCGCTGCTCTGTGAGGATAATAAAAGAACACTCCCGGAGCAACGCTGGGGTCGTACACGATGATCATTTGACGTGCCGCAAAAGAAAGTTTTCTGAAGAGATTGCGAGACCGAAAAGTGTGGGTTATTGACGGCTGCCCGATTGCCTGCAGCCTTGGCGTGTTCGACCGGGGCAAGGAACATACAGTGCGTGAAGCAACGCGGAACTCACCACGTGGAATGTGCAATGGCGTTTTTATAGACACAATTCAGCTCTATTCATATTCTGATCAGGAATGATTTGCGAATACGTCGTTCAGTGCGAATTCCAGTCAGCATTGATGATTCTGAAAGACGTCTGGACCGGTATCCGGCAATACCAAAAATCACTCCTCGGCGTCGACCGAGGACATGGCCGTTCCTGCGGATTGCCACCCTTCGCAGACGGACCGAACTTTATCACATTTTTTCAAAACGGGTTCCGCTAGCCCCTTCCGTCTTTGCCATCGCATCGCCCTCGATCATACGGGGCGATGCGATGGCGAAGTAGGATGGGGCGGACCCTTTCTGTTGAGCCGGAGCTGAACTCAAAACACTCCGATTTCACCCACAGATTCTCCGGAGGAGCCTTATTATTGAAGTTGGTCGGGAATTTTCACTAATCCTTACAACAAAGCTACCTGACACCCTGCAAGTTCCTTACCTGAAACGCTTCAGCATTGCTGCCTCTTCGTCAGTGAGCGTTTCGAGGATCGTCTTTTTGTCCTCTGCTGGGGCGAGCCCACACAGGAAAGCCATGGTGATAAAGAGCATCAGGCATGCTTTGAGTTTACGAATCATCTTTCTCGTCCTGTACGGAATTCGACTGTACTTCTACTCGATCGTCAATCCAGCAATTTCACTCACGTGGCGAATGGGTCTATCGCGTCCGGAAAAACGACCTGTGAGACGCAAATTGTTGAAAACGTTTAGGAATGAGAATTGTCGATCGTTTCGCAGTCAGACTTAAGTCAAACCCTAATTTGCTCCGTTCGTTGACATTCGCTCCTTCACTTCAGGACCAAATTAGCGGTGCTCAATTCGGGGTGCCATGACCCTACAAAAGGAAATGGGGCTATTTTGTTGATTCGAAAGTGCATGGCAGCGAGTTCACGATATGCTGGCGAATTTAAGCAGCAAAATCTGGAACGATAAATTATCGAACGTATCGTTCGACACGACACACGAGAAGATCATCTCAACCTCCTCAGCTAACTCGCAACGCTGGCTGACACTGAAAAACATGCAAAACCAGAACTTAGGAGCCAATCATGCCGCACGAATTCCATGGCGCAAATGGTGAAATCGATCTCTTTCGCGACTGGCACGAGACATCATCTGGTCATTCCGAAACCACAACCACAGCTCATCTTAATTCGGACGCAGGCGGGCAAGTTGTTCTAACTCTGACAGTTGTCGAATCCCGAGTTTTGCGACCACCCGATGACGTGTTGACTCTAAAGTATAGCATCTGCCCACAAAAGCTGACGAAGCTGATTGAAGAACATGGAATGAAACTTTCATGATAGTCCATTGAGGTGGTGCAGCTTTCAAAAAGCATCATTGAAAAGCATCAAGGGATCAGGATTCTTTGATGCTTTGACCCCTTTAATGCTTGCTCGTATAGGCAGGCACAACAATTAGCGTCCCGGCACACACTCCCAGCAACTGGTGACCACTGCCGTCGATGCGGCGCGTCCAGCAAGTTACGCACTGCTACCCCAATCTTCGAGCGTCAAACCGTCCATTCGCGTAAATTTTCGCGTGTTGCCTGTGACAAGAACGAAGTCCGTTTCGGCCCTGCGAATGACGCATCGCGGCAATCAGTGGACGACAAACGCTTGCAACGCAGACTCCGGCACCGAACGCATCATTGCGCAGGCCGAGCTTTCCGACATGCCGATCTCACGAGCACGACTGCTCCTTCATACCGGCGGCGCGAATCGGCAATCGGAGATTCTGCTGAAGAAGCTAGAAAACCACGCCGCCGAATACTCACCCGACACTCGAGCTCCCGTCGTTCCATAGCGGAGGAAGAGTGCTGTTGAGTCGTTCTTTGACTTGTTTAAGTAAGCTCCTCAACATGCTATATTACTCGATAAGCACAATGCCGCGGTCAGGTCTCTTAATTCGATCCCGCCAAAACTACCAGACCCTTTTAACGCTCCCCAAGCAGCAAAGGGCTACTGTTGATCTGAAACTCGGCGTGGCCTGTTGACGGTTGTTCCAGGCGATCGACACCCGTACTGCTTAATTCAGTCCCAAATCGCGTCAGTTAGAGTGAAGGGATTCATTATCACTCAGCGAAAGCTGGCTTTAACTGGCAGGGCGCAAACAACCTGGACCTGAAGTCTGACCTTGCACGCTGATTCTTCAGCGAGTGAGCAATGAATCTGTACTGGCTCCGTTCCTCTTTCACCTGCACAAGGTGATCGAGCGACGGAGCTTTTTTATGCCTTCGCACCGTGCGTGGGCAGTTGTGACTTCTTACGACGGCCCTGCAACGACGGCAAACAGCCAATCGGATCCAACCCCCAGTCGGTTGAAACAGGCCGAAGCACTTCGTGATTCACTGAGTAAAACTCTGGCCGGCACTCGCGATCTGATCAGTCTGATCAAACGCAACGAACAACAAAACCGCTTGGTGGAATCCACGCTGCGGTCTCTTAAGCAACTGGAACACATCGGCGCATAGCCCTTGTGTTTGGATCATCGCCACGCCCAGTTCGTCTGAATTCGCGATCTCGCGATTTACGAGCTGGGCGTGGATTCTTTCTTATTCACACTTGCGTGTTTTTAAATATCAGAGGGGCCGGCGGCTGGCGCGCATCAGTGGTGGCACGCGTGCTGACATAGGGAGAGACGTTACGCGATGCCGAACAAGTGGCTGGAGCAACCGCGATTACTTTCGCTCAAACCGCTTTGGTGCGATCTCGCTCCGCTTCAAGGAACCGCCTGATGCGGACCCGCATGTCAGGTGGTGTGGGGAGGGCCTCGGAGCAATCCGGGTCCCTATCCCGACTCCGGTTAGCTGGCCATTACGATACGCATTCCAAATCGGGACGTGCCGAGCCCACGGTGATCGTAACTCCGATAAGCTGAACGCAATCGAAAAACGTCCATATCCCACGCACCACCACGTAGACACCTGCGAGGTTGCTCTTCAGCTCTGGTGTTCCACGGTCCGTACGTTGTCGGCGCACCGTTGTAATCGCTGTGCCAGACATCATCGCACCATTCCCAGAGGTTTCCCACCATGTCGAATAGCCCCCAGGGATTTGCTGCCAATTGTGCGACCTCATGTGTTCTGCCACAGGCATTCATGTCAAACCAGCCAAATTTTACCGCGTCGGCTTGAGATTCGCCCCAGAAGTATTCAGTCGTAGTCCCTGCCCGGCAAGCGTATTCCCATTGCGCCTCCGTCGGCAGCGTAAGTCGATGCCCGCTCAGTTTGCCAGCAGACGTGCAAAATGCAATTGCATCATCATACGAGGCACCATCAACAGGCAAAGCGTTTGAGTCATGGAAGGTGGAAGGGTTTGTGGGCATGACGTTCGCCCAAAGTTCTTGCGTCACGAGAGTTGTCGAAATCCAAAATGGCCTGTCAATGTTGACTTGATGAACAGGCATTTCGAGAGGCAGGCCCACGTCCGACCCCATGTCAAACTCGCCAACTGGGCACTTCACCATTTGAACAGCGACGCTCGCGATGCGAACAGTTTGAGTTTCCATAACGCGAGGATTTCGATTGGAGATTGGTTTGCAAATCGGACCCGCTTCGTGCGTTTCCGGTCACGTATGCGGAATCAATTGTGTTCACTCGGCGGAGAATGAGAGTTTATCGACGAGTGAGCAGGTTGTCACCTCGATTCCGGCTGGTGCGATGCTTTGGCTCGGCTGGTTCGTATCGCCACAACCCCACCGGTCTGCCGCGAACACTACTCAGCGAGATTCGTGCGCGCTCGCGAAGTTAAAGCCTGATATTTTAGGCGTTTGGTGCTCTGACCCGGCCACCAACGATGGATATCTCATCAAACTCGCAGGCGAATCCACTATCTTTCGGACTACAGGCGTAGAGGCCACATCCGACCGGGCTTCCATGACCGCCGTGAAGGTGAGCCATGCGCAACTGCTCCCACCGCTCATTGCTCACAGACGCATCGACAATGTAATCATCGTCCTCACGCCGGATTCGCAACAACACTTGCCTAACGGTGGGCAGAAAGTTTTGCGTGGACCAATCGGAATAGCCGTGGTTGGTGACCACCACCCCGAGACGAGATGGTCCTGATGGCTCGAACTCGACCGAGCATTTCAACCAGCAATCCGATGACACACGCACCATCAGCCCCGCTTGGTCGTATTGATGCAGCGGGTGAAACCATACTCGGGCGCGCAAGACGAAGTCGCCGGCCGTCATGCAATGCAGGAAGTGGCCATTATCAGCTTGAAAGCCGTAATGGGTGCGCTGCCAAAAGTCAGTTCTGGCAGTTGGCTGGATGCGCAACTTGTCGTCAAGCGTCCAGTTCTGCGGCTCACAATGCCATGTAAATTTTGCAAGGTCCATCTGCACAGCGATTCTCTGGGTGCCTAACGAATTGCGATCTATGCGGCGGCCGAGATGCAGACGCATAGATCGTGTGTTGATTTATTCCGCTTTGAGAGTTTCCGGTGACTGCGCGAAAACAATCACGCTCACTCAGCGGACGATGGGAGTTTATCGAGCGGCGAGCGTGTTGTCACTTGGATTCCGGACGGTGCAGTGGTTCTGCTTGGCTGACTCTCATCGCCGGAAGTCTACTCCGCTCAATCGGCATCTCTGCTCCGCGCCATTCGTTCGCGCTCGCGAAGTCAAAGTATTAATCGTTATGCCACTGGGGATTCATAGTTTGGTAGGAAATCCACATGGTTCACTTGCCGAAAGCCGAATGAGCAATCGCTCACGATAAGTGTTCGGCAAACTTGGCTTGTGTCTTTTGCCACATAGCGTCGGAAAGTACGTGGCCCGTGTCGGCTTCAATAAACGAGGTGAATTTCTCCGCAGCCCCGAATTTTTCATAGGTCGCTGCGATCGTTTGGACTCCCGCGCGTACTTCCTGAATCGGCGAGCCGTGATCGGTTTCGCCGAAGTTCAGATGCAGCGCACGAGGCGCAATCAGCGCCGCAATATCAGGTGTATCCCCAAATTGATGAAGGCCGGGAATAAAGTTCGGAAAGCAGTGCAGCAACTTCGTGCGATGGATCGCCGCGTATGTCGGCAGGCAGCAGTTTCCCACAAGGCATTTCAGCCGTGGTTCCCACGGCCCCACCAGCCAGGTATGAGTCGAGCCCATGGAATGGCCGTAACATCCGAGCCGGTCTGGCTTCACTTCAGGCCGCGAAGCCAAATAATCGATCGATCGTCGCATGTCGAGAATATTCTTCCATGCCATGCAGCGTCCATCGACGACAAGCCGCAGAAACTCGAACCGTTCCCAGGCTCCATCCTTGAGTTTCTCCTCGGGATCCTGACGCTCCTCGAAGCACAGCGCATCAGGACACAGGACAACATAGCCAAGTTTCACCAGCGCGACGCCCGTGTGATGCATCGGATCGCCCAGCAAACCCGCCGGTTCGCTCTTGCCAAGATGCCACTGCCCGGCATGCTGATGCCAAATCGCTATGGCAGGCGCGGGCGACGTTGCCGTCACTCCGTCGGGAATGAGCAGAATGGCAGGGACGCGATCATCAGGCTCAACCGCATAGTCTACCCACTGCAGTCGATATCCGTCCCGCTGCTCCTCACGCAGGAATCGCGGTTGCAGGTCACAGTGTTCTGGCCAGGGACCACCGAGACATTGGAGCAGCTTTGCCCTGAAGGAAGCTGGCTCAAGATGCTGCAGGCCAGGTGATTGAGCGTGTGTCATCGAAGTCGCTCCCAGCGCCGACGCGCCGGCATTGATCGCAGATGATTTGAAAAAACTCCGCCGATCAGCTGGCATGGAACCAATACCTCCGCGTATTTCATTGCAGTCGGCAAGCTGTCGAGGCCGAGTGGCCCGGGATCATAGCTCGATCCTTCCGTGCGACGCAAACCGACCGGCGCGAATCATGCGTGTTCCTGAGGAAGACTGGAAGTTTTACGCACGATGAACGCTAAAACCGCCGTCGTGAACCTGGATTCATGGGGGCACCGCACAAAGTTCATGTCTTCCCCTTAGTGCTGGCGATGCGACTCGACAATCCGCCGGGCGACAAATACGAAAAATATGGGTCAGCAGCTCGAAAACACACATTCTGAAAATAGTTTTTAGCCAACTCCTCACAGAGGTAGGTATACTATTATAAGATAGAATTCACGCTTGGTTTGGCGAGCGGGGACGTCAGTCCCCTGATTTCTCAGCGGATCAAACCCGAGAGGCACGTTTCCGGCTCGCCTTTGGTAACCTCGATTGTCACTGCGCGAAGTATAATTTGTTTGCAAATTCGCCTCCCGCCCTGCCTCTCTCTCCCACCTGCCATTGCCGAAGTTCAACATGAAACAGATTGTGGTGATTACTGTCATTCTGGCGACGACTCTGGCAGCGTGTGCTCAGGCTTCCGGGAACGATGAAGGACTGGAATTCTTCGAACTGAAGATTCGACCGGTTCTCGTGGAGCAGTGTTATGGCTGTCATTCCGTGACGGCGCGCGACTCGAAAAAGCTGCAGGGCCAACTCTTTCTCGATTCGGCTGCTGGCATCGCCGCAGGTGGCGAGTCGGGGCCAGTGCTCGTCAAGGGACAGGCGAGCGAGAGCCCGTTGATCAAGGCACTCCAGTACGACGGCATCGAAATGCCGCCGAGTGGCAAACTGCCGAAGGAAGTGATCGCTGACTTTGCAAAATGGATCGATATGGGTGCGCCCGATCCGCGTCAGGGCCAGGCTCCCGTCAAAGCAAAACGCGAGATCCACATTGCCGAGGGTCGGAAGTGGTGGTCGTTTCAACCCCTCAGCAGCCAGCCCTCACCGAGCGGTGCAGGCGTAGCCGCCATTGATGCACTCATCCTTCATGCTCAGCAGGCGAATGGACTTACACCGAGTCGGCCTGCGACCAAAGATAAGCTGATTCGGCGAGCCTACTTCGATCTCATCGGCCTGCCGCCGGGTCCCGAGCAGGTTTCCGTGTTCGTTAATGACAGTTCTCCGAACGCTTTCGAAAAAGTGATCGATGAACTGCTTATAAGTCCTCGCTACGGCGAGCGCTGGGCTCGGCACTGGCTCGATGCGGCCCGCTTCGCCGAAAGCGGCGGGTACGAGTTTGACGGCTTTCGTCCGGGAGCGTATCACTATCGCGACTGGGTCATCCGCGCACTGAATGCGGATCTGCCCTATGATCAGTTTGTGCGCATGCAGTTGGCCGCTGACCTCCTGCAGCCTGATGAAATCGAAGCCGCTGCGGCGACTGGTTTCCTTGTGGCCGGGCCATATCCGGGACAGATCACTTCGAAAACAGTCGAACGCATTCGCTACGACCAGCTTGACGACATGATGATGACCATCGGTGGCTCGATGCTGGGCCTGACGCTGGGCTGTGCCCGCTGTCACGAACACAAGTATGACCCGATTCCCCATCAGGACTACTACGCCGTCGCCGCTACACTCGCGCGCACTGCACATGGCTCGCGCAATCTGGAACTTGATGCTGCGGCCACTGACGCTGCTGCTGAAAAGCATCGGGCCGAACATGAACCACTTGTGGCTGCACTGAAAACATTCGCCGCCAGCGAATTGCCAAAACAATTCGAAACCTGGCAAATTCAGGAACTGCCAAAGCAGCCAGGCTCGCCGCACTGGAAAGTGCTCGAAGCCACGTCGCTTGACGCTGAACGGTCGTATCTAAAGGTGTTACCGTCAGAAATCATCGTCCATGACGGTCAAATGAATCCCGGCTCAATGATTCGGAAGAATGGCCAGCGTCACAGCGTGGCCGGCACCGAATATTTTCGGATCACGACACAGACGCATCAGAAGGATGTGACGTCGCTGCGGCTGGATGCCTTCGCTGACATGTCGCTTCCGCAGCGCGGCCCTGGACTCAATAGTGACGGCAGCTTTCAGTTGGTCGAGTTCAAGGTCACAGCCAGGCCGCTCGATCCAGCGGCAACAGACGCTTCGATCGAACTGATTCTCAAACCAGTGTTTGCTGCATTTGAGGATAAAGATCAGCCGTTGAGCCACGCAGTCGATGGCAAGCCCGAAACGGCATGGGTTGTGAAGGACACCGCGAAAAAAGACAACGCGGCTGTGTTTGAACTGGACAGGCCGCTACCGGGTTTTGCCAGCGGAACGGAACTGGTCTTTGAACTCAAATTCCGTGATCTCGGGATCGGACACCTGCAAATTTCGCTGAGCACCGATCCTGCTCCCGTGACGTGGGCTGGCGGTTTTTCCACGCAGCATCTCAGCGAAATTCGCGCGATTCTTGCTGCTGGCGGGAACAAATTATCGGACGCACTGCGCGAGCCGATGGCGCGCTGGTTCGCTCCGTTTAATGCAGAGACATCAAAGGTCGTGCAGGCCGTTCGCGATCATGCGGCTGCGGCTCCGAGACCAGTTGTCTCCGAAGTTTATACAACGGTGGCCGGAGGCCAGGACGTATTCTTTCTCCGTCGTGGTGAAGTGGATAACAAAGACGGCAAGGCGGAACCGGGCTTTATTCAGGTGCTGTTCCGGGGCGACAAGGACGTGTCGGCCCCAGCCGCGCAACCTCTGAGTATCGACTCGCGTCTGGCCCTTGCGAACTGGATGACCGATGTTGAACTCGGAGCCGGACCGCTGCTGGCAAGAGTCATCACAAATCGACTCTGGCACCATCACTTCGGCAAAGGGCTCGTCGGCACTCCGAACGACTTCGGCGTCCAGGGTGAAAAGCCGACACATCCCGAGTTGCTCGAAGAACTGGCAGCCGAACTCGTGCAGAGCGGCTGGAAGCTGAAGCCGCTCCATAAACAGATCATGCTCAGTGCTGCGTATCAGCAGTCACACGAAGTTGATGCTGAGAACCTCAAGAAGGATCCGACAAACCGTTACCTATGGCATTTCAACCCACGTCGTCTGGAGGCGGAGATCATTCGCGACTCCCTGCTGGCGGTTGGAGGTAATCTGGACCTGACCATGTACGGCCCAAGCGTGCTCGACAACACCGCGCGACGCAGTGTCTACCTTCGAGTAAAACGCAGTGAGCTCATCCCGCTGATGACCATGTTCGACGCACCGGAGCCAACTCAAAGTATCGGTGAACGAGTGGCGACGACGGTTCCGACTCAGGCACTCGCGATGATGAATTCGCCCTTTGTAAGGCAGCAGGCAGAGAAACTCTTCGCTCGGATCCGACCCGCAAAGGACGCACCGCTCGAAGAAACAATCGACCTCGCCTATGAAATAGCATTTGCGCGAAACGCGAGCGACGAGGAGCGGGCAAAAATGCTGGCCTTCATTGAATCCCAGCGTGGCAGTTTTGGCACTGATGCCTCCGCAACCGACAACGCCCTGATTGAATTCTGTCACATTCTCTTGTGTCTTAGTGAATTTGTGTACGTGGATTAGGCCAGGTTAAGTCTAAGAAAAGAACTTTCGAATTGGACCGGCGAGCAACGCGAGCGTCGGCCCACCATTTCTTCAATATGCGATTGGTGGGCTGGCGCGGCTTGTCAGCCGCTGGTCCTACCCTGCTTGTTGTGAACTTTGGAGATTTGCGATGTCTAGCTCCGATACGCCTTCCCAACTCATCCTGCCGGCTCGTCGTCGCTTCCTGAAAGACGCGGGACTTGGGTTCGGCTCGCTCGCGCTGGCCAGTCTGCTGCAGCAGGATTCGCCGGCGGACATTGCTTCCAGCGACCCACTCGCGCTGCGGGCACCGGACTTCCCAGGCAAGGTCAAGTCCATCGTGTGGCTGTTTATGACTGGAGGACCGTCGCAGGTGGACACCTGGGATTATAAGCCCGAGCTGCAGCAGCGCGACGGGCAGGATCTCTCGGGCGCGGACCCCAGTACGGGTTTCTTCACTACGAGCGGCAAGTGCCTGAAATCGCCGTTCGAGTGGGCGCAGCACGGCGAATCCGGTTCATGGGTATCGGACCTCTTTCCACATCTGTCGCAACACGTCGATAAGATGTGCTTCCTGCATTCCATGTATCTGAAGCAAAACAATCACGCTCCGGCTTCGATCGAATTGATGTGCGGCACTAACCGACCGGGACTACCAGCGCTCGGCGCGTGGATGACTTATGGACTTGGATCACAGAATCAGAATCTGCCATCGTACGTGGTGCTGCACGATACTCGACCGCGCGGCGACGATCAGATCTGGTCCGCCGGCTTTCTGCCAAAAACGTACCAGGCACTCGCGCTGGATGCACGACGGAAAGAGTCGATCGATAATCTCGCACGGGATGGCAAACATTCTGACGCACAGCAGCGATCGCAGCTCGATCTCATCCGTGAGTTGAATCAGGAGCATGCTGCGAGTCGCCCGACTCAGGCCGATCTTGCGGCCCGCATCAACTCTTACGAACTCGCTTATCGGATGCAGATGGCCGCTCCGGAGACTCTGGATCTGACAAAAGAATCGGAAGCAATCCATAAGCTCTACGGGATGGATCAGCCTGAGTGCGAGACCTTCGCCCGACAGTGCCTGTTGGCGCGTCGACTCGTCGAACGCGGCGTGCGTTTCGTGCAGATCTTCGCTGGCAAGGGCGTTGGCGGAGACGGCAGCGTGAACGATGTGCCCTGGGACTGTCACTCAGACCTGCAAACGAACCATCGTTCGTGCGGTCTGCATACAGATCAGCCGGCGGCCGCACTGCTGGCGGATCTGGAAGCGCGCGGACTGCTCGATTCCACACTCGTTATCTGGGGCGGTGAATTCGGTCGTACATCCGATTCCCAGGGAGCGAAGGGCCGCGACCACAATCCCAATGGCTTCACCATCTGGATGGCGGGAGCCGGTGTCAAAGGCGGCCTGCATTATGGTGCGACGGATCCCTTCGGCTATAAAGCGGTCGAGAAGAAAGTTCACGTCAATGACCTGCACGCCACACTGCTGCACCTGATGGGACTTGAACACACGAAGCTGACGCACCGGTTCAACGGCCGCGACTTCCGGCTGACCGATGTGGGCGGCCAAGTGCTGACGGAGATTCTGGTATGAGGAAGTCCGTACGCTATCTCGCTGATGGAATTGCCAAATGATTCCGCGAGGAACAGGGTGGGACTTCAATGCCTGCCACGACGTTCTTCAAAGGTTGGTCGAACCGGTCGCGATAGGGGAAGAGAACGCTGGGGCCATCCAGAATTAAACCATCGAAACGATTGGAACACATCGGCGCATAGCCCTTGTGTTCGGATTAATTCCACGTCCAGCTCGTCTGCATTCGCGATGTCGCGAAACACGAGCTGGACGTGAGGGTTTTCATATCCATGCTTGAGGCTTTTTTAGATGTCAGAAGGTCATGCCAGATGCGACTCGATCCAACTGACAGCGGATGATGCCACACGGCTTCGCCGTCAGGTGTCCAATCGTCGGCCGCTGGTCGGCAAGCGGACGCTGTTGTAGAATCGCATTCATGGTGCGTTGACGAAGCGACTCATCATTCAGTCGGGCGACAAACACCAAAAAATACGGGTCGGCAACTAGAAATCATACCTTCTAAAAAATGTTTTTTAGCCGATCTTTGACAGAGGTACCGCATGCTGTACGAAGCCTGCGACAGTACGGCAGTTAACCGACGCGAATCCAGATGATCCATCTTCAGGAACCAGATCCATGCGGCACCCTGTATCAACCATGCGAGTTCGAATTCTGGGACTTCTTTTCTGCACAGTGATGACGGCCAGCCAGATCTTCGCATTGGCGGAGCCGCCACATCCGCGGGTGAAGTGGGAAACGGGCGCAACCGTGACTGTCGGAGGACTGAATGTCGAGCTGTCGAAGCCGCGTCTCGTCGCCCGCCGTGCGGGTTACTTGTGGTTTCCCACGATGACACGCCTCTCCGGCGGCGAGTTGTTCTTGAACGTCTCTACCAACCTGGATGCCATTGTGGCCGATCGCACCTCGTCCGTCACGTGGTCCGACGATGACGGCCTGACCTGGAGTGAGTTGACCTCAATCGCTCCCCGGGAGGATCTGTACGCCGAGACCATACTGCGTCTCAAGAATGGCGATGAACTCCTGCTGCCATTCAACCTCTATCCGGATGGCGACAAGATGCGAGGCTGGTATCAGATCGTCTCCGGACAACGGAAAGAACGGAAAGTGCGGTACTTCGACAAGGCGCTCACCGTCTCCGGCTGGCCGCGTCAGGATCGCAGCTTTAACGAAAAGTTAGGGCTCTCGGGATTCGGATTCAACGGCCAGTGCGTATCCGCCGGGTCGGGGGACTATCTCGCGACGATGTACGGTTTTTTCAAAGATGAAAATCGTTACAGCCTCGTGTTGGTGGAATCGAAAGACGGCATCGATTGGAAGTATCGCTCGCTCATCGCTGGTGCCGATTGCAAACTCTCCGGCGGTGAGGGGCCGTGCGAAGCGGTCACCGTGCGCCTAAAAGATGGTCGCCTGATGACCATTTTCCGGCTTGCCTCGGCCGTCCCCTACGGTCAAACATTCAGCGAAGACGACGGTCAGACCTGGTCCGAACCGGTTGCGATGGCACAGGCCCGCTCGGTGCAGCCCAGCATTGCGGGGATGCGTGACGGCGCACTCGTCCTCACCGGCGGAAGACCAGGCATCTTCGCCTGGATCAACCGCGAAGGCGACGGCAAAGATTGGCTGCAAGTGGATCTGCAAAGCCATCACAATCAATCTCAACCAGCCGATGCGTTCGAGAAGCCCGATCATACGACGTCGTATACCGAAACGGTGCCGCTTGACGACCATTCGGTGCTGATCGTCTACGACCACATTCCCCACGGTTGGACCGCCATTCCCAAAGACTCGCCACAGACCAACAGCATCTGGGTCGTCAAACTCTCGTGGAACCCGCAGTAATGGCAGGCTGCGATGGCACGGCTGTCAACCAACGCGGCGTCTGGCGTATCGCCAGCGCCAGGTCAACGTGAGTCAACACCATCCAACTTCAGGAACCAGATCCATGCGGCACCCTGTATCAACCAAGCGAGTTCGAATTCTGGGATTTTTTTTCTGCACAGTGATAACGGCCAGCTCGATCTTCGCTTTGGCGGAGCCGCCGCGCCCGGTGGTGAAGGTCGTGACGGGTGGCGAGTCGAAAGCGATTCCCGAACAATGCCTCACGACCATCGTCGGTCCCGGAGTCAATCAGCCGGACCCGTATCCAGGCTATGGAGGCTTTGTCGGTTGGGTCTCGCCGATCCGGCTCAAGAGCGGGGACTGGCTGATCGGTTTCAGTGCGGGTTATTGGCACGCCTCTGCACCGACACCGCTACGTTTCTCCGAGGGAACCATTGCGGAGTATCGGAAGATCGGCATGCCAGCGGACGTCGTCGCTCCCACCGGAGGCCGCGCGATGATGATTCGTTCCACCGACGAAGGGAAAACATGGTCGAAGCCAGCCACGATGCTGGACACGCAGGACGATGATCGACATCCGGCGTTCGTCGAGTTGCCTGACGGCACGCTGGTCTGCTCAGTGTTCACTTATCCCGGAGGTGACGCTTCCGATTATGTGAAGCATCCCGAGTTGATTCACCGTACCGCCATCATTCGCTCCTTTGATCATGGCAACACCTGGGAAGACAATGTCATCCGGATTCCGTCGCCCTTCTTTTCCGATGAGACCAACGGACCACTGGTGCTGCTCAAGGATGGCTCGATTCTGTTGACGATCAGCGGCACTCCGAAGGCGGGAGGCCCGGCCCAGGCCGCAGTCCTCACCAGCCAGGATCGCGGCACCACCTGGAAGCTCCTTTCCACAATTCAGGCCGACCACAATCTCGATGAGGCGAACGCAACTCAGCTTCCGGATGGGAAGCTCGTCCTGATGGCTCGACCGGAAGGGGATCTTACCTGGTCGTCGGATCAGGGGCAGACCTGGACGAAGCCTGTGACGTTCGGGATGCGACTGTTCGCCCCGAGTCTCTACACGCTGCGCGACGGGACACTGGTCAGTTTGCACGGATCGTATGTGAAGGGCGGACTGCGGCTGATCTTCAGCACCGACGGCGGCCAGACATGGATTGCCCCGGCAGCGGATCACGGGTTTCTTATCGACAATTGCTACGGCTATGGCAAGGCGGTTGAACTCCCCGATGGCACGCTGCTGGTCGCCGACCAGGGCACCGGCGGACATACCACCGCCGACGCCAGAAACATGTCGCTGCGGCTGCTCCGCGTTCGCATTCGTCCCGACCATTCCGGCATCGACTTGCTTCCGGCGACTAACCGCTGAACGGCACTGAGGAAGCACGTTGCGAAATGACCGTCGTGCCCACTAACGATAGAGAAACTCATGAAACTGACAGAAAAGCTGACGCTGTTGAATACCACCCTGCGAAGCCTGGCTCTGTTGCTCGTTGCTATTCCGGCAGCAGTGTTTGCCGAAGAGGGGTTCGTCGTGACCTCCGGAGTCAGGCAACTGTTTCTGGATGATCAGGACGTCGAACGCATCGAGAACTTGATGAGGACGATGCATCAGCCGACGAAGCGCGGTGCGGTGATTCGAAGTTCGAAGATGGAACAGACGATTCAAACTCGCACCGCGCCGGTCTGGGACTCCGACAGCGAACTGTTCAAGTTCTGGGTACTCGGGATCGACGACAAATTCTGGCAGAGTCGAGATGGGCTTCATTGGACGCCAGGTCCGAAATCCAACATGAGGACCGATCAGGTCGTCTATGATCCGCTCGACCCCGATCCCGCGCGGCGATTCAAGGCGGCCCTCTTGAACGAGGGATTTGCCGTCTCGGCGGATGGAACCCAGTGGACCAGGCTCGATCTCCCGAAGATTCCGAGCTCGGACGAGGGCAATCTCAGCTACGATCCCCATCACGGGTTGTACATCCATACTGTCAAACGCGGCGGGCCGAACGGTCGCGCGGTCGCAATCGCTACCAGCCGGGACTTCAAGACATGGGACGACCACGGCATCGTTTTCCATGCCGACGATCTGGATCAGGAAATGGGACGCAAGAACATCGCCGCAAGAAGACTCGACCTTTCACTTCAGCAACCGCTCTTTGACGACCCGAGTACGTATCGCGTGGATGTTTACAATATGGGCGTGTTCCGCTACGAAGGTCTTTATCTCGGCATGCCCGCATTTTATCACGCGACAGGACCGGTCCCCAATTATCCCAACACCGAGGGGTTTCACCTCGTGCAACTGGCATGCAGCCGTGATCTGAAGCTGTGGCGGCGACTGGGTGATCGGCAGCCGTTCATCGGTCCATCACGAAAGGAGTCGGGGGCATATGATTTGATGCAAATCCTTCCTCCTTCGGCCCCGGTGGTTCACAACAATGAGTTGTGGTTTTACTACACCGGGTTGAAGTACCGCGTCAACTGGAAGTATGTCGGCACGTACCCCAATGGCGAACATGTTCCGCTGCCCGGCCTGGATCGAGATGTCGGAGGAGTCTGTCTGGCGGTATTGCGCCGCGATGGATTTGTGTCGCTCGATGCCGCCGAGAAAATCGGAACCGTCACCAGCCGACCGTTTCGTTGGACGGGGAAAACACTTTTGGCCAATTTCGTCGCGCAGGAGCAAGGCGAACTTCGCGCGGAAGTCCTCAACGAATCCGGTCAGGTGATCGCGGCTTCACATCCTTTGACGGGTGATCATCCCCAAGGCGAGTTTCGCTGGCACCAGGGTTCGGTGGACGCACTGACTGGGCAGAACGTCAGGCTGCGGTTCTCGCTGCGACATGCCAGCCTGTATGCCTATTGGTTGAACAAGTAACGTTGAAAGTTCGTAGTGAAGTGGCGTCGCTTCTCCGTACGCATCGATCGTGCGTTGAACGTTTTCCGCTTCGCAAGTTTCCGGTGACGTATGAGGAAACAATCAGTTCACTCAGCGGACGATGAGAGTTTACCGAGCGGCGAGCGGGTTGTCATCTGATTTCCGGACGGTGCGGTTGTTCCGCTCGGGTGGCTCTCACCGCCACGCCACAAGCCCACTCCGCTCGACCGTAATCGCTACTCCGCGGCATTCGTACGCACGTGCGAAGTTAAACCTTAAATGTTATGACCCCGTATTGCCTCGTTCAACTTTCACGTTCAAGATTCGTCCGTCTCTCCGAAATCTTGATCCCAATTTAGCTCTCCAACGTCGATGTAAGCATAACATTTTGGACATTGTTGCACGGTACCGTTTTGCGTATCCGGAAACATTGATGTTTCCCCGCATTCCTCGCATTGAACAGGAATTTCTTGCGTTCCAGTACCGAGGTTCCCGCGTTCACGTTGACGTTCTTCAAAAAGGTTTATTAATTGTTCGGCCACTGACGCAGTTGATTTGTCGACCCATATTTTTGGCTTGTGGAATTGGCTGATGGTGCCAAACATCCACAGACTCGCCCCAGACTGATCTTCAACTGCGAACGCGGGAATGCCGTTGTCATTAAGCATATTGACGATTACGTGCGCTTCCAAATTCGTGGGTGCCGTATACACCGCAATCGGTTCCTTCAAATTCATAGTGCGTGGTGCCTCTGAGTTGAAATATCTCGGCCATAACCAAATTGCGATCTATGCAGACGTCTAGACCGCAGGTTGAACGTTCCGCCTCGCAAGTTTCCGGTGACAAATGCGGAAACAATCAGTTCACTCAGCGGACGATGAGAGTTTATCGACGAGTGAGTAGGTTGTCACCTGGATTCAGGAGGGATGGTCGAATCGCTGTTTTTGACTCAGGATTATTCGCAACTTCGCGGCAATCAACAGGCGAAATGAATCAAAGACAAAAAGGCCCACACGGTTTCGCATAACGGTGAGTAGCAGTCTCACGCCCGAATGACTCCCGCTGCAGCCATCTGCTCCCATGCGATGGCTAAGGAACCGTTTACGTCGATACCGCGGCAGCCAGCTTCAATGACCGTTACCTCGAAGCCAAGTTTACGCGCGTCCAGTGCTGTGTAGGCCACGCAAAAATCCGTTGCGAGGCCGACGATGTAGATTCGGGTCAGTCCCCGCTCACGAAGATAGCCCGTCAGGCCCGTGGGGGTTTGTCGATCGTTCTCGAAAAATGCGGAATACGAATCAATTTCGCGGTGAAATCCCTTTCGAATGATCAACTCGCAGTGGGCCACCTTCAAGTTCGGATGAAATTCGGCCCCAGAGCTCCACTCGACACAATGATCGGGCCAAAGGATCTGATTTCCGTAGGGGAGTTCGATAGAGTCACGAGGCTGTCTGCCTGGATGCGATGAGGCAAATGACAAATGATCGTGGGTATGCCAATCCTGAGTGAGAATGACGTGAGAGAAGCGGCGTGTGAGTTCATTGATAACCGGTATTATCTTGTCCCCCTCTGTGACCGCCAGTGCCCCGCCCGGGCAAAAGTCATTCTGAATGTCGACCACGAGCAGTGCGCGGTTCTCAGTCGGCGAAGCAGGTCGACTGACCAAGCCCGCGTGCTTGATCGATGGAATGAGCGTTGGAGATGACGCCGACGCAATCAAATCGGATACGATATTGGAAGTTTCCCCGAGCGCATGCTGGCTTGCGACAAGATCATCGATGAGTTCGTCGTAGGTCAGGTACCTAAACGCACGTTGTTTAGCCATCATGCGACCGACAACTTCGCGGACTGCCGCAGGCACATGGGAAGGAAGAGCGGCCGGATCATCCTCCTGAATTTGCTTTGCAAGCGTGTAAATCGAATCGCCAACAAACGCTGACTGACCGGACAGAAGTTCGTACAGCGTCGCGCCAAGCGAAAAGATATCTGCTCGGTGATCGAGGTGGCTCGCGTCGATATAGTGCTCTGGCGACATGTAGCGGGGAGTTCCCAGCGGCAGGCCACTGCTGATCGCCAGCGACGAATCATCAACCACTTTTGCAAGGCCGAAGTCCGCGAGCTTTACCTGCCCGCTCTGTGTTAACAGAATGTTCGCCGGCTTAACATCTCGGTGGATCAGCCTGATCTGGTCGAGCGCATCGCGCAAGGCCCGTGCGACCGCCTCAACGATCTGGAGTGCCCGACCAACAGGAAGAGTCCCGCGTTCACCGAGGTGCGCCTTAAGTGTCTGACCGTTTATGTAATCCATTACGATGTAAAAGTGTCCATCGATCTCACCGCAATCATAGACTCGCACAATTGCTGGCGAATCGATCTTTGCCGCGAGTTGAGCTTCGCGCAGAAATCGGCCAGCGACTCCCGTTTCCTCTTTGAGGTGGGCATGAAGGAATTTTATGGCAACGTCAACGTCGAGTTTCCGATGCCGCCCCTTGTACACAACTCCCATTCCTCCCTTGCCGACGCGGGTGGTGATCGTACACAGCCCGTGGCAGGTGAGATTCAAATACGGATCGACGGCCATTTTAGTTGTTGGTGGCAAATCCGCAGCGGAAATCGTCTCAGGCGCGACGGGTCCTATCTGTGTTTCTTCCTGAATCGTCTTGCCAGGAACTGGAGCAGAGGCATCGGAAGACATAGTGCGGCGATCTTAATTCACATTGAAGAGTGTTTGTGAATCATAATAATGCGTTGAAGAACAAAAAGGTGTCATGAACGAATGGCACTGTCGAGTTATAGGTTATGTCATGAGCACTTACTTGCGTAATTCATTTCGCAGCACGATTCCTGGTTTTTGCATGAGTGCATAAACCGTGTCTTTGATGTCTGAGGAAGCGGGGTTCGAGGCGACAAGGCCGGTTGGACACGCTTGTGTAACGCAGTTTGCGAAGTTCCAGTGTGTCCAACGACCTCCATTCAGCGGATGCACCCGCACCGCAGTTGCCACCGTCTGGTACTTGTTCGATTGCAGTCACCAATCAACTGCTCAAACCGATATGGCAGAAAATTGCCAGAGGATGCACTACCTGAATCCGTTCCCGGTGACGTTCCAACGCATGTCTCTGCGCTGCAGTCACTTGATTCATTCTCACCTTGCATTAATTCCGCGATGGCCAATCTCACGCCAAAGGTATCCAGCGAAGAAAAACTCTCAAGCGAAGATGTCTATATTCATATCGCTCGGTATGCGACAGGTAAGTCTACTCAGCGTCTCCGAAGCCATGGTGTCAGGAAGCACGACGTCGAAAAAATCGTAGAACAACCTCGCTGGCAACTCGTTGAGCGAGATGTTGAGTCGGTCGAATAAATCGGGTTCAACTTCAATGTGATCGCTGGCGGTGCGAAGAATTTCGCGGTGTATGTTCCGGTCAGCTGAGTCAAGTCCACCTTCGATCTGCGTTGTGAATGATTCCATACGATGTAGAACATTGGAAGGTGTTTAAGACTTCCACCATTTTCCTCAAATGGAACCTTGGTCGTGGGATATCACGGTGCAGATCCCCGCAAGAAGAATTTCGCGTTTGACGTTGTCGAGACAGTCGCCGGGTCCGAATTCTAGACAGAGGAACAAATCGGGGTCTTATGATTCACGATTTTTGTGACAATGCCAAAACCCCCGGCCGTCAGCATCACTCAACGCTCCAGAAGCTCCGGACCAGAGCCACCAGGTCTGGCGCGTAACAGCCCCGCTGTTGCACACGGATGCTGGCACCTCAGCCATCGGCGAAACCGACCACACATTGTCGGGCCAATTTGAACCATCACCTGACGAAAATTTGACAGCGAATCGACCTGACTGGCTGACGATGATTCAGTCGGCACCGAGGTAACTCGTCCTCGGTGCCGGACTTCGTGACAATTCGATGTGCTATTTGTCAGCGTCTTTAACTTTTTGCCCCGCCTTCTTCATCGCGTCACCAGCTTTCCCAGCCGCTTTTCCAGCCGCATCGGCAGTCTTATCAGTCGTTCGTTTGGCCGCTGATGCCGTCTTATTGACTGCATTCTTGATGTTCTTCGAAATGTCTGCCATTGCTTCAGTCCTTAAAGAGAGAGATGTGGTTATTGAACGATCACCTACTCGGCAAATCATGTGCCGAGAGGTACATCATCCGGGAAGGCGTGACCATTCACAGGGCGACAGGTACGGCCAAACGAACAGTCGTGGGACCGCTGATGAATGTCATTGTGGGAGTCAGCCGGGTCTATTTGCGCGTCCACTATCCGACTGATGTGCTTGCAGGCTGGCTGGCCGAACTCACGTGGTCACTTCCGTGCTGGCTGATCGCACGTTGGTTGCAACGTAACCGGCACGTGGAACCGCCAGGCGAGGAGCCTTCTTTGTCAAACCATATCCATTCGGGGAGCATTGATGGCTGACGAAATACATTTTCATTTTGCGGTGGGTGTCGGCGACTCCAACCATTTTTGGTTGAACGCATAATGGTTGATGCTGGTGATCAGATGGACGACGCCGTTACGAGCCTGTTTACAGGCCATGTAGCCTCGCGGCTCTGCGTCAGTGTCGGTCAAGGTAAACTTCGCCTGATCCAATGCCATGAATTCGCGAGGCGGACCACCGTCATAGACCAAGCGCCGCTTTGTCCATGTCTGGCCGTCATCATACGAAAGCGAGGTGTAAAGTCCGTAGACAGTTCGCTCTGTTCCGGAATCATCCTGGATCTGGATTCCACCGGAGTCCTTGTTGGCAAACGCGGCCAGGAACAGTGGTCCATCTTTAAGTCGAATCAACACAAGTCGCTGGCTGCCGGTGACGGGAGGAAACGGGCTGGCACGATATGTCCAGGTCTTTCCCAGGTCCGCCGAAATGCTCATCGGCATCCGGCCGTCGATCGACTGCCCCCGGCCGAAGGCCATCAGTCGGCCGTCAGTCAACTCAACGACCCCCGCATGAATTCCCCTGATCGTGCCACCGGGATCAGACCAGGTTTTTCCATCGTCGAGACTGACCTGTAACGCAGTACCCTCGGTGCTTCCGGGACCAGCATCACACGGGATGATCCAGGCTCCGGACCGTGTACGAATGATCGATTCAATGACCTGATGTCGTCCGACGTGTTCGGGCACGATGATTCGAGCTTTGGACCAATTGACCCCATTGTCCTGTGAGCTGCGCATGATGATTGCGAGCGGCCCCCAGGTCGCAGCGGCAGACAGGGCGTTGACATGGTAGATCGTCTTGTCGCCATCATAGTACAAGGCCGGACAGTGATCGTTTCGATCCGGCGCATCCCATAACGGCGAGGCATCATCCCATTCATCCTGACCGTATCGAAGGCGGCTGACTGCGACTGCGATTTCCCGTCCCCGCTCGGTCACGGTCGTGTACCAATTGGCCAGTAAATCTCCGTTTGGACATTCGGTAATGCCGGCGTCATGATTGTGTCGACTGAACAGCGGGCCTTCCGACCCTGCCGGAATCTTCACGTAGACGCGCGGACCGCGAAAGTAGGGTTGGCCGGAATCGGGACCTTTCGTCACGTCGACAGGTATTTCCTGACGGACATTCTGCTGGAACGGCGCTGGAGGATCTTTCGGCACAGTTGGCGTCGCCGGCATTTCGCCCAGAACAACACGAAAGCCGATATACCAGCTCTTGTCTTCGGGCAAAGTGCCCAGACGATTGGACGATCGCAGATAGAACGGAAACGTGCTGTGGCTGCCACCGCGGGTGACTTTGAAATCGCCTTCGGATCGCCCGACAGGATCGATTTGATCGTCGGCCTGATAGGCACCATACCAGTCCTGGCACCATTCTTCGACGTTCCCATGCATGTCATATAAGCCCCAGGCATTCGGCGTCGTTTTAGCGACATTCAGCGGCACAACCTCAGCCCGACCTCGGCTGCGTTGAGGGACAGGGTACCAACTGCTGCTCGGATTTTTGACGAACTCTTCAGGCAGCGTTTCGCCCGTCGAGAATGTTGTCGTCGTTCCAGCCCGGCAGGCATATTCCCACTCGGCTTCAGTCGGCAGGCGATAGGGATATCCATCCCGTTGCGACAACCAGTTGCAGAATTCTGTCGCCTCTTGCCAGCCGACAAAGACCACGGCTTCATCGCCATCGATTGAATAACCAAATTTGCCCCGCAGTTGGGCATGCAACTGATTAAACTGCTCATACTGCTGATTGGTCACTTCGTGAACAGCCATGTAGAATGGGGTTGAAATCGTCACGTTGTGGGCCGGCCGTTCGTCAAAGTCCCCGTTCCCGCGAAGCCAGACGCGTTCCGTTGTCTCAGGTGCGAGGACTGCAGGCGGCAACTTCGCGTCGGATGATCCCATTCCGAAACGCCCCGGTTCGATGCGGACGAACTTCATGCCTATGGAGTTGGTGAAATCAGGTCCGGTCGGCGGAGCCGTTTTCTCAGTGTCGGTCTGCGCAAAAGCAGCACTGGCAATTTGACAGGTTGCTAACAGTACGCCAAACCATCTGCGAACGTAGAGCGTCATAATTTCAGACGTCGCTTCACTGCCGATCATAGTCAGGTCTCCGGGGTCGTGTCGAAATAGTTAATCGGGAAGCCGGCGCGAAGATCGTCCGTAGAATGCTCCGCTTCTTGAGTATGCCGAAAAAAGTCAGGTCCATGCTGCTGACGATGAGAGTTTATCGAGGACCAGGCGGTTTGTCACCTGGAGTCCGGACGGTGCGGTGGTTCGGCTCGCCTGATACTTGTCGCTATAGGCTCCACAGTCAGTCCACATCCACGCCCTGACCCCGCACTCGCGAAATCAGAGCTTATCTGTGTTGTGCCTTCAGTCGTTCTTGTTGACGTCGGAGTAGTCGAAGAAGACAATTCTCGAACAATCAATCCTTCCAAGCTGTCTGATAAACGAATGGCCACCTGATGAGCTCAACAATCCACGACAGTTTATCCGTTGACTCTGATGTCGCCGATAACGTATGGATAGCGCACGGTGCCATCATCATCGGTCGAGTCACGATCGATTCAAATGCGTCGGTGTGGTACGGATGCGTCATTCGTGGAGATGGTGATTTGATTTCAGTCGGTGAGAATTCGAACATCCAGGACGGAGCTGTGCTGCACGTCCATAAAGGGTTTCCCTGTGTGATCGGCAGGTGTGTCACCATTGGACATCGGGGGGTGGTCCATGGTGCGAGTATCGGTGATGGGGCGTTGATTGGGATGGGCGCGATCGTGATGAACGGTCGTGACATTGGCGAGCAATCACTCATTGCTGCCGGAGCTGTCGTTTTG